>ENA-ORBV01012976-ORBV01012976.1-microbial-mat-metagenome-genome-assembly--contig:-NODE-12976-length-12739-cov-3.260622_pt1 | contig 12739 bp, 10 predicted proteins | sample MGYA00237777_ERZ505514 | MGnify/ENA primary metagenome ERZ505514 (study PRJEB26160, sample SAMN06269048) | microbial mat metagenome | isolation source: Oligotrophic lake microbial mat | place...
TTTTCAAGCAGAAGACGGCATACGAGATTCGCCTTAGTCTCGTGGGCTCGGAGATGTGTATAAGAGACAGCGAGCGCCTTGACCACCACCAGTGCGAGCACCGCGAGGATGATGATCATGATCATCAGGATGCCGATCATCGCGATCACGCCGGCGGCCGGACCGAGCTCGGCGCGCACCATTTCGCCGAGCGAGCGTGCGTCGCGGCGCACCGACAGGAACAGAATCATGAAGTCTTGCACCGCCCCGGCGAGCACCACGCCGAACAGGATCCACAAGGTCCCCGGCAGATAGCCCATCTGCGCCGCGAGCACCGGCCCAACCAGTGGCCCGGCACCGGCGATCGCCGCGAAATGGTGGCCGAAAACCACGCTCTTGGCGGTCGGCACATAGTCGAGCCCGTCGTTGTGCAACACCGCCGGCGTCGCCCGACGCGGGTCGAGGCCGAGCACGCGTTCGGCGATGAAGCGGCTGTAGAAGCGGTAGCCAATGAACAGGCACGAAGTGCCCGCCGCCACCAGCCAGATCGCATTGATCGACTCGCCGCGATGCAGCGCGATGGTGCCAAGGCAGAACGCCGCAAAGATTGCGAGCAGGATCCAGCCGAGCTTGGCGAGCAGTGGGTTCATCGAGTCGGCCGGTCGCGGGGATGGCCGATTGTAGGTCACGTTGCGCCCGCCCTGAGCCGACCAAGCGGCAGCCGGATTCGGGCGCTACGTGACCTACGATTTGTCGCGCAGCGCCGCATTGCAAATGCGCGATGATGCGCACCTCGTCGACGAGCGCCGTGCACATGAACCAGCCGACCAGACCACATGCACCGGCGACCGAGCGCAATCGCGAACCCATCCTCGCCGTCCTGCGCGAACACTTCGCCGATCGCCGCCGCGTGCTTGAGATCGGCAGCGGTACCGGACAACATGCCGTGCATTTCGCGAAGGCGCTGCCGCACCTGATGTGGCAAGCCTCTGATCGCGAGGAGAATCTCGCGGGCATCGAGCTGTGGATCGAGCACGCGCGCCTGCTCAACACGCCGCCACCGAAGCTGCTGGACGTGCTTGGGCCCTGGCCGGTCGAACAATTCGACGCCGTCTTCAGCGCCAATACCCTACACATCATGGGCTGGCCCGAGGTCGAGCAGATGTTCGCAAACATGCGCATGAGCCTGGCGCCGACCGCCAAGCTCGCCATCTACGGCCCGTTCAATTACGCCGGCATGTTCACCAGCGAAAGCAACATTGCCTTCGACCGCGCCCTGCGCACCGAAGCCCCCCACCGCGGCATCCGCGACTTCGAAAAAGTGGACGCACTCGCCCGAACCATCGGGATGGAGTTGATCGCCGACATCGCCATGCCTGCGAACAACCGCACGCTCCTCTGGCAGCGGCGAGGTACATAGGAATTCACAAGCGCTATCCACAGATGACATGGATGGAAAAGCGGATGACAGCGATGAGAGCTTTTTATCCGCAGATTTGCGCAGATTGGCGCATATTAAGAACGAAACTTTTTGGATTTTAATCTGCGCCAATCTGCGAAATCTGCGGTTCAATGCTTCTTTTGCCTCAGCTCATATCTGTGTCATCCACGCTTTCATCTATGTCATCTGTGGATAATGCTTTCGCTTTGTCTTGATTCTTCCTTGTTCTTGATCGTTCCGAACCTATTCACCGCACCGGCAGGCGCAGCTGGAACTCCGCGCCGGGTTCGCGGTTGATGACGTCGACTTCGCCGCCCATGGCGCGGGCGAGTTGGCGGACCAGGGCGAGGCCGATGCCGGTGCCGAGGGACTCGCGGGTGAGCTCGTTGCCGGAGCGATAGAACAGTTGGAAGATCTTCTTCATCTGTGATTTCTGCACGCCCGGGCCGTAATCGCGCACGCTGACCAGAAGCCCGGCTGCGCGCACGCAAACCCCGATCTCGATGCGGTGTTCGGGCGCAGCTTGCGAAAATTTGATGGCGTTGTCGGTGAGGTTGATCAGGATCTGACTGAACGCATCGGCGTCGACGTCGACTTCGCGCTCGATACATTCGGGATCGATCAGATACTCGACGCTGAAGCCGGCGCGCTCGATCTGCGTGTGCACTTTTGACTGCAGAATGTCGATGAGCGTGCCCACGCGAGTGGACTTGCGCTCGAGTACGAGATCGTTGCGCTCCATGCGCGCCAGTTGCAGCACATTGGCGATCAGGCGCGAAAGGCGCTCACTCTCGTCGTGGATGAACTCGTAATAGCTGCGCTTCTTCTCGTCGCTGGCCCACCCTTCTTTCAGCATTTCCGCATACATTCGGATCGACGTCAGCGGGGTCTTCAGCTCATGGCTGACGGCCGACACGAAATCCTGCTGCTGTCGGGCCAGCAGGATCTGGCGCAAGCCGAGCCGATAGAGCGCAAGGAAACCGGCGATCAGGACCAGCAACAGCAAAGCACCCGCCCAGTTCACAATGCGTGCCCCCGCGCCGGGTGGCAGATGGCGAATCGTCCACAGCAATTGCAGCTTGTCGAGCGGCGCCGACAAATGCGTCTGGTAGAGCAGCTCACCTTGCACCTGGCGCGCGCTGTAAAGCCCACGCCCAGCGGACTGGCCGGGCAGCAGGCGCAGCACCTCCTGCTGATACGCCACCACCAGATCGCTCATCGGCCACAGCGAGCTGGCGCGAAACGCGTTGGCGACGATGCCGTCGACGAAGGCATCGCGATCGATCAGCATGCCCTGAATCGTGCGTCGGCCATCGCGCCAGACCTTGCGAAAGAGCACGCCGTGACCGCTGGCGAGCATGCCGAACTCGAAGGGATCGACCTCGCTCTCGAAGATGCGCACCTGATTGCTGGCATCGGCGCCGAGCTTGCGCTTATCCGCCACGGCTTCCGGGATCGCGCTCTGCTCCTTGCGGGTACTGCGAGCCGTGATATTCGATGGCGGCACGCGCGTCTGAGCCAAAGCCGCGCTCGCATCCTTTTTGCCGGCCTCCTCGAATGCCTTGCCCAGGCGCAGCTCATCGACGCGTCCAAGCTGATTGTTGTAGCCAGCCGCCACCTTCGCGTTCGCTGCATTCAGTTGATCGAATGCCGCCTGGGCGGGATATTCCTGCTGCCGCGATCCGCTATCGGACTGCCGCGATTCGGCGCGCTTCCCGGCTTCGTTCTTGGCCGGCATCTGCGCGTCCGCCTGCGGCGACGGCGACACGCTGGTGGAGCTGCTGCCGGCAGCCGCCGGCAATTGCGCTGCGAGCCCGCCGAGGAGTTTGTTGTCGGCAGGAACACGCACGTCGACGAGCAGCTGGTTACGACTGAGCACATCCAGCAACTGCCGCCGCAGCGCGAGGCGCTTGTCGAGATCGCCTTGATCGAGCCCGAAGCCGGCGTTGTCGATCACCGATTCGGGCAGCAGAGGCGTTGAAAAGCTGCCGTCCGCATCGACCTGGAAGTGCCCGATCAAACCCGGGAAAGTAGCCTGATCGGGAAACTCGGCGAGCGGCGATCGCTGCACCATGGTCGAGGTGCTTGGGTCCCCGGCAACCACCAGAAACAGGTATTCGCTCTGCGTGCGCGCCTCCTCGGCGCTGACCACACGCTGTAGCTCGGCATCAATGCGCACGGCAAGCTCTTCGGCGAGCGCTCGGTACTGATGCAGCGATTCGAAGCGCAATTGTTGCTGCGTCTGCCACACCAGCACCGCGCTCGGCAGCGCCAGCGCCAGCAACAGCGCGCCCAGAAAAAGGCGCAGCCGCGCCGGGCGCAAGCCGGCCGATGGCCCGGCCTTAAGCATCGATCAGCAACCGATAGCCACCCGTGCGCACCGTCAGCAGATGCTGCGGCTGGCGCGGGTCCGGCTCGATCTTGCGGCGCAGCTTGGCGACGTGGATATCGACCGTGCGCGTCTCGATCTCCAGGTGCCGCGCATACCCCCAGACCTTGTGCAGCAGCTCCTCGCGCGGCACCGGACGTTGCGAATGTTGCGCGAGGTATTGCAGCACCTCCATTTCGCGACGTGTAAACGCGACTTCGCCGAGCGGTCCGTGCGCGCAAAGATTGGCCACATCGACCACGAAGTCTTTGCGCAGCTTGATCTTTGCCGTGCCCTCGCCCTCCGGCTGCGCGCGCCGCAGCACGGCCTGCACGCGCAATACCAGCTGCGCGATCGAAAACGGTTTGGCCACGTAGTCGTCGGCGCCGAGCGCAAGCCCGTGGACCACATCCTCGTCGTTGGACTTGGCCGTGAGCATGATCACCGGCTGCGCGCGGTCCACTGCGCGGATGGCGCTGAGCACATCGAAGCCATTGCGCGCTGGCAACATCACATCCAGCAACACCATATCGAAGCGCCCACTCAGCGCTTTCGCGAGCCCGCTCTCACCATCTGCCGCCGCCTCCACCTCATAGCCGTGATAGACAAACACATCCACCAGCCCAGTGCGGATGGCGGGCTCGTCTTCGACAATCAGCAGGCGGGGTTTGCGGGTCATCTGGCTTTTCGGCCTTCTGGGGAGAGATATTTTTTGACGCAAAGGGACGCTAAGAAAAGAGGCAAAGGACGCTAAAAGAGCTTTTTGATCAGGCGTCCACAGCCGCAGTGATCCTGGCTCTTGACGTCTGTTCTGGTGTTGTTAGTTCGCTTCTTTTGCGACCGCGATTTATTTGCGTCCCTTTGCTCCCTTTGCGTCCCTTTGCGTCAAAAAACTCAAGGCCGCAACGAAGCGAACCCTAGCAAGCCCGCCCACGCCGCGCACGTAAACAGTGTGTAAATCCGCACGCGCAAAGTTTGCATCAATGGTCCTGTGATGCGCGGCGCGAGCTGCCGAAGATGGCTTCCATCTTCAACGGCAGGAGGGCCAGGCAAATGGCGATCGTTAACCGCATCACCCGATTGTTTACCGCCGACGTGCACGCGGTACTGGACCGGCTGGAGGAGCCGGATGCGTTGTTACGTCAGGCCATCCGCGAGATGGAAGCGGCGCTTGCGGAGCAGGCGCAGGTGCAGAAGCGCCTTCAGATCGACCGCGAGCAGCAAGCGCGCCGGCACGGCGAGATCGAGCGTGCACTCGCGGCGATTGCCGAGGAGCTGGAGCTCTCGTTCGCGGCCGGCAACCAAGCGCTGGTGCGCAAATCCTTGCGGCGCCGGCTCGAGGGCGAGCGCCTGATCAAGATGCTCGATCAGCGCCTGAAGGTGCTCGACCGCCAGATCGAGACCCTGGTCCCCGCGCTCACTCAGCAACGCGAACGTCTCGAAGGCATGCGTCAGAAAGCCGCACTGTTCGATGTCGAATCCCCGAGTTGCGCCGGCAGCGACGCTGCGCGCTGGAGCTGCGACGACATTTGCGTCAGCGAGGCCGATATCGATCTCGCGCTGCTGCGTGAACAGCAGGCTCGGAGGGCGTCATGAGCAAGCCTTCCTTCTGGCGTTCGGTGCTGCTCGCGCTGGCCATCAGCGTCGTCGGCGCAGTCCTGCACAGCGTCCTCGCCGGCGTATTCGGCCGTGCCCTGTCGTTGCGCCTGGTGGTGCTGGTGGTCGCGCTGATCTATGTGCTGAGCTTGCTCTACCAGAGCCCGCTGCGCAGTGGCCGCGTGGTGGCAGTGATCGCGTGGCTGGCCTTGTCCGGTCTGTTGCTCGGATTCAATCCCGCGCTCTCGGTATGGCTGATTCTGCAAACCGGATTCGTCTGGCTGCTGCGCGGGCTGCAGGGCTACGACAGCCTGATCTCGGCCGGCATCGATGCACTTCTGTGTGCCTTCGCGCTGTCGGCTGCGGTGGCCACGGCGATGCACAGCCAGAGCCTGTGGTTAACCCTGTGGACGTACTTCCTGGTACAGGCGCTGCATGTGTTCGTGCCGCGGCGCATGGCTGCCGCCGATCCCGTCCGACCAGTTCCCGCAAACGATTTCGACAGTGCCTTTCGCAACGCCGAGATGGCCTTGCGCCGGCTGTCTGCGCGTCCCTGATATACCCACCCGTAAGGAGAACGAGATGAAAAGCAAACTGTTGATCCTGGCGCTGCTGTTGACCACCGCCGTGGTCGTCTACGCCTACCCGCTGCGCGGCAATGACCCGGCGCCGCCGCTGACTGCCACCCCGATCGTGCACTTGCAGGCACCCGCTGCCAAACCGCTGGTCGAGGTGGTGTTCGTGCTCGATACCACTGGCAGCATGAGTGGCCTGATCGATGCGGCCAAGGCCAATATCTGGTCGATTGCGCGCACCATGGCCTCGGCGCAGCCGGCCCCGGACATCCGCGTCGGCTTGGTGGCCTATCGCGACCGCGGCGATGACTACGTCACCCGCATCGTCGACCTCTCGCCCGATCTCGACTCGATGTACGCGACGCTGATGGACTTCCAGGCCGGCGGTGGTGGCGACGGCCCGGAAGCGGTCAACGAGGCGCTCTATGACGCCGTGCACAAGGTCAAATGGAGCCAGGATCCGAACGCCTACCAGGTGATCTTTCTGGTCGGCGACGCGCAGCCGCACATGGACTATTCGGACGACGTCAAATACCCGGTGACCATCAAGGCCGCCGCCGCGCGCGGGATCATCGTCAACACGGTTCAGGCGGGCGACGATTCGGGCACGCATGCCGAATGGCTGGCCATCGCAAAACTGAGCCAGGGCGCGCATTTCAAGGTTGGCCAGGGCGGTGACGCGGTGGCCGTGTCCACCCCGTTCGACCTCGACATGGCACGCCTCTCACGCGAGCTCGACGACACCCGCGTGTTCTACGGCGACGAGGAAACCCAAGAACGCGCCGCCGCCAAAACCGCCGCCACCAGCAAGCTCAATGCAGGCGGTGCGGTCGGTTCCCTTGCCCAGCGCGCGGCCTTCAATGCGTCCGCGTCCGGCGCCAAGAACTTCCTCGGCGAAAGCGAATTGGTCGAAGACGTCGCCAGTGGTCGCGTCGACCTCGCCGGCCTCGACAAATCGGTGCTCCCCACCGCGATGCGCAGCATGTCCACCGACCAACAGCGCAAGCTGCTGACCGACACCAAGACCAAGCGCGAAGCGCTGAGCTCGAGCATTACCGCGCTCGCGAAGCAACGTCAGCAATACATCGAAACCGAGCTGAAAAAAGACCGCAATCTCGAACAGAAACTCGACTACCAGATCTACGGCGCGGTCAAAGAACAGGGCGCGCGCAAGGGCCTGAGCTACGAGGCGGCACCGGCGCATTGAGTGCCAGGTGTCGCGGGCGCAACGTGACCTACTTTAACGCCCACGACCATTGCGCCCACACGACGCGGTCGCGGAACGGGAAGGCAATCACCCCGTTGGGTTGGTTCAACAGGTGGACGCTGCGGGTGTTGGCGAGGTTGTCGACGCCGAGGCGCAGATCGAGGCCGGCGAGGAAGAGGTTGTTCAAATTGAGGTTGAGGTCGACGCGGTCGTAGCTGCTGTCGTCACCCGGCAGGGCGTCTCGCTCGCCAATATGGTTCCAGCTCAGACCCACGCCGAGATCGCGCGAGGGTTTGTAAAGCAGCCCGAGGATGCCCATCCACTCCGGGTTGCTGGTGATGGCGCGGGTGATGAGCTGCTGGTTGCGGTTGTCGATCGCATTGCTGTGGCTCAGGTTGGCATCAATCTGCCAGCGGGTGCCGATCTGCTGTGACCACTCGAGCTCAATGCCTTCGCTGCGCGCCATCGCGACATTGTCGAAACCGCGCGGGCCGCCGAAGCTCATGTTGTCGATGCGTGCCTGGAACAAGGTCGCGCGCGCGGTCAGCTGCGGGCGTCGGTAGATGTAGGTGAACTCGGTGGTCGCGTTGACCTCGAAGCCGAGATCCGGCGTGGCGTTGCCCATGGTGTAGAGCTCGAAGAAATTCGGCGCGCGATAGCCCTCGGCGTATTGCGCCTTAAGCACATGGTGCTCGGCCGGTTGCCACACCAGCGAGGCGCGTGGGGTCAGCCGCGAACCGATCTCGCTGTTGTCGTCGTAGCGTGCGCCGAGTGTGAAGCGCAAGTGCGGAGTGAGCTCGATCTGGTCCTGAACGAACAGGCTCAGCACCTCGCGGTGCCTGTCGAAGACCCGCCGCTCGGGTGGCTGCGGCGCCGGGGGCGGCGGGCCGCCGGGTCGCGTGCGGCCCTCATCGGTATCGCCGACGTTGTGCTCGATGCCGATGAGCCAGACCTGGCGCTCCCAGCCGCTCCAGTTGAGCTCGCCACCGATGCGTGTGGAATCACCGCGGAAATAAGTGTTCCCGTTGCGAATCTCGTTGTCCAGAAATTGCGCATGCACGCGCGTTTCGAGATCGGGCGTGAAAGCATGCTCGTGGCGAGCGCCGAGACTCCAGGCAGTTTCATCGAAGCCCGGGTCGGGCGGGCCACCGGCGAAGTCGAATAGGCGCCGGTCGAGCGCTTGAGCAAGAACCGAAAATTCATCGAGCTCGATGTTGACGACGCCGCTGAACCGGCGTTCCTGGGCGCTGCGGGATTCGCGCACGATGGCGTCATCGCTCGACCAGCCGGCGAGGTTCGCGGAAATCCCGCGCTCCTCGTCGCCGCGGCTGTAGAGCAGGCTGCCGCTGCGCGCGCCGTGATCGTCGGCGCCGATCTCGATGCGCTCGCCGCCCTTGCGCGTGATGATGTTGAGCAGGCCCTGGAACGCGAAATCACCGTACAGCACCGAGCCGGGACCGCGGATGAACTCGATGCGTTCGACCTGGGCGATCGGGATGGTCAATGCCGAGCCGTTGACACCCGCGTCCTCGCGACCGATCGGCATCGAGTTCAGGAGGATGCGGATACTGCCGGAGTTGAACGGGAACGGGATGCCACGCGCGGTCAGCGTCGGCGTGCCGCGCGCGTCCAGCTCGGCGCGTACGCCGGGCACAAACGGCAACGCTTCCCAGACCGTGCGCACGCCCTGCGCCTCGAGCTTGGCACCATCCAGCACGGTAATGATGCCGGGCACGAAATCGCTGTTCATGCGCGACTTGGTGGCCAGCTCGGTCTCACCTTCGAGCACGTCCAGCAGCGCTTCGAGCTCGGCTTCCTCGTCGGTCGCCGCCACCGCCGGAGAAGCGACGGCGATCGCGAACAGCAACAGTGCGAGCCTCATGCGTTCCCCTCCGCTTAAGTAATGGAAATCCGCTCGCCGTCGGCGAGACGCATATGGATGCAACGGTTGCCGCCGTCATGCCGCGCTTCCGCGAGCAGGCGCGCGGCGATGTCGAGGCTCGCACGCACGCTTTTGTTGCGTGGGATCAGATCCACCGAACCCGCGCTCACGGTGAGCTTGGCGCCGATCGGCGACAGCTCATGGGCAAGTTCGAGGCGCGCGATCGCCTGGTGCAGCTCCGCGGCGCGCGCGGCGCCGTCGCTTCCCGGCAGCAGCAGTGCGAACTCATCGCCCCCGTAACGCGCAGCAAGTTCGCCGGCGGCGCCGAATGCGCCTGCCAGCGCCGATCCAACCGCACCTAAGCAATCGTCGCCATCGCGATGGCCGTAAGCTTCGATGTAAGCCTTGAAGTGATCGATGTCGATCAGCACCAGGGTCTGTGCTTGTGCGGATTGAATGGCGTCGCTCCAGCGTAGCTGCAATTCCGCTTCGAACTGACGCCGATTGGCGATCCCGGTGAGCGGATCAAAGGAGGCGAGCTGGTCGAGCAGATCGCGCTGGCGTTTAAGCTCTATATGGGTTCGCGAACGCGCGCGCACGGTCACGGGACTGATCGGCTTGGTGATGTAATCGACGGCGCCGAGCGCGAAGCCGCGTTCCTCGTCCTCGGAGTCGCCGAGCGTGGTCACGAAGATCACCGGCACATGGCGCGTGCGCGCGTCCGATTTGAGCGCATGACAGACTTCGAATCCGCCCATCACCGGCATCACCACATCCAGCAGGACCAGATCCGGCGGATCGTCCGGCAGGAAATGCACGCCGGCGACCATCGCATCCGCCGTCAGCACCAGTTCGCGCCCCGCGGGAGGCATGAACACCGCGGCGTCATCGCGCAACTCCAGTGCACCCGGCCCGGCCAAGGGCCGAAAATGGCGGGCAATCAGGGAGAACTCGCCGGGCAGAGGTTGATCGCTCATGCTTCCCCCGTGCCGGCCGGATCGGTCGGCCAAATTGAAAACGATTTTCACTGTCAATTTCATCTGCCCGGAATGAAGTCAAGACGCGGCGGACGGGGTCTCGGAAAAGCCATGCGGCACAACGGGGGCGCGCCTTCGTGGCCGCGCCGCGTCGTCCGCGGCGCGCGACCGGCCGTCCCGGGCGCGGCCCCGCGCGTCGGCCCATGGCGCCCGGCCGTCGCGACCCTGGTCGGCGTCTTCGTGGTGTTGCAGATGGGCCTGCCGCTGCGCCATCACGTCCTCGCCGGCGACCTGCACTGGCACGAGGCGGGGTTCCGCTGGTCGTGGCAGATCAGGGCGACGGAGAAGTTCGGCCGCGCCGTCTTCACCGTCGTTGACTCCGCCAGCGGGGCTGCGCAGACGGTGCGGCCGCTCGACGAGCTGACGCCGCTGCAGGCGCGTATGTTGGCGACGCAGCCCGACATGCTGCTGACCTACGCCCGGCACCTCGCCGCCCGTGCCGGCCGGCCGGTGCGGATCGACGCCGACGCGCTGGTCTCCCTCAACGCCCGCCCGGCCGCGCCGCTGGTCGATCCCGGCGTCGACCTCGCCGCACTGCCCGACGAGCCGGTGCCTGCCGACTGGTTGACCGCGTCGCCGCAGGCCGGGCACCACCTAGCAGCCCGTTGACAAGCCCTCGATCTCGCAGCGGGCGAGGATTCCCTCTTGCGCGTCATGCGGGATGAGGAGGTCCGAGTGCTCGTTGGTGGCTGACGGAGCGGCGCCGGGCTCTTTCAACGGGCTGCTAGCCCGCCGCCTCTGACGGGTGCCGGCTGCCCGACGCTTGCCGGGTCATCTGCGGTGTGCCGTTGCTCGCGTGCTGGAGGGCGCGAGCAGACACTCCGTCGCGTCGGGTCTTCACGGCCACGACCACGCGGTAGCTCAGCAGGCCCTCGCGGAACAGCGGCAATTGCGCCAGCCCGGCCTCGCCGTGCGCCAGCCAGGCGCGCGGCAGGCGGAGGGCGCGGCAGACGCGCACGCCGATGCGCGACAGCGTGGCGATGCGATGTGCGGAGGGCAGGATTGCCGGCGTCAGATCGACGTCGCGTTCGACCCGGAACCCGACGGCACCGAGAGCCGCGATGAACTCCGCCGCGCCGGCGAGGTCCGGCAGCGCCATACCATGGCAGAGGGCGCGATAGCGCGGGTCGGTGGCCAGGTGGCGGTCGTCGGAACGGAAGCCGTCGGCCACGACCAAGCGGCCACCCCGGTGCAGCAGGCGGTGCGCCTCGGCGAGGACCTCCAGCCTTCGCTCGGCGTGACAGAAGCTCTCGATGGCGACGATGCCGTCGAATGTGGCGTCGGCAAACGGGGTGGACGCGAAATCGGCGAGGAGAAACTGCGGCCGGGTCGGCGGCGCCAATTGGCGGGCGCGTCGGGCGGCACCGCGCACCTGACGCGGCGACAGGGTGGCGCCGACGACGCGCAGGCCGTAGCGGCTTGCCAGCAGCCGGCTCGTGCCGCCGACCCCGCAACCGGCATCGAGCACGCGGGCGCCGGGCGGCAGCGCCAGGTGCTCCGCCGCGTGGCGGTCGAGGTTAAGGATCGACTCCGAATGGGTCCGCGTGCCGACCTCCCACAGCCCGTAGTGCACGGCACTTGGGGACCACAGCGCCGTGTAGAGCGGCTGCGTCGCCTGGTAGTATGCGCGCACCCGTCGCCGCTGCGCGGCAGCGGCGCTCGCTTCCGGTGGCATGGTCACGGCTCGCGACCCTCCTGCGCGGCTGCCGGCGTGCAGCCGAGCGCCTGCAGCAGGGCAGCGCCGCGACGGCGCTGCTCGCCATCGCCATCGACGTCGGCCAGATCGAGCCGGGCCAGGGCCTCGTCGACCGGCATACGGAGTTGGCTGGCCAGCCGCACGCTGCGCGCCCAGGCGCGGCGGGCGCGCCACGACCGGCCGCGCAGCCAGGCGCGGCGCGCGGTGGCGCGCGCCGCCGCCGGCGCCGCGATCGGGTACAGGCGCGCGAAGCGGCGCAGGGCGCGCACGGCGCGGTAGGCTGCGGCGGCGCTGGTGCCCTCGCCGCGCGCGGCCCACAGCCGTAGGCGCACGTCCGCCAAGGCGCTGTAGCCGTCGAGACACTGCGCCAGCGGGACGATGCGCCGCTCGGCGAGGCGCGCGTCGAGGGCGGCGGCGGCGGCGGCGGCGCCGCGTCCGTCGCCGTCGGCCCAGCGGGCCTTGGCGAGCAGCCCCTCGCACATCACCAGCGAGACGAAGTCCCGCGTCGGCAACAGACGAGCATGACCGCGCTCGATGCAGGCGCGCGCCTCCGTCACATCGCCAAGCGCCAGCCGCGAGCGGCCGCGCAGGAACTCACCCCAGGCGCCGTGCTGGACGTGACCGCGCGCATCGGCCGACGTCTGCACCTCGGCGGCACATGCCTCCGCCTCGACCAGCGCACCCGCGTAGTAGAGCGTGTTGGCGAGCACCGTCGTCGCCACCTCGGCCTCCTGCTGGTTGCCGATGGCGCGCAGGCGCTCGATGGCCTCGCGCGCCAGCACCTGGCTCGTCGGCCAGCGCCCAAATCCCATCTCGTACATGGCGTGGAAGTACAGGCCGGCAGCGAATTCGGTCGGGTCGACGGCGCGGTCGCGCAGCGCATGGGCGCGGGCGAAGCAGCGCGCCGCGAGCCGGTGCAGGCGCGCGCCGCCCGCGACGTACCCGAGCTGGGCATAGG
>ENA-ORBV01012978-ORBV01012978.1-microbial-mat-metagenome-genome-assembly--contig:-NODE-12978-length-12736-cov-6.182874_pt1 | contig 12736 bp, 13 predicted proteins | sample MGYA00237777_ERZ505514 | MGnify/ENA primary metagenome ERZ505514 (study PRJEB26160, sample SAMN06269048) | microbial mat metagenome | isolation source: Oligotrophic lake microbial mat | place...
TGAGCCGACTGGCCGTGCCACACATCTACTTCTCCATCAAGACATGCTTTGCTGCACCCCTCTTGGGCGGGAGCGAAGCGCAGCTTCACGCTTCTAGCTTCTGCTGCACCCCTCCTGAAATCGAACTGCTTTAGCTCTGCACAATTCTCTGGTACCATACCGATGTAGATCTCTTCTTCCAATATTTACTTCAAGAAGCTTGCATCGCATATCGATGATCTGTTTTAACAAGTATCAAGTATTAATTTCGGCCCATTGATTAATTTTGGCCTTGTATTTCTACCCGCATTCGATCCGTATCAAGAGGGTGCTATACAAATAAAGCACCACTAGTTCTTCAAGATTCGTCGACCGATTCGTTTTGTTTTACTTGTGCGGATCACCCGACAGTTCTGATCTACTAGTACATTCGGATTGGCCCTCAAGAACGATCGACTGCTACAGCAGCATTGCTTCGAGTAGGGGGACTCATCGCCAGGATCACTGACAACAATTGTGTCACAAAGAGGCGCCGTGGAATCTTTTAGAAGAATTTCTACTCGATACGCTCTACCGACGCTCCATGTGAAGAGCCTCCTCTTTTGTTCCTAAAGTATATTTACTTTTCAAGGGATCCGGTGCTACTACAAGCATCGAATCCACCATCGGATTGCCTTGATCGAATCGACGGCAACATATCCAGTATTTCTACCGGAATTCCACCAGAAATCGGTCGTGCCGGAAGCTCCATTACAGCTCCCTTTTTTTCTCTCCAGAATATCTAGTGTCGCTACTGTTGCACCAACACGTGGCCTTGGCTTCCGAAGAAGGATACGTTTGCGGCAGACACTCCGACAGTTTGCAGGACTTCTTGACGATGGCAACGAGGATAGCTGGTTGATTGCTTAGCTTCCACATTGTTTGTGACTATCAGCATGGCCAAGAAGAACTTTTATGCAGTGTCGGCTGGTAGAAACATCGGTATCTACAAAACATGGAGCGAGTGCCAAGCACAGGTAAATGGCTACAAAAATGCAAAGTTCAAAGGATTTCCGACCCTTGAAGAGGCACAGAAGTTTCTGGGTCTTTCTCATGAATTTGCCATGGTTGAGACGGGGCCTCCTCAACAGCCAGGCAAGGCCAAGCGGGCCCCCGAACAAGCGGAGCTTCTGGTGGCGAAGCGACCGCGGGTACAAGAGGGAAATAAATCGGACGACATTGTCTCCACCAACTGGTCTGTTAGCATGTGCTTTGATGGAGGATCTCGTGGCAACCCAGGAGTTGCAGGATCGGGTGCTGAAGTGATAGTGGTCGAAAGGAACCAACAGAAAATCCAAACGTCCCGCCGAAAAATCCATGCCCGTGAGTATGTTGGTACCAACGCTACCAATAATATTGCAGAGTGGCAAGGAGTGTTGGTGGGGATACGACAACTACTAGATCAAGTGGAAAAGTTTAGAGTCCGTCATGTGGGCGAGAAGCCAAAAATCGATTTGGTCATTCAAGGAGATTCTATGTTGGTCATCAAGCAACTCAAAGGAGAGTATAGAGTGAAACACCCCGCATTACAAAAATTGAAGAACGAATTTGACTCAACCTTTTTGAAAATAAAAGGATTGGCGGAATCTCTTAAGGCCACCTATCAGCATGTTTATCGAAGAGATAATTCCGTTGCAGATGGTGAGTTTGTTTTGAAACATAATCACAAGTGTGCATGGATTCTTCTTTCTCCTACTGATAACCTACTGTGATATACTTTCTCTCAGGATTGGCCAATGAAGCGATGGATGCCAAGAAAAGCTGGACCACTGTTGAAGAAGACGTGGAAGAGGGAAATGGGGGTTCACAAGGTGCCAAAATTTACGCCGATATTTAAGAAGAGCAGCACTTCTAACTACAGTTAGGTGTTTCTTTGTTTGATCCCGATAGCTAGATACTCAAAAGCAATTAGATCCCCTCTGTAATTGATATTTAAGAAGAGCAACAACAACATTTTTTTCATAATCACCTCAAGTCAGCAATGTGTTCCGCATTGGAGGCTGCCATCAATTATTCAGCTCGATGCTAGCCTCATCCCTATTCGGATAGCTCTACTAGCTAGCTAGCTACAGGCTGAATTCCCCATCTCTTTGCAATTCGTGTCGCTATTGTCGCACCAACATGGGTGCGAGATTCGATCTTGGGAAACCGACATGTTTATTTACATGAGAAGACGTTTGGTAATTAGCGGTAGATGTATGTGACTGGCCTTGTGGCCGTAAAACGGGCCGGAAAAACCGTAAAATAATGACAGGCGACTACTCACTTGACTGACTGGCTATCATTCTAGCTAGCTGCTACTGCATGGTATAGTACTACAATAGCTAATGCAGAAGCAGCAGAGAATAAGCTACGATAGATTCAACAGCAGATTCATTTTGGCTTATCGTGAATAGCATTATCTCCGTTGTATCAATTATTTTAGCTTCATCGCATCTATTTAGTGAAGGACATATACAACATCACGCTATACAGAGCTATCTCCCCTCTTACAATGGTGCCACGACGGTCAAACACCCATCCTAGAAGCATGTTTCCTTTGTTACGTTTGTGTTTTGGGTTCACAGTCACCGCTCTCACGACGATGGGATTCGTTCACGCCGATGGGTATCACGCTCGAGTGTGTGGAGGATCGTTACGCCACGTCCATCTCGCCGTGGGCCATGATCCGTCGACTCAAATGACAGTGTCCTTTTCTTCCATACGATCGAGTCAGGCTGTCTACCATCGGGTAGGCGCTGTCATGGTGGGCACGCATCCCGACCAATTGGATTTGTATTTTGAAGAACAAGAACCACCCCGCGCTTACAATGCTACACCAGTACAGGAGAAGCACGGTCACTACTATTCGCCCTATCAACATCATGTCCAACTACAAGGACTCGAACCAGACACGCAATATTATTATAAATGCGTCATCCTTAAACCCCAAGATCAACACGAACAACACGAACAACAACCACACGCGGGGGCTAGTAGACCTCCCCAACGAAAAGACGACAAGTCACTTCGAGGAAATCCCAACATCAATTTTGAAGAAGAAGTCTTGCGAGCCCAAGAGCGAGAAGAAGTGACAGTCGATGTCGATGATGATGGAGTCTCCACCCTTGACGAAGACGAGGGGGCACCACATGATGAGGATGATAACGGTTCAAGACGACTTGCACAACGAGAACGACGATTTCTCAATTTGGTGTACTATGATTCGACCCGAGCCGAATGTCCACCTCCTCACAAAATACGAAGGTTTCAAACGGCACCACCCATTGGGAGTATCGGCAAGAAGAAGAATCAACAAGAAGGGCAAGAAGATGGGCAGCAGCAGCAGCCGCCAAGTCTGAAATTTGCATATCTGGGTGATCTCGGTCAATTTACGCATTCCATTGAAAATCTCAAACATTTGGTGACCCATCAACGATCGGAAATTAGCGCCATTATGTTGGCAGGAGATATTGCCTACACGGGATACGACAATCGACGATGGGATACCTACTTTGATTTTATGGACGACTTTTTCATGATTGACGAAATTCCCATGCAAATATGTGCTGGAAATCATGACATTGACAAACAAGAAAACGATAGTGATATTTTTCTCGCCTATGAGAACCGCTTTCGCATGCCCCAAGTCAAGCCAGCCGAGTTAGGAACCTATCAAGGGCCGACTGGGTACTTGGACATGGATGCTCCCGACTATCCATTGCCGTACGAGTACGGGAACTCCTATTATGCTTTTCCATATGGCGTAACCCATAACATTTTTTTGAATGCCTACGCCTCGATGGAACCGACTTCGTCGCAATACCAATGGCTTGTTCACGAACTCGAGGCGGTCGATCGAAGTGTCACGCCGTGGCTCATTGTCACCATGCACGTCCCCGTGTACAATGGCTTTGATGTCCATCACCACGATTTACAAATCGTGGCCGCCAAGCAACATTTGGAACCCTTGTTTGTTCAATACAACGTCAATCTTGTCGTAGCCGGGCACATTCATGCCTATCAACGAACCAACAATGTCGCTTTGGACATATTGGATCCAAAAGGACCCGTCCATGTCGTGGTGGGAGCCGGAGGACGTCAATGCAAAGCACAGTTTCGAACCGAGGAACCGGATCCGTGGATGGCTGTTCGAGATGCCACTCGATATGGATATGGAACCTTGGAGATTTTCAATCAAACGCACGCGAAGTGGGATTGGATCATCACGGGAGAGTCTGGTAAGTTTAGAAAATGGTTGGCGCTTACGTGTATGTTCTGTACCTTTTGCTGGCAGGACCATTTCGAGTCACGTCTCATGTCACTTTTTTCTTTGCAATTTCCTTCTGCAATTTCCTTGATGTTCTAGAGTATCAAGATTTAAACAAAGTTTGGAAAGAAAACATAACTTTGCCACCTCTGCAGCAATCGGACTCGGTCATGTTGGAAAACCAGTATTTCCTGAAGTAGTAGAATAGAGACTTCGCTTCATACTGAATTGCATTGTAAACTGTACATCATAATACATTTTTCCATACCTTCTTGATTAAAGACCATCTATTTTGCTGGTAGGTGACACTATAGTGAAGAAAAGCAAAGGGTCAGTTAGAAACCTGGGGAGAAACAGGTCTGTTTTTCTTGTCTTGGGTGGTAAAACAACTGCCGGTTTTGTTTGATGTCTTTGTTGCTCATACAGCAAATCTACCTGGAGGTCTCTCACCAGATATCCCAACAGGTCGACAGGTAGTCACTAGCTAGAGTAAGCGGCCGGTGCCCCCCCTATTGTAATTATTGTTCAAAATAATAAGTAAGGACACCGTATTTTCTGGGTTTGGACTCACACCGCTTCCTCTTACGTGGCCCGGGACTGACTGTTACGGGACTTACTAGCTAGATCGCTTGGTTATAGACGCAGGTTTCGTCTTTCGCCTCCGATCATCATTATTTTCGACCATGAGATCAAACCTGCCACAAACATAGGCGAATGAACCGCCTTATACAAATCATTTACATATTAGTAAATCACAACGAAGCAGGTCCATTATCACCACAGTACCAACCACCAACCAAAGTCTCAAACAGCCTGTGGATTTCCCCCACCTGCAGTGTAAAAATATGGAAGCCATACTGAGAAATCTAGAGCAGAAGAAGAAACCCGTTGTTGACGTGCAGGGTTTCTCTCCATCGGATGTGGCCTCTACTCTGGCCAAATTTGTAGAAGCCTTGAAGCGCCTTCAACAAGCCCAACAACTTGCCGAATCGTCAGCATCGGCTAACAATGTTTCCCATATCAATGCCGATTGGTTGCTTAATTTATGTTCCAAGGTTCCGTCGGCTTTGAGTCCTGAAATGATGGCCCAAGCGGTTGTCGATGCTGCTCACAAACCCGACGAAACACAGCAACAAGCAGCCCTGTTTGAGGCCCTGGGAGAATCGGAAGCTGCAATGGAAATTTTGTTTGATATTTTTGCCAGTCTCCAAGATATTCGGCGGTTCATTTCCAAGTCGGATCTTGCCAGTGAGGAACAAAAGACGGCCGAATTCCTGGCAGAGGCTGGCTTGGGAGGCAATGGCAGCGTCATAATGGACCCGGAAGAACAACGGCGGCAACAATTGCGCCAAGAAGCTTTGGATGCGGCTCAGATTGCCGCCATTACCAAAGCAGAAGTGGAAGCATTGATGCCGTCAGTAACATCCGGTCTCACTCACACTGTCACTCGCGCCAGCAACGTACAGGCGCAGAAGAATGCCGACAAGGCCGCCAAACGAGCTGCTCAAGCATTGAAAAAGGCACGAGAAGCAGGTGCTATTGTGGACGAATCAGAGCTCATGAACATTGAGAACAGTAACGACGCAATGGGTGGAGGTGGACTCATGGGCATGTCCCAAGAACAAGTTTGGGAAATGCAGCAATCTTTGTTGCCAGAAGGTTCCCGACAATACTATGACCATCAAGGTCTACCGAGCGGTACAACTAGAGTCAATGAAGGGAACTTGGAACGTGTCATAATCCCTGCTGCAAGGCGAGATGAGTCCAAGCTGCCTGCTCGTTTAAACATTAGCGACATCATGGGGGAAGAGGAAGCCGTCGCCTTTTCAGGAACAAAGGCTTTGAATCCTATGCAGTCGGCAACCTATGACGTTGCTTTCAATACTCGCTTGAATATGCTTGTTTGCGCACCGACTGGAGCCGGGTACGTGCATCGGGTAATTTAGCTTGACTTCGGTGCAGCGAATTGACAATTTGGCGGATACTCTTGCCAAACAAAATTCTGTGCAGGGATTATTGCTCACTTGCTTTTGCTGTTCCAGAAAAACCAATGTTGCCATGCTGACAGTGGTTTCGCACCTGAAAAGGGTGGGTCTGATTGGCTATGAAAACCGTGACAGTGATGACACGGGAAAGAAGATTGTCTATATTGCGCCTATGAAAGCCCTGGCACAAGAAATTGTCGAAAAGTTTTCGGAAAAATTGAAGCCTCTAGGGATGGTCGTCAGAGAGCTGACAGGAGATATGCAATTAACAAGAGCAGCAGCTGAAGCGGCTAATATCCTTGTTACAACGCCAGAGAAATGGGATGGTAGGTCCACTCATGCGCATTATCTACTTCGGGGTCTCGTTTTACTCATGCGTTCCTTTGATTTGGTTTCGATTATGAACAACGCCATCATAAACGATTTTAATCTACAGTTGTCACCAGGAAATCGGGGACAGATGAAAACTCTCTTGGTAACAAATGTGGCTTGCTAATCATCGATGAAGTCCACTTGCTCGCAGACGAGCGTGGTGCTGTGATTGAATCAATTGTCTCGCGTTTCCATCGACTCGTTGAAAGTCGTCAGCGGCAAGTCCGTATCGTGGCTTTATCTGCGACGCTACCAAACTATGCCGACGTCGCTGAATTTCTACAAGTCCCCGAGCGCGGCCTCTTCTTCTTTGGTCCGGAACACCGTCCCGTTCCACTACAACAACAATTCATTGGTGTAACCGTAAAGTCGCGGGATCGAAATGTCAAAGAACAGAAATTGAATGATATATGTTTTGAAGAAGTTTTGGACTCTCTGAAACGGGGGCATCAGGTATGTTCAACAACAAACTGCCATTTTGAAGGGGTTTGCACATTGAACAATGTCTTGAGTTTCTTTGTGCCTTACCCTCGACTAATATTTGCCTTGCTGCCAGGTTATGGTTTTCGTCCATTCGCGAAAAGGTATGTACCGACTTTTGCCCTACATTAGTTCCAAAGTGGGAAAAAGGATACTGACAAAATGATTTGCACGTTTAGGAACTGGTGATACCGCCACCTCGCTTGCAGACCGAGCCTCAAACGAAGGAATTCTCGAAAAATATTTTGTAACACAAGGCAAAGAGGGCGAGCTTGGGGCTGCCAACAAAAGGTTCGCTGATAGAGTAAAAAAGTCTCGTAACCGGGAAGTTGGCATTCACTTTGACAACGGAATGGGCATCCATCACGCCGGGATGCTTCGAGGCGATCGCAAACTAACAGAACAAATGTTTGCTGAAGGAGCCATCAGAGTGTTGTGCTGTACAGCAACCTTGGCGTGGGGTGTGAACCTGCCGGTTCATTCGGTGATAATCAAAGGCACCGAAGTGTACAATCCAGAGAAGGGCGGTATCGTAGATCTCAGTATTTTGGATGTCCAACAAATTTTTGGACGAGCCGGCCGCCCGCAATTTGACTCATCCGGAGAAGCAACACTGATAACGACCCAGGATGCTCTAACACGGTATCTCGATAAGCTTGTTCGGGCTGTACCGATTGAATCGAATTTTATCAAACAGCTTGCTGATCACCTTAACGCCGAAGTGGTTGGAGGGACCGTCAGCACAATAACGGAAGCCGCAGCCTGGTTGAAGTACACATATCTCTACGTTCGAATGCTTCGCAATCCCTTGGCCTATGGTATCAACGCAGATCAGTTTGCCGATGACCCTCAATTAAGCATTCGATGTTTAGAACTTGTCAGGGATGCAGCAAAATTTCTTGATTACAATCGGATGATTCGGTACGGAGAGGACAGCGGAAATCTGAGCGTCACGACCCGTGGACGTGTCGCAGCCCACTTCTACATCAACGCCGAAAGTGTTGCCGTTTTTAATGAGATGCTTGACCGACACGTAGCACCAACTGATTCATTCCTAGCAAGAGTGGTGTGCTCGGCAGACGAGTTCAAGAACATGAAAATGAGACAAGAAGAATTTAGCGAACTTGAAAGCCTAGCCAAGTCCACCTGCCCACTGGAAATGAAAAAGCCACACGCTGATGGAGACAACAATAGTTTGGTCAATGACGAGACTGACAAGTGCTTTGTTTTGCTTCAGGCGTACATCTCGAGGCACCGAATCAAGAGCTTCACTCTGATCACAGACATGAATTACCTAGCCTCGAACGCAGCAAGAGTCGCACGGTCAATATTTGAAATGTGCATCCGAGAGGGTCAAGCAAGTGAGGCTCTGAAGCTTCTGCGGATTGCAAAGAGCGTTGATAACCAGATTTGGTGGTTTCAAACTCCGCTTCGCCACTTTGAAGGTGAATTGAAGAATGAAGTTTTCCTTGCGCTGGAAAACCAGAAAGGAGGGTATGATTCGTTTCAGTCGACTCTCTCTCTTCTTGATATGACTCCAAACGAGGTCGGCCAACTCTGTCGTTGGTACAAGGGTGGAGCAAAAATTCAGAAGCTTGTCAAGATGATTCCAAGAATTGAAGTCAACTGTCAAGTCCAACCTGTCACAAGTAGTGTCTTCAGGTTTCACATTGAGCTTCATCCCTCGTTTGAATGGAGCCCGAGGTGGCACGGTGGCGCCCAGTCATTTTGGCTGTGGGTCGAAGACGGCGATCACAACAAAGTGTAAGTTCATGGCCGTTGTTGGTTAGTTCTGCGGGTCTGAATTAATATCTCACCGATTAACCTTGCTTGCTCGTGTAGCTATCACAACGAGCACATTGTGTTCTCCAAGCGCACATACCCCGATCCAATCACCCTGGACCTGTCGATTCCAGCCTTTGATCCGCTGCCAAGCCAATACTACATCCGAGTTGTCTCCGATACTTGGGTAGCTGTCGAACTTCTTCATACTATTTCGCTACGAGATATCAAGATGCCAAACCAAACGACTCCGTTCACAGACTTGATTGATCTTACTCCCCTACCAACCACGGCGCTCCAAGAACCCAAATATGAGAATCTGTTCTCGAAATTTGACACGTTCAATCCTATTCAAACACAGTTATTTCACGTGCTCTATCACACTGACTGTCCTGTCTTTCTTGGAGCTCCAACAGGCTCAGGTGCGATAGCTGAAGCGGAGTAATATCCATTGTCGTATTGGACGCTGGCTTGCTGTCTTCTCAACCTTATTATTGCTTTGCTGTGATTTTTAATAAATTTCAGGTAAAACAGCAGTCAGTGAATTAGCCATTCTGGTAGGTGTCGCCCCTCGGAGACGTGAGTCGAGTTTCGTTAGCTACGCTATCTCATTTTGCTCGCTTATTCTCTTCCCGTACCCAGCGAATGAAGCGTTTACACCCAAAGGGTGTGTGCGTCTACATTGCACCTCTCAAATCGCTTGCTAGAGAACGACTGAAGGAATGGAGAGTTCGCCTTGGCTCCGCTCCTCTAAATTGGAGTATTTTGGAGTTATCTGGTGATACTCATCATGGAAAGAGAGCGCTAGACCAGGCGGATATTCTCGTCTGCACACCTGAAAAATGGGATCTTATTTCTAGAGGCTGGCGGGGCGATGTAAATTCAGACATAGCGGACACAAAGAGTTTTGTAAAAAGGGTTCGACTTCTGGTTATCGATGAAGTTCACTTGCTTGGGGAAGACAGAGGCGCCGTTCTCGAGGCTATTGTGAGTAGAACTCGCTTCTTATCGCGGCAACTAATGGCAAGCATGTCCCAAGAAGCCGGATCGGGGATTCACGACAGTGATAGAGAATTTACAAGAATCATCGGGTTGTCAACAGCGCTGGCGAATCCGGTGGACTTGGCAGATTGGATGGGCATCCCAACTACAGGCCACGGATCAATTGCTCGCCGTGGGCTTTACAACTTCAGGGCATCCGTCCGACCAGGTAGGCCATTATTATTTATTTTTGCCCCCTAAATAGGCAACCTTTGGAATTGCGCTCACCCCAGTTTTTTTCCGGTTTTTTTCAGTCTCTATGAGGGTTCACGTGCAAGGTTACGCGGGGCAGCACTACTGTCCAAGAATGGTAACTATGAACAAGCCTTGCTATGCAGCGATCAAAGATCACGCTCCGGACAAACCGACACTAATTTTCGTGGCTTCGCGCCGTCAAACAAGGCTGACGGCATTCGACATTATCAGCTACGCAGCTGGGGATGAAAAACCCAAGATGTTTCTCGGTTGTTCAGAGGACTACATTGAATCAGGTTTGTCTATGAGTTTTGCCGATTTTCTAGCCGGTATCTTAGGATTTGAATCTCACTGTTCTTGTTGTTTTCCTGGTTATCGGCAGTTGCTGAGCGCATTACGGATGAAGCTCTTCGCCACACTATTACGTTTGGAATTGGTCTTCATCATGCCGGTCTCACCTCAGCCGACCGAGATGTGTAAGTCTTCTTCGACATTTTCATGGTGGATGCTGTGCTATGGAGCTAACCCATTCGCTTGTTTTTGCGTCGTTTCTAGTGTGGAGAGGCTCTTTCTCAATGGTGATATCCTTGTGTTGGTGGCGACAGCAACATTAGCGTGGGGGGTGAATCTCCCCGCACACCTGGTGATTGTGAAGGGGACCGAGTACTTCGACGGCAAAACTTCGAGATACGTCGACTATCCTCTAACCGATGTCTTGCAAATGATAGGTCGCGCGGGACGACCTGGGTTCAGCGACGAAGGCAGAGCCGTGGTCATGGCGGCCGAAGCCAAGAAGAACTTTTACATGGTACGGACAACTTCTCCTTGACTTGTCGTTTGTCGCTACTGTAGGACGATGGTGAAGAATGCTCAACATATTGTTCTATATCTGTTCGTTGAAAGAAATTTCTTTACAGCCCCTTCCCAGTCGAATCTTGCTTGAGGGACCGTCTCTGCGAGAATTTGAACGCTGAAATAGCCATTGGAACGGTGAACTCTGTCGTTGATGCCCTTGGTTACATGTCATGGACCTTCTATGCAAGGAGGGTGCGCGCGAATCCATCCTACTACGGCGCAGCATCGGGCGACGACGAGGATGTCGATTTGTTTCTACTCTCTGTTGTGAAGGAGACGGTTGAGCTGCTCAAGAAGGATGGTTGTATCACAGTTGAGGGCGATGAAGATGACGCCGGCGTAGGCCCAACCATTCTTGGGTCGGCAGCGTGCAAATACTATTTGGTTTGCGGGACTCCAAAGCAAATGCAGTTTGGGGTCCGCGAGGGACGCAAAATTATTCAGAGTTGCCTGGACGAGGAAAAAGAAGTCTCTTCTACAGAAGCCAACAAGTTGATTCCATTTGAACGTAGCGCGAGGGTAGACGAGATAGGCCTGGCTTGGCTTTTGTACACCCTTGCGAGTACTCACGAATTCGACGAGCTCCCTGTTCGACACAACGAGGAGATTTTGAATGAAGAGTTGAGCGACGAGCTGATGTGGGGTCCAGATACACAAAGCGTTTTGTCGGGAAACAGGGACCAGTACTTCAACCCAGAAATTTACTTAGATCCTCATACAAAGTAAGTGATGGCCAATAAAGGAGCTTGTTCCCGTCAGTGACCTGCGGCGTCTTCTCACGGCAAGGTTTTTTTCTTTTTCCAACCCCGTGTAGGTGCTTCTTGCTTATGCAAGCTCATCTCGAGCGCGCCAAACTCCCTATCAGCGACTACATCAATGACACCCGATCCGTCACTGACAACATTCCTCGTCTTCTCGCGGCCATGCAGTTCATTGCGTCGGCAGATCGCACTACGGCTGGGAACCTGGACCTTCTTTGCCAATTCGCCAGGACCAAGCAGTATTTGACCACCATGTCCCTGGTGCGTGATCTTGCTAGTATCCTTGGGCACTAGTACTGATATTTGTCTGCCGTCATTTGATTTGATTTTGGCTTCTGGCTTTGTGGTTTCTAGTCTCGTTGTCGTGCTTGCTCACCCATTCTCTTTTTATTGGTCCTTTCGACACTGGCAAATGAAACGAAAAAAGGTCCACGATGATCCTCTGATGCAACTGTCCGGGATCAGTCACGAAACAGTCAAGCGTCTCCTCCAGAATCGAAACTCCAATGTCCAATTCAACGTCCAATCCATTCGTCAGCTTCGATCGATGAATCGGAACGCCGCAGCAGCTGCCCTCCAAAAAGCATCCGTGCGCGGCGGCAAAAATGCCATGGACCATGCTCTGGACGGACTCTATGCTATACCTTCCTTTTCGGTCAAGGAAGCGTCGGTGTGGCATCAAGTTGACAAGATATCGGGTAAAAGCATCGGCGTAGTGAAGCTTTTATTGGAATTTCAGAGAGAGGAACCTACGCGAAAGAACCACAAGAAGAGGGGCAGCAGCGGCGGCGGCGATGATGTCTCGTATACCTTGGTTGCGGTGCTTGGAAGTTATAAACAACGAATGGTTCTTACCGATGCGTCACTGTCCGTACCAAACAAAAACGGTACATGGACGGTAACAAAGGAATTGGAATTTGACTGGAACGATGCCAATGCGGATGGCGGAGAAGATCAAGGTCTCGTGATACTGAGACTTCTCTGGGAAGAGATTCGCG
>ENA-ORBV01012979-ORBV01012979.1-microbial-mat-metagenome-genome-assembly--contig:-NODE-12979-length-12735-cov-4.711566_pt1 | contig 12735 bp, 7 predicted proteins | sample MGYA00237777_ERZ505514 | MGnify/ENA primary metagenome ERZ505514 (study PRJEB26160, sample SAMN06269048) | microbial mat metagenome | isolation source: Oligotrophic lake microbial mat | place...
ATTCGTCGGCAGCGTCAGATGTGTATAAGAGACAGGCGTGGCGCTCTCTCGCACGAGACCGGCGGGAGGATATTCCGACCCGAGAAGCGGGATGTCCGACGGCAGCGCGAGATCATGCGCCGAGCGCTGTCCGGCGATCGCATCCTCGCGCAGCGCCAGCCATGCGAACTCGTTCCCTGTCATCGGCGGTTCGTCGATGAGGGGAGCGAGCGTCGGGTGCGCGCCGGACAACGAGGCGCGCGGGGACTGGAGTCCCTGCATCTTGGCTACCGGCTCGTCGCCCCCGGTCAACGATTCGGCATCGCCTTCGAGCAGCGAATCAACGTCGGCAACATTGGCGGCCGTCGCGGATTCGCCAGCCACGAGATCACGCATCGGAACGCTGTCGGGCTCGTGCTCGTCGGGTATACGCATTCCAGCGTTTGTCGACTGGAAGCCGTGGAGGGACTGCGCCGGAAGTGCGTCGTCGCCGTCGTCGGGAATAAAGCTGAGCGTCAGGCCTTCGAGCGCCGGTACGCGGTGTACGATCACCGGCGTCGACGACTGAGGCGCTGACAGATCGACCATCGCTCGGTCGCGGCGACGAACGTTCGGCGTCTCCTCCGCCGCGAGGTCAAGAAACACCAGGTCGTTCGACTTCTCCGTCACCCACGCGCCCGACGGCCGCGATACCACGATTGGATCGATGGCCTTGATGCGGTCGATGGTCGCGCGCGCCTCGGCATCGCGTCCCTCCGCTTCGAGCTTGGTGTACAGGGTCTCGAGCTGCTCCAGTGCCTCGCCTTTCCTGTTGTCCTTCTGCAGCTGATCGGCCAGCATCAGCCGAATGTCGCCCTGGTCGGGGCAGAGATCGGCGAACTCCTTGAGCGCGCGGAAGGCCTCGTCCACGTGACCGCTCTTCTGCATTCGGTCCGCGTACTCCAGGAAGTTCTTCTTCGCGTCACTCTTGAAGCCCTTGCTCGCTGAAATTTTCCCGAGCTTGTAGTACACCGCCGATCGCGCCGGCGACTGGCGGAGGATCTTGTTGCAGAGCGCGATGGCGTTGTTGAGGAAGCCTCGCTCCGCGTAGACGTCGACCGCCTTCTCGTAGTAGGAGAGCGCCTCGGAGACATTTCCCTGGCGCATGAGCAGGTCGCCCACCCGATTGAAGACCTGAAGGTCCGTGTCGTCCAGGTCGCGCCCGAGTTCCTCGAGCACCTGCACGTACAGCGACAGCGCCCGGTCGAACTGTTTCTTCTGCTCGAACTCGGCGGCCTTCTTCTTGAGTTTTCCTATGGCGGCGGACGACATCAGGACACGCGGCTCCCGTTCCGCGTCGCCACGGTCCATCGATCGGCGGATCGCGGTTCACCCCTCAGCATGCGCATGGCACGCCTCGTACCCACGTCGCGCGACAGCGACGGTCGCCATACCAATAGGGCAATTCCCGCACGTCGTCGATGTCGAACAGGGCCAAGTCGGCCGAAAAGCCCGGCGCGAGTTGGCCCGTCTCATGGGCAAGATCGAGCGCGGCCGCCCCATTGACGGTGGCGGCTAGCAGTGCTTCGGACACCGACAGGTGCAACTGACTCACGGCGAGTGCAAGAATGAGCGGAAAGTTCGGGGTCGGAGACGTACCCGGATTAAAATCCGTCGCCAACGCGACGGCTGCGCCACTATCGAGCAACGCCCGTGCGGGCGCCTGCCTGTCCTTTCCGAGAAAGAGCATCGTGCCCGGCAGCAACGTCGCAACGGTCGGCGATGCGGCGAGGGCCTGAATCCCGCTCCCGGAGATCGCCGCCAGATGATCGGCCGAGGTCGCGCCTAACGCCGCCGCGAGTTCCGCTCCCCCGGAGGGACGCAGTTCATCGGCGTGCAGCTTGAGTCGCAGCCCGGCCGCGCGCGCGGCCAGCAGCACCGTGCGCGCTTCGTCGATGGTGAACACTCCCGGTTCGCAGAAAACATCCGCGAAGCGGGCGAGTCTGCCCTCGACGACCCGTGGAATCATCTCTGAGACGAGCAAGGCCACATAATCGGCACGTCCTGCCGGAGAGGCTCGCGCTTCCATCGGAATCTCGTGGGCTCCGAGGAAAGTCGGCACGAGCCGGAGCGGCGTCAGGTCGCTCAGGCGCCGAATGGCGCGAAGACTCTTGAGCTCATCGTCAACGGTAAGCCCATATCCCGACTTTACTTCCACGGTCGTGGCACCAAATGACGCCAGTCGCCGCAGGCGTGGAAGGGCGAGCGCGACGAGTTCATCCTCGCTGCGTTGCCGCAGGTCGCGCACTGACGCGTGAATGCCTCCCCCGCGCCGCGCGATGTCCATGTAGTCCAGCCCGGATGCTCGCTGCTCCTGCTCTTCGAATCGAGGCTTGCCGAAGATGGCGTGCGTGTGGGAATCGACGAGTCCCGGCGTCAGCACCCCACCGGCGCAATCCTCGAGCTCGGCGGTCGGGAACCGGCGCTCAAGGTCGTCCTGCATGCCGACGGCGACGATTCGCTCGCCCTCCACCGCGACAGCGGCACCGATCAGAATGCCGGCGTCGCGCATTTCCCCTCCGCGCCGAGCACGCGGCGGACCGGAGCAGGTGACCACCTGCGAGGCACCAGTGAAGAGGCGCACCGAAGGGCGCGGGCCGTGGGACGGGAGATCGGACATGTCGATCACGAGGGATGGACGGCTGACCGAAACGTTCGGCAACTCGCCGACCCACCGCGCAAGCGTGCTCAGGCTAGCACGTCTCGCACGCGAGAGAGTCGCAACGGCGCCTGGGCCTCACCCCGGCAGGCGTAGAAGCACTTGTTGCAGTCGATGGGCTCGTACTTCTTGAAATCCGACCAGTGGAAGTCGGTCGGGAAGTCAGGACAGCGCTTCACGTGACCCGTGGGGTCCACGTGTATGGTGCGAATGCCGGACTGACATGGCTCCTTCATTTCGCCGCGCAGGTAGCGCGGTATTTGCTGCAAATAATAATCGGAGTTGGTGATGATGCCCCGCCGAGCGCGCTTGTAGGCGAGCAGCTCGGCGATCACGCGGTCGACGTCGTCGGCAAAGCCCCGCTGAAGGAGATAGTCCTGATTGCCATTCTTCAAGTCGGTGTACACGGAGAAGTTGACGCCCGCACCCACTTCGGCCGCACGATGAACGAGCGGCATGAGTTGGTCGAGGTTGTCGTTCTTGATCACGGTATTGAAGCGGATACCGTGGATGCCCAACGATCGCATGCCGTCGACCGCTCCGAATATCTTGGCGGTCAGGCCAGGGATACCGCGCGCGACGTCGTGCCGTCCGTCCAGATAGTCGAGTGAAATATTGAACTGGTCGATGCCGGCGTCCCAGAGTGACTTCGCCCGCGCCGTGCTCATCATGCCACCGTGGGAAATGAGCGTGATGTAGCTGAGGCGCACCTCCCCGCGTACGGACGCGACCAGATCTTCGAGATCGCGGCGAAGCAGGGGTTCTCCACCCGTGAAGGTGACAAGCATGGGATTGAAAAACTTCGCGGCGTCGGCAAAGCTTTTGAGCTCGCCCTTCTTCGCCTCGGCCGGTGTCTTCCAGTAGTCGCAGAAGCCGCAGCGGGCATTGCAGCGCATCGTGACCTCGAAGTGAACGAGGACCGGCATGCGTCGCATGGTGAGCCACGCGTATTTGGCAAGGAAGAGCGGGATGTGATACGGTTTGTACTTGCTGCTCAGCATGGTGCCATGGGATCGAAGGTCAGTCGAGTCGTGAAGGCCGCATCGGAATTTGAATATGCGCACGCGCGGCCGTTTCGATAGCGATGTCATACCCCGCATCGGCGTGCCGGGCGACACCGATACCGGGGTCGTTGGTCAGCACACGTTCGAGTCGCAGCCGCATGTCGGCAGTCCCGTCGGCGACGATCACCTGGCCCGCGTGCAGCGAGTTGCCGATGCCCACGCCCCCTCCATGGTGAAACGAGACCCACGAGGCCCCACTCGCCACATTCACCAGCGCGTTGAGAATCGCCCAATCGGCAATGGCATCGCTGCCATCCTTCATCGCTTCGGTTTCGCGGAAGGGGGAGGCCACGCTTCCCGTGTCCAGATGATCGCGTCCGATCACGATCGGTGCGGATAGCTCGCCCGACGCCACCAGATCATTGATTGCTACGCCGAACTTGGCACGCTGTCCCTGCCCTAGCCAGCAAATGCGTGCGGGGAGTCCTTGGAATTGGATCTTCTCTCGAGCCAGGGTCATCCAGCGTCGCAGGTGCTCGTCGTCGGGAAAGAGTTCCAGCGCCAATGCGTCCGTGCGGTGAATGTCGTTGGGGTCGCCCGATAGCGCGACCCAGCGGAACGGACCCTTCCCCTCGCAGAAGAGGGGGCGGATATACGCCGGGACAAACCCGGGAAAGTTAAAGGCCGTTGCGAGTCCGGCGTCGAGTGCGACTGTCCTGAGGTTGTTGCCATAGTCGAAGGTGACCGCGCCCCGCGCCTGCAGGTCGAGCATGGCCTGTACATGAACCACGGCGGAGGCGGTCGAACGTTTGACGTAGTCGGCGGGATCGCTGACGCGAAGGCTGGTCGCGGCGTCCAGCGAGAGACCGTGCGGCACGTAGCCATTGAGCATGTCGTGCGCGCTGGTCTGGTCCGTGAGTACATCGGGCGTGACACCACGACGCACGAGTTCGGGAAGCACGTCGGCCGCATTCCCGACCAAACCGACCGAGAGCGCTACGCCCAGCGCGGTCGCCTCGTGTATCCACCGCAACGCCTCGTCCAGCAACGTCGTTTTGCGATCGCAATAGCCGGTAGCGAGCCGCTTCTCGATCCGCGTCTCGTCCACGTCGATGCCAAGAATGGCTGCGCCGCACATGGTCGCCGCGAGAGTTTGCGCGCCCCCCATTCCCCCGAGTCCCGCCGTCAGGATAAATCGCCCGGAGAGTGATCCGCCAAAGTGGCGGCGGGCGACGCTGCCGAACGTTTCATACGTGCCCTGAACGATGCCCTGCGATCCGATATAGATCCACGAGCCCGCCGTCATCTGGCCGTACATGATCAGCCCCTTTCGCTCCAACTCGCGAAAGTAGTCCCAAGTGGCCCAACGCCCCACCAGATTGCTGTTGGCAATGAGAACCCGGGGGGCGCTGCTGTGCGTGCGAAATACTGCGACCGGCTTTCCACTCTGTACCATGAGCGTCTCGTCGTGTTCAAGCGCGCGCAGCGACCGCACGATCGCATCGAAGGCCTCCCAGCTCCGCGCGGCGCGGCCGGTACCGCCGTACACCACTAGATCGTCGGGGCGCTCGGCCACGTCGGGATCGAGATTGTTCATCAGCATGCGCAGGGCGGCCTCCTGCTGCCACCCTTTGCATGACAGCTCGGTTCCTCGCGGAGCGCGAACCACTCGGGGGCCTACGGCGGGCTGGATCGTGGCGGACATGCGTTGCGACGGGAAAGAGAGAGTATCTGGAACGCGCTAGGCTAGCGGCACGCCGCCGTTAGCGTTCGACGACTGCTGCAACCAGGTCGCTAAACGTCCCGCGCGCTATAAGCGACGCGGTCGCTTCGATGTCCGGCGAAAGCACCCGATCGCGTCCTAACGATGGTACGACCGCACGCAGCGCGGCGTGGGCCCGTTCGATGGTCGCGCTACTGCGCATCGGGCGGCGATAGTCGATGCCCTGCATGGCGCACATCATCTCGACCGCCAAGACATACCGAACATTCTGCACGATGCGCCGCAGCTTCACGGCGGCGCCCATCGCCATCGGCACCACATCTTCCTTGCCGCCGTCCGTTGGTATCGAGTCCACACTGGCGGGGTGCGACAGCACCTTGCACTCGGACGTGATGGCTGCAGCGGTAACCTGCGCCATCATGAAGCCCGAGTTCACACCCGCATCGCTGGTGAGGAATGGCGGAAGCCCCTGGTTGAGATCGGGATGTACCAGTCGATCGATGCGTCGTTCGGAGATCGTCGCCAGATTCGTCATCACCATGGCGAGCAGGTCACAGACCATGGCCACGGTTTGCCCGTGAAAATTGCCGCCGCTCAACATCTCGCCGTCCTCGAAGACGAGCGGATTGTCGGTGGCGGCGTTGAGTTCACGGGCCACGATCCCCTCGGCGAACTCGAGGGCATCGAGCACCGGTCCGTGTACCTGCGGCATGCACCGCAGCGCATACGCATCCTGCACACGCGGATCGTTGGTGCGGTGCGACTCACGTATTTCGCTGTCGAGAAGGATCGAGCGTAGCAGCGCGGCCGAGCGTATCTGCCCCGCCTGGCCCCGCACCTCGTGGATGCGCGCATCGAAGGCCACCGGGGTGCCTAACAAGGCCTCCAGGGTGGCGGCTCCCGCCACGTGCGCGGTCGACCAAAGCACTCGTGCATCATGCAAGGCAAGCGACGCGAGGGCGGTGTGCGCTTGCGTTCCGTTGATGAGGGCCAGCCCTTCCTTGGGCGCCAGCAGTACCGGCGTCAGTCCCTCGGCCCGCAGCACATCGGCGGCGGGCGCCTCGTGCCCGTTCCGTATCAGCCTCCCCTCTCCGATCAAGCCGAGGGCCAGATGGGCGAGCGGGGCCAGGTCACCGCTGGCTCCCACGCTTCCCTGCTCGGGAATGGGTGGGTAGATCCCCGCGTTGAGCATCGCGAGCAACTGGTCCACCACAATCGCCCGAATGCCGGAACACCCCTTCGCCAGCACGTTGGCGCGCAGCAACATCATGGCCCGCGTTTCTTCCTCACTCAGTTTGGGGCCGACACCGACCGAGTGACTGCGAATCAGATTGACTTGGAGTTCGGCCAGCCGACCGTGTGGTATGGCCACGTCGGAAAGCTTCCCGAATCCGGTAGTGATGCCATAGACAACTTCGTGTCGCTCGACGATGCCATCGACAATGGCTCGTACGCGCGTCAGTCGCTGGTGGGCAAGGGGATCGAGGGCGACGGGAGCACTGTAACGCGCCACGGCCAAAACGTCGGCGATAACCAGCGACTGGCCGTCGAGAACTACGGTGCGGGATTTCATGCGCGGAATGTCACGGTCCCGCTGGGGCAATACAAGCCCGCCGTACGAACGCGCTACTGGGAGCGCGTTCCCGTGTAGCCGCGTGGGAACTGCGGACGATCGTAGTTGAACTTGAGGTCGGGCTGTGCCTTGAGCGCGATGAAGAAATTGAACGAGAAGTTTCCGTTGGGCGATCGCGAGAAGGCGAATATCGCGTCCCAGTCGTGCAATTCACGCTGCAAGCTCACCACTTGCGACGCAAACTCGCTGCGCTGCACGTCGTACGTCGTCTGCCATTGCGCAGCCCACTTCTCGGTCACGTGAAATGACATGCTGCCCTGCACGCTCGACTGCGGCGGCACGATGAAAAAAGTTCCTCCGCGAGTCGTCGTCTCGAACGGGTTGGTGACCGATCCGCTGGTCTGCTGCTGCCGCACACAGACATCGTACGACAACGAATTCGGGGGATAGAGCTTGCAGGCGATCGTGGGATCGAACGATTGCACGTTGCTTCCGACCGGCGGACGCTGGCGCTGAGACGAGTAGGCCAGGTTCATCTTCCAGCCCTGTCCCGACGGAATCTGCATGGCCGACGAATTCACGCTTCCTTGGATTGAGCGCCCGGCCACCATGTCCTCTCGACGACCGGCGCCGCCCTGACGGTTGGGACCCTGCTGATCTCGCGATGCGTCGGCGCCGCCTGCGGCGCGCCGCTGTTCGTCCAGCATGCGAATGCCCAGTAGCCGAGCAGCTCCCCGAAGCAGGGGTGAGTTCCTATCCAACGACAGTGTGCCGCGAACGCCCTCCCGATACGGCTTGAACTTCGCGGTGTCGGACACCGGATCGCCCAGGAAGAGCGAGTAGTTAACGCCAAAATCGAAGCCGGGAAGCAGGTCGGAGGTTGCGGTGTAGTCGAAGCTGCGGTTGTTGAGTCCGGTGCCGCCGGTCGACTTTTTGGCGCGCACAAAGTCGTACGACAAGGAGGTGAAGGTGAGCGAGAGGAGTTTGATCTTGCGCGCGTTGTCCTGTGTGGCCGCAGCGGCCGCAGCCCGAGTCGAAGTGTCGGTATCGGCTTCGGCGTCAGGCGTACGCATTTTCGCCTCGAAATTGGTGGAGAATCCCAGGCTGATCGTATTCTGTTCGTTGTTTCCCAGATACCCCTGCGCAATATCGCCGTTGGCCGACAGAAACTCGTTCGAGACGTTTCCTTTCGGCGTGTAGGCAAACGATAGCTGCGGCTCGATGGAATGACGAATACGCTCCACCGGTCCAAACCCGGGAAAGAAGCCGTAGACCTTTGGCGTGAGGGAGACGCCGTAGCTCGGACGCATGGACTGCGCCACGAACTTTCCGCCGGTTCGTTCGGTTCGCACGATGAGCGGGGAGCGCCCGTCCACCTTCTGGAATGATACGTTAGGCGTCAGGTTCCACGATCCCTGAAAGAAGCTGGGCAGATTGAATCCGGTATTCCAATCAAGGCCGGTTACGTAGTTCCGCGCGTAGACGCGCTCCACCCTGGACGAGGTATCGTTCACATCGGTGAAGACGGTCCGTATCTGCGGATGGTCGTTCAAGACGTCGTTAATCGCAATGGAGTTGCGCCAGTTGAAGCCGAATATCTGCAGCGGCGTTTCGATGGAAATACCGCTGTTGCGTGTGTTGCGATTCACCCGAACGCTGTCCAGCGCACCACTCGTGGGATTGCGCACGTAGCGGAATGCGACGTCCCCCACCTGATCGATATCGAAGCTCTGCCGGTTGGTGATACTCAAGCCCGGCGTCCAAGTGAAGTTGTCGCCCACCCGAATGGGCTTGGTGGTCACGCTGAGGCTCGGAAAGTCGCGGTCGAGCTGCGTGCGCCCGGGATATTGTGTCTGTGTGCCGCCCAGGTTCAGCGAGAAGGGGCCTCGACCGCTGCTGTAGTTCATGGACGATCGAATGGTCTGCAGCGACTGCTGCGGATTGAAGCTGATGTTGCGCTGGATCGTGGTGTTCGTGACGTAATTGAAGTTCGCCGTGAGGCGTGTGCGCTGTGAAAACTCCTGCGAGTGATTGAGGGAGTATTGGGTGTTGCTCTGCCCGTTGCGCAGATAGTGATACGACGCGGCCACCGTGCCGGACACGAATCGATCGCGCCAACGATAGTTCATCTGACCGTTCAGTTTGACGTAGCCGGGGTCGAAGGCGGTGGAGCGCGCATCGCTTCGCCAGTCGAGCGAGACTTGCGCATCGGCGTAGTCGGTGAGGGCGAGGTAGTAGCCGATGTCCTCCACCGTGCGCCGCAGGAATGGACTCTGCCTGAAGATCTGATTGAAGCCGAGTCGCGGCGGAATGATGCCGCTGCGCCGTCCGGCGCGCATGTCCTGAAACACGAAGGGAAGCCACATCACCGGAATGTCGGCGATGTACAGCACGGCCGGTCGGGCGACCATCACGTTCTTCGAAATCAGCTTCATTTCGCGAGCCGCGAAGTGATAGTGCGGCGTCAAGTCCTCGCAACTCGTCAGCCAGCCGTCACGCGCATAGAACGCGGCGCCGCCCGTGCCACTGGTGTCTCCCTTGAACGCCGCAACCCGCCCGTGCACGATCCAGCGCTGTCCACTCTCCATCGAGGTGGTCACGTTGCGCACCACGCCCCGACGGTTGTTCATATCGTAGCGGATGCTGCCTAACGCGATGATGTCATCCTGCCCCTGCGACGGATCGCGCAGCAGCAGCGTGTCGCCGCGGGCAATGACGAGGTTGGTCGAATCGTTGAACAGTATGGTGTCGCCAACGAGCATGGCCGAGTCCCGCTGCACCGCCGCTCGCTTCCCGACCAGATACATCGTGTGCTCGAGAGCCTTGAAGATGACCCGGTTGCCCTGATAGCGGGTCTGTGCATACCCCGGCTTGTCGAGCAGGCGCAACGTCACCGAGTCGGGGGCGGCCCACTGCACGTCGATTTTCTTCTTTGCCGAATCGAGACCTCCGCGTCCGATCGATGCGCCGCGTCGCCCCACGGAGTCCTTCGGCAGCGTATCGGCGCGGACCACCGGCCCGGCTATTCGCTTGAGCGTATCGGCCCGCGCCGTGGAGTCCGGTTTGAGTGGCGGGCGCTGCTGTGCGAGCGCCGGTGAGGTAAGTCCCGCCGCGCTCGCCAGCAGCACGAGGGCGCGGCACCAGCGCATCACGCGAGCGCCTCAGCCTGTTCTGCAGCCGCGCGCGCCTCTTCCTTGCGCTGTCGGCGTCGATATACCACCACCGAACAAATCACACTCAATTCGTACAGGAAATAGAGCGGAATGGCGATGGCAATGAGCGAAAACGGATCCTGCCCCGGCGTGATGAATGCAGCGGTCACCAGGCAGACCACCGTCGCATGGCGGCGGAACTTGCTCAGAAATGCCGGAGTCACCAGGCCTAACGCGGTGAGAGCCAGGACGGCGATGGGGAGTTCGAAGACGGCACCCAGCACCAGGCACAACCCGATGGTGAAGTCGAAGTAGTCCCCCAACGTGATCATCGGCGTCAGACTGTTTGTCTGAATGCTGAAGAACATCTTGAAGGTGATCGGGATGATCCCGTAGAACGCCAGCGAAACGCCGGCCAGGAAGAGAAGCGCGCCGAAAATGAGCACGGGAATCACCAGCTTTTTCTCGTGCTTATACAACGCGGGCGAGAGAAAGCCCCACACCTGCCAGATGATGACCGGCGATGCGCAGATGGCGCCGAGCGCGAAGGCCATGCTCATCGTGATCTTGAAGGGGTCCGCCGGATGCGTGTACACCAGCTTCGCCCCTCGCAAATAGGGGAGAATGGGCCGTTCGAGAAAGAGGATGATGTCGAAGTTGAGGAGGATGGTGAAGCAGACAATCACGCCGACTATCAGGGCCAGCAGCGACCACATGATGCGCCACCGCAGCTCCTCGAGGTGATCGAGGAACGGCATCTCCGATGGTTTACCTGGTTGTCCGACACTCGTCATGCCCAGAATCCGCCTACTACCCTAACGATTCGTCCGTAGCCAGTCGCGCGCGAGATCCGCCTCATCCGAGGTCGGATACTCACGCACCACCCGATCCATCGACGTCCGTGCGTCGACTCTGCGCCCCTGCCGAGCAAACGAGAGCGCGAGCTTGTACATCGCCGTGGAAGCGCGCGGGGAGCGCGGATACTTGCTCACCACCGCCGCGAATGCGGAGTCCGCTGCCGCAGCACTCCCCTCGGCCCCATATGCCTCGGCGATGTTGATCTGCGCATCGGGGGCGAGTTCCGACGAGGGGTAGAGTCGCAGCAACTCCTCGAACCCCGACCGCGCCGCGCCAAAACTTCCCCGGCGCAGTTGATCATACGCCAGTTGATACAGTTGGTTCGGTCCTGGCGAGGATTGTACGGGATTTTTTACAGTGGTGTCGCCGGGAACGGTAGCGACCGGCGGCGGAGCCACCTGCTGTGGGCGCGCTTCCATCTCGGCCCGCATTTCCTGTAAACGACGCTGGCTCTGCCCAGTGAGTTCTTGGATCTGGAGCAACTGCTGCTGAATCGAGCGCAGGTCGCCCCTATTGTCCCCCTGAAGGCGGGTGATGCGATCGCTGGTCGCGAAGGCCGAGCTCGGCACGTTGGTCAGCGTAGACAGCTCGGGCACCGATGCGTACCACGCAGGCGAGCTGCCTGACGCGCGCTCGCGCCGTGCTGCGGAGGCTCGCGGCATGAAGCTCGAGCATCGGGCTCGACAAGTCGTGGCCGCAGACTTCGATCGCTTCGACTACCTCCTGGCGATGGATCAGAACAACTTGGCGCTTTTGAAGAAGCAGTCGCCCCGGACCTCTCGAGCGAGGCTCGCCCTCTTGCGGTCGTTCGACGTCACGGCTCCTCTACTGGCAGAGGTGCCCGACCCTTATTACGGCGGCCCCAGCGGCTTCGACGATGTGCTCGACATGGTCGAGCGCGCGTGCGCCGGTTTGCTCGCGCACCTCCAAACGGAGCACGCCCTCCGGTGATCGCCGAGCCGCTCGCGAACGCCGTGCAGCGTGCGCTCGGCGCGCGCGTGACAGCGGCGCGCCGTGTCTCCGGCGGCAGCATCAACGAGACCTTCGTGATTGAGCTGGAGGGGCGCGGCTCGGCATTCTTGAAGACGCACGCAAAGCTCGCCGCGAGCGTGTTTGCTGACGAAGCGAGTGGACTCGAGTGGCTACGAGAGACTTCAACGGTCAACGTGCCGAAAGTTCTCGCCGTGGCACACGAGGCGCCGGGTTTCCTGCTCCTCCAGTGTGTTGCGCCCGCCCGCGGCGCTCCAAGGGAAGGCGAGGAGCGCTTCGGTCGCGCGCTCGCCGGGATGCATCGCTTCGGTGCACCGAGCTTCGGTCTCGGTCGACCGAACTACCTGGCCATCTTGCCGCAGGACAACACGCCGTGCGACAGCTGGGCGACCTTCTATCGTGATCGTCGGCTGGCGCCGCTGCTCGAGAAGGCTCGCGCGCGCGGGCTCGTATCAGCCCGCCTCGATCGCATGATGGCGCGGCTCCTCGAGCGCATCGATTCTCTCGTCGGCCCTGTGGAACCACCCGCGCGACTGCATGGTGATCTCTGGGGAGGGAACCGCATCGTCGGCCAAGACGGCGAGTCGTGGTTGATCGACCCGGCTGTGTATGGCGGTCATCGCGAGATCGACCTGGCGATGATGCGGCTCTTTGGCGGCTTCTCCGAGCAGGTGTTCGCTGCCTACTGCGAGGCGTTTCCGCTCGCGCAGGGTCACGAGGCGCGCGTGCCGCTCCATCAGCTCTACCCACTGCTGGCG
>ENA-ORBV01012980-ORBV01012980.1-microbial-mat-metagenome-genome-assembly--contig:-NODE-12980-length-12735-cov-3.749091_pt1 | contig 12735 bp, 8 predicted proteins | sample MGYA00237777_ERZ505514 | MGnify/ENA primary metagenome ERZ505514 (study PRJEB26160, sample SAMN06269048) | microbial mat metagenome | isolation source: Oligotrophic lake microbial mat | place...
CCTTTGGCCATCAGCACAATGTCTTTGCGCTGATGCGGGTCCAATTGAATCACCACGTCCATCTCACCCTGCTGCGAGGACAGCACCGCGCGCGCTCCATCCACTGCGCCCGGCACTGCGTCCGGATGGACGGTGGCCACCGCGGGACCTTCCGTGGGGCGCACCCACTGGGATGATTGGCTCTTTTCAGACGACAGGCTCATCAGCACGAGCGGAAACTTCGCCTCATCCGGCAGCGGCGGCGGCGGCGGCGCGTGGATGAGATTGACCTTCCCGGAGGGCGTGGGAAATTTCCTACCCTCAAAAATGACCTTGGGTGCCAGGGGATTGCGCACATAACCATTCTGCAGGGTTTCCATGGTGACGCCGAGCGGACCCAGCTTTGTGGCAACAATGCGCTCCAACCATTGCTGGGACGTTCCTTTCAGTTGCTCCGCAAGCCCTACCCGCGCGGCCAGAAGCTGCATGATTTCCAGGTCCGTCTTCACACCCGGCGGAGGCGGGACCACGGGCCGCGCCACGCCCAGGTAGTGGTGTCCATAGGATCCCAGGACGTCATGCGCTTCCAAAAGTGTATTCACCGGGAGCACCAAGTCCGCCTGGCGGGCTGTATCTGACATCCAGGAGTCCGCCACAACGACAAACTCACGCGACGCGAGTGCCTGAGCCACCGTCCTGGACTCCGGAAGCATGGCCACGGGATTGCCCGCGGTGATCCACACCGCGCGGATGGGCGGATCCTTGGCGGCCAGCACCTGCGGGCCAAACATGGGCTCAGCAATGGTGCGTGGGGCAACGGACTCTCCCTTGGCAAAGGACATGTCAAATGCGCCGCGGCGCTTGAAGTAGAAAGAAACCCCGCCGCCAGGAATGCCAATGTTTCCAGTGATGGCACCCAGCGCGTCCAACAGCCGCACAATACCTGCGCCGTTCACGCGCCGGCCCATGCCCCAACCCACAACAATGGTGGTGGGTCCATTGTGCAATGCTTCCGCAATGCCGTGAACCTGTTCCGCGGTCACGTCCGCCTGCGCGCACAACGCAGAGAAGTCCTCTGACCAGCAGAGCGAACGCAGCTCACCCAGGTGATCACACCAGGTGTGCGCCTGGGGATGGACCCAGCCGCGTTCAAACAGCGTTGCTCCCACTGCAAGGGCCAGCGCAACATCGCCACCGGGGCGTGGCTGGATGTAGCTGTCACAGATGGACCGGGTCTGGTGGGCCACGGGATCAATCAGCGTGAGCCGGGTTCCCTGAGCGCGCGCCTTCTTGAGGATTGGAATGCTGTGCGGTGAAGACACAAACACATTCTTTCCCCAGAGAATGATGTTCTTTGCATTGAGAAGATCAAAGATGTCATTGGAGTCCTCCTCGCCAAAGTCCATCATTTGCGCGGCATCCGCAGCGCCGGAGCAGATGTCCCCGCGCTTGCTGGTCACGGGGCCAAACTGCTCAAAAAAGTAATCGGTCACGGCCAGCAGCACCCCCAACGAGCCACCGCTGCGGTAGTGGAAGACGGCTGCGGGTCCGGATTCCCGGCGGATGGTGAGCAGCTTCTCCGCCGCCACGTCCATGGCTTCATTCCATCCCACCGGCGTGAGTGTGCCGTGTTTCCTGAGCAGCGGCGTGGTGAGGCGGTCCGGCGCGTAGTGCCGCTCCAGGAAATGGCTGGTGCGGTGGCAAAGGAACCCCTGCGTGATGGGATGGTCCTTGTCTCCCTGCAGCCGGATGATCCTTCCATCCCGCACCGTGGCGACAATGCCGCACACGTCTGGGCAGTCCCGGTTGCACACGGTCTTGACAAGCTGATCCACCACGGCGCGCTCCTGGCCAACGTGAACGGGGGCGTGCATACCGCGCAACGGCGTGCTTGTCCTTGGGGCGCGCACCCTTCTCCCCTAGAGTGCGCGCCGCATGACAAGGACGCCACCATGAACATCCTGGTGCTCACCACGGAAGCCTTTGGCGGCCATGGCGGCATTGCGCAGTACAACCGGGACCTGCTGACCGCGCTGTGCAGCCATCCGCGGGTATCCAGCGCGACGGCGCTGGTGCGGCTGGCGCCAGGTGCGCTGGAGCCACTGCCCGCCAGGCTGCACTTCATCACCGAGGCCGCGGGCAGCAAGCGCCGGTTTGTCCGGCACGCGTTCAAGCTGGCGTCACAACAACCGTTTGACCTTGTCATCTGCGGCCACATCAATCTGCTGCCTATTGCCTACGCGGTGCAGCTTGCGGTCCGCGCCCCCATGGCGCTGGTGGTCTACGGGATTGAAGTGTGGCAGGCGCCGCGCTCGCCGCTGCTGCGGGCGCTGGCCGCGCAATTAAAGAGTTACATTTCCATCTCACACATCAGCAGTACGCGCTTTGCAGAGTGGGCAGGGTTCCGCAATCCAAGCGCGTTCATCCTTCCCAACGCCATCAACCTGGGTGAATACGGCCCCGGGCCCCGCAGCGTGGAGCTTGCGCGAAAGTACAACCTGGCCGGGAAGAAGGTGCTGCTCACGTTGGGCCGCATGGATGCGGCGGAGCGGTACAAGGGATTTGATGAGATTCTTGACGTCATGCCGCAGCTCCTCCAGGAGGAACCGCGGCTGGTCTATGTGGCAGCGGGGGACGGAACCGACCGCGCGCGGCTGATGGAAAAGGCGCACGCGTTGAAGCTGCAGGACCACGTGCTGTTCCCGGGGCGGATTGGGCTGGCGGAGAAGGCGGACCTGTACCGGGCGGCGGATGCGTTTGCCATGCCCGGACGCGGTGAAGGGTTTGGTTTTGTTTTCCTGGAAGCGCTGGCGTGCGGAATTCCCGTCGTGGCAAGCACATTGGACGGCAGCCGTGAGGCAGTTCGCGAGGGCATGCTGGGCGCGATGGTGGACCCTGACAACCAGGCACACCTGAAAGATGCGTTGCTCAAGGCCATCAGACAGGGTCCCGGCCTGGTGCCACAAGGATTGCATTATTTTGAGTTTCCGGGTTTTGAGCAGCGGACCCACGCCATGGTGGATGCACTGACGCAGGGAGCGGCATGAAGCGCGCATTGATTTGTGGAATTTCCGGGCAGGACGGTGCGTACCTTGCGCAGTTCCTGCTGAAGCATGGGTATGAGGTCACCGGGACCTCCCGTGACGCTGAAATGTCCACGTTCAACAACCTGAACCGCCTGGGAATCCGCCACCAGGTCAAGCTGATGAGCGTGGCGCTCAATGACTTCCGCAGCGTCCTGCAGGCGCTCAACCGGGTGACGCCGGATGAAATCTACAACCTGGCTGGACAGAGCAGTGTGGGCCTGAGTTTTGAGCAGCCGGTGGAAACACTGGAATCCATCAGCATTGCCACGCTGAATCTGCTGGAAGCCATCCGCTTCACCGGCCGGCCCATCCGCCTCTACAACGCCGGCAGCGGTGAGTGTTTTGGGGACACCAGCGCGGCCCCCGCTGACGAGGACACGCCCTTCCGGCCCCGCAGCCCGTATGCCGTGGCCAAGAGCGCGGCGTATTGGCAGGTGGCGAACTACCGGGAAGCGTACGGGCTGTACGCGTGCAGCGGAATCCTCTTCAACCATGAATCTCCGCTTCGGCCGGAACGTTTTGTGACCAGGAAAATTGTGGCGTCCGCGGTGCGCATCAGCCGAGGAAACCCGGACAAACTCCGGCTGGGCAACATCCAGATTCAACGGGATTGGGGCTGGGCGCCAGAATACGTGGACGCCATGTGGCGCATGCTCCAGCAACCCGCACCGGAGGATTTTGTCATTGCCACCGGTGAATCCGGGAAATTGGAACGCTTTGTGGAATTGGCATTCAAGGCGGTTGGCCTTGATTGGCGCGAGCACGTGTCCACGGACACTTCGCTGCACCGTCCGTCAGACCTGCCCATTGGGCAGGCCAACCCGTCCAAGGCGGAGAGACTGCTTGGGTGGCGCGCCAGCAACAAGATGCCTGATGTTGTGGAATTGATGGTGCGCGCGGAGCTGGAGCGGCAGGCAACCTGAGCCGATTACGCCGCCTTGAGGATGGGGGGCGCGGGTTCCGGTAGGAATTGATCAATCAACGCGTGACACCGCAGCCGGTAATTCTCAACGGAGAAGTAGTCCAGGCCCCTTGGCACCACACCACGCGGGCGCTCCAAAGCGGACAGAATGCCGTCAACCAATTCTTTTCGGTTGTCCGGATTCACCATGATTCCCAGAGTTCCATCCCGAACCGCTTCCCGGCTTCCGTCCAACGTGCTGGCCACCACGGGAATGCCGCACGCCATGGCTTCAAGATAGACAATGCCAAACCCCTCGCCGCGGCCTGGCATCACCATGGCGTCCGCCAGGCGAAGGAGCGGAGCCTTGGTGTCCTCGGAAATCTTTCCGGTGAAGATGACGCGGCCTTCCAGACCCAGCCGCAGTGACTTCTCCACCAACCGGACCTTGTCTGTGCCGTCCCCCGCAATCACGTACACCAGTGAGGGACAACGCCGCGTCAGGTCCGGCATCACTTCCATGATTTCATCAAGACCCTTGTAGCGCTCGCGAGCGTCCAGGCGGGCAAGGGTCAGGATGGCGCGTTTTCCCACCAGCCCGTAGTGCTTCTGCAAAGTCGCAGGGCGGGGGCCGGGTCCAAACCGGCTGACGTCCACACAGTTGGGGAGCAGGAACACGCGGCCAGGTTCCACGCCGCTCCATGCGCAGAAGCGGTCACGCGTCACTCGGCTCACGCTGATGTACGCGTCCAGGTCCCGGATGGTGCTGTTGATGAGGACACTGGTGGGGCGTTTCCACGCTTCAATCCCGTGGATGATGAGGCCTACGCGCGCACCACACGCACCGCGCAGTGCTGACGCCAGTGGAACCAGATTCACGTGCCCGCAGAGAATCAAATCCACTTCCGGCTCTGAACGGACCGCACGCCACGCGGCCCGCACATACTCAAACTTTCCTGACGCACCTTCCGTCAGATACGTGAGCTTTGGCGGCATTGTTTCCACTTTTTCCGGAATGGCGCGCGGAATGGCCGTGACGCGGTTGACGGAAGGATGGCTGCCCAGCGCAGACAACAGGTCACGGTTGTACTTGGCAATACCGCCAAACCCGCCCAATGCATCCGTGGCAAGAACTAGAACATGCATCAGTGATTCCCGGCTGTTGTCTTTGTGGCAGCACCTGTGTCCGCCAAAGTGAAGCAAACGCGTCTGCCGCGCTGTGGCGGCCACAGGTGCCGCCAGTACGTTGTGTTACATTTTCTTCAGGAGCGCACAGCGGTCTCAAGCAGCCTGGCGGCTCCGTTGTTCCACGCTTCCGGGCGCGCGGCCCAACCAGGATTGCAGTGCAGCCACGGCCAGGGTCACGGGAAATCCGGGGACCACGGCGCCGGGGTTGAGCAAGCCATTTTCCGTCCTCACGTTGCCACTTCCGGCCTCCAGCCACTGTTGCAACGGGAGCACAAAACCAACCTTGGGGCGGCGGTCCACACCCGGCGGCATCCAGGAACCCATGGCCTTGAGCAGCAGGGGCTTGGGGCCCGTACCTTGCGCGCGGAGTTTCCCCGGAATGCGCATCAACAGGTCCACCAGTTTCCAATCCATGAACGGAACCCGCAATTCAACACCATTGCCAAGGCTCAGGATGTTGGAATCCTTCAACAACGTACTGCGCAGGTAGTTGCGCAATTCCAGACGGCTGAGCGCGCCGTCAAGATCCTGTGGCAGGTGCTCTGCATCCAGGTAGCTCACCGGGTCCAGGTCATCCGCGCCAAGCTGGCTGCGGACGTCCGGATGCAACAGCTCAAGCAGCGTGGCGGGCCCCATGATGGTGCGGATGGCGGCGTACGCCCCAGCCCTTCCGCGAGGCTGCGTGGCAGCAAACACCGCGCGTTCCAAGCGCACCGGAAGCCCCAGACGCCGCACCTGATCCGTTGAGAAACGGCCCAATGCCACGCGGTTCTGGAAATCCGGGAGGCTGGCCAGCCGGTGGAAATTGGACCGGTTCTTGTAACCCAGGAAAAGCTCATCTCCACCCAGCCCACTGAGCGCAACCTTAAATCCTGCCTGACGGATGGCCCGGCTCACAAAGAAGGTGTTGATGCCGTCCAGCGACGGAAGATCCTGCGCAGCCAACGCACGCGTCAGCGCATCCGCGCCTTCTTCAATGCGCGCAAACACGCGGTGGTGGCGCAATCCAAGCTGCTGGGCGGTCTCCGCTGCAAGATCTCCCTCATCAACCGCGGGCCCCGCCGAGCTGAAAGAAATGGTGAACGCATCCACCGCAGTCTGCGCCGTCCGGGCCACCAGCGCCGCCACGGCGGTACTGTCCAACCCGCTGGACAGCAGCAACGCCAACGGGACGTCACTCACCTGCTCCGCCGCCACCGCATCCACAAGCGCGGCCGTCAGGGTTTCCACCGCCCCGGAATTAAGTGTCATACCATGATCTTCCGGCGGAATGCGCCAGTACCGCCGCGTGGTGGTCCGCCCATCTGCGGCAACCATCATCCATGTACCGGGCTCCAGCTCGCGCACGCCGCGCGTGAGGGTCAGCGGTTCCGGCACACTTCCGTAGAACAGGAAGCCACACAGGCCACGCACATCCACATCATCCGACGACAGCCGTGCCGCGCGCAGAGCCTGCACGGTGGATGAATACGCAACGCCGCCACCGGGGACCTGGCTGACGTACAGCGGATTCACTCCCAACCGGTCACGCGCCAGCAGCACGTCACCACTGCGGCGGTCCAGGAACGCAATGGCAAATGGTCCGCGCAGCCGCTCAACAAACGGTGCACCGTGGAGCATCAACCCATGCAGCACCACTTCTGTGTCTGAGCTGCTCTTGAAGACGGCACCTTCAGATTGAAGCTGCTGCCGCAATTCCGCGTGGTTGAAAATCTCACCATTAAAGACCAACGCGTGCGAACTGCCCGCCAGCATGGGCTGTGCGCCCCCCGGCGTGGGATCAATGATGGCCAGGCGGCGGTGCACCATCACCGCCAACCAATCCGTTCCCTGGCTGATGACGGAGCCTTCACCGTCCGGCCCGCGCGCCGCCAGCAACGTCAACAGCGCCCGCGAATCCACCGTTCTGATAGGTCCGATATAGCCGCCAATCCCGCACATGGATCACCCCGCCGCGCCAGCCTGCATCTCACCTGAAGTACGGCCGAGCTTCCACGAATGCAGGGACTCTGCAAACACCTGCAGCGTTTCATCACAGCAGCGCTCCCAGGAGAACTTCTCCGCGCGCTGCGGACCGCGTTGTTCATACGTGCTGCGCACACCTGCGTCCGTCAGCATGGTGTGCAGCCGGGCGGCCAGATCATCCACACTGCCCACGTCATGGTACAGCACCGCGTCCCCGCACATTTCCCGCGCGCACGGAACATCCCCAATGACCGCCGCTGTTCCTGTGGCCATGCTCTCAATGTACGGATGGCCAAAGGTCTCCAGCCGGCTGGGCATCACAAAAAAAGAACACTTTTGATAGAGCTCCACCAGCCGCGCGTGGGGCACCTCACCCAGGAATTCAATCTGTGCGCCCAGCCCAAGCGCCCGGGTCAACTGCTGGAGGTGTGCGGCATGCTCCGTGTCAAAGAACGCACCGGCAATCTGCAGCCGCGGCCGGGCGCCGTACTTCTCACCCAGCACCTTCATGGCTTCAATGAGGACGGGATAATTCTTGAACGCGTAGATGCTGCTCACAGAGAGAATGCTGTTGACGTCACGCTTTTGGCCGCCGGGGGGCGGTGCAAAACGGTCATCCCGTCCGTGGTGCACCACCCGCACGCGCTCTAGCGGAAGTGGAATCACCGCCGCCGTGGCATCAAGCGCTGCATGGGACACCAGGATGATGCGCTGACTGCGCCACGCACTGGCCAGCGTCACTGCGCGCATGGCCGCTTCACGCGCGCGCCGCACCGCACCCTGGGACGCACCCAGGCCGCGCACATACGGCGTGGGATTGCGGATCATCATGGTGACGGCGCATGGAGCAACCGGCGGCGCATGATCTGTAGGACAGAAAAGCACGTCCGCTGAGTGCGTGCGCGCCATGACGGGAACCATGGTCCCGCTGAATGCCAGGCGCGCGCTGAGCGGCCGCACCTGCGCCGGTACCGGCAGCCACTGCAGCGGACTCTCCGGGGTGATTCCAAATCCCGCCTTCTGATCTTCACGGCAGACCACGCTGAGGCGCACGCCGTGACGTTGGGCCATGCGCGGAAGCAGGTACCGCATGGAAGTGCGGGCACCGCCCGAATAACTGCTCAAAGCGTCAATCATGACGTGCATGGACCAGCTCCTGACCAACCGGTGGTGCCGTGGTCTAGCTGACGCGGCCGGCTTTTGCTTCTGGGCTCAGGCCGCAACCTTGACGTAGAGCGCTTTGTTCAGCTCGTGCTCCACCATCTCCAGGTTGTCCTGTACCCAAGCGTGGAGCCGCTGCACCCCGTTCTCCGGCGTCACCACGGGTTTCCATCCCAGACGCTGAACAGCTTTGCGCACGTCCGCTACAAACACTTTCTGGTCCCCGGGGCGCCAATCCGCAAAGCTGTGCTCCACCGGCCGGCCAGACAGCTTCTCCAAGAGGCCCACCAATTCCAGCAGGCTCATGGTGTTGCTGACGCCGCCACCCATGTTGAAGACCTCACCAGCCACCTCGCTGCGCTTTTCCCAGGCCAGCCGGAACGCTTCCACCAAATCATCCACGCAGAGCACATCCCGCACCTGCCGCCCGTCACCATAAATGGTCAGCGGACGCTGCTGCAGTGCGCGGATGGTGAACCACGCCACCCAGCCCTGGTCCTCCACACCAAACTGCCGCGCGCCGTAGATGCAGCTCTGACGGAACACCACGGACGGAAGATCATAGATCCGCGCGTAGTCCCGCACGTACTGGTCAGCGCCGCCTTTGCTGCAGCCGTAGGGTGAATGGAAATCCAGCGGCGTGTCCTCGGAAGCGCCGGTATCCAGGCCTTCATAGGACCAGCGGCCGTCCTTCAGCACCACCTTCACGTGGTCCATCCCACCGTACACTTTGTTGGTGGACGTGTAGAGAAACAGCGGGTTGGTGCCCAGCGCGCGCGCCGCCTCCAGCATGTTGAACGTGCCCAGCAGGTTCTCCTCAAAGTCTTTGCGAGGATCCACCACGGACGTTGTCACGGCCACCTGTCCGGCAGCATGCAGGATCATGTCCGGGCGGAAGTGTCTTACCACTTTGACCATGGCGTCCGCATTGCGGATGTCCGCCTTCACCAGGCCAATCTTGTGGTCCTGCATGAGCCAGTCTGCATTGGTCTCACTGCCGCGGCGGGACAGGTTGTCCAGACACAACACCTCTGAGCCAATGGTCTTGAACATTGCGGCGGCGTGGCAGCCTATGAACCCAGCGCCACCGGTCACCAGAATCCGGCCAGGAACCTTGGAAGACATTGCTCAACTCCTTCAAACAGAAATTGTTTACTAAGATGATTGATGATGGTTCAGGCGGCCAGAGCGGCTTCACTGCGGGAAAACTTGCGGTCACGGGCCAGCGCGTAGAGTTGCTGGTACTGGTCCACAATGTTCTTCAGTGAGAACCGCTCTGCGCGTGACGGTCCCCGTTGGGAAAGTTGCTGACGGAGCCCGTCATCTACCAGCAGATTGACCAGCGCTGACCCCAGCTTTGCGTCCTCAACCAGCAACCCCGCATCGCCGTGATCCAACACCTCCACGGCGCCCGGATTGGGCGTGGCAACCACCGGAAGCCCCGCGCTCAATGCTTCAATGTAGGGGATGCCAAAACCCTCATAGCTGCTGGGGAGGCAGAACACCCAGGCCTGGTGGAAAAGTGGTGGCAATTGTCCGTTGGGACGGCGGCCAAGGTATTTCACGTTTCCGTCCTCGCCCTCATTTTCACAAACCGTCCACAATTGTGCGCGGGGAATTTTTGGCAGAACGTCCCGTTTGAACGCCTGCACCAACATGTGCCCGCGTTTGCGGCCGGCCAGGCTTCCCACAAAGAGTATGACCGGGTCCTTGGAAACCGTGGGTGAATTGGGCTGGCGGCGGAAGCGCTCCACGTTCACGGTTTCACCCACAATGTGCTCAATGAACGGCAGGCGTTTACGGGTGGCCTCACTGATGCCCACGGTGACGTCAGCATTCAGGCCGCCCAGCCATTCCAGCGGGTAGTAGCTGAGCTGCTGCCCGGCCCAGTAGATTTCCTTGAGACCCACGCGCGTGGGGCCAATCAGCGCGGAGAGTGCTTCATCCACCGCGCTGCCATGGAAGGTCCGCACCACCGCCGGGCGCGCTCCGCGGTCCACCAGGTACGCATTGTCTCCGTGCGCATGCAGCACATCAAACTGTGAATAATCCTGCAACGCCACCCGAATTGGAAACAAATGCCCCTCCGCCGCCCGCATCAAACGTGGCCGGGCAAACACGTCCGGAGTCCGGAGCAGCCGGTGTTCATAGAGCGCATCTCCCGGCCGTGGATCACGGGAGACCATGGTGACCTGGTTCCCACGCCGGATGAGCTCATTGCCAATCTGGTGGGCTTGCAGGCCCACGCCGCCGTGAGGCGCGGCGGACGGGAGGAAACTCTGAATCATGGCAATCTTGAGCGGCTGCATTCTGATCACATCTCCCTCAAAGGCACCGACGGCCAAACCCTCCGCATCAGCGCGCCCTTCCGCGCAAAACACGGCGGTTGTCCACCACACCGGCCACCGCATGCTCAAACAGCTGCACCATCCGCTCCATGCTGAACTGGTGCCGCACGCGCTCCTGGCCGGCGCGCCCACGCCGTGCGCGTTCGCCCGCGTCCGTGACCGCGTGTTGGATGGCCGCGGACAGCGCGTCATCATCACCGGGCTCCACCAGCCACCCAGTGACGCCGTCACGCACCAGTTCCGGCAATGCGCCAATTCTTGAGGCAATGACCGGCCTGGCGCACGCCATGGCTTCCATGACGGACAATCCAAACGTTTCCTGAAACACGCTGGGCGCCACCATCACGTCCATGGCACGCAAATACGGAATCACATCAGGAACGTGCCCCGTGCGAACCACAACAAATCCCGCATTGGTGATGGTTCTTACCACGCCATCCGGTGTGTCCTGCTCCGTTCCCAGGTTGTCCCCGCCCACCAGCAGCACCTGGGCGCGGTCCGCCAATTCCGCACACCGCTCCAACGCGCGCGCCAGATGCCAGACCCCCTTGATCCGCGCCAGCCGCCCCGCAAACCCAACCACCACGCGGTCCGGGCGCAATCCCAAAGCCTTCTTGAGGCGCGTGGTTTCTTCCGGAGTGTCCTTGGAAATGTCCTGGCCCGGAGGCGCCAGCCGCAACACGGCCGCGCGTGGGCGGAGCTCCATGCTGGCCTGCAGCGTGAACTGGCTGTTGCAGAGCATGAGCGCGCGCTCACGCAACAGGTGAACCAGCCGCTCCTGGTAGGACCCGGGATGTTGCCTTCCCGGCGGAACGTCATGCATCCACTGGCCCACGGGAATTCCCACCGTCACGCCAGCCAACGCTGCATACACAAAAGAATGGGTTCCATTGGCCAGGATTGCCTGCGCACCAACGGCAGAACATTCCGCGGCAATGCGCCGGGAAATGGCCAGCGTGCCGGCCAGATTGGACAGCGGCGGAGCGTGCAACGCCAGCGTTCGGACGCCCAGCGTCTCCAGCAAGCCGGTCAATTTTCCGTTGCCAAAGCCCAGCGTGATGAACAGGCTTGGTGCACGCATGGACGGTGCGTGCCGGGCCAGGCGCAACAAAAACGTCTCACCACCGCTGATGGAGGTGTTGGATGCAATGACCACAAGGGTACTTGTTGATGGTTGTTCAGAAAGTGCATCAATCACCAGACCCGCATGATCATTCTTGGCTTCTTCCATGACGGCACCGGCATGGGCTTCCCCTGCCCTGGCAGAGGGAGCCGGGAGACGGCATGGAGAATGACCCCCACGCCAATGAAGTAAAGCGCCTGGTACACGTGATCAAACGTCAGCTTTCCAATGACGGCCATCAATGAGAACGCCGCCGCCGCGCCCGCCACCGCGCCCTGGTTGTGGCGCCGCAGCGTCAGCGCCATCCGCGCCAGCGCGTACGCCAGACCCAGCCGCGCAAACCAGAACAGGAAATATCCAATCACACCCAATTCAACCAGGTATCTTCCCGGTTCACCTTCACAATAGTACGGCGTCACCAGCCCAAGCACAGATGCAGCGTTCTGCATCATGCCCGTGCCAATCCCCATAAACGGATGATAAACCAGTTGAATGGTGAAGAATGGGATGAAGGTCAGACCTTCCTCCATCCGGCCACCGGTTTCCGCCGTGTTGGAGAAGCGGCTGAGGACACCTTCAATGGCCTCGCGGGACAGCAGGAACATCCCCAGAATGGCAAACGCACTTCCAAAGATGATGCGCCGGCCCGCCTGCGTGCGGAATGCGCCCGCCCCCAGCGTGACGGCGGCAAGGCTGGCACCCACAAACATCATGGCCCCTCGGCTTCCGCTCATGGGCAGGGTGGCCAGGCACATCAGGCATCCCGCAAGACAGAGGTAGCGGGTGCGGCGGTGTTTCTCAGACAGCCCCATGGAAAGCAGCAGGACCGGCACGGTCTGCGCAAACGCCACAAACCCGCTCAAATAGCTGAAAGTGGAAGAAATGCGCACGCGTCCGGTGGCCACCACCACATCCACTTCATTCACCACCTTGCCTTCATACAACGCATACGTATTGACCCAGTGTTCCTCCGGCAGCGTGTAT
>ENA-ORBV01012982-ORBV01012982.1-microbial-mat-metagenome-genome-assembly--contig:-NODE-12982-length-12733-cov-5.457332_pt1 | contig 12733 bp, 8 predicted proteins | sample MGYA00237777_ERZ505514 | MGnify/ENA primary metagenome ERZ505514 (study PRJEB26160, sample SAMN06269048) | microbial mat metagenome | isolation source: Oligotrophic lake microbial mat | place...
GCAATCTTTGCTTGATCAACTCGTTTCTTTTCCATGGAACTCAGACGCTCAGATCTCCTAGTGGTGGAAACACTCCTAGATCTCCTTGATTGGCCAAGCACCCCAGAAAGTGGATCAGTTGCCAACTGTCCCCTTCCCAGACTGTTGCATGAGGCACAAACTCCCTGGGCATTCACACCCAGCATCCTCGGAGGGGTGAGACTTTGGGACCTGGTTAGAGGCATTGTGTCTTTTTGTGTCCAATGAATGGTGCACGACAAACAAGAACAACAAAATGACTGAAATGACACATGAACCACAAGGAATGCTCGCAAAAGTTAAAGCAGCCAACAGAAATGCCAATGCCAGCGCTGCCACGAACAATCTGAGAGAGGACGTAGCAAAAGAAAGGAAGCAAAAATTGTTGATTAGGCAAAAGTGTAGGGAAGAGTTGCTGTTGAGGCGGTGCGAAGTAGCCACAAAGAAGGTGCGGAGCACATGAGGGATCAGTTGGAGTGTGAGTCCCTAGTTGAATTTGGCATTCCCAAAATGGGGCAAACGCTGGGGGGAAGCCCAAGCAGTCACAGTGGGTGTAACCAGTGGCGCTGCACACTGTGAAAGATGACTGCACGCTGACCACCCAAGAGGAACCCAGGGAAGGTTTTGGCGGCGCCGAAGCGGCGCCTCAGCCCGAAATGCCAGACAAAGCACGGGTGTTGGCCGCATCCACCAGAGACCAAGTGAAAGCAGGGAGGTGCACGGCCATCCAAAAATCATGCCACAGGGGGGTTCCGAGCTTCATTTTTTTGCACATGCTAGCTAGCTAGCTTGCAGACTGCCAGTTTGAGGCGGGTTTTGAGTCCTCAAAAATTTACAACACATTTTGCTATGGCAAAAGAGTGCCGATGTTAGAGGGGGCTCTGCAAACCATTTTGATGAACCCGAAATTAGCCCCCAAAATGACTCAACACTGCGTCATCATGTCTGACAAACTGCTAGCTAAAATCGATGCATGACAGCTGTCTCGAAAGGGGGCTAGCTAGCAGAGTTAAATTGAAAGGGGGGAAAAGAGTCCATTGTGTGCATTGAGTCTTTCGAGTGCCGGTTGTGCACCGGTTGTGCAAAAGACACAACAAAATTCAAAAATTCACAGATGAAAAGGCTAAGGAGGGTTTTGAGTTTTCGGCACGCACAATCCTGGTGCTGCCCTGCGGTAAATCCCGAAACCCTCCTCAAACTGGTAGCACTCGAGCAGCTAGCTACTAGCTAGTTCGCTAGTGACAGTTGTCACTGCTGTTGCCGGTGCATTGGCTAGCCAGTGGTAGCTGCTAGCAGTGCTTGTGGCACTGTGGCTAATGTTGCACAAATTCTGCTGTGCGCGACTTCGCCTTCTTGCTGTTCACGGCAACAACTCCGCAAGCAACTTCTGTTCACAGCAACAACTCCACGCACGACCTACAACCACAGACACACCACCGTGCAGGACAACACAAACCAAATTGCAGACACCAGAAACAACACCAGGGATAAAATGAACAACAGCAGCAACATGGCCAACAAGGAGGAGCAAGAAGAGAAAGGAAACGTCAAGGTGGTGCACTTGGAGATCATTCGGAAGGATGAACATGCCGAGTGGAAGGCGAATCCTCAATTTGTGGGAGACACGCTGAAGAGGCCGCGAACGCATGACAGTTTGCGACCCATCGGACAGGAACACCGCTTTGACATTTCCCATCTCAACAAAAAATTTGCGGTTTGGCATGCTGAAGTTGCTACTCTCCCCATTCCACTTTGCTCACATGCTGCCGCGAACAGCAAGACTGACAACTCGCCTTCGCGGAAGTTTCAGTGCGTCTTGGATAACCTGACGTGGGAATGCGAGCATTCTGTGAAGCTGTGGGTCTCGCAGCAAGACAACGTCAAGAAGACCTTGGGAATTCACATGCCAAATGATGGCTACTTTTGCATCAACGGGATTGCAATGGAACATTTTTTGGGTGCGAAAGTGCTGACAATGGACGTGTTCAACAGTCGCCACCGGAACACCGTGCACGAAGGCTGGTCGATTCTTGACAAGACTGCATGGGAAAAACTTTCCCCGTTCAAGACCTTCATGACCACTTGGTTCGAAACAAGTTGCGATCCCGATCGCATGGAGCTGTTGGCACTTCACCACGCGGACGCCAACCGCCTTGATCTGTGCATGCGCCATCAAGACACCCATGTTAGCATTGAATTCTCATTCGAGCACAGCTACCCGATTGCACTTGAAGACGGTTGGTGGAGTGCCTCCTAGCTAGATGCTGCTGGTGCCATCTACCGGTAGTCAGCTTGCTAGCTGGAGCAGCTAGCCAGTCCAGTTCGTGTGTTACGTAAAAATAAAAATGCCTCCTGCTACCGTGCTTGCACCGTGCTTTTCAAGCCAAACAGCTTTAATGATGTGACGGATGGTCCATTCCTGCACAACTGTCTGGCGCTTCGTTCTCCACCTTCTAGCAGGAGCACCACAAAAAAGCTAGCAGAAGAAGTGTTTGGCGAATTGGGGTGATCGAGCAAAGAAGAGAGCAAAAGCCCAAAGATGAAAACAACAGGCAGAGCAATCTGTTGGGCCTCTTGAATAAAACAGCACATTGACATTCAAACACTAGATTTAGGGTGCTCTAGCTAGCTAGTCGTGTGACACACTACATAGTCTTGAGCTTGTCGCGAATCAATGGATGGCATTGATTGAGCTTGTCACGAAACGGGGCTACCCGTGCCACCAAACGGACTTAGTAAATGACGGCTGCCTATTGCATGACACGGGGCTCATTCAACTGGATGGCAAAAACCTTGGGTGTGGTGGGCTGGTGTAGAACAGACAACGTCCAGTCGTTCGGATGGAAAGAAGGGGACATCTGTTCGCATTAAATTTGTTGACCAGAAAGAGATACCAGCCAATTCGAGGGCAGTCATTTCAGTGATATACCCTCCATTCAGCTAAATGAGCGTCATTTCGTTACTTGATTTCCAGCTTCATTTTGATGTTCATGGCTGCAAGTTCATTGACAAGATATCGGTAGACGTACGGCAGAATTATGGGCTCGACTGCCTCGTCGTTTCCGCCGTCTCCTTCGTCATCTTTATACTGGCTAGTGCGCATTTTTCCTGATGCCTCAATACACAGGGGGTTTCGACAAAAGAGCCGCAGCTTCGCTTTCTGTCTAGACTCCGCCCTACTCTGACCAGCAGATAAAAGAGTGCTTCTCTGAGTGGTTGGAAGCAGCAAATCGCCGCATCGGGAGCATGCATATGCCACATGCTTGTCACTGCAATTTAAGAGACGATCTTGTAATAAGAAGGAAGCTCCATGACTGAGAAGACTGTCACGTTCCATCTCTCCCAGGCGGATCCCACCGCCTTTCTTTCGTCCCTTGATGGGCTGTCGCGTCAAAGGATTGACGGGACCTGTCGCTCGCACTTGATACTTGTCCGAAACCATGTGACGAAGCCTCTGATAATACACCACACCAATGTATAAATCTGCATGCATCAGGCACCCAGAAACACCGCTGTAGAGTGGTTCACTGCCGTAGTAATTGTAGCCAGCGGCCTGAAGTTGCTCGCCAAAGTAGTCGACGGAAACCTTGTCGCTGCTTGTTTCATGAAAAGAAAATGGAGTTGCGTCTTGGTAGAAGCCATGAAGGGCACCACTCTTTCCGGCCATACTTTCTACCAACATGCCAATAGTCATTCGACTTGGGAAGGCATGTGGGTTGATAATGATATCAGGAGAGATTCCGCTTTCACTGAATGGCATGTCTTCCTGAGGCCACAAAATGCTTAGAACTCCCTTCTGTCCATGGCGACTTGAAAATTTATCTCCAATAACGGGATTTCGAGGGAAACGCAGCGTGATTGAAAGTTTGCAGTCTGCGGCCTTGTCATTATCGTCACCGATGACTCGTACCGACTGAATGTAGGCTTTCTCTTTCTCCTTGTGTTTACCAATAAATTCTCTTCCAGTACTTTCATCCATCATACAGTAAAGAGGGCTACCTTCTGCCACTTCATCCGATATTTGAGGGGTACCATCTCCAGCAAGGCTTTCGTATGTCCACTTCTCGCACGATTCTCTCCTGTTCATATAGGCTTTGTTAGAAAATCGCAAAGTGTGCCCGCCATCACCGCTTCCTGCCGACGAAACACCTTTCATTTTGGCCTCATCCCTCAAATTGACCTCGATGGTTTTGTAGACTGATGCATGGCCAAAGCCTCGCTCATACGACGATTTGTTGAGAATCATCGCATCCTCCATGTCAAACCCGGTGTAGCTGAGCACGGCTGAGAAGTGGCAATAGGACAAGTAAGATTTTCAGTATTGTATGGAAAGGAATACAGTCAAGCAGACATCTGGAGGGTCTGCCCGATTAACATACCTACAACAGCGTTCGCCCCGTTAGGATACTCGTCCATTTTGTATTCTCCGTGAGTTGCCGTTTGCACAACCGGTGCTTGTGGTGTTTGAAGGCGATACAGCTTGTTATCAGGACGATAGGGTAGCGAGTGCGCTGGTGTTCCCATCGTCTGTGGTACAAAAACAACGGATGAGCGGCGAAAAAACGCCTCGTTGACGTCAAAAAACAATTGTTGTTTTTGGCATTTACCTGCTTTCCCATCTGGCACTGATACATGTTACGAGGGGACTGGTTCTGGTCCGAAAATGGAGTCATGTTCGCAATAAGGCTTAGCATGTTGGTGGGGTTCAATTCCTGGTGTGTCGTAATTCCCTCTCGTATGTCTTCCTCCAAGCAAGCAATATCCATGAAGGCCTGTTCCAACGGGCCAATCATTTCCGTTTTTCCTGTTGCACGCTGCAGCACGGGGCGGGACAACCTGGCGGCACCAGAAAACAGATACAATCCCGGGTAGGGAGCACCTGCAGCATTTCCAGCGGGGATCAGCGCCACCTCCAGCGTTCTCGCTACCACCGTATCATCTTCCACTTTAAGTTTCCGCAAATGCGTTGCGATCGTTTTGCAGAGTGCGGGTGGCGCACTGCCAACAACCCTACCGTCCAGACAGACGACCAAGTCGGTAAAAGTGGCTTTACTACGGCCTTCCCCGCTCTCTCCTCCAACCCCAGTTGGTGACACACCAAGAGAATGTAGCAGATCGTCTAAGTCGACCCATTTCTTCGCTGACGTTGTTGTCGTCGCTGCCTTGACAGGAGATCTTGGCCCTGTTTTGGTTGGAGAAGCAAGTTGTTTCTCATCCCTCGCCTGGGTGGCGTGGGCGATCGCAGTATCTGGGTAGGTCAGAATTTTTGTCATGATGGAAAGATGGGAAAGGAGACCACAAGGCCCACCGTCTGGGGTATGGACGGGACAAAGAAATCCCCACTGGTCGGGGAGAAGTTTTCGCACAGCTGTAGTTTTCATTTCCATGAAAAATTGACCTCTGTGCACCGAACGAAAGTGTGCACAATACCTCAAAAAATTCAATCGTTCCGCGACAATAGTGTACCCAGATACTTGCATAAGGTCTAGTCCGCTTGTGGAAATGATATTTCCCGTCGATAGAAAATGCTTGACCTTGTTTCCAATACCACCCGTGCTTCCGCGCAATCCTCCATACCGGTCCATAAGTTTCCCCCAATAGGCATTATCTCCTTTGACGAGTCTCTGGACCATCTTGGTATAATCTGTTCGGAGTTCTCGCAAGATACCCAACCGGATCCCGGCCAAAGATTCCTCAAACTTTTCCTTGACAAATGCCGAAATCAAATGCCCTGGCGTCAAGATTTCTTGGTTCTGCAAGGAATCCGCATTGTCAACACCCGAGTCTCCTGCGGCGAAGGAATATAATTTTCTCAAGAGCAACAACAGACATTCCAATTTATCTCCATCCCGCATCAAATGGATCAAGACATATCGTCTCAAAATGAATTTTCCAACATCGACATTGCTGGTTGTTTCGGCCTTGAGACTGACACGGCGAAATCGTGAACCAATATAGGCAAGACATTCCTTAGGTGTATTCAAATGCGGAAATCGAGCTCTGGAATCTTGCAACAACAATTCGGCCCGTGCCTTTAAGAAGGTATTGGATTCGTCACCCTGCACAATGCGATGGTATAATTCCTCATCGGTAATGCCCATATTGGCACCGCCGGCTGCCGCATCGGCTGCTTGTGCTTCCACATGATTTCCACTGAGCGCCCTCAAAATCAAAATGACGGGAATCAAAAATTCTTGTTTGCGAGCCGCAAATCGCAACGAGGCTCCACCCGTGGTCAAATAATGCAGTGTATTGGTAATGCTACTCATGTCACCATTGTATCGGGCACATCGAATGGCCACACCCAAATCGGTATAGGTAGGACCTCGATTTTTGTAATTGCTTCTTTGAATACTCGTAGGATGATTGCGACGAGGGATCTGCAACATGCGAACACATCGCTCAATACCGTTGACGAGAAAATAGCCTCCTGCTTCGTAGGCTTCTTCTTTGTAGTCAATCAATTGTTGTGGCGACGCCTTGTGCAAATGACAAGCGCGACTGCCTACCATAATGGGCATGTTGCCGAAATTTTTGACCAACCGTGTAGGCTTGCGTGTTCGATTGACAATGACACCATTGCGTCGTTCCAATACATTGTAACAAAAGGTTCCCGTAATGGTACCCGAATACATGAGCGATCGTTCTCGACATTCGCGTGGCAACAACATGCCACTGGCAGTTTTTCCACTCGCCGCTGCCTTGGTGGGCTTTCCAATGCGTACATTTTCAACCCAAAATTGAAGGGTCGAAACCTCGTCCATGGCTGTGACAAATTCCTCTTGCGCGCCAGCTTCTTCCAAGGCCAAACGACGCAATAAGGCGGGTGGAAACAAATCCATTTCACAGGGTTCAATGTCCTTAAGGCCCTTGTCCAAACCGACTTGAAGAAAGTAATCAAAAGATTCCACATGGGGCTTTGTAAGCGAGCGAAAACGCTCCACGTCTTCGGGATGAGGTAAGCTCGAAGAGCGAAACGAAGGACCCGTTTCCAGAGCCGCTTGAGGATCGGGAGGTTGTTTGTGCCGACCGGCTTGTGTCACGTCCTTTTTGCTTAATTTGACCATTCTGTATTCTGTAACGTTTTTATTTCGCAATTCAGAATGCTGTTTGTTCACTTTGGGCTCGCGAAGTCTCGACTTTCATTAGAGGAAAGAAATGAAAGGTTTTACTACGAGTAGTAGCTAGCTTGTTAGAGCAATAACACCTTCGTTTCCTTCTTATTGTTGTTCTGTTTTTCGTTGTTTTCGATGATCTGAAAAAAAGTGGATGGGACGAGGAAGTGGGATCTTCGCGCGATCTTCGCGCGTCACGTGATTGGGAGTCACGAGAGCACGTGAGTTGCCCCGATCGCGAACTATCATGGCGGAATGGCTCGTCCCAAAATTCTTAGCCACCCCCTAATCATACCCTACTGGTTCCTATCTACTAGCTAGAGTATCTACTGCACTGCTAGATAGTTGCTAGAAGCTACCTGCCAGCTCAAGCAGACTAGCTCAGTAGCTCGAGCTAGTGGTGGCGTCCACTTTTCAAAAGCAGGCTGCAGCCAACTACATTGCATCATCTCCATCTAATAGAGCCCCTTTTATCATGTTGGCCACCGTCTTCGCTTGGCGCCACTATTTCCATGCCATCATGGAAGGCAAATCCTGCCTTTCAACCCGTGACCATTCATTACTATGACATGTGGACAGATGTCTCTTTGTTTGAAGTACGAGCGCCTCCCTGAAAACAGTTTTTAATTTTAATTCATTATTTTTCATACTGCAAAATCAAAGGTGCTTCGTCATTTTTTCATCAAAGGATCAATTAGTTTCCGTAAATTCATGTATGGCCATTGTTCTCCTTCCTAATTTCCAGTTGGTTCCGTTGCAGCGACGGGTTCGCAGATCCAATCAATCAACGCCACACCACTCAGAGAGCAAGGATCCATCTTGTCGCCATTGGCGTCCGTCCAAACAGAATTCTTGTTCCCAGAAATCACATCGGCAATCTTCGAATATGCCACGGCGAATTCGCGGCGGATCCGATGGTAATATCCTCCACGCAAGACATGAGCCACATCGTAAAATGTCTCAAATGGATCCTCAATCGTCAAGGCAGCACTATAGTGTCTCCAGCCATCCAGTTCCGCCTTGACTTCTCGTTCCACCAAACCGCGCGACGCCGTAGAATGCAAGCTCACAACAAATCGCTTGTAGTCAAACTCGTACGCGAAGTAGCGGAAAAATGATGTCAGCAAAATAGCCAAGGACAGGTCCTGACCGGGAAACAACCGGATAAGGTTACTCAATTCCGTCTGGTTGCCGGGTCGATAAAAGTACGTATTGACGCTGACCTTTTCGAACGGATGTTGCAACATTGCTTTGGGTCTGGAAGGTAGCTCGCGGTAGGGCGTGCCAGGTTTCTCCTGAGGCCAGTTGGTGTCCATCCACAAGAGGTTCGGTAACAGTGGTTTCGCCTGACTGGCCTGTCGCAAGGGTTTGCCATCGGGGCCGGCAATGGGTGCCATCAAACCATTTCCCGCCCGCTGATGATACGTGAGATAATGGAGTAGCATAATGATGTAGCCATAAGAACTGAGAGTGTGGCGCGCCGGGTTATTGATGTCACGAGCTTTGGTCCAGCGTTTGATGACGAATGCCAAAACTCGCGTGACAGGATTAATGTCCGCGTACGTGCGAAGAAATGCTGTATTCAAGACTGCCAACGGATTGTGCATGCTCAAATCACACTCGATGAACTCTTCCGTGCCATCTTCTTTCAAAACGGGACACCGGAACATGATGATTGGAATTCGAGCCGTCAAGCGAACCGTATCAAGATCCGTGATGACCATACCGGGCGCTGATGCACCCGCTGCAGCGTGTTCTTCCATTTTCTGAGCCAATCTGGCCATCGCCTGCGACCCGGTTGGATCATTCTCATCATCTGCAAAACTTGCGCCGCGAGGAAGTTGCAAACACATATCTAAATCAGATTTAGGGGTTCTGTTTGTGCCAGGAAAGAAGAAGAAAACAGTTCGTCAGCGTCACAGAGTTTACGGCAAGCTTCGTCCCGACAACGAAAAGCAACGTACCCAAATCCATTCGCAGATGAACCAAAAATGGCAACTTTGGTGCCCTCGGGGAAGCAATCACACTGTTGAACCAGTGCTTCCAACTGACCACGGATCATGCCACGTTGCTTGCTTACACGCTGCTCAACTTCAGGGGCAAATGTTTCCTGGTAGATATTGCCCATGGCACCCGACAATTGATTGAGTGCAGCGACAGCCGTGGAGTTCATCGTCGGTGCCTTGCCCCCTCGAGGATTCCTCACGAATAACATCTCGTGAAGGTTTCGTGTGTTCGGAATGAAGCCTAAAGTATTGAGTTGCATTTTCGCTCTGCTCTCCTGGCAGATGCGAACGTGGTCCGTAGTCAATACAGCTGGGAAGGCCTTGAGCGGCTCATACCAGAGGTCAATGCTAGGGGTAGCTTCGTCGCCTTCGCTAGCCTGCTTTGCCTCGTTCACAGTGTCCTTCACATTGCTTCCTGGCACCGAAAACTCTTCGCACAGTGGGCACCAAAGCTCATACTCAATGCGCATCTTTTGAATCAATTCCTGGCGAAGCAACAAACCCATCGATTGGTTTGTGATAACGGCCTGGTAAAAGTCCAAATATGTGGCGGGAAGCGAGTGATTAAATCAATTTCGTGGACAATATGAGTAACAAAATATGAATGCAATCGTCAGTAGCGTGTCAATATTACTCAATACATTACGGATACATACCTTGATAATGCTAGCGAACGCTAATTGGGAATCTCTCCATTTGCGCTCGCAAGATGCCCGGCCACTCATCAACGCTCTGGTCTTCTCCCGCAGTTGTTGAGATCGTTCGTCATCCTTTTCTTGGGCATCATCGTCGGCCTTCGACACAATCCCTTTCGACAAATCTCCTTCTGCATCATCAAACTTGCTATCAACGCCACTTGTGTCGTTTGTTGCGGTGGTTTGTTCTTCATCCGCCCCATCTTCTTTGTCTTTTGCTTCCTCCTCGATCTCAGCTTTCAATTCATCAACTGTAGTAGCTAGCTTTGACAGACGTTGACTTGTTCTCGCATATTCTGCTGCGCATGCGTCCAACACCTTCCTAGCTTCACAAATGCATCCCCAAGTTGCGCGCCCAGCTCGATCATACAGCTGCTGTTGTTGATGCTGCTGGTGTCTTCCGCGATTCTGATTCTGGGGTGACTGCATCGGTGTCTCCAACACTAACGCCAAAGAATGCAGACTAGACAAGCTTGTCGGGTTGACTTTCTTCTTCATGTTGGACAGGAGGAAACGTATGGTGCTCTCGTAATCGTCTTCGGTTACACGAACATGAAGGGTGGGTCCAACGCCAAGGGTATAGAGAGGTTCATCGTCCCAATACAGACGGAATACCACGTGACCAGGAGTCCTTGGCGAATAGAATGGTACCGTCCCGATCACCAGTTGGCTATGGGCATCCAAATACGGCGACCTGCCCCCACCGCCACTGACCATGACAGATTTCGAAATGATCGATGCTTGGGCCCCGTTTTCGGCACACCCGCGTCGAAAGAGTCCCAGTCGCAGCTCTGGCAGCAAACGATTGAGTGGATTATCATCTTTTGGTCGGAGTATCGGCTGCTGTAGTTTCATTTCATCGCCGTCGTCGGAATTAGCAGCGCTTTCAAACTTCTTTTTGGCAATTTCCTCGGCTCGTTGTTGAAGATACTTCCACGATATTACCCACCGCGCACTAATTTCTTGTCGGGGCCGTACGTCCAGCACGACATGTGGACTGGAGATATTCACGTCGTTGACCGTGACTCGTCCAGGCTGATCGTCGGTATGCGTCCACAGACGCTTCTGTTGCATTATTATCGACGTCGTTGTTGTTGTGGGAGGGATTTTAATGGCCGTCTGTGGAGTAGTCAACGGCTGCAGCATTGGTGAAAGCTGAAGTGGCGTGGAAGCTAGCGATGGCTGTTGTGTCTGTTGCGACTGCGGATATGACGCAGGAGGTTGAGGCGTCGGGGTCATTTCTGACGACGGAACAGGGGAATATGCTTTGGGTGACGGCATCATCACACTGCCAGGAGTAGGTTGCCCTCCTACTTGATTGACAGGCGAATGACTCTGCTGTGGAGTATGCGGCTGCCGAAGGAATTGTTGTTGTTGCTGTTGATGCTGCTGCTGATACTGTTGTTGCTGATGATAAGGCATCGGGCTCGGTGCTTGTTGGTGGGCCATCATTCCTCCATTGGATTGCGGTGGTTGTGATGGAGATAGAAGACTGGACAAGAACGATGTTGCAGGGTCATCGCCGTGACTGTCACCATTCATTGTATTCATGCCGCTACCACCACCGCCGCCCATGTAATCATTTCGTGGAGTTCCCACGGCGCTCGACGTGGGCTGGCGCGCTGGCGTGGAAGGTGAAGATGACATTGGAAGAATGTCGTCGTCGTCCATTCCAATGAGACGATCGAGCTGAAGCTCCAACGACTCCATCATACTGAGCGGTTGTGGTTGCTGCTGTTGCATCGGCAGGTGCGGGTGGTTGGGCTGTTGTTGTTGCCTTTGCATCTGTTGCATATGATGCTGTTGTTGTTGCTGTTGTTGCTGCTGCTGCTGCTGCTGCTGCATTTGTTGATGATACTGTTGTTGATGCTGCTGTTGATGTTGTTGGTGATGCTGTTGCATTTGGTGATGCCCGTGATTCGGTTGCATTAGGTTGTTTCCTGGATTGGACCCTAGCCCCTGTGGATTCGTTGGGAATCCTAGGGGTGGCCGAGCCCCCATCCCTTGTGGATTGGGAGGTGGTAGTGGTTGCAGATTTTGGTTTTGAAATGATGGCGGCAAGTGAAACGATGGAGGGTTATTGGGGTTGTTGTTGCTGCTGTTTATTCCTTGGAACTGCGCATTCGATGGTGAGTACATGGGATGATTCAACGAAAAATTGGAAGGGGACTGATTACTTCCAACTGAGATTGTTGATGTTGGAGTAGTTGTCAAAGGTCGATTATGAAACCCAATCGGAGGCCTAATTGGCGACTGGATTGGCGTGTTGGATGATTGTGTTGGTGTCATAGCGGTAGCAATTGGTGTTGGTGTTGTTGTTCCCGGTATTGGCGTGATTGTCCCAGATGTCTGTGCCTCCAGGTGGGACATAGCAGGCATAGCGTGTGATCCCCAGGGTCTTGGCGCGGTTCCAGTAGCAGCATTCATTTCAGACGTTGGAACTTGTGCAGATGGTATTGACAAAGACGGATGGGCTCTAGGAATGGGATTTGGATCCGGATTGGGGGCCTTGATCTGTCCCTGTGTCTCCGTAGGCGGCTCTTGTCCTTGTGCCCCTGCTTGTTTGGATGCTAGAAAGATTCTGGTCTTCCTTAGAAATGTCTTGGAATCATTTGAGGCCTGATACTCCTCGTGGATGGCGATAGCCTGGGGATCATCTGCTTTGAGATAAGGCATGAAGGATATCAAGATTTCCTAAAGTATATTGAGGAGTGTTTTAAAATAGTAGAGAAGTGGTTGTGAGAATGGATGAAGAAGGACCCAAAGAAGGGCGAAGATAAACATAGACAGCCCACAGAATACAAGACGAAGCAATGATGATGAAGCAGTCCCAGCTCCCCCCATTCATCAAGCAGATTGACAAGACAGCGAATACTAGTACTGCACTGCAGGATACTCA
>ENA-ORBV01012983-ORBV01012983.1-microbial-mat-metagenome-genome-assembly--contig:-NODE-12983-length-12730-cov-4.941753_pt1 | contig 12730 bp, 11 predicted proteins | sample MGYA00237777_ERZ505514 | MGnify/ENA primary metagenome ERZ505514 (study PRJEB26160, sample SAMN06269048) | microbial mat metagenome | isolation source: Oligotrophic lake microbial mat | place...
CTACACCTCTCTATTCGTCGGCAGCGTCAGATGTGTATAAGAGACAGATATAGGTTTTTATCCCGACAACCTAAGGGCACCGATCCCGTGCATCTCTGTCACTCGCCATCCGCTGTCGGCGCTCGTCAAGGCGTCAGGCGGATAACAATCGAAGAAGGGGAATTACCTATGGAAACAAATAAAATCAAATGGACGAGACGGCGCATCGGGACCGGAGCGCTGACCACGGTGCTCATGCTGGCGGGCGGCCTTGCCGCTCAGGCCCAGTCGAAAAATTCGCCAACGGGCAAGGAGCACATGATGCCGAAGTCGGGTGCGATGACGGAGACCACAAGTAACGCCGATATCAATCGCCTAATTGGCTCATGGCCGGAGGACTCCAAGAAGGCTGCGATGGACATGACCAAGAAATACGGTCCGCCGCAGGAGGCGACTGCGACGATGTTGAAATGGGAGAACAACGGTCCGTGGAAACGCACGGTCATCTACAGCACGGCGGTGCAGCACGATTTTCCGATGCCGCACAAGGACGTGATGCAGCAGTACATCGACTACAAGGTTCCGCCGGAAAAGTTCGATGAACTCGCGGAATACGACGGAAGTGTGGTTGCGGAGCGCACGAACGGCGAACTCTCGGCGCGCTGCGACAAGGAAGCGGCCAATTTTCTTGCGATCAATCTCGCGGACGAAGTGATTACGGGAAAACGCAGCCCGAAAGCGGCGCGCGAGGAATACGCGAAGCAGATCGCGGCGATGATGGCGGGCCAGCCTGCGCCGCTCACTGAGAAACTGCTGGTCGTCTCGATGACCAGCGGCACCGCCGATCCCGACAAATCGGTAAAGATGAAAAAGTAGTTAGCTGAAGCTCGAGCTTGTCGCCGGCCGGCTCCCCCGGAGCCGGCCTTTCTGTGCCCATTGCGGCACCTCTGCCCGCCAGATCGACCCGCTGAGCGGTCAGCCCGATGCAAGCACCGCCGTGAGTGACATGCTGCGAATACCACCGGTATCCGCTGCGCGGGAGAGAACGACGGAAGGGTGTTGTAAGCGAAGCGACGAACAAGCAACCGGCTTCTCCGCGTTCACTCTTCAGCGACGCAGCGGCATGAACTGAAAATCGGCGTAGCATAAAGTTCAGGCGGAGTCATGGTCGGCTCAGTTCCCCGGTTCAACTTCGCGACGAGTGCAGCCGTCGCCCGGCAACGTCCACGCGGGCCCCCCAGTCCTGGATAAACTCGCCGCCTGCGCCTCGATCAACGCCTTCGGATCCACCTGATCCTCGACCGGCTGATATTCGCCCCCCAGCATGCCGGTTGCCAAACCGGAGTACCAGAACGCAGTGGCATCGATTAGGACCAAGCGTACACCACACTCAACGAACGACTCGGCACGCGCGGCGATATTAAGATGAACGTGACCGGCCCCGACAAGAATCACCGCGCGCCGCTCGCTCACAAACCTTTATTTGGAAAACTCCGCGGATGCCGAACGGAATACCTACTTTTCCCAGGTTCGTCGTACTCCGCTACCATCGTTTCCGACATCCGCCGCGCCGCCAGAGAACTGAATTTCGAAATCGACTCCGCAGCGCCGCGGCGGCGGAGAGAGAGCGCCGGCGCTGCTCGATCCCGCAGGATTGAGAAGAACTGACCCATTATTATCAAGGTGTGCATTGGGCCGGCAGTGTCGGCATGACGATCATGTACACTCCGCATAACTCTTCGGTGACAAAATAATTTCCAAAGTCGGACCGACCGGATGCTAGCGGAAGGTTCTTGAAACGCCGAAGGTGGAACGACCTTGATGTTTCGGCGTGGGAAAATTGCCGAGCGTTGCGCGTCATCTGTATACCGAGTCGAAGGTTTTCATTCGCCGGCTCGCCAGGATCAGGAACGCTTTCAACAAACCGGCCGTGTCCGCTAATGATCGGACTCAACGGCCCGACAAGAGGTCGGGCCGTTCATGCATTTGCGGCACACAGGGGAATGCGGTTTGCCCTTCGCATCGGAAGCGGCAATCGACCGGGCGGTTTGGTCGAAGCGATATTAGGGCAATTCAGGAGGGAAAGTCAGAACATTCCGAATCGTTTTCCCTTCCACGACACCGCGAGCTCGTCCGAGGCCCCAGGTGGGATGCGACAGTGCACATTGGAACGTCAATACGCCATCGGAGTTTGCGACGATCGGGAACCCGGACTCGTAATGAATCACGATGGTTTCATTGGCATGCGGCCGCGCCTGGGTCGACGCGTTTTCGACTTTGATGTTATAGTCACCAAAGACCACCATGGCACCAGCGGCGACAGCCTTGCCGTTGGCTCCGCCATATGAACCTCCCACGAGCATGTCCTTCGTCAGAATTACAGCCCAGCCGCCATCCCGAACCATCCAGCCGGTCGCAGGGACCGCTTCCTCAGCTATGGTATAGGCGCGATAATTCGCCTTCGGGTTCTGTACGAATGCCACGAACATGGCACCTTCGATCGTTTCCATGCCGGTTGCGTTAGGCTGGGTGGATCGGAAATCCAGACCGAACCGCTGCCAAAAGAATACTTTGGCCCTTTGCCGTTCCAGCATGACCTCCAAGGAGCTTCGCTGCATCACCTGATGCTGGAAGATCCCGACATTGACCGAATCCATGAACAGACCGGGTTCATTGGGTCCCACCGTGGATTCCCCCATATACACAAGATATTTATTGAAGCCGACTGGCGTCGGGCTGGCGTGTCCCGGGGCCGCGTCCCGCTGACCGGGCGCGGCGGATGCGGTTACGGGGCCAAAGGCAAACGCGGCGCCCGTCGCCAGCAAGACCGGCAGAAGCAAAGACCGGTTCAGCCGGGCAAAGTAGCCCGGCGATAAGAAACGCAAATTATTGGGTCGGATGAGGGTCTTCATGATTGATCTTATTTTTTATTTTGGGAGGTTACTAATCTACAAACGTCAGAGGACGTTCCGTGACTCATCATTGGAGCCGCCCGGTTGATCGATATTCCCTCGATCCATTCGATTTATTAAATATTTTTTTGGCGCGCGTTGGAAAGTGATCGGTGGATGGTCGTGCTGAAGCTGATCCGCGAAGCTCCCAGAGACGGTTTATCACGGAGCGATCCCGCACGGGGGCCGGGCTAGCAGAGGCCCGCAGGCATTCTCCAACGTATGGGCGATGGAACGTCCTCGAGGTGTATCGGATTAGCTGCTACGTTTTCCTTGTCTCTTATTGGCAAAGCTCAAGTGCCTGCGAGCTTTCACCTAACGAGCGTTCGAACCCGAACGTGCTTCAAGGCTCGCGCCCGGGCCATTTTTAGCGTTTTGAAAACAGGAGCCGGAACGTTCGCGGAGCCCGCCAGAACCCAGCGATTACGCCGCGCAGACCGATGGTCGGACCCACGTTTTCCGACGACGGCAGGATTCTGATGATCCACCGGTGGCTTGGGACATCCGGCCGCCCGCCTCGCCCTGGGCACGCTGTGGCTCAGCGAGCAGGTGAGGCGGCGCGGGTTGAATCGCAACTGGTTTCGACTGGCGTTGTCTGTAGTCGCGGCCCTGGTGCTGGGCACCGGTTTCTTCGGCGGCGGGATGATCCATGACATCGATCATTACGCGTAGCCGCGAGGATCAACGCTTCGATCGCACGCTGCCCATCCCATGCGTCACAATCCAGACTTTGCCGGTGTTCGCCTGTTGAATCCCGAGACCCGGTTCGAAGACTCCGAAGTCCACGATGAACATGAACTCGTCCATGAACTTGACGTCGATCGGCTTGTTAAAACTCTCTGGTTCGATTATTTCCTCCAGGGTCCGTCCGCGGTTGACTATAAAGTCGGTTACTTGGCCAGTCGTCCGATCTACCCGCACCACCTTATAGCCAGCGAACGTTTGCGCACCGGTGGTCGGCACGAAAGCTCCGGTCTCGGCCACAAAGATGTCTCCGTTGAATTTGAACTTCTTATCCGTGGAAAAATCGAACTTGTTCGCCGAGGAATGCAGTTCAAACTGCGCGAAGGCACGCTCGACCCTGAGAGAGTTTCGATAGGCCTCTTCCAGGACAAAGGGCGGGCAGGGAATACTGGTCGCGGATGAGGCACAGAAGAGCGGGTCAGTGACGGGCAGAACATTTCCCGTTTTCGGCGCATGGAAAAAATCCGGCGACCCGAAAAACTCCTCGCTCCCTCCGATATCCAGCACGAAGAGATCATCCCAGTCGTTCGCGATGGGGCGTGATCCGAGCAGGACAAAGTTACCGGTAGCATTTTCTCCTTCCACCCCACGTACATCTGCGCCGTTGTTGGCGACAAAAAGCTTGGACGGGTTAAACGGATCGATCCCGATTCCATACGGATTCCGCAGTCCCCAACCTTCAAGCCGCAATGTCGACGCGGAATTCGGCGCCACCGGGTCGAAGGAATATACCGCACCATTTCCCGCAATGATACCATTCTGCGGTGTTGATGGCGTCGCCGCTGGAATAATGGTCCCCGGAGCGACCGATCCTTGCCCAAACGGGCGGAATGGAGTGGTCCTCAACGACGCAGTCGGATCGAGAGGAAACGGAACCTGGGTGGCGAACGAAATACCATTCAGCACGAGCGGCTTCGCGGCGAAATCGTGGAACGCCGGGGAGTCCTGAAGCCATTGCGTCACGAACCAATTGTCGGACCCGACCACGCTTGCATTAGTGGCCGTGCCCTGGGAAAAATACGCCCGTCCTGAGCGGTCGAAAATGATCTCGTTGCTATGATGATCCCCGCTGGAGGGAAGGTTCGAAATCACCGTCACGAACGTGCTCGAGGGGTTCTCCGGTTTGAACTTCGAGATCGCTCCGACCTTCCAGCCATTCGCGCCCAGCTGCCGGTGCGAAATCCAAAGCCATCCCTTGTGGAAGGTCACATCGGTGAGCGGACCCAGCATGCGTCCAGCTGACAGCATCTCTGCCGACAAAATCACCCGAGCGCTTCCGTCAAAATCCACTTCCTTCACCGTCGGCGTAATTCCGGGGAGATGGCCAGCTTCACTCACCCAGATTTTATCGTCCGAGAAAGCGATGGCCGTGGGATAATTCAACCCGGAGACCATTCGAAGCAGGAAGTACCCGGGAGCCACTTCCACGTGGGAACTTCGCCCATGGTTGATCGCCTTGGGTGCCGACCAGGCACGTTGTCCATCTGCAATCAGCGACCCGACGGCGATGGCAAAAAACATACTAATTCGAGGATACATAGTTTTTTCCGATGATTACTATAGTTAGGCAGTGCGAACGCATCCATTACCAGCCGACGCGCCCCAATTATCCCTCATCGTAACTCCGTTTTATACATCCAACAATCGGGAGGCGTTCGCGCAGAGCGACCAAGACTGCCCTATCGGGGCATGGGATTTTTCATTCAACAACCGTCCCACAGCGAAGCAGGCCGCGACGCAAGTGACTGCGGCGGAGCGAGCGTGAAAAAGACCAACTCCAACCAGAGGACATCGCCTGCACAGTTGGCCGTTCCGCCTGCTGTGCAGCGCCCCGCCCGTCAGTATCGCGGAACGCGAACTCAGGGCGGCCTACGTTTCGCGCCTCAACGCCTGCCAGTATTGCCCCGGGGTTCACGAAGCCACCGCAGGCGAATTTGGGGTCGAGGAGGATCTGCTCACGCGTATAATCGGTGACCTGGATCGCGCCGAGCCCCGAGGCCGGCGGCTCCCGTTGCGCTCACGAGACCCGCGGTCCCGTTCATGATTTCAAGAGCTGGAGTGAGTGCGCTGGGCCAAGGCCCGACGGGCGATTCGCGTAATGAAGATTGTCACCCCCAACGTGGCCAACAGGCCAACGCCGTAGAGCGCGAGTTCGGCGGGCATTTCTTTTTTCCCGCGGCACCGACGCGGGCCAGCGACCCGAGATAAACATACTTTACGGTGCCGGGCATCATACCGATCCACGGCTGCCGGCGTCGACGACGACCACCTCCACGTTTTCGACGACGGCGAGCGCCGGCGCCAGGCATGGCCGCAGGTTCAGCGCCTCATTCAGCACCGCACTATCACGCTCACCATGAAGTCGGGATCCACTGGAATCGATGGTAACTTCATCGCTGAATTCATTCGTCGCAAAATGGTGAGAGGAGGTTCGCGCGCTTCGAGTCCATCATCGCGATCGCCGCGGAAAGTGTCGCGCCCATTGGCACGCGAGACCGGAGTTGAATTTTGGCGATTTGCACGGTGCGGAATAAGAGAGAGGGACGGCCGTCCTACTGCAAACGCCCGATTAAAACCATTCCTCCCGATGAATTCCCCGTTTTTCGCCACGCCATTAATGGGTGGCTCTCTGCCATGATCGCCGTGGTCCTTATTCTCCTCGGTCTCATCGTGGTCGTGGCACTGGACGGCGCTGCCGGCAAGCACACCGACTAGACTTAGCGGCACATCCTGCGAATCCCGGCGCAACACCATGAATCGCCGAATGCATCCGCTTCGCATTCTTTTTGCAGAGGACGATCCCGTCCTCGCGAAGGTGTTGGCGGTCGCGGGCGCAACGAGCCCATGCGGGCCGTGGCGGTCGAGAATCTCGCGGGTGAATCCGAGGCAGTAGGCCCCGATGATTTCGCCGCGGGAACGATGCCACACCACGAGGTGATGATAGTAGTCGTCCTCGGGCGCCACATCGCGGTCGCGGCCGACGCCCTGTCCGGCGGCACGGAAAGTGACTTCGCGGCAACGGCCGAGTTCGCACAAGAGGATCGGTGCATCGGCTCCGCGAAACAGCAGCACATCCCACTCTCCCTCGGACGAACTGAATAGTTTCGACTGGGAAGTCGAACCGCGCCTCGACGGCTGGTTGCACGTGCCGGTAGGCCCGGCGAAGGAACGCATTCGGCATGACCCCGGCTGTGTCGATGGGACGGGCGCGCGGAGGGGTGGAGGCAAACGACGGCACCTGACTCTCGGCTTTGGAATTCATGGGGAAGTGGAAGATCATGGTCGGGCGGGTCGATGGGGATCGCGCGCGTCGCTCCCGTTCGGTCGATACGCTTGGAGGATAAATCGGGCTTCTCCGTTATCCATTACCGGGAAGCGCCTGACACAAATTCGAATGCTGCCGCGCGTTCATCTTTGGCCTGGAGCAAGCGACGCAGTTGCCGTTTCCCTCTCGAAATCCGCGAGGTCACAGTGCCCATCGGGATGGCCAGCACGGCGGCGATTTCGAGGTAGGATAGGCTCTGAAGGTAGTACAGCGTCAGGGCTTCTCGAAACACCAAGTCCACTTCTTGCAGCGCCTTCATCACCAGAGGGGCATCCATTTTCGCAACCAGATCCACCTCAGTCTCGCAGAAGTCTTGATCGGCTGCGGGCAGATCGGCGATCGCGCTCACGCGACCGGAACGCCGCTGCACCCGAAGGAACTCCCGATACAGCGTGGTGAAGAGCCAGGTTTTCGCCCGGTTCTTTTCCCGCAGCGCGTGCCCCTTCTCCGCCCAGATACAAAAGGTCTGCTGGGTAAGATCGCACGCATCGTGGGAGTTGCGGGCCAAGCTCAACGCGAACCGGTAGAGTGCCGCATAATAGTTTCCCACCAATTGTTCAAAGCTGTCGGCGTGCATCATAGCTTTGACGGACACCGCTCCGACTTATTCCCGAGAGTTGGGATAGACTGTCCAGCGCTAGAAATCTTGGACCGGTTCGGCGCGGTGGCTGCGGTCGCGGACTACCGCCCAGAACATCGCGCCAGCGTAAAGCAGAAGAAACACGGCGGAGAAATTACGCTCAAGTTGGTCCCCACGGTCGACATTCTGAAGACGCTGGCCCACACGAAACGCCCGGGACAGATCGTCGTCGGGTTCGCCGCCGAAACGAACCGCGTCGAAGAATATGCCCAGCGCAAGCTCGTGGAGAAGCGTCTCGATTGGATTGTCGCGAACGATATGGGTCAGCCCGGAATTGGCATGGATGCGGACGCCAACGCGGTGATCCTGCTCGGGCGCTCGGGTGAACGGCGCACCTTCGGTCCCGCGCCGAAAGGGGCCGTGGCGGAATTTATTCTGGATAACGTAGCGGGCGCTTGAGCGCAGTCGATTGACCCGGTTGGTCCCATCAAGCGGTCTTCGCTCGTCTTGATCGGGACAGCGTCAAGATACTGGGCCAATGCGCTGGCTGATAGTCGAGCGAGACCCGCCCACGATTCACTGCCACATGAATAAAGCTGCGCGTTGCAGCGTCTGATCGGTGCATGGCTACCGAATATGCGCCGGCGGATGGATCGTGCTGGCGGTGAAATTTCGCGAGTTCACTCACGGTTGGGCGGCACGGGACTCGGACGCGGCGACAGAATTCCCGCAAGCGCACGGCCGTGACCTCGGCGGTCTCGAAGGAAGACGAGGTTAAGACCGCCGGCCGGATCGGAGTCTGACGGCGGACCAACGTGATACCGTTCCAGTGCAGGAGCAGAGGAGCGGCCTTCGGCGCAATTCCGAGTAGCCAAAACGGCGCGACCCACGCCAAAGGATGCCGTTCGACGCATTCCACGATCTCATCGAGCGAATTCGTGGGGGCCGTACTCAGCACGATGTGCCCGCGGCTGTAGCGCGTTGCACCCGGAGCCGGCCGCCAGGAGTTCGCGTAGTCGTTGAGCAAACAAATTGTGACGCCATATTCGTTGGTGAGCAGCCAGGTGCCGCCACACTCGCCATCGCGCGGAGCGACGAACGTTATTCCCTCATCGGTCTGCAACGTGGGGGGAAATTCCGGCTGGCGGGAGTGGAGTTCATCCCGGTTGAAAAAGAGATCATACCCCGCCCGGGTCTGCCGCCAACTTACCGTGCACATGGCAGCAGAGTGGCCTGATATCGGAGGGTTGAAGGTGCAACGCCGAAGCTGGGCTCGGGTTCAAAGTCTTGCAGCCGGCACATCACCGCGACGAGGGCGTAGTGATGCACGGTGTGGCTGAGCAGAAACTCAAGCTCGCGCACGAGCGAGGTCAGCGAGAGCCGGCCGGGGTTCGTTTCCGCGCAGTAGTCCAGTGCATGATTAGACAGTTTCGCGCCGAGCGACTCCAGCCGGCCGGCTATCGCCGCGAGAACATCGCAGGCAAACGCCGGATCGGTCTCAATGGCCGCATTGCGGGCGCGCTGTTCGTAGTCGAGCCGGCCCGATTCGAGACCGCGAAAAAAACTCTGATAGTGCTCGATGATGTGCCGCAGGTGCCCGCCGATCGATGCGTTGTAAACCATCGGAACACGGTGCGTATAGCGCTCCGTGCCGATGATCGTGAGGAGATCGCCTCCTTGGCGAATCACCGCGAGATTGGGCGCGATCGCAGAAGCGACGAAAGAGGAATCGGTCATGGGGATGGCGCAGTCATGGTCCGTCAGAACAATTCTGACGGACGGCCAGCCGAGTTATTCCAATCGCGCAGAAAAATTTTCCGGCAGACCGAAGTCGCCGAATCGGGCTGCCCCTGGGACAGCTCGACCCGAGGGCGAACCGACAAGCGTCAGGCTCGCCGCGCTAGTTTCTGATTTTCGCCTTCAGGTCACTCGAAGCGCAGCCGCAGTCCCCGCCACAACCAGGTTTTTTGCCCTTCGCGACAGAACGCCAGACGAGCCAGATCATCGCAACCCCGACAACAACCAACGCGAGATAGCTTTGAATCTGGGGACTCATGTTCCCACCCAAGCCTCGCTCAGAAAATAGTCAACGGGCTGAGCGATTTGACCCAGCGGACGCTCAGTGCTCAATCGCCCACAAGGCCGGACAGGTCTTCGCCATCGTGCGTCGCTCGCATGCGCATTCGAGCCGGACCAACACCCGCCGCATTCGTCGCATTTCACCCATCCGGCGGTCGACGTCGGCCAGTTTTATGCCGAGCATCCGCTGCACCTCCCGGCACGATTCACCCGGCAGGATGCGCAGGTCGAGCAGTTCCCTGATCTCACGCAGGGTGAATCCGAGGTCTTTTGCGGAGCGAATGAAGCGCAGCCGCAACAGCGCCTCGTCGTCAAAATCGCGATAGCCTGAATCCGGCCAACGGTGAGCGTCGGGCAGCAGGCCTTCCCGCTCATAGTAGCGGACGGTTTGCACGTTCACGGCGGCTTTTTTCGCCAGTTCACCAATTGTCATGGAGGAGTCGCTTGACCTTATACCCTACTACAGGGTGTAGGGTGCCGCCATGAAAAAGAATGGTTCCCCATGGGTTCTGACGGGCGGTATCTTTGCCGGGCTCGCCGCTTCGCTCTGCTGCATCGGACCGCTGCTCTCACTCGGTCTAGGGCTGGGCAGCTTTGCCGCCTCCGCGTGGTTCGCCCAATGGCGCCCGGTGCTGTTGGCGTTTACCTTCGTCCTGCTCGGACTCGCCTGGTGGCTAACTTACCGCCGGCCCAAGATCGATTGCGCAGACGGCACCTGCGCCCGGCTGCCCGGCAAGGCCGCGCGAATCAGTCTTTGGCTGGGCACACTGGTGGCGCTGGGTTCCGCCATTTATCCTTCGCTGCCGGCAGCGAATCATCAGATCAACACCGCAGCGGTCACGGTGGGTGACGCCAGGCTCAGCGTGCTCATCCCGTCCATGGATTGCCCGCCCTGTGCGGCCGGCATTCAAGCCTCACTCAGCCGGGCGCCGGGCGTGAAACAAGCGGCGGTGAACTACGACACCAAGGCGGCGATTCTGGTTTACGATCCGTCCGTAACCAACCGCGACAAGCTCCTCGCGCTCATCGACGCCAGCGGGTTTCCCGCCGCGCGTTCAACTGTCAAATAACTCCACCATGTCTGATTGCTGCTCAACCCAACCACCCCCTTCCTCCGCCAGCCCGCTTGACTCCCGCGCCAACGCCGGGGGCAAGCATCTCCTCATTGTCGGCGGAGGCGGTGCGGCGTTTTCCGCCGCGCTCAAGGCCTCCGGTCTCGGGGCGAAAGCCACGATCATCAACGATGGTCTGCCAATGGGCGGGACCTGCGTAAACGTGGGCTGCGTGCCGTCGAAAACCCTCCTGCGTGCGGCGGAAAGCCTACACCGTGCCCAGCGGGCAAGCCCGTTCGCGGGCATTCAGACCACCGGCCAGCTCACCGATTTCGCTGCGGTCATGCGCCAGAAGCGCGAACTCGTCGAAGCGTTACGCCAAGCCAAATACGCCGACGTGATCGGCGACGATCCCAACATCAAATTCATCAAGGGCCATGGCCGGCTCATCGACGCACGCACGGTCGAGGTCAACGGAGAGCGATTGCACGGCGACGCAATTCTCCTCTGCACCGGGGCGCGGCCGGCGGTGCCCGAAGTTCCCGGACTCGCCGACGTGCCATTCCTCACCAACGAATCCGCGTTCGAACTGACCGAGTTGCCGGAATCGTTGCTCGTGCTCGGAGGGCGCTACATCGCGTTGGAATGCGCGCAGATTTTCGCGCGGCTCGGCAGCCGCGTGACCGTGCTGCAGCGTTCGGCCCGCATCCTGCCCACGGAGTCGCACGAACTGACCGACGAACTCACCGGTCACCTGAAGGCGGAAGGCATGGACATCGTCACCGGTGTGGCCATTCAACGCGTGTTCAAGGATGGCAGCGGGGTCGCCGTGGAAGCGATCGTCGGCGGAAGGCCAAGAACCTTCCGCGCCGGCCAATTGCTTGTTGCCACGGGTCGCACACCCAACTCGGCGAACCTTGGGTTGGAAACCGCCGGGGTGAAGACCGACCCGCACGGGTTCGTCACCGTGGACGCTCACCTCGCCACGGCGGTGCCAGGCATTTACGCGGCGGGCGATCTCATCGGCGAGCCGATGTTTGTATACACCGCCGCCTACGAAGGTGCGCTCGCGACCGGGAACGCACTTACCGGTTCCGCACGCCAACGGGATTACACTGCGCTGCCGTGGGTGGTGTTCGTCGATCCACAAGTAGCGGGGGTGGGACTCGACCTGGAGCAGGCGAAGGCTGAGGGACTCGATGCGGAAGCGTCCACGCTGCCGCTTGCGCAGGTGCCGCGCGCCATCGCCGCGCGTGATACACGTGGTTTCATCCAGCTCATCCGTGATCGCCACTCCGACCGGCTCATCGGCGCGCGCATCCTCGCGCCCGAAGGCGGTGAACTACTGATGGAGGCGGCGGTCGCGATTCGCCACGGAATCACCGTGGCGCAACTAGCCACAATGTTTCATCCCTACCTGACGCTCAGCGAGGGCATTAAACTGTCGGCGCTTTCTTTCGGTAAGGACGTAAAGAAACTCAGCTGCTGTGCGGCATAAATCGCCAGGCGATGAGCCGCGTATTATTTGATTACTGTAAGATTCATACCAATCGCCCGCGATTTTTGGACTGTCATTGCGAGAAGCGAAGCGACGAAGCGATCGAGCTGGATCGCCCCGGCGCGCTTTGCGCACCTCGTGATGACAATCGTCTAAATTATACGGGCGATTGGTATCAGCCTCGTCACAGTGGATTTCAAAGCCGGCAACTTTGCCGGCAAAATTTGCAATCCCCAAGGGTCCTGCTGTTACAGTAAGGAATGGGACTTATGCTTCGTCTCTTTGCTCATGCTGTTTTCCATTTTAGGTCGGTCAGCGCTGCCACGCGAGCCAGCGGGAAAAAATTGTTTTTGCAAATGGCGTCAGGCGGGTGCGGTTGTAGGCGTCCGCCGCCTTCTTGATCGCTTCGCCCTGGGTTGGATAGGCTTGGATGACGCGGGCCAGCGTGCGCAGACCGATCCCTGCAACCATCGCCAGAGTGACCTCGTTAATCATCTCACCGGCGTGACGGGCGACGATCGT
>ENA-ORBV01012986-ORBV01012986.1-microbial-mat-metagenome-genome-assembly--contig:-NODE-12986-length-12727-cov-5.681502_pt1 | contig 12727 bp, 4 predicted proteins | sample MGYA00237777_ERZ505514 | MGnify/ENA primary metagenome ERZ505514 (study PRJEB26160, sample SAMN06269048) | microbial mat metagenome | isolation source: Oligotrophic lake microbial mat | place...
ATGATACGGCGACCACCGAGATCTACACCTCTCTATTCGTCGGCAGCGTCAGATGTGTATAAGAGACAGATACACGAGCCGAACCCAGACGCCGAATTTACTATTCACCGTGGTCTTGTCAGCATAAATACCAATGCGATGCATCAAATTTCTCACACCCGTAGTGTTGCACGTCAGCGTGACTGCCACATATTAAAACGTTGTCTTTTTTTTAGACAACTCCGAGTACTCTGCAACGTTGTATGACGTCGTGTTTTATCAAAATCGAGCAAAAAGGAGGCTTGCGTGATGCAGGGATCTGAGGTAAAACTAACTCAAATGAAACAACGTTATAATTCATTTAGAAAAAGAAGTGGTGCTTACCTCAGATCCCGAAATGGTTTAAAAACTCTTCTGCGAGCGGTCCGGGCAGCGCACATGGGTCTGCTTAACAAGATCGGAAGCCCAACGCATGCGAGGAAAAAAAATCGAGGAGCGAAGAAGTTTTGTGAATGACAAGGGCAAAAAAATCGCTGAGGAGTCACACACATACAACTACGACGACACTGTTACTTCAGCCTTCTCTCTTTCAAACCTGGCGGACAACCCGTTGCAGTCCAGTCTGAGTTTTGGTGATACAATCTCACAAACCTACTACTAACAAACGAACCACTGAGAATAGTGCTTGCTACTACTGTAGCTAAGTCTACTCAGCTATCGTTGAACTGCTAACTAGAACATATTAGCGCACCTCTTTACCAGATCTCCTGCAAGTATCTGTCACACATAAAAGAAATCTCAAATCCAAAGTACAGTACAATGGTGGTCTTTCAAAAGAGTACTTGTAGTAGTGCACCAGCAGCAGCAGCCTCCTCTGCTCATGTCGCTATGGTTCCTTCAGAGTTCGCACCTGCTGCTCGACGTAACAGTATCATGTCGGCCTTTTGCATTCACGAGGATGCCTTGTATTCGGAAATTTCAAATGCCCGCAAGAGAATTGCACATGGTCATATAGCTCTCACCGACGCCGCAGCCTCCAGCAGTCACTTGGATGGGCAGTACTCAGCGACCTCATCATTTTGTGACTTGTGGGACAACGAGATTGCTCGTATTGGGGATTTCTTGCAAGCACAGCAACAGAACCTCGAATTCAGTGCGAAAGCTTTGCTCACCAATGTAGAAGCCGCCTTGAATCGCATCATACAGGAGGAGGGAGGAGACGTGGATGTGGAGGACTTTGTTATTGATGAAAGCGAGAACGGCCCCACCAGTGTAACAGATGTCATCCAGAGTTGGCGGTACAAGACAGACGAGTTGGTGGACGCATGCTTGAAACTGCAGCAATTCGCCACCCAAAACAAGGAGACGCTGGAGGAGATTGGCACGCTTGCCGATGAAAAGCTACAGACAGCATGTGTGGGCTCTCTCAAGAGACGGTTCGCAAGTGCTCCTTGGAAGACTGGACCCAACTCGTCGCTGATCGTCGTGCTTAGCGACATCTACAGTGCCATTCGTACCGCTGAGGATCAAGTTCATAGCGGAGCCTCCAAGGATGATTCTCAGTGGATTGCTCCCTCCTCCTTTGAACGGAAAACAACCAAGTACTGGGTCAAAGAGGATCAACTCACCGATCTTCTCTTGTCTGCAGTCGCCGAGGCACCGCTTTTGGTTTACGGCAAGAGCGGGCGGTTGACTAGCAAAGCTGAATGTCTATCACAGCGTAGCGAAGGCGACAAGCTCTGGGACCAACTGGCAACACCCATCACTTCCATTTACTTAGATTCTCCCAAGATGGGTCTCTACAAGGAACGGTTGGACAGACGTGAAGGGGCACAGCTGTTGCGTGCTCGGTGGTACGGGAGAAAGCCCCAAGGCAACGAGTTGATCTTCTTGGAGCTCAAGACGCACCACGAGAAGTGGATCAACACCAAGTCTGTCAAGGAACGAGTCACCATCCGAGAGAAGGACATGAGTCGGCTCTTGGATTTGGAAAAGACATGGACGATGCGAGACGCAGAAGAGATGGTCTTGGCGGCCAGCCCCACTCTTGATGCGTCTGGTCTGAGCAAGGCAGCTGATAGGCTCTTCCGCATGCGCGAACTGGTTGTGAAGCACCAACTCAGTCCATGTGTGAGGACAACGTACTTGCGCGCGGCCTTTCAGTCTTCCAAAAGCAACGCTTTGCGTGTCACCATCGACCGAAACGTTACCATGGTGGATGAATCGCAAAGACATGCGAAATCTTGGTGTCTGCCCGAAGACGCAGTTGTTCTCAATAACATGACCACTAGAGTCCCGTTCGTTGTCCTGGAGGTCAAGCTAGCCGGTGACGACGATGTACCTGTCATCATTCGGGATTTGGAATCACGCGGCGTCATTCAAGAAGCTGCCAAGTTCTCGAAGTTCCTCACTGGCGCAGCGGCCTTTAACTTGGACAAGGTGGAAAGTTTACCTTATTGGGCCGAACATCCAGCCTTTGGTCCTATCTTTAGTGACAAGAGTGCCCCTGCCCCTACGACCTCAAAGGCCCCTGCTGCGAGCCCTTTGATTGCGGATCGAGATTGCCATCCCAGAGACGTTCTGGGATCCCAATCCGACACTACTTCCGTCACATCATCGGGTGGCGCCGCTGCGGAAACGACTCACTATTTCAATCACTCCACAGCCGCCGCTGCCACTCGCCAGAGATCTAGATCCATCTTGAGGTCGGTCATGAGCAAATCTGTTGTGGATGGATCCGGCGCAACAGGCAGTGCTGGTGTTGATGAAGCCGACGACAAGAAAACAGCTGCTGCCAGGTTTGGCGGCTTGTTCGCCTTCTTTAGCCGTAAGAAGGAACCCCAAGCAGCACTCCGCGTCGCACCCAAGAGGCCTGCTCGCGTCGAGCCCAAGTCATACTTCGCAAACGAGCGTACCTTTATTCAGTGGATCAGTGCCGCGTTGTTGTTGGTAACCATTTCTGTCATTTTGCTGGGAATTGATAGTGAATTGGGAGAGACTTCCAATTATGCTCGCAAGAGTGGTATTGGAGTTTGCGCGGGCGCTGTCATGATTGTGTTCTATTCGACCTTTGTATACTTCAGGCGGCTCCACTTGCTAGAGTCGGGCAGTTCGTACGGGTACATTGATCATATGGGGCCATTCATTCTTGCCGTTTCAGTCTGCACCGGAGTCGTTGTGCTGCTGACTCACTTCTTGGGAGAAATCAAGTTCGTATCCTCCCATCATCAACCTGTCTTCATCTACGAACGTCCCGGAGAATGCTACTTGCACTCCAACAAAGGAATTTCGAAGCTGGAATACCAACCCAGTGACGTTATGATTGACACCAAGCGCAACACCCTGATGGTTCCATCACTTCAACGGATTGTGGCGCATTCCTTGGATCCTTCTTTGCCGAATCGCGAGAACGTGGTCAAAACACTGGTAGAAATTCCCAATTCTAATATCGAAGGATTGACTTCCATTGGAGACCGTGTCTTTGCGTTGTCCGAGGGGCCGAAACGAATAGAGCTGATTGAGCTCTACTGGAACGATGATGATGAACTAACTGTGCTTCATCGATGGAAGCTTGCCAACTCGGACGACGCTGAAGCGCTTGCTTACGTGCCCGACAAGACAAGGCGATCAGGCAGGTTGTTCATTGAGGTCAAGGGTCAGATCCACATTTACAACGTGCCTGAACCTACAGCCGTCACCCCAGATGAACAGCAGCGCGCCGAGGACGACGATAGCTTGGTCGTTGTGGAAGATACGAGTGTACCGGATGAATTGGATCGTATTGGAAGCATCAACAACCACGTGTTGAAGGCAGGCTTGACCGAGTTGAAGGTTTCGAGTATGTTCTACTTCGAAGGCGTTGCGTACATTTTGCATGACAACGAGATGATGTTGCGCGCATGGGATCTCGACGAGGGTGACCTGCTAGCTGAAATTCCACTACCACGTGTAGCGGGCGGCTTTAGCAAAGAATGGGAGGGAGTGGCGTTGGAGCGACGAGAGATCAAAGAAGGCGAGGGCAGTTCTCTTCTTTTTGATAGAGGCAACTTGCGAGGATACACAGGATCCAAGAGCACCCAGCTGATTCTACACCTTGCCTTGGATACACCAGCCCAGATTTGGTCGCTGGTTGTTAAAGAAGGACCAACTCGAGGTAGCTTGGTGCTTCCCTCGTGTGCTGTGAACAAGCATACTGCTTCCGACTCCATATCAATTGACGAAAGCAGTAGTAGTGATGATAAGAGTAATTGAAGGTGAACGTTAAATTTCGCCGCGTGACAACACTCCCGGAGAGTGTAGAATCGGCAGCAACCAAACCGCGGGTCTCCCCGGCGACGCTTTATGTAGGTGGAATGTATCTGTTGTGTACAACTGTTTGGACACCAACTGGTGTCAGGTAGATTATGTCCGGCTGTAAAAATAACGAAAGATAAGGCACAGAACTAAATTTAAAAATATACATTGCATTACCCGCTTGCTACTGTACTATTCCGCCTGTTTGCTGTGCCCTAAAGGATGACGCAAGTTACTACCATTACTTAGTAGACTAGACTACTAATAGCTAGAGGTGCGAATAGCAGTCACGTAAGAGAATTGCCATTTCCGTGCATGTACGCACCTTTTGCAGACCCACCAAATTTGAAGCATGACTGAACCTGGTCTTCCTTGATTTCCTTTCGATGCATCATCACTGACTCTATGCTGTGATCATGAAGCAGTGCATGCATCAGCAGAATGGATGAAACAACAACAGAGGGCATGTTGTCATACCAAGACGCTGTTGTAACGGATGTAGGGTGCTACAAGCTAATGACAGATCTAACCAACAGCACATTGATCAATCAGGGATTCAATAGGTTATTGTACATTCTGCAACAGGGATACAATTTTATTAAAAAGCAAATAATTTCCCTTTGTTTTCATTTTTGTTCTATTGCCCTGTTCCTATAGGGGTTCCCAAAGGAAAAAGATTTTGTTAGGTGCATCTGTTTTCATAAAAAGAACACATTTCTTTCCTCCAACCCTTAAAGGAACACCAAAAAGGAAAGTGAAACCTAGATTGCATCTCAAAGCATAATTACGTGAGGGCAAACAGACTGGACAGTGAGTTTCTAGGGTCTAACAATGATAGCAAGCACAGACTCAAATGTCTGCAGAAACAAGTTATCATGATCCCAGTCAGCGAACGCAACTCTTTGTTAGAGTTGATTTACCAACCCCCTTTGTTATGGCTTCCTTGATCTATTTTGTGTCCTGCACGCAATGACCTTCTTTGTATTCAAAGTTTCTTGATCAGGTGCAGGAAACATCTTATGGCCTCTCACTCAATACAATAATCATTGGATCTTTGCACAACGTCTTATTAAACAAGGTGCACTACCAGAAAAGCTCAATTCTAATAACAAGAATCAGGAGGGGCAGGAACGAGTGATTGATCGTGCACATCTTTTTACCGAAAAAAAACTTCAAGTTAGAAATGTGTGATAGCATCAAGCTCCCCAACGATCCAAGGACAACATGTCATGTCCCATGTTTACAAAAACGGATGGGATTTAAAATGTTTGATGTTGCATGGAAGTTTGTCAAAAGCTGTGGTCATTCTAAAAGAAAGCTCAATGGATCAAAGAGAAACTGGCATTCAGCAAGCTACAGTTACAAAGAAATTTAGGGTTTTGCACAATCTAAAGTAGAGGTCACTGATGTTGACAACTATCGAGGCAACATGTAAATGGTTTTTCCAAGCTTACATGTCTCTGCATTCAATGTATTTTACTAATTGTGTCAATGTTCAAACTCATTGGCACCTCACTTTCTATTGAATGGCAATGTTGTCATCATTTACAACGGAGACTGATTCTTATAGAGCCTTGTTAGCTGAATTAATTAGTTTCAACAAATCATCAAGCAATTTACGTGCAGTCGCATTGTCTTCTTTGGGAAAGCTCCTGAGTTGGATGTCAAACATAAAACTGTGAAGAAACTCAGCATGTCGTAAATAAGTACATTGGCACAAATTGTCTGTGCAACCACTCAAGTTATCAAGAAGCAAACAAACATTGCACAATAACTCAGATTTGTGTCAGTTCAGTAGTCAGAAGGCGGCTGATGTTCGTGGTCTGTCCAAGTCTGTCCAACCCCCACCCCCCCACACCCACACCGCATGTGTGCTCCCACGGCGGTGTTGCTACTACTGAGAAAAAGTGCTCAGGGACGGACAACTTTGCAGCGAGAGAGACAGACCAAACTAATCCGCAGGCTACCCAAACTAGATCCTGAGATTGTTCAGTAGTACTACAATGGGCTAAAAAAGATTGGTTCCGTGTTAATGCTTTTTCTTTTAAAAAGATTTATTTATGTTCATATTTGCATTTGTATGTGTGTAATCCATGTTGTCTATACAGGAAAACAAGCAAGTCATTTTTAAAACAGTATGTACAGTTTTTTTCACAAATGTGCTTTGGGGTTTGGTTTTTCGTTGTGTTGGTTTAAGCTTCCGGTGCGCAATGGCATGCGGCCAGCATGTTGGTCACCTCTTGCAAGGCGTTGAGTTCGGTGGGATACGAGAAACAAGCCGAGGCTTGCTGAATCATGGCAGACGCTTCCCGGTAGTGGGCACGTGCTTCTTCGGGTCTGCTCATTTCGTGTTCGAGAGATCCCAACAAGAGCAAGCCAGCGACCAACTCTTCCATGCACGAGACAAACTCGGCGCGGGCCCGCGAAGCCGAGAGGGAACCCTGGATGTGACGCATAATGGCCACGGATTCGTTCGCCTTTTGCACGGCAAAGACCAAGTCTCCACGAGCATGGTAGAGTTCGGCCATTTCGCGGGTGGTCCCGGCCATGTCCTTGTGGCGCATAATGATGGACTCGAATTCATCAGACGACTGTTGAATGTGGAAAATTTCACGTTGTGCTTCTAGGGCTCCCAAGATGTTTCCCTTGGCCTTGTGCAAGGATGCCAATTTTTGCAGTGTCTTGACGACATGGCAGTCATTGAGTTGACCGGTGGGAGTCCCGTCGATGCTGGTGGTACGAGCGGCCGCACGGCGGATGCGAAGGGCTTCCTTGATCGAGGCAGTTGCTTCCTTGAGGAACTGTTGTTCCATTTGCAAGACGGCAATGTTGTAAAGAAGGCAGGCAACATCGGCATGGTCGGGACCGAGCATGACACGACGAAGAGACAAGGACATTTGAAAGGCATGAATGGCTTCCTTGTAAGCACCCTGCTTGTCGGCAATCAGACCAAGATTGTACCAGACAGTCGAGTACAAGTTGACCGTGGAGGTAGGAAGGTCGGCCACCTTGCGTCCCGATCGAAGAGGCATGACGTGATTGATACTATTGGCAACACTGTCCATGTTCTTCTTGCTATCTAGGGAATAGGACTGAATGTCCGACCCATAATCGGGCATCAAGGAGCGGTAGTAGTAGCACTTGGCTTCGGGAAGTCGTTGAAGTTCTTGCAAGATGCGTGCAATGTTATTGCAGGTGACACTGACACTAATGTCTTCAATGGACTTGTTCTGGCTATCGGCGACAATACTCTCTTCCAAGCGCAGTTCTTCTTGGAAGAACAAAAGTGCATGATCAAAATCGCGCTGATGGAAGAGAAGCGTGCCAATAAAGTTGAGAACAGAGGCAATTTCATGAGGCTGTTGTTGTCCCATGATAAAGTCCGCTCGCTTTTCTTGAAGGGTTCTTAGTCCACGGACCAACTCTTGCGCCAAGGAATCTTCCTTGTCTTCGTTCTTGACCAAGAGAATGTAAATCAAGGCTGGAATGGGGTCCAAAGACATGTCCACAACAACATTGGAGCCGTTGTTGTTCTTAGAGGCTTGTGCGGCCACAACTTGAAGGTACTTCATCAAATGTCCAACAGCTTTTTGGCCATCGTTGTGAGCGTACTCGGTGACACCCAAATTGTAATGAGCACTGGCACAATCGGTGTGATCCCAAGGCAGTACGGACAGACGAAGACGCAAGACTTCATGAAGTCCTTCGTAGACGGCTTGACTGACATCCCCACTCATCCACTGGATGCGACACCAATTCGAGAGAATATCGGCCATTTCCAAGGCGTATCCCTTGTGAAAGGAAAAGCTTCGTGCAATGTGCAGGGCGGCCGAGAAGTGCTCGAGAGCCTTTATCTCACTAATGGCGGTCATGTAGTAAATGTGACCCAAGTTATTGTGCGATCGCATCTGCAGTACGGCCAAGTCTTGAGAGGTGGCGGCTTGTGTAAATGCCACTTGTTCGTAGAGGCTCATGGCATCTACATACTGATTGCGTGCGTGATGGATCAAGGCCTTGTTGTAGGCAACCGAAGCTTCAAAGGCATGACGACTCAACGAGGGTAAACGAAAGGCGCGGGGACCTACATCGCATTCTTCTTCCAAGTAGAGATCAGGAGGACATTCTGTCAGCTGGGTCGCTTCGAGAATGTGAAGGGCTTCCTTTTCTCGCCCTTGGCAGAGCAAGGCATTGCTAGTTTCCAGTAGAGAGGCTGCTTCATTATTAGCTGTGGTGGAAGAGGAGGAGACAAGAGGAGACAGCATAGTCAAGTTGTTGTGGCTATTGGTGATGGGTAGAGTAGCAAAATCCATCTTAGCTTGATGTGTGTGTGTGTGTGTGTTTGAATGTAGCTAGTAAGGAAAAGGGAAGTTGATTTTTATGAGACCAAGTTGGAACGACATCGGAGCGACCCAAGAGTTTTTTCGCTACCAGTATCCAGTAAGTAGATATTTGACTGGTACCGGAACCAGGCAGAAACTAGCTACCGGTAGCTACTACTGTAGCTTACCGGTTAGCAATAACTAACTTGTTAGCAGGTGGCACTTTTACTACTACTAGTAAGTAACACCACATCCCTTCGGTGATGTCGGAAGCCACATCTACGTGTTGAGACGCTACGTGTTAGGTTACTTCTGGGTTCGCAAAGTAGCATTGAGGTGGCGAATATTCAAACTGACAAATTAAGCACACCATTCACCAGTACAATTTTTAGAAGTGTCCATTACAGGACAAACCCAATATTACATACGGGGAAATGCAAATGTCTTGTCTACACAATTTTTCTACACGATTCTTGCGAGATCGTGTAAACCGGCCCTTTTTCTCAACAGAAAAGTTGGCAGCTTTGAGTTTCCAGACGAACGGCACACAGATTCTGCCGCGGTTTTCAAGAATTTACATTTTTCGACAATAAGAAGTTCTTCTTGGTTCAGTGGTGGCAGAAAGGAGTCCACCCCTCGCATAGTACTCCATCTGTGCAAGTGAGTGCCCCTAATTGACAAAACACACCCAAAATGCATCTTTCAGCCCCTCAGCTGTATTCACGAGCAAAACTACGAGTATCAGAGTCTGGACTTACGTGGTCTTTGAGTGTGAAATTAGGTACAGTTTGTTCCTAACTAATCTTAGGTCAGCACACTCTGTGCAGTCTGCGTTCAAGTGATCGGCAATTGGAATTGCCCATCAGACGCTTCTGGATCTGCATCTTCGCCGTCGTCCAGTCCAACTTGATGCATATTATGTCAGGTGTGGAAATTGTACTGGAGATCTGATACTACTAGTATCTATCTGTCACGACAAACAGGAGATAGAACAGCAGGCTACTAGTACTGTACTTATTTAGTATTCAAGATGGTTTCAGCTGCCAGTAACTAGATTGAAGTATATAATAGCCCGCCGCCGCTCCCACGAGTCCAAGCTGGTGTCTCATGTGTCTATTGGCTATGCTAGCTAATCGTAGCTCTGGCTATTGCACTCTGACAGGGCAGGGACAGCTGCTAACGAGTAGGCTGTTGCTACAGACTACACGGTTGCTATTACATGCTTTAACATCGGGCTCTTACGTCAGTTTGTGAATGTAGAAAGGTAAGACGGAGTACAACGCCCAATCCGTCATACCCAGTTGGTGGTACCTTGCCAGGCTACTGGAAGTCTGGAACTCGATCCAACGACTTAGGACCTCACCTAAAAAATATTTTCACAGTAGTCAACTACGCATACGACAAAATCCTTTCGACTACCGAGTAGCATACTTTATCGACCAATCAAGTAGTGCTCGTAGATTCTCCAGAATAGTTCATTCGTTGAAATGTTTGGCTCCATCCTGGCTTGTCAGTGCGTGTGGCTGACGAGAAACTACGAGTAGTAGCTGCTCCTCACTCAGTGGAGGAGCATCAATCCTCATGGTGGGCATCTGAATACTAGCTAGTTGGAGCCCAAGTAATCAATTGATGCCAAACACATGCTTTTGTATAGGTCGATTGCTGGATAGCCGACTGATAGGCCCATTGTTTGCCCGCGAAAACCACTGGAAGATAATACCGGACGGAATAAATATATACTTCGTTACTTTCTAGTAGTTATTTGTCTCGATACTGTAGGTAACATTTACCGGCACTTACTGGAGCACACATTACGGGTCAGTAGTTACGGTATCGTAATGTAGTAGATAGCGAACTCGCTTCCGGCCGATAATGCTCAGTAGATAACAGCTCTGACGATGCGCCTTCTTTATCTGCCGGTTGCTGCCGCTCAGTATTAGCTACATTGTAATGACATACTCACATCCAACTTGTCCATGTTCCCCCCCATCACCGACGTGATGTCAAAGTTAGTAGTATTACTCTACTCGCTAGACCACTATTGGTCTAGCTACTTCCAGGAGTTCTTTTAGAATGAGCTAGCTATTGAGAAAAGAGGCAGAAGTACAAGCTTCCTGTTGAAGCTCACCAAACCCTTCAACTACAGATTAAAAACGACTCCGAACAGCCAAAGGAAAAGAAGCGTCCCACCGAACCTCTGCAATCATTCAAACACATATCAAATAACTATCTACAAGTACTACATTCACTAGCTAGCTAAGAGAGCTTCAAATAAAGTAGGACTGTTGCCATTCCGGTCAGAATACTAGTACCATACAAATTCCGCTAGCTAGCTAGTAGTAATAGGTAGCGCTTGTTAGCTGCTGCTGTGCCGGTGGCTAATACTAGCTAGTTAGCTAGTAGTAGCTGCGCGGGTGTGTTAGTTGACTGGTATTGATTGAAGGTTAGCCGGTTCACTGTAGCTCAGGAAGTGTTAAGCCCAAGTGATCCGGTATATTGGAATTGTACAGAATCCTAAAGTAAAAGTTCAGAGTTGAACTAAATTTTCGGATGGCACGAGTACCGCTTTTACAAGGAACATTTATCACTCTGACGTACGGCATCCGGTCTTGGTGGCTCCCTGTAGTCACTGACAACGCACTAAAATTTCAAACGAGAACCCGTCTGGGTCGCAAGATGTCGCCGTCCAATCCTTTTAAATCTAACGTGACACTTAATTCAGCTTCCGTCTGATCAGCAAAGACTCCGACAAAGAAAAAGAAGGTTCCAGCGACTCAATCGCGACGCATGAAAACAGAACACTGACACACTTTTCATTGTGGCCGAACCAAATGACGCGCCGCGACCCCTTTCCAGCACAATGCCATTGCTACCACACTCATGTGGTGTGAGTGGCCCTACCACCTGTCTCACATCTGCCACACGACCTGAAGATGCTGGCTGAAAGAGCAGCTGACAGCAAGCAGGCAACCCAAAAGCAATCTGGAAATGGGAGAATGCAATTTCACACAATGTTGCAAGTCTGCACAGTCTGATCTCCAATTTTCACTTTGGCGCCGCACACTTGATCTTCCCTCTTTCACCATGGCGGCCAGGTTCAATTCTTCATCGTGCCGACATGTTTTTTTTGCACAAAGCCAAACCAAAACCGACCACTGTCAGAACATGCAGCTGGCGATCAGTTGCGTTGTTCATGTTCTTGTTGACAAGTGGAATGAATCGACGAGGGAAGCAGACATGCAAAAATCAGTTGGCGGTTCTGTTTTGGGGGGCAACAGCCCCAAAAGATTTGTCATGTGTCAGCAGATGAGCATGTGCCAAGCCTTGCCAAGACAAGAAAGTGCCCCTCATCAGCACCGCGGTCGGCCACTGCAACAATCACCACCGCCCTCTGTTTGTGACCACATGGTGGGATTTGTCATCGGGGAAGGAAGTTTCGGTCGCGTCGTCCATGTGCCACACAAATTGCCACAACCAGAAGTTGTCATCAAAGCATTTGACACAGCACAAACAAACCATGGCAATGCGGTGGAATGGCGGGCAACTGTTGTCGATCATTTTTCTGAACGTGCTGTGTTGCTTGTGATGACATGGCACTGATGTGGCAGTCTGTCCATCTTCGATGACACACGCAGACAGAGTGCTAGCAACCAATGAGCTCACAATGTGGATTGTCCAAGGTTTGCACTCTGAATTCAGACAGATGACCTTGTGGTGACCACTGGCAAATGACAGGGGGAAGATGGCCAGTGGCTTTTCCACAGCCGATCTGCGACGATCCATCCTCAGCAACGAAGAATTCCGCAACGATGATCCCTCCTCCGTTTGGATGTTTTGTCCACATGAATTCCTGCAGTCGATCCTGCCATCGACAGCTGCGTCGCACATCTGTTCCTGCAGTTGACTGCGATGAAATTCCCCACGTCATGCTTGCTCTTGAAACCTCGATCGTTCTCTCGCTTCAGGCAACGTCCATCTTCTCGCAACGTCGATCCGCTTGTTAACGAACCACGTTCCATCCTTGTTCCATCCTTCGTGTCACATTCAATCTGTTCCATCTGCAACACCCTAATTTGCCTACAATTGGCTATGCATAGAGTGTCCTCATGCGGGACTCACAGGGTCGTGACTCATTC
>ENA-ORBV01012989-ORBV01012989.1-microbial-mat-metagenome-genome-assembly--contig:-NODE-12989-length-12726-cov-3.437347_pt1 | contig 12726 bp, 14 predicted proteins | sample MGYA00237777_ERZ505514 | MGnify/ENA primary metagenome ERZ505514 (study PRJEB26160, sample SAMN06269048) | microbial mat metagenome | isolation source: Oligotrophic lake microbial mat | place...
GGATCGGAGATGTGTATAAGAGACAGTCATGGTACCCACCCCAGGTTGCGGGCCACACGTGGAGGAGCCAAGCAAGGAGATGACAGCTCCAGCGGTGCTGGTGGTAGCACAGGGCATCATGATCGACAACGACCCAGTCTGCAACTACACGTACTTGGTACGTTAACGAATCACTGCACAGATTTCAGCCCACCAAGAGGGGCGGAATTCGGCCTTTGACTCTTCCTGTGCCCTTTAGCATCATTGTATCCTTACTGCAACGTGCGTTGGTTTGCAGACGTCAAAGATCAGAACGCAGCGGACACCGTTCGAGCTCAGCTAACTCAGCTGTTCGAAGAGGCGCTGTCGCTCAAACGAACCATGTTTGACATTGACGAGACGGTGCTGGATCTGTCTTGGCAGTTATTTCGACATAAGGTACGTACCAGGACAGTTTGAAGATACAGCCATTATATGGGGCTGGTGTGCTGATTTATATTTGAATTTTAAAATAGGCATCCGAAACTTCGACTACAGAGGCAGCAGCTGCAGGTTCCAGTGCCTTGCTGAGCACCGAGGTGGATGGTACCAAGCGAACAGCGGACAGTGCAGCTCTAGTTCAGGCCCTCATTCACGATGACACGTCCCCGCGGCGCCAGTCCAGCCGCACCGATGAGTTGGACAGAATGTTTCTGCCAGTGAGATCAAACTCCAATGTTCTGCTGGCTCGCAACGAGATTGCCCGCTTAGAAGACGACGTGGCTAAGAACGTGACCCTTAAGGCCACGTTAGCCCGACGGGTGGAGGAGATCCTTGCCTCGGCCCGGACACTGGTAGCTGATCTGCCGTCAATCGTGCTGTCAGCACAGCTGCGACTGTGCTTGCAGCTTGAGCATCAGGTGCATGTATTGGAGGCTGAAAAACTAGAGCTGGAAGAGATGTGTGGGCTGCAAGAGGGCGCTATGCGACAGCGGGACCTGTTGCAAATGCGGTTGGAGCAGCAGCTGGAGATCAGAGACGGGGTACGTGCTGAGTGTGCGAATCTATTGTGATGGATGAGTCATCTAAGTGCAGCATTGTCGCTGTTATTGCGTAGATGATCAGCCGATATCACCAGCTGCTCATCAAGCACGGCATCAAATCGGATCTGGAAGACACGTAAGCACAGATTCTATTGATGCATACGCTTTCTACCCGTACTAAAGCTTTATGTGACTCGCTTTGTTTGATGCTCTCTCAGAGCCCTTACGGCAGAGTATGCATCACTAAAGCAGCTACGCATGGAAACAGCCCTGCGGCAGGATTATGAGGCTGGACTGGGTGCAGTGCGGCTGCCAGCAGCAGCAGGGCTCCGAGCTTCACCCTCCGGCAGCATCAATGTGCGTGGGCGGGCCAGTTCGTTGATCATGGCTCACAACCCCAACGATCAGGGTACACACATACCTCGCTTAATAGCCAATGCGTCGTACGCTTCCTTGTCCCCTCCATTGAGCAATGACGGCGTACCGGACGATGAGACGGTGTCAGTAGCGGATACAGTCACGTCGACCAATCCAACAGCTACACATGGACACGACAGAACGCACAGCGGCAGTGACGATCAGAATAGCAAAGCGCCGACCTCGCCAACTCGCCATGCTCGCAAGCTGAGCTTGCTAAAGGACAAGACCAAGCGGCACAGCACCCTATCCAATGCCCTGGTACCGAACAAGGCGTTGGTCAACAGCTCTAACCGCGCGCAGCAGAGCAGCAGTGCTTTGAAGCCTATGATGGGAGCTCAATCCCGTATGCGGGAGGCAAATGAGAGGTCGCGCTCCTTGCCCCCTCCCCGCTCTCACACCAAGCCTGCTGGTACTAGCTCAAGCAAACAGGCAATGTCCAAGTCCCCTGCACCTCGATTGGATGCGGTGAAGAAGCCTCGAACCTCAGTGCTGGGCTCATCGCAACAGCGATCAACACGTCAATTACTGCCGTTGAAAGAGGTGTCCGTTGGCTCGTTGCCCGCGTTGGTAGCAGAAGCACATGCGTCAGACACCACGTCTGCCACCATGCCATCGACGGGGCAGCCGACGAATGCTTCGGGTGGTACAGACCCGTCCTCCGTGATCGGTGGTGGTGCGTTGAACACTGCATCTGTCATCACCGTATCGGGCAAGCCCGCCTCGCTGCTGGCGCGCGTGCCGTCGAAGCGATCGATGAGTCAGTCTAAGCCAGGCTCCAGTGTGTTGGCTGTAGATACTCGCACTTCATCCCAGAGCCCCAGCGCTAGTGCAGGTGCAAGTAGCAAGGGCGGAGCATCCTCGACTGTGTCACCTAAGGCTATCGAGCGAGAAAAGCTGTTGCGAAAGGCTTACGGCCTGCCGATGGCGCCGATCAAACGGAGGTGACGTGGCTTGGAATTGAACTGTGTACTCTGCTGATGGTCTTCAATAGAAACGCATTGATAGGCTGTAAAGGGTATACTGCTTCTCAAACACGTGGTTTAAATTAACAGCAAGCAATAAAATCGAACGGTGAACAAGGTTTAAAATACTGTGGAATCATAAAAGCCACAAATGTACACTTCAAACGGAGGCTAGAAGAGCCTTGCGCAGCGAAGCCGTGCTCATCGCCACCTCTGCAGGGATCATGACCAGCAGAGCCCGCACTCGCTTCACGTGCGTGTCCATTTCACGAACCAAGGGCTCGAAGATCAGAATGAAGCACAACGCAAGTGCACTGAGGAATACCGCCAGCAGCGTCGTGCGAAGCTCCACAAAGTTATCTAGACTCTCCGTTTGCTCGCGGAAATACATTCCTGTTTCCACAATGAAGGCTGCAGGCAACCACCAGCCCAACAGAGCTGATGTGGAATCGAAGTCAATGGTCTGCGATGAAGGAACTGGCGCTCCCTGCGTGGACTCAATGGAGGCCACGATTGCGGCAGCCAGCTGAAGGTACATCTGTGTTGCCGCATTCAAACCGTTCAGCAAGACACCTTTGCCCACAGTCGAGCAATTGCGCTGCGGAGAGGGCAGGAAGTTCTGGTATTCCGCCAGTTCAGTTGGTACGTATCTGCACGCGTTGCCGAAGTTAAGCTCGTCCAATTCTTGGTTGCGCCTCATGGAGCCTGGTAGATTGAGCTCGGAGTCACCAAACAGTAATGCCTGCTGATAATGGTTCAGCTGGGCGAGTCGTCGCTTGCAAGAATCTGAATAACAGCGCGCAAACATTAAAAGTCACACAGATTAGATGTTGATCTGTTCGCTTGGATTGACATAACCACTTGAGCAACTTACCACCGGATCTAGCGAAGCTGACGGGCCGGAAGATATTCGGTCGAAATGCTGCCAGGTTGAAGTCTCGCAGCACCACACCAGAGTCACTCAGCAGCGCGTTACGGCGGGCCGCGTACGCTTGTTCGGTCATAGACACCTTCTGTCGATTGAACTCATTGTACTCCAGGCTGAACGACACTGCAAAGTAGACGGCAGCTCCCGCGAACAGCAGCATCACTTTGACCGCCACAATCAGCGTACGGCGCATGGAGGTGATCATCTTCCGGTTCTTGATCACCTTGGCATGACGCTTGTTGGGGTCAGATCCGACGGCTCCGTGGGCGCCCATCAATTCATCCAACTGCTCCTGGATTCCAGTACCCTCGGCTGTGATGACCCCAAACACAACGGCCAAAAAATTCAATATCCGATGGCAGAGCAGCGAGACAATGAGCGGGCGTGTTTACCTCCAGTTTCGCTTCCTACACCGAGTGTGACGAGCACTTCCTCGCGAGACTTGGCAATCTCAATGATTTGAATGGGATTGATATCCAGGAACAGCTCAAACACCCGGTTTGCCGTTCGATTCACGTGCCGCACTACGGGCGGAAACACAAACAGCACGATCACCATCAGGACGCCAATAGCCACCGCCATCAGAATGGCTTGGGTCTGCACGACCGATTGAGTGTTGCGTTCCGCTTGTTTCTGGTACAGAATGATGACCGTCATGAGAGCCTGGAAGACATCGTCATCGTAGCTGCTGTTCTGTTCAATGACAAACACATCGGGGTGCGTGTTGGTGAAGTCTGCCACTCGCGTCTCCAGCAGTCGTGATGCAGCGGCAAGCAGAGTGTTGATCCCGTCCCACAGGTTAACCGGTGACTCGATGACCGAACCGGCTACGAATCGTTCAATGTCCAGTGTGTTCTCGGCGTACAGGCGCTCCAAGTCTGCACCCACTGATGACATTTGCAAGTACAGCTTCTTGTGAAGCTCGAAGCCGCTTTCCACTGCCACCCGCATGTTAGCACGAGTGGTGGCCTCGGTCACGTTGGTCAATGGCGCGGCTAATCGCTCATTAACCAGCACGAAGCTACCCAGGGCTGATCGGATGCGAATGATCTCCGTGCGCAGCTGGCCTGCATTGTAAATGTTCGTCACTGACTGCTTGAGGTCGCCGCCGGACGATTTGACCACTGCAAATCCGACCACACACATCACCAGCACCACCAGAAAGGTGAGCCGAATGAAGCGCTGCAGGCAGCGGATGGAGGGTTCCATCGGAGCCTCTTCGGATAAAGCGAGTTTGCGAACGGATTGCAGCGCCATCTGATAGCCCACAGTAGAGCTGTGATTTGAGCTGGTCTGTGAAGGCGCGGTTTCAGGGTCAGGCTTTCTGTTGCTGTGATCAGCAGCAAAAGTGGCACTCTGATCCGGCTCGTCAGTGTTGAGCTGAAGGGCCACCTCTTGGCTCTCACTGGACTCCGGCTGGACCCCGCTGAACAGTTGTCGTCGAGGCGAATCAGGGCTGGTGGTGCTACCTGCCTTGAACCCAGCCTTGCGCGCACCCCAATCGAGCTTGTTCATATCTCGGGAGCCCTGCTTGGACCGGTCACGTAGGGCGCTGTGCAGTGGCCGGACTGGAAGATTTGGAGACGGGGCTAGCGAATGCTCTGCAGAGGATGTTTCCACAATGTTAGCGAGACCGTGAGATTTGTCGTGCTTAGCGTCTTCTTCAGCTGCCGCGTCCATATTGCTGTGAGCATCTCCATCATCTTCATCACCGTTGGACTGATGCTGGTCATCTGCAGAGTCGTGACCATGCTGCAAGAATGCGTTGGCTCCTCCATCACCAGAGGAAGGCTCATGCGCGACGCGCTGCTGCACCAGCTTCAGGACACGGATGTCGACGGATCGAAACGCGAGAGAGGTCTGCGATACGGTGAATGGCGTGTTTGATGAACCGATAGCCAGCGTTTTCACTGCTTGATCAACGGTGTTGTCATCCTTATCTGCCGCGACAGCGGATGCTAGACGCATCAAAACATAGCACAAGGCATTCGTAAGTCGAAGAGAATGAAAAGCACATAGTAGTGACAATCAACGTACCAGCTGAGTGTGCGGTTGGAGCATCCTCCACAAGATTCAGCGCTTGCAACCCAGGCAGCACCGTATCCAGCTTGACAGCAGAGCCCGTACTGTTCAAGCTCTGCACATCAACACCCAGCAACGCAGCGCATCCTGCTGATACTGCTGTGATGCGACGAGTGGATGCATCGTACAGCAGATATTGCTCTGTTGCCGGCACCTTGATCTCGGTTACCACTGCGATGAATACACTGCCCTGCAGACCACCGCTGACTTGACGAATGCGTAACACCACGGGGAAGATGGTGCCGTTGCGACGACACGCAAACATGTGCTGAGCACGACTGATGAATGTGGAAGTGCGTTCTGCCTGCAGATAGCTGTGCAGGAAGCCGTCATGCATGGCATTGAACGGGGCTGGAATGATAGAGCTGATGGGAGCTCCCACCAGGTCACCCACAGAGCACCCGAACATATTGCATGCACCCATATTCGCGTTGGAGATCACACCAAACTGCTTGTCGTTCGAGCAGGAGATGGTGATCACCGCAGACTGTTCCAGGAATATTTCATCGCCCGTCATCTGTTGCGTGGTGCTGGATGACGTGACAGTCTTGGCCTTCAGGAGTCGCTCCAACTGGTCCGCCTGATTCAACACGGTCTGGCCGGAATGATCGTTCAATAGGTTCACTAGGAAGCTGCCGTACTGTCGCATAACCTGTAAAGGGCGCGTCATAACACATCAGCTCAGATTGAAGCCTATGCAATGCAGCTTGCCTACGGGAATGCAAGCTTACCTGCGGAGATCGATATAGTTGCAACGCTTGCTCGAAGTGTCGATTTGCCACCGTCAAGGCTGAGTTCATCAACTGTGAGATCATACGGAAGCACAGCAGAAAAATGCAGAATCAGTTCACACATCACTAGCAGGCCTCAAGCAGAGCACCCAGGCAAAGCATATTCAATCACCCACCACGCCCTCTTTCGTCAGCTTCTCTACATTGGGTTCGGGCGCAGCCAGCTCGGTGAAGAACGCCTTTTGACAGCGCGCCGCTACGATCACTTGCTCAGATGCCGAGGCGGAGAGCTCACGGAAGCGCATGTAGCGTTGTACCGACAGGTCTTTCATGTCCTCTTGAAGAGACTCATCCAAGCTCTGCTGCAGGCAGTACAGTCCGAACTGCACGTCCAGGGCTGGCTCCTTCAGGCCGGATAATTGTAGCAATAGAGCCACTCGCTGTCGACCTGCCGGCTGTTCGCTGCACTCACGAGCTAGCTGCAAGCTGAAGAGCGCGGAAGGTGAGGTCTTGCACATGCTCCAGCACTGATTGAATAAGGCAGTAGTGTCTTGCAGCGCTGTCTGACGATCAGTGGCTCCATCAGTGTTGATCTGCTTGGTAATGCTGGTCTGAACTCTCAGATCCTGAGCGTATTGTTGATGTAGACGAAGGCACACCTCAACCAGCAGAGGATCTTGAATACTAGTACACTCCTGTTGCAGGAAGCGTTCCGTACGGCGTGCGTGCATAAACTGCACCAATGCAACCACCAACGGTGCTCCGAGCAGCAGCAGGACACTGGCCACCACTTGCTCCTCGTTGTGATAGGCCAGCATGATCAGAACACAGACTCCGCTCCACGCCAGGACTGTACGACATGCGATATCAAACGCCTGGGCCGTTCGGTGTCGCAGGGGCAGGTACCACAGCTGAGCGATCAGGTTGCACGCCACGATGACCAGGTACCCCATTCCTAACCCCCATTGGGATGTGTTGTCAGTGTGCACCGCTAGTTCGAATGCGGTCACTGTAATGACCGCTGATACGAGATGCAGCAACGCCACGCGGGTATGCGCGGAATCTTTATAGTCGACCAATGCGACGGACGTGGCTTGACGTGCAGTCGAGGTGGCAGCAGATATGGCTCCGTTAGAGGAAACTTGACTGTCGGCCATGGACTGAATGCGGATGGCTCTGGGGAACTTGAACGCCACGTACAGGACGCATAGTGGCAGCCATAGCGCCAGCGTGAACATGCCGATCACGGCCGCGGCTAGATGAGAGCCCTCAAAGCAGCTGGATTCATACTTGGGGCAGCGAATGGTGCCGATGAGAAGGGCTGATACGGGTAGGAATAGGAAGGAGGTGCCCCAGTTCAGTGCAGTAGCCAGTGTATGAAGCAACCAGCTCCGGGCTGCAAAGGTACGAGTCGTGTTGACGTCACCGTCGTTGCCGTGGGCTGCAGAAGACGCGAGCGCGTTTGACTGGATCTTGAGCAACTGCCGACAGATCAGCAGCGCGGCAGTCGTCAATAGGATACAGCACGCCAACAGCACGATAGGCACTGCCAATGGCGTGGATTTGGTGTCTTCTGCAGTGATGTACAGATCGAAGCGTGCGATCTTCGCAAGGGCTCGGAGCCAGCTGACGTAGGTGTCGGTCCACGGGTACCCGGCGGTGGAGGTCAAAGGGAACCATAGCCATTGCAGCGTTTGAACGAGCGTGGAGACGATGAAGAGCTTGGGCCCCGTGCTGGATGCGGCGCTCAGATTGATTGCTGCGAAGAGGGCGAATGTATGCTGTCGAATGGCCGATACTGCGTGTTGCACTTGAGCGATCACCGATTTGTCTTGTTTGGCGGAGGCTGCTGCGAATTGTGCTGTTGATGATGATGATGCCATCTTGAATCAAACGAGGTGTATCTTTTGATTGCGGCGAAAAATCTTTTGAATGTTGCAGATGGAGATAGCGGCAGCAATTTGCAGAACGATAATGACAAATGATTGAAGAAATGCCTTGTACTCCCAGCACCGTTCGGCCGGGTAACGAATTCTTCATTGCTGCACGTTTCATTCTCAGGTGAAATCAATGCATGCCTGCTTTGCGGTCTCATGCGAGAAATGGCAATAGGAACAATGCCGTCGCCAGTGCGCTGAGCTTTCACGCTCGCGGCACGTGATGTGCAAGGGCAAAAGTTTTGTGTGAGAAGGGTGGCTGGAGCTCAAACCGTTATTTTCGCTTCAAGCCAATTCCTGCATTGAAGGTGCATTTGTGTCGATCGAGCCGTTGCGCTCTGCTGACCCCACAGGAGGGGGTCGGCCCTGCGCCTAACTGGAGTAACGCTCGGTGTCGCTTTGGATTATATCCGCAAGCGAGTTGCTTAAGATGCATCATAAAAGTAGGTCAATAGCGCGCCATGCAATCGACGCGTGTGGAACAAGAGTGTACGTCACCTAGCATCGCATCGTGCATGCGTTCGGGATGGCCTACATTGGACTCCTAACATATGTATCAACCAGCTTCGTACTTTGAAAAAGCATGTACGTAACACAACAGTTCAATAGTAATGGCCGTCTAGACGATCAAGCAAAGGAAGATGCATATGACAGGTCGATTATCAAATACACAATACTAGATCAACCGCACTGCAATTTCTGTCCAGCACGACCACAATCATGACATTACTCCAATCATTGATCCTCTTGCTCAGGGTGGTCAATAGATAGGTTGTACCGGAGCTGCAGACATGAATCAAAGCATTGGTAAGACGAACACCGACAGCTCAAACCCCCGCGAACGGGCAATTGACTTACCGTCTTGGAGTTCATCCACGAGTAGGAATTGTCCCATCGCACGGTGCACGTGCCGTGTTCCTCCGAAGTCCAAGTGCCCTGTTGTGTCGAAAGCAGTGCAAACACGAGTCAAGCCGCCATCATTATCAGTGCCGGGTGACATGCCATGTCCACAAACCTGAACGCGAGCCACTGACGCATCGTTCTTCTGCGGCTCACAAATGACGTGCTAGGAAGGACAAAAACAAGAATTACCACATTAGATACCTCATGCAGCGATGCGGGATGCATACACAGTTCCAAGCAAGCCAAGAACTGTAATTTCGCACTGCGCCAAAGAAATGATCTACACAGTATTCAGTGGCTCACCTCCTGATTCGATTGGTTCGGTTTGAAGTGCACAGAGAATTTGATATCGTGACGAGCAGTACGGTAGAACCAAGATACGCTCGACTGCAAGGCACCAGGTCGACATACAAGGATGCATTCAGCAAGTGATGGATACAGTACTATGACAGACATGATAGGCAGCGGCAAGTGGACAGACACGATCAGATCAGCATTTCTTACCCCCTTTTTGCATTCCACCACCTCTTCGTGCGACTTGCCGGCCGGTACTGTGATCTCCTTCAACTCTGGATCAAAGGAGCTGTCATAAACCGCATAATTAGCATTTAATCACTCACGGATGTATGAAATCCACGCACACAGTCCAACGACTACACCGCAAAAGCTGTGAAGAACGTCCTCGTCAGACGATGCACGAGGACCCTACAGTACACACGCGCTTACTCGATCGAGATGTCTGATGTATTCGGTACGGGCACGCACTCTTTGCCATCAGGATTGCAATCGCCTTTGCAAGATCCACCGTACTCGACTGGCAGATTCTCAGCACCGATAGCTTCGGCAAGCACTTCCTGTGATTGATTGATGGAGCAGAGTGCTTGAGTAAACGATGCGATCAGGGTATAGTGTGAACCAGCATACATACACACGCAACGCGCTACCAGCGTGCCTATATCCATACCTTATAATCCGATCCCAGTACGTGAATCTTGGATCGAGTGTGCGCGTCAAAGAAGTGGCGAGCCACCTTAGACGACACAGGGAAGCACAGTCAGCACGTGACACTACGATTAGCACCGCAAAGTCATATATCACCTTCCAGATGACCCCGAATATCCAGGGTGCATTGACCACGTAGGTTACACCCATGATCTCAGGGTACATTTTCTGATCTAGCGTTGACATGTCTTGAAGGAATGCCAGGCCTACAAACGGGGGCGCATGCAGATATTAGACGATACATGTATTCTGGAGCGTGCATGCGTTTGTACGTGAATGTGCGTTTGCACGTGGTGTATTGTGTGCGCACGTACACCCACAGCAGAACAGCGTACCATTTTTGGAAGCCAAGCTCAAGCCTGCCATATCTGAAATGACGCACGTTTGATACACCATCTTTTGCAACCGCTGCGACGATAGATCAGAATGCGTTTAGTTTGTTGCAGGCAGCAGCGCAAACATGCACAAATAAACAAGATTGTGCAGTGGTGCTAGCCCACAAGCCTACACAGTGAGATGATTAAACTCCAGTGCAGTTGATATTACCTCTGAAGATTCTCGCCCGCGCTGCAGCTGGTATTCCAAGCCGAAAACGTGATTGTGGGTGAGGGTGGATTTGCTGACCAGGTTCATCAGTCTAAACGGACAATCACGAGGGTGCCGTGCGCATTGCTCAGTCAAACACACCAGGGCAAAGCAGAGCACAGGGCACGGAGTCTTATCATACTTGGGGATGTCAATATTGCCTGTTCGCTCGATGTACATTGGCCGACCCTCCTTGTCAAACTTGTGAAAGGCCGCAGGCACCAACTGAGCGGGGAGCGAACACAACAGATCAGCAAGATCCACGCCGATCAGTGAGTGGACAAACTCAAGTCACGCAGAGACAAGACACAGTGAGGCCGAGCATGATAATGCACCGTCACGTGATGACGGTGACAGCATACACTAGCAGCTTGCAATACGAGGATACCATTCTCTGGAGAATACATATGGCAGCACGGCTTGATTCAATCGTTAAACGTACCTTCTTCACTAGTTCTGAGTCTGGGGGCAGCGTTTGAATAATGTGATCTGCCCCGTACGAATCTCGCCACTACAACATCAAGCACACAGGGGAACCGTAAACAGCAGCAGCGCGTTTGGAAAAACGGAGAAAGCTCGTCACAACCAAATGCTTTCGAAGTAAATAGATAGAGAAACCATGCACAAGGCCGTACCTCCAGCGCCTCTCTAAGCTGCTTTTCAGCGTCCTCGATGACCCATCGACGAGCCGTCAAGAATCTGCGGTCAATCACACATGATGAGTGCGCAGGCATGACGAATGGTTGCACATACGCACGCCCTACCGAAGCAGCACCGGAGTCTGCTGATTCAGGTCCTTCACGCGATCAGCAAACTGGTTGAGGAGCTGTGGGATGATCGCGATAGCGTTACGGCGTCAGTCATCGGTCAGCACGACACGGTCATTAACCGCAGAAGGACAGCATGCGCTTAGCTCACGCTATGGATATAGAGCACCGAGTGTCGAGCTCGATGCCAACCAGTACCTGTTTCTGCTCTTCCGTAATGTGTGCGGGCAGTGGCAGATTGTCTGGCCACTTCGTCGTCTTTAGCCCCGTGGACGCGCCCTTGGGCGCGTTTTTCGGTGACACGGCCACCGCGCTCGTTCGTAGCGACGCCATTTTCACACGTTGACAAAGTCTGTGCGATGTCCTGTAGTACAGCGTTCGAAGTCCGAAGATGACGAGGCGTCCGTGAAAAGCACAACTCGGTCCGATGAACATTAGCACAGTGGCCAAATCGGTTGCTTAATCCCAGTTAGAGGCGTTTGAGTAAATACGACTAGGCGACCCCTCCATCGTTTAGACCAATTTTCTTTAGACGACGTAACCCTGCAACTTCAATTCTGATCACACGGCTTGAATGCTTATCGTGCTTTCGTTGCGCTTTCCAGAAACCGCGCAAACGCTGCACTGACTGTCGCCCCCATCCTGACAGTACCAGATCAATAAGGGCGCTGTGCTTCTTGTAGGCGTGTGCAGCAGTATCTGTTTCTGTTTTCAACCGAGAATTACGCTTGCAAGGTGTGTCTGCAGTAACTTACTCGCCGCTGGTGAAAAGTTGAGTTGTATGTGCTACCAGAATGCTCACTGGTTCTCCTTGTGTGCTTGTTTGGCAGATAGTGTTCGGAAGAGCTGAGCTGAAGAGTGTCAGCGCGGTGTATTGACCTGGGATTCGTATCATTTGTGAGCGGTTACGCTGTTACGGTGCCCGCTGCTCGCTGTTGACTCCCTGCTGCGTCATCAACCATGGCTCCTCCCCAACTCGCCCGCAAAGTGCCTCCTTTGAAAGACCTCAATGTGGTCAATGGACATGAATGCTGTGGTGATCACATCACTCCTGCAGAGCGAATGCCATCTGGTAAGATATGCAATAGCTCGCTGCTCCGCCTGGAACCGCAGTGTTTTATTCACTCACTCATACATATCTGTGTACGCTCAGCCATCCGTCGCCGAGTCGAGGAGGCCTCTCATCGTGAGTTCACACTTGACGAGGTCAGTCGACACAACTCGGCCGAGGACTGTTGGATTATCGTGAGCGGCAAAGTGTACAACGTCAGGTTCGTGCGCGCGTTGATCTCGTAGTCGAGATCGGCACCCTGCCCGCCCGCACACAGGCAGGCGATTATGTCTGTCTCTTATACACATCTCCGAGCCCACGAGACTAAGGCGAATCTCGTATGCCGTCTTCTGCTTG
>ENA-ORBV01012991-ORBV01012991.1-microbial-mat-metagenome-genome-assembly--contig:-NODE-12991-length-12725-cov-4.311433_pt1 | contig 12725 bp, 10 predicted proteins | sample MGYA00237777_ERZ505514 | MGnify/ENA primary metagenome ERZ505514 (study PRJEB26160, sample SAMN06269048) | microbial mat metagenome | isolation source: Oligotrophic lake microbial mat | place...
GTGCGGCACTGCCCCGTGTGAGCTCGAGCGCGTCGGGATTCCGTTTCTGGGGCATCATGCTCGAGCCGGTCGAGAAGGCATCCCCGAACTGCACGAAGCCGAACTCGCTCGTCCCGAACAGAATCAGATCCTCGGCCAGCCGCGACAGGTGCGTGGCGGTCATCGTCAGTGCATAGAGCGTATCGGCGATGAAATCGCGATCGCCAACCGCATCGATACTGTTCTGCGACAGCGCCGCGAAGCCGAGTTGCTCCTGCAACAGGACGCGCGAAATCGGAAACGCGGTGCCGGCGATTGCCCCGGAACCGAGCGGCAGCACACTCGTGCTCCGCGCCGCATGGGCCAGGCGCTGACGATCGCGCGACAGCGGCCAGAAATGCGACATCAGCCAGTGCGCCAGCGTGACCGGTTGCGCGCGCTGCAGGTGCGTGTATGCCGGCAACAGGTCGTGCTGGTGCAGCTCGGCATGTTTGAGCAGCACACGTTGCACCTCGCGAATGCCGAGGTCGAGCTGTTCGATCGCATCCATCGTCCAGAGGCGCGACGCGGTCGCCACCTGATCGTTCCGGCTTCGCCCCGTGTGCAGGCGCGACGCCAGATCACCGACATGGGTGTGGAGCAGTCGGTCGATCATCGTATGGACGTCTTCGTCGCTCGGGAGCGGCGGAGCGCCGTTCCTGAAGTCTTCAGCGACGGCCACCAGGCCCGCGTCCATTCGCTCGCTCTCCTCGAGCGTCAGCACGCCGCCGTTCCACAGCCCCATCGCCCACGCGCGCGAGAGTCGGATGTCGAACGGCCAGAGGCGGAAGTCGACCGTGATCGATCGATTCACCGCATCGAGAATCGCGGAGGGGCCGCCAGCAAAACGGCCCCCCCACAGTTTGTGGGTCGCTCCGTCAGTCACCTCAGGCGTCCGCAGTTGACGGCGTGGGCGTCGGTGAGGCTGCCGCCGGACCAGCGGTTCCCCACGATGGCACGAAACCCATCTCCGCATCCTTCAGGGCGCGCACGCGATACGGCAGGCCATACAGGCGGATGAACCCACCCGCGTCCGCCTGCTGGTAGACGGTGTCCTCACCGAAAGTGACAAAGCGCTCGTCGTAGATGGCGTGAGCACTCTGACGGCCGGCCACGATCACGTTGCCCTTGTACAGTTTGAGCGTGACGGTGCCGGTGATGCGCTCCTGCGTGACGTTCACGAATGCGTCGTATGCATCGCGCTCGGTGGTCCACCAGCGACCTTCGTAGACGAGGTCGGCATAGCGGGGGGCGATCAGATCCTTTGCGGCCAGGGTGCGGCGGTCGAGAATGAGCTGTTCGAGCTCGGAGTGTGCGGCATACAGCAGCGTACCGCCCGGCGTCTCGTAGACGCCGCGGCTCTTCATGCCGACCAGGCGATCCTCGACCAGGTCGATGCGGCCCACGCCATTGCGCGCGCCAAAGGTGTTGAGCGCGGTGAGCAGGTCGAACGGGCCGAGCTTCTCACCGTTGACGCTGATCGGCGTCCCCGCCTCGAAGCCGATGGTGACGTATTCCGGCTTGTCCGGCGCGGCCTCCGGCGACGTGGTGAGCACGAACATGTCCTCGACTGGCTCCCAGTTCGGATCCTCGAGCCCGCCGCCCTCGTGCGAGAGATGGAAGAGATTCGCGTCGCGCGAATAGATCTTCTCGACGGTCGCCACGATCGGCACGTTCTTCGCCTTGGCGTAGGCGATTGCATCCTCGCGCGACCGGATGTTCCAGATGCGCCACGGTGCGATCACTTCGAGGTCCGGCGCAAACGTCATGTACGTGAGCTCGAAACGGACCTGGTCGTTCCCCTTGCCCGTACATCCGTGCGCCAGGGCATCGGCGCCATAGCGCCGCGCCACTTCAACCTGTGATCGCGCAATGAGGGGGCGCGCGATGGACGTACCGAGCAGGTACTTCCGGTTGTAGATCGCGCCCGCGCGGAGCATCGGGAAGATGAAGTCGCGGACGAACTCCTCCCTGAGGTCCACCACGACGCACTCCTCGGCACCAGAGGCGATGGCTTTCTCGCGCACACCACCAAGGTCGTCCTGCCCGATATCGGCGGCCACGCAGATGACCCGTGAGCCGGGATAGTGCTCCTTCAGCCAGGGAACGATGATCGATGTATCGAGACCGCCCGAGTAGGCGAGGGCGATTGTATGCGCCATGTGGGACTCCAAAGTGAAATTTTATGCAGATTCAGTGCATAAGCTCGCAAAATCAAAGCCGAGCCACAAGTGTTGGTAACCGATCCCCCGCGACCATCAGGCGCGATCACCGGCGAGGATCGAGATGCGTCTGATGACCCGTACGCGAGCTTCAGGCGAGCGGCAAACGAGGAGGATCGTGTCGTCGCCGGCGATGGTGCCGAGCACGTCCGGCCAGGCTTCGCTGTCGATCGCCGCCGCCACGGGCTGCGCCCCACCGGTGACGGTGTGGAGGACAACCAGCTCCCCGGTGCCGTCGACCTTGTCAAAGAGTTGCGGGAGCAGATGGTCGAGCGCGCCACGGTCGTCCTCCATCGTGGTGACACCGCCGTCGATGAAGGCATAATGCACACCGTCGTCGGTCGGGATTCGCGCCAGCCGCAGCTCGTGCAGGTCTCTCGAGAGCGTCGACTGCGTCACATTCCAGCCGCGCGCACGGAGCAGCTTCCGGAGTTCGTCCTGACTCTGGATTGATGCGGTTTCCACGATCTCGTGGATTGCCTGATGCCGCTCGCGCTTGTTGGCCACGTGTCGAGCCCTTCCTTTCGGGTGACTTCGTCCCCTGCAGTCCCACGACTGGGCATTGACGGGGGTTCAATGAAAGAATATGCATTCAATATGCATAAACTCCCTGTCGGCGTGCTAGGGGCCAGTGGGTATGCAGGGCAGGAGCTCTGCATGCTGGTCGATCGCCATCCGCATTTCGAGCTGGTGTTTGCCGGGGCGCGCTCGCGCGCCGGTGAGGTGTTGCGGCTGCCCAGCCGAGAGCTGACGCTCAGGGCGTCGGATTCCGTCGTGCTCGGCGACGCCGCGGTGGTCTTTTCTGCGTTGCCCCATGGTGCGTCGGCGGCGTGGGTTGCGAAGGCACATGCCGCCGGGGCAAAGGTGGTCGATCTCTCCAGTGATCTGCGGCCTGGCCAGCCCGACGCCACGGTGACGACACTGGACGTACCCTATGGGCTGCCCGAGCTGAATCGCGATGCAATTCGGACGGCGCAGATCGTCGCCAATCCCGGATGCTACCCGACGGCGACGTTGCTCGGACTGATGCCACTGGTTGCGCGCGACCTGCTGCTGCCAGGTGCCGCGGTGGTGGTGGACGCGGCCAGTGGCGTCTCCGGTGCCGGCCGTTCCCCGCGACCCGACCTGCTCTTCGGCGAAATCACCGAGGACTTCCGGGCATACGGTGTCGGGAACACGCACCGTCATCTGTATGAGATGCGGGCAACGCTCGATGCCTGCGGCGCTGATCTGGATCTGCTCTTCACGCCGCATCTGTTGCCGGTGGCGCGTGGCATCCTCGCCACCGTCACGGTCACGCTTCGCGAACCGCTCACGGATCCGGCGACGCTGTTCCGTACCCACTACGCTGTCGAGCCATTTGTTCAGATATCGTCATCGCCGCCGCGGCTGCGCGAAGTGGTGCACACGAACATGGCGCGCATCCACGTGACACCGATTGCGCATGTCCGCGCACCGATGCTGCAGATCTTTGTGGCGATCGACAATCTCATGAAGGGCGCGGCCGGTCAGGCGATCCAGAATGCGAATCTCGTCTGTGATCTGGATGAAACGGCGGGGCTGATGCCGTGACGCGTGTGATCAAGCTTGGCGGGCGCGTCCAGTCGGATGTGGCGCTGCCGGCAACGCTCGCTGCGGCGTGGGCCGCATCAGCGGCGCTGGTCGTCGTCCATGGTGGCGGCGACGAGGTTTCCGCGCTGCAGAAGTCCTTTGGTCGCGAATCGGCGTTCGTCGATGGCAAGCGGGTCACGGCGATGGAGGATCTCGACCTGCTGCGCATGGCGCTCTCAGGGAGCGCAAATCAGCGGCTGGTCGCGACGATGGTCGGTGCCGGCGTCCCCGCTGTGGGAATCTCCGGCGAGGATGCCGGGATGATCTCGGCCGTTGCGACGTCACGTGTGACCATGGGAGAAGTGGGTACGCCGGACCGGGTGGATGCGGCGCTGCTGCATCATCTGCTGGCCGGCGGATTCTGTCCGGTCGTCTCTCCGCTGGCGCGTGATCGCGACTCGACCGGCGGTGGCGTGCTGAATGTCAACGGTGACGACGCGGCCGCCGCCATCGCCGCCGCGATACAGGCAGCAGACCTGCTGCTGATCAGTGACGTCGAGGGTGTGCTGGTTGCTGGTGCGGCGGTCGGTCAGCTCGATGCGGACGTCGCGCGCCAGCTGATCCGTTCGGGAGTGGCGCGCGGTGGAATGGCAGCGAAACTGGAGGCCGCGCTCGATGCGCTGGCGCGCGGAGTACCACGGGTACGGATCGGCGCGCTGCGTGCGCTGACGGACGACACCAGTGGAACAGTGATCACCCTTGCAGGAGTAGCGGTATGAATGCGGCGCTGATGACCCTGGCCGAGCCATCGCTGGCGGATGCCTCGTTGGACAGTGTGACACCCCCGATCACATCCCCGAAGTCGATGCCAAGCAGCATTGCCTACACGTACAAGCGATTCCCGGTCACCCTCGTTCGAGGGGACGGTGTCACGCTGTTCGACGACGCGGGAAACGCCTATCTCGATTGCATGTCCGGCATCGCGACCAACGCGCTTGGCTACAATGATGCCGGTGTGAATGCCGCGATCACCGAAGCGTTGTCGACGGGCCTGATTCATGTGTCGAATCTGTTCGCGAACCAGCCGGCTGAACGACTCGCGCACTTCCTCACTTCGCGGACCTTTGCCGACAAGGTGTTCTTCTGCAATTCTGGTGCGGAGTCGGTCGAGGGCGCATTCAAGTTCGCTCGCCGGTGGGGGCGGTCGATCGATCCGAGTGGAGCGAAGCACGAGATTGTCGCGGTGCGTGGAAGCTTCCACGGGCGATTGCTGGCCTCGGTCGCGGCGACGGATCGCGCCGCGTACCGCATGCCGTTTCTGCCACTGGCGCCCGGGATCAGCATCGCGGAACGGGATCTCGATGAATTGGCGGGCGTGCTGTCGGCCGAGACCACGGCGGCCCTGATCATCGAGCCGGTGCAGGGGGAGGGTGGCGTGCGTCCGATGGACCACGGCTATCTGCGTGAACTGCGCGCGCTGACACGCGAGCGCAACGTGCTGCTGATCCTCGACGAGATTCAGTGTGGCCTGGGACGTACTGGCTGTTTCCTCGCGCATGAAGCGGTTGGAATCACCCCGGACATCGTGACGCTGGCCAAGCCACTCGCCGGAGGCCTTCCGATCGGCGCCATCCTGCTCACCGATGCGGTGGCGAGCGCCCTGCAGCCCGGGGAGCATGGTACGACCTTCGGCGGCGGTCCGCTGATTGCGCACGTGGCACACCATGTGTGCGAACGACTGTCGGATCCCGCGTTTCTGTCGCGTGTGCGCGAGGATGGCGCGTGGTTCGGAGCGCAGCTCGCCGCACTGAAGGACACGCACCCGAGTGTGCGTGCGGTGCGCGGTGTGGGCTTCATGTGGGGGGTCGACGTCACTGAGCCCGCCAGCGCCGTCATCGACCGTGCGCGGGCACAGGGCCTGCTGATCATCTCGGCAGGCGATCACACATTGCGCATTCTGCCCCCGCTGGTGGCCACTCGCGAAGACCTCGCACGTGCCATCGCGATGCTCGACCGCGCGCTGCGTGAGAGCGTCGCCGCCGCGTGACGGTTGCGTGACGGTTGCGTGACGGCCACCAGCCGGCGTAGTAGATGACGCTGGCTGGCCGCCAGCCGGCATGCCGCAACCGTGAGTAGCTTTGAGCATGACACGCTTCGTGACCCGGATGCTGCTCCGCCGTGCTGGCATCGCCGGTGCGATAGCCGGTTTCTCCCTGATCTCTCTCCTGCCTTTGGGCGCGCAGCGTCGGGCCGCGCCACCGCGTCCGACCCTGGTCGTGTTTCTCACGATCGACCAGATGATCCCCGACTATTTCGCACGCTACGGTCGGCAGTTCACCGGTGGGCTGCGACGATTGCAGGCAGGCGGGGTGCTGTTCATGAATGGTTTTCAGGATCATGCCACGACCGAGACGGCACCGGGCCACGCCGCGACCATGTCGGGGCGGTTTCCGATGCACACGGGCATAGTGCGCAACAACGCCGGCGTCAATGACGACACCGCCGCGCTGATTGGCGGCGGTGGCACGGGCGCATCGCCCTTCCGCTTTCAGGGAACGACACTCACCGACTGGATCGCCGCCGCCGATCCTCGGTCACGCGCGCTCTCCATCAGCAGGAAGGATCGTGGCGCGATTCTTCCCATCGGACGCACGAAACAGTCGGTGTTCTGGTACGCCAGTGACGGGCGCTTCACCACCAGTCGCTGGTACGCCGACACGCTGCCCACGTGGCTCACGCGCTTCAATGCGCGCCGGCTTCCGCACGCGATGACGGGAACCACGTGGGCGTTGCTGCGTCCGGCGAGCGAATACGCCGAGATGGATAGCGTGCTGCTCGAAAGTTCTGGCCGGAATGTCGTGTTCCCGCACCCGTTGCCCATCGATACCACGCAAGCGGTCCGTTCGCTTGGCGACGATCCGCGGATGGACTGGCTGACGCTGCAGGCGGCGATGGCCGGGCTCGATGCGATGGCGCTCGGCAAGGGACCGGGGACCGATGTGCTGGCGATCTCGCTCTCGACCACCGACGCGGTTGGCCATCGCTACGGTCCGGACTCGCGTGAGATCCATGATCAGATGCTGCGCCTCGATCGCTACCTGGGCGAATTTCTCGATTCGCTCTATCGGGTGCGTGATTCGTCGAAGATCGTGATTGCCCTGACTTCGGATCACGGGGTGCAGCCATTTCCTGAACTACATTTTGCCGGGCAGCGGGACGTGGCCCTGCGCATCGACGCAGCGCCGGTGATGACGTCCACCATCCGTGCACTCGCCGACCGTGGCGTCGATACGGCGACGGCCCTCGAATTCGAGTACGGCATGGTCTTCGCCGACTCGATGGCGTTTCGTCGCACCAATGTCTCGCTCGATTCGGTGCTGACCGCGATGGCTGCGGCGTTCCGGCAGATCCCCGGCGTGGCCCGCGTGGACAGGGTCCGCGACCTTGCGAAGGCCGACACCGTGCGAGACGCCGTCGCCCGTCGCTGGGTTCACGCATTGCCGCCATCGCTGAACGTCGTGATGCTGGTGTCGCCCAGGCCGTACGTGTACTGGAACGGTGTCACGTTCGCCACGCATGGCTCTCCGAACGATGCCGACGCGCGGGTGCCGATTCTGTTCTATGGCCCCGGTTTTGCGCGCGGCGTGACCCGGACCCGGACGGTGCGTGTGGTCGACATGGCACCGACACTGGCTCGACGAATCGGTGTCACACCGCTCGAGCGTCTCGATGGCGTGGTGCTTCGTGATGCCTTCCGGCGGTAGGTGGCGCGCCGTGCCGGTGATCCCGATCGAGCGGGCCTTCGATGAGCTCCGCTTCGGGGCAGCGCGCACCCTCAACCTGCGCGATGGATTGCCGACCGTGGCGCAAGCCGAAACGCGTGTGGAGTCGTGGCTCCGTCAGCAGCAGGCGGTCGGCGGCGGCGACGTCCTCGTCATCACCGGGCGTGGTCTTGGGAGTCTGGACGGTGTCGGCAGAGTGCGTGAGGCAGTCGTGCGTCGCTGCACACGACTGAAACGCTTGAACGTGGTCGTAGGAGTCCGCGAGCACGGCCCTGGCGCGCTGGTAGTCACCGTCGCCGAGCTTCGCGCGCTGGTCGATGCGCCTCGCCTGCGAACCGGGCGCAAGGACCCGACGCCGGTGGCGGACCCGAATGAGCTCGCCGCCCTGCCCGATGACATCCGGCGGCTGCTGCGCACACTGGCCCACACGACGATCCAGCGTCTCGGTGTCCGTGAACCGAGCGATAGCATGATCGCGGATGAGATGCGTGCGCAGTTCAGCGCACTCGCGCCAAGCGTGGCGACGGCGCCGGACCGGGTGGCGGCACTGCGACTCGTGGGGCAACGACTGCTGCAGGAGCTGCGCGAGGATCAGTAGCGGGCGGTGCCTTGCGGCGCCGCGGTCGACGCAGCACCATGACGAGCCCGCTGATCGCTCTCCATCTGCCTCTCGCGCCATGCATCGTTCGCTTCGCACTCTTCTGCTGGGCACCGCCCTTCCGGCCGCGCTCTGCGCACAAACACCGCTGACCGGATTCTCCGGTGCGGCCAGCGCTGCACAGCGGGAGCTCGAGCGGCGAGCGATCGCCATCCCGTCTCCCGATTCGGCGCGCCGCATTGCGCGGGCGCTATCCAGCGAGCCGCATATCGCGGGCACACCGGCACAGGAACGCACGCGCGACTATGTGAACGCCGAGCTGCGCAAGCTTGGCCTGCGGGTGGAGACGCGCAGCTACCGGGTGTATCTGCCCCATGCGACGGGTGTGCAGGTCTGGCGGACCGCTCCGGATCCGGCGGCACTGGCAGTGGACGAACCCGCGCTGGACGCAGATGTCGTCTCGACGCTCAAGCAGTATCCCACCGTCAATGGCTACAGCGGCGGCGGTGAGGCGTCAGGCGAGGTCGTCTATGCCAATTACGGTCTGGTGGAAGACTACGTGAAGCTCGACTCCATGGGTGTCTCGGTCACAGGGAAGATCGTGATTGCGCGCTATGGACGGAGCTTTCGCGGGATCAAGGCCCGCGAAGCCGAGAAGCACGGCGCCGTTGCACTGCTGATCTACAGCGATCCGATCGACGATGGTTTCGTCACCGGTGACGTGTACCCGAACGGCCCGATGCGACCATCACGTGGGGTCCAGCGCGGCAGTGTGTTGAATGGCTATGGCGACCCTGCGACACCAGGTTACGCCGCCACAGAAGCCGCGTCGCGACTGAGTCTCGAGCAGATGAAGATTCCGCGTATTCCGGTGGTACCGGTGTCGTACGGCACTGCCGCCGCGCTGCTCGAAGGCGTTGGCGGTGCAAGGATTCCATCAGGCTGGCAGGGCGGCTTGTCATTCCGCTACCACGTTGGCCCGGGACCGGTGCGCGCCCGTGTGTCGGTGACGCTCGATGACCAGCCGTTCAAGATGATTCACAACACGACCGCGACCCTCCCGGGACGGTCCAACCCCGACGAAGTGATCGTGATCGGGGGTCATCGCGATGCGTGGGGCGCTGGGGCGGGTGACAACGTCAGCGGCGTGACGAGCATTCTCGAATCGGCGCGTGCCGTGGTTCGTGCGCTGAACGGACAGGCGCCGGCTCGCACGCTGGTGTTTGCCACGTGGGACGCCGAGGAGTGGGGAATGCTCGGCTCGACCGAGTATGTCGAAGACGATTCGCTGCGACTGCAGCGGGGCGGCGTCGCCTACCTGAATCTCGACGTGAGCGCGACGGGTTTCGATTTCGGGGCCGGCGGATCGCCGTCGTTGCGCGGGCTGACGCGTGAACTGTCTCGCGACGTGCCTGATCCGCGAGGGAACGGCTCGGTATACTCCGCCTGGCGGACGCGGAATGCGGTGGCCGATACGTCGGAACCGGTGATGGGAGATCCCGGCGGCGGCTCGGACTTCGCCGGCTTCTACAATCACTTCGGTATTCCGCACGCCGACTGGGGGTTTGGGGGTCCGGGTGGTGTGTATCACTCGGCCTATGATTCCCAGCGATGGATGGAATCGTTCGGGGACACCGGCTACGTCGCGCACGCCGCCGCCGCGCGACTGGCGGCGGCCATGCTGCTCCGGCTCGCGAACGCCGACATCGTGCCGTACGACTACGTCGAGTTCGGGCAGACCATGCGGCGCTACACCGACCGGACCAGTCGCCTGCTGGCGTCCATCAACGCAGGCGATGCGTCAACGCTGGATGCGGCATGGATCACCTTCATCGATCGTGCAAAGCGATTCAATCAGGTTCGTGACAGCGTGCTTTCCGGCGGGAATCTTTCCGCCGCGCGACAACGCGTGACGAATGCTGCGCTCCGACAGGTTGAACGGCGGCTGGCGCGCCCCGCCGGGCTGACGTCACGGCCGTGGGTGCGCGGTGTCATCTACGCTGCTGACGTGGATAACGGGTACTCGACGATGATCTTCCCCACGATCGGAGAAGCAGTGAGAGCGAAAGATGCGATCCTCGCCCGCTCCGAACTGGCCGATCTCATCATGCGCGTTGGGAGTGCGGCGGCGGCACTCGATGACGCGCGTACCGCGCTGACGTCCGGCAAGACACGCTGATGTCATGACGCGGGCCGGGGTACGCTGCGGTGACCACCGCCTCGCGCACGGTGCCCGCCATGCCGTGATCAGTCGCGCCGAAACAGGTCGTCGAATTTCGTCGCCGCGCGTTTCGCTGGCGGCGTGAGCGCGGCCAGCTGATCCGCGAACGGGGAAGTTTGATCGGCCAGCGGGATCTCGCGTTCAATGGGTTGCGCGTGCAGCGCCGCCGTCGTCTGCGGAATGTGTTCGCTGATGACCGACGACGCGTCGACCGCCTGGGACGCGTGTGGTGAACGCCTGCGCGCCGTGCGCACGCCCAGTGCATACAACCGCCGCGAGGCATCGGTTTGCGACGCGGGGACGCCACCGCGCTCTGAGTCACTCGTGCCAGGCGTTTGATCGAAGCGAGCGGCATCGCGGAATGCCACCGGTCCAGTCGCGACTTTGTCATCGTCTGCCGAATCAGCAGCATCCAGCGGCTCACTCGGGCGAAGATCGAGCCACGCCGGTGCCTCGAAGATCGGCGACATCGCCCGCATCGGCTCGAGCCGCTCGATCGCCACGCGCCCCTCCGCCACCGATCGGTTTCCATCACTTCCGGCGCACGAGCAGTGATAGGCACCGGCAGGATCGATCATCGTCACGCCTCCGTCGAAGAGCGCATCAGCAACGGCCAGTAACGGGTTCATCCGGCCACTGAGTGCGATGACGGTCCGGCGAAGGAGGGCTTCGACGAGTTCGGGACGCGGGGCGCCACCTGGGAGCGAGAGATACCGGCGCCGGTCAGGGGGCAGCCTGTCGGAAAAGACGAGCGGCTGCGTCGCGGGCGACAAGCCTTTCCGATCGAGGCCACGCAAGAATGCCTCTGGCAGAATCTGCAGGTCAATCGACTGATCCTGTGCGCCCGGGCATGCGCCGATGTAGGTGATGTGCTGTGGCTCTGCCCGATCCTGTCGGAGCGCGCGTGCGAGCGCCACCGGAGCTGGTGCGACGGGAATCGTCACGTCAGCGAGATTGGCCTCGCGCTTGCATAACTGGGCCAAGGAAAAGGGGCAGGCGCATTGTACGACCGGCCGCCGACCGCGCAGCTGGGCGATACGGAGCGTTTCACCTGCCACGAGTTCGTCGCCCAGGCTTGCCGGCACCACTGCGTCGAACCCCGCCGCCAGCGCTGCGTGCAGCAACTGTACGGGTAGCGCTGGCGCCGCCGCGAGGAACGCGTCGTTACCAAGAATTGCGGTCGAGAAGGGCGGTGCGCTCACACGAGGGCGTGCCGTGGGATTGACTGTCTGCGGTTTATGGATCAGAGCGGAGGCAACATGCACGCCAACCAAGCTCTTCCACAAGACGCATCCACGTGTCTCTGGGCAAGAAACACGTAACTGCTTGCACCGAATCGACTTGCATGAACTGAAATCCCTCGCACGCAGCGTCGCGTGGCAGTAGTCGACAGCGTGCCGCAGCTCGAGCTGTTGCGCGGAGGCATCACAGTGAGCGGAATCCCTGCTGCAAGTTACCGAGGATGACGTATCTTCGCACGGCAGGCCATCCCTCACCGGCCGTGGGGCGAGCTGTGCGCTGCGCTGCAATCGACCGCAGCAAGCGTCAAGGGAGGTCGTCGAGGTACCGCGATCGGCGGTCGGCGGCGGTTCGCCGCCCCGTCGGTTCTGAGGGACGCCGCCCGCGAGAGTGACGCTCTCTGTCGATGATTCCCCCTTCTTCCAGAACACGCATGCTCCACCATCGCTCGGCCGTGGACGTCCGGGACGCACTTGCCGGCCGCGCCGACGTCCTGCTGCTGGATGTGCGTGAACCGGCCGAGTATGCAATCGCACACATCGCAGGTGCCATACTCATTCCGCTTCGGAGCCTGCCCTCACAGTTCGAGACGCTGCCGCGCGACCGGGAGATCATCCTGTATTGCCATCACGGCGTGCGCAGTGAGACCGCCGGTGACTTTCTGGTCGCGCAAGGCTTTTCGCGAGTGTCGCACATGCGTGGTGGGATCGATCAGTGGAGCGACGAGGTTGATCGCACCATCCCGAAGTACTGACACGCATGCTCCCCACCCTGTCACTTGCGTTGTGTCTGGCGATGCTCGGGCACGTGGGCGCCTATTTCTGGCGCCGTGCACGGACGAGGGCCGCAGACGCAGCGCGGCTCCCGATTGGCCCTGATGGCATCATCTTCGGCGCCGCGCCGATCGACCTGCGGGCGAGTGCCACGCACGCCGCTTTGCTGATCCATGGCTTCGGCGACACGCCACAAACGCTGCGCCTCCTCGCCGACTATCTGCATCGTGAGCACGGGTGGACGGTACGTGCGCTCCTGCTGCCGGGGCATGGTCGGACGCTCGAGGCGTTCGCGGCCAGTGGCGCTGCGGAGTGGCGGGC
>ENA-ORBV01012993-ORBV01012993.1-microbial-mat-metagenome-genome-assembly--contig:-NODE-12993-length-12721-cov-4.316672_pt1 | contig 12721 bp, 14 predicted proteins | sample MGYA00237777_ERZ505514 | MGnify/ENA primary metagenome ERZ505514 (study PRJEB26160, sample SAMN06269048) | microbial mat metagenome | isolation source: Oligotrophic lake microbial mat | place...
TTTTCAAGCAGAAGACGGCATACGAGATTCGCCTTAGTCTCGTGGGCTCGGAGATGTGTATAAGAGACAGCAGATACCTCGTATTCTTCGCCTCGGGAAAAGAAGCCGGCTCGATCCAAAGACATCCCATCATTCCTCTGTGATCCGAACACGGATGCAGTCGAACCCGGAGCTGTGCCAGGACCGGTGGCAGATCTTCAGCCTCATCCCGTTCATGTTCCAGATGGCTGGCCGGATCCTGGAGAAGAAACACGAAACTTCGCTGGACCCCCCGAGCCCGTTGAGTTGGCCGAAGGGCTAATGGTCTATCGGGTAGTCGGAGCAGATAGCAATTATGGGACAAATTTGTATCCAGGACAGTGGTGGACCGACGAGGAGCTCCCAAAAACAGAGGCGCAATGGCGCGGCTCCTATGCAGTAGTTGGCATTTGGAACGGCGATGGAGGATACACGTGGAAGAAGCTGACGAAATCCGTTAAGGCGTGGAAAGGGAAGGCCGGCCCACAGAACTCACAGGTTGAAGGCCACGTGCTGCCAGGTGGCGCCACCCAGATATGGGTCCCCAATAAAACAATTGACCCACTTGAGGGCGGCGAGACGAAATTGACAAGGACTAAACCGACACCCTGGAATACAGAGGCTTGATGAAAATTACCTATTTGCCTAAGGTATTGTTGATAAAGTCATTGCTAGAACGCCACAGCGGGGTGCTGACGGAAGTTATTCGGGAAGGGTTCCGCGAAAGCGAGCCTGGCATCTATGCAGCGGCTGGCTGGTGCGAGCTTGCAAAACTTTCAGTCGAGAAGCATATCCAGGCTATCGCAACCGGGCTCGAACAGAATCGATCTGGCCCAATAGTTCATGCCATTGTACGCGTTGACGCCGACGATAGTGCATACTCTGAAAAAGATTTAACGTGGTCAGTGACATGGCGGCAATCAACAGCCTACGGGGAGTTGATTGCCGCCGTCCGAAGCTGCGTAAGAAATGATCGACTTGTCGCAAATCAGGAACTTTTTCAGTCCGAACTCACGCAAAGAAGTGTAAAGTAATGGGCAATGTGACCAGGCGCCCGGAATCTGGCCAATCGATTTTTATGGCCCCTCCGAAAAGCTAGTCATTCGAGGCGAAGGCCACGTCTGACTTCCTCACTGAACGATCGGCCCTCTGCAAGGCGGGCCCAGCAAAGTAAGGTGCACACATCGATCCCCATGGAATGGAGCCGCGGGGTCATGATCGCCGAAATTGATGCATTTCCCCAGCAGCTCACGCTGTTCGTAGAACTTCTCCACAACGTCATCGCTGAAGGGGAAAAGCTCCCCGATCCTACGCAAGGAGCCAGATTCTGCATTCAAGCTGAACGGGTTTTTTCAAAGCACCTCCAAGAGCTCGATGCCGGACTGCGAAATAAGAATGTCGACCACATCGTCCACGCGATTCTCCGCGTGGGTAGCGACGTTGAGGCCTTTACCGAATACAATCTCACTTGGTCACTCCTCTGGAAGAGGCCCGACGCGCGAGAGCGGCTTGGGCAATTGGCCTACGACCTCGTCGAGAAAGACGACTTGATCAATCGCAATCCGGAAATACTGAAGCAGCTCATGTCGGGTGAATAATCCATTTAAAGCCAGGAATTAATTCCGGGAAGGTCAGGGCACGAAGTCGAGCTTCCCCTCATGCGGATCGTGGATTGCCAATGCTTAAAGATCAATGTCTAGCAATTACCCCTCTCTTACAGGCATTCAGAGACCTACTGAGCCGGGTCCGTGAAGAGGCGGCCCATCGCCAATGGCCTAAGAACGGTCATCCCCCGCAAGGATTTCTAGCCGATGCAATATTGATGATCGATCAAAAGATCGAGCGCCTGACCAAGGCGATACAGCATCGTGATGCCAGTGCCATTGACTATGTTATTCGCGGAATGCTTGGAGATGTCACCCTGTACTATGGCGAAGATCTTTCCTGGTCCTCCGCTTGGGGCGCCTCCCGGATATTCGCCGAACTCCATGCCGCCTGCAAACGCATTATCATTGAGCAACGCCTTGGGGATCACCTTGAACAACTGAGGTCTGAATTACAAAATTCGAAGTCTGCCGATTGAATCTGTGTAAGTCGAAAACGCCGAAACGATAACTCGCCATGCTCCTGGACATGACCCACGGCCACATCCGCTACCGCCATACCAGCGGCTAGGTGGCGACGATCTGCGGCCAAGTTTAAAAAGCATGCACGAGAAAATAACCATGGAATACGGCAAGGTCATGAACTAACTTACCAAAGAAATTGATTAATTCCGCGATCATCTTGCGCAATTCGTAGAGCTCATCAGAAACGTCGTGGCTGAAGGCGATCGGCTTTCGCCAGCCCCGGAAAGCATTGGCTTTTGCGAACAGGCGCATGTCGTTTTTAGCAAATACCTCGCTCAAATTGATCGTGGACTGCGTGAGCTCAAGGCCTCGCCGATCGTCCACGCGGTACTCCGCATCGATAGCAGCCTAGGGGAATTCACGGAAAATGACCTTTCCTGGTCCGTTCTCTGGCGTCGGTCGGACGCGAGGGAGCGGATGCGAGGTTCGACACAACATCTTTTGCGGAATCTCAAGCTCGTCTCGCGCGAGGAGGAACTTGGACAGGAGTTGGCGGCCGGGAAGTAAGCGATCCACTACATCGGGTTGTAGCAGCAAGGGCGTTCGCTTAGCGATCCCGCGCTGCGCCGTCCGTCCGAAGGGCCACCACGGGGGTGCAGCGAAGGCGGCGGGATGTGCCAAGCTAGTTGCCGTCAGGACGCCAGCCTAGTTGTCGTCGGACACCATGGACCCCGCCCACCCCGGAAATGCCATCCTCGGGGGGTAGACGATCGAGCAGCACACGCCGCTCAGGCTTCGCTTGGACAGATTCGTCCCCGTTCGCTTGCTCGCCGATCCATCACGCCGAATCACGTTCGTCCTCCTACGGGCCGCCAGTTCTCCTCCCCCTGCTCTCCACGGCTCCTCGCGGAAACCGCAGTCGGGCTCGGATACCAGGCCGGATGCCATGGGCCTGGGAGAGGACTTGCACCTCTCGGATGCGTGCGCTGTTGGGCGCACGAACGCCACTCTCCTGAGTGGCTCGCATTGCTAACCGCACCGACCCGCAGCCACTCAGGAGAGTGGCGTTCCCGGGGGATCACCAGCTGCGTATGACGGGTGCGCTCGCGTACGGCCGGCTGCGCCGGCTGTCAGCACGGTCCGCGTCATGGCCCCGAGCTATTATTCGCCGTGATGTTCACCCAGGTCCGCGTCGGCCTGTGGAAGCAGTCCTTCAAGATCTACAAGTTCCGCGCCATGCGCGTCGATGCCGATAAAGACGGCGCCAAATGGGCCAACAAGAACGATCCGCGCGTGACCTCCGCTGGCCCAGGATCGGATCGATCGCGATCGGATGCGCGATTGATTGCCTCTGGCGCGCTCGTCCTGCTTGGCCCCGGCGTTATCGCTCTGCTGAGGTCAGCAGAGAGCACCAGTTGACGTCTACATCTACTTATTGTATAGTTTTTAATTAAATTTATAGGTCTGGCGCAAACATAGGGCATTGATAAATGAACTGTTGGGATCGTTAATAAATGCGCCCGGCCGGCTACACCGCACTCATTGAGCGCCACGCCCTCACCTGCGTCCCACCTTGGCATCGCTCCTTCCTCGGGGAGACGAACACCTCGCGTCGCCTGGACGTGCGGCCCGAGGGAGTTGTGGAAACCTATCCACGGTCCTGGGAGCCGGAAGACACCACCCTTGATCACCTGCTCTTCGCCCTGAAGCACGATGGGCTCGAACTCGGCGTGATCGTGCAGGTGCTGCCGCATCTCGACCCCCGGCGCCTGGTGGATGCCCTGGTCGCCACCCCGCTCAGCGCCCCCCTCCGGCGGCTGTGGTTCCTCTATGAATGGCTGACCTGCCAGCGGCTCGACCGTCCGAACCTCACCAGCGGAAACTACATCCCGCTGCTCGACCCCAGCCGGCACTACACGACTGACCGGTATCGAAGCCCACGCCAACGGGTGGTCATGAACGCCTTGGGGACGGTAAACTTTTGTCCCCAGGTCCGACGGACACCGACCCTTGATGCCTTCGCCGCCAAGCGACTGGACGAGCGCGCGGCAGGCGTGGGTCGCGGTGTCGATGCCGATCTCCTCTCCCGAGCCACCGCCTACTTGTACACCAAGGAGTCGCGCACCTCGTTCGAGATCGAGCGGGAAAGCCCCACCCAACAACGACTCGGCCGCTTTCTCAGGGTGCTGGAACGGCCGCCCCCCAAGGCGTTGACCAAGGAGCATCTCATCGAGGTGCACAAGGCCATCGTCGATAGCGAGTTCGCCGAACCTGATTACCGATCCGATCAGGTGTACATCGGCGAGTCGATCGGCCCAGGCGGCCAGCGCATCCATTACATCGCCCCCAAACCCGCGGAGGTACCCGCCATGATGGCGGCGCTCCTGGCTGGCGTCCGGCACAGCGAGGGTACGGCACAAGGATTCGTCGAGGATCTGCGTCGCATCAACGGCGGCCTCGGGCAAGGCACGATCCTGCGTACCGGCAGCGACGCCCTCGACCCGGTGGTGCAGGCCGCCGTGGTCGGATTCGGCTTCGTCTACATCCACCCCTTCGCGGACGGCAATGGCCGACTGCACCGCTACCTCATCCACCACGTCCTCGCGCGCCGCCAGGTGACGCCGCCGGGCCAGATCATCCCAGTTTCCGCCGCGATTCTGCGTGATCGATCCGGATATGACCGAGTCCTGGAAACGCAGTCCCGGCCGATCATGAGCGCCCTCGACTTCAGCGAAAGCGCTGATGGCACGGTCGAGGTGCTCAACGACTCCGCGCCACTGTACCGGTATCCTGATCTGACGGCGCACGCCGAATACCTCTACGCCAAGGTCGAGGAAGCGATCGACAAGGATATGCACGACGAGATCCGCTACCTGCAGACCTACGATCGGGCGCGCGACCACCTGCGCGCCGTGAAACACCTGCCGGATATCGTAGAGAACCGGTTCCTCCAGTTCTGCCTGCAGAACCACGGCCGCATCTCCGCGGGAAAGCGCGCGCGCTATTTCCCGATGCTCGATGACACCGCCATCGGCCTCATGGAAGCGGCGGTGCGGATGGCGATGCAGGAAGCGACGGACGATGGCGGAGCGGCAGATCCGCGACCTGAGGACGAAAACCGCTGATATCAGCGCGTAACCGCTGCCATCCGCCGCGAATCGACATCATCGCGCCCGCCGCCATCGAGGTACGTGCGGTACGCCTCGCTCGGCTGCCACTCTGGCACCAGGGCTTTCAGCGCCTTGATCAGTCCGCCGGGGTTCTGCAATTCGCCGGCCAGCATCAGGTCGGTGACCAGCGCCTTGATCTCGCTGTAGTCGCGCTGGGTGGGGCGGCCGACGGTGATGCCTTCGACGCAGGTCTTGTGCTCGGCTTCGTTCATCAGCAACTCTTCGTAGAGCTTCTCGCCCGGGCGCAGGCCCGAGTAGACGACGGGGATGTCGACGTCGGGCACGTGGCCGGTCATGAAGATCAGCTGGCGCGCCATGTCGTCGATCTTGACCGGCTCGCCCATGTCGAGGATGAATATCTCGCCGTGCTCGGCGAGGGCGCCGGCGTGCAGCACCAGTTCGACCGCCTCGGGGATCAACATGAAATAGCGCGTCATGCGCTTGTCGGTGACGGTGACCGGGCCGCCGTTGGCGATCTGTTCAAGGAAGCGCGGCACGACGCTGCCCGACGAGCCCAGCACGTTGCCGAAGCGCACCGCGCACATGCGGGTACGGGCGCCGGGGTGGTTCTGCAGGACCAGTTCGCACACCCGCTTGGTGGCGCCCATGACGTTGGTCGGGCGCACCGCTTTGTCGGTCGAGATCAGCACCAGGCGGTCAACGTTCGCCGCCACCGCGGCCTCGATGACGTTGACGAAGCCGCCGATATTGTTGCGCACGCCCAGGATGGGGTTGTGTTCGACCAGCGGCACGTGCTTGTAGGCGGCGGCGTGGAAGATGACATCCGGCTTCAGCCGCTGGAAGAGAGCCTCAAGCGGCGCCTGGTAGGACAGGTTCAGCAGCACCGCTTCGATGACGATGTCCGGGAATTCGTCGCGCAGGGCAATCTCGATCGCGTACAGCGACGGCTCGCTGTGATCGATCAGCACGATGCGGACGGCGCCGTGCATGCAGATCTGGTGGCAAAGCTCAGAGCCGATGCTGCCGCCGGCGCCGGTGACGACCACGGTCTTGCCGGTCAACATCGCCGGCAGGACGCCGGGGTCGAGGTTACGCGCGGGACGGCGCAGCAGGTCCTCGATGGCGATGTCGTCGAGGGCCAATTCGCCACGGCCGGCGAGCATGGTGTCGATGCCGGTCGCCTTCTTCATGCGCAGCCCCAGGCGCATGCAGGTGGTGAAGACCTCTTTGAGGCGCTCGGGCGGAAGATCACGGATGGCGACCACCACCATCTCGGCGCGCAGCTGCTTGGCCACCTGGGGCAGCGCCGCGAATCCTCCCCAGACCCGCCGGCCATGGATCAGTGAACCGTTCATGGCGCGGGCATCGTCAAGCAGGCCGACCGGGCGGAAGCCCGCGCCACGGCGCAGGGTGCGCACCACCATCTCGCCCAGCGAACCGGCCCCGTAGACGATGACGCGGGTGCCAAGGGCCCGGGTCTGCCATTCGTAGACGAGACGGACGGCGATGCGCATGCCACCGCAGGCGACAAGCGAGGCGACGCCTTCAAAGACGAGGAACGACAACCACGGGGTGCCGATGACGTCCTGGACGACGTACAACAGCAGGGAACCGGTGAGGACGCCCCCGGTGAGCGAGCCGAGGACATGCAGGCTTGAGAAGCGGACCAGGCAGCGGTAGAGGCCGAACAGCTTGAGGAAGAGGAGGCGGACGGGAATCACCAGCAGGACGGGCAGGGCCAGCGCATCGAGGGTGAGGTCCGGACGCAGCAGAAGGGCCACGGTGAGCGCCGCCAACGCCATGGCCCCAGCATCGATCAGGGCCCACACGACGCCGACCAGGGTGCGAAGCGGGACTCGTCCAGTGATGGCCCTCGTCAGAGCGGTGAAACGACGGGCGGGTGGATTCGTGCTCATGGCGGGCTCGAAGGCTACCTCACATCAGGGGATCAGCGCAACCGGGAGCGTGATCGTGGCGGTGCGGGGCGAAGCGCAATGACTCCCATTGACTTCACAGATGGATGTGAGCGAACGCTCTTCATGCAAAGCGGAAAATCAGAAAATCTAAAGTAAAGCTTTGCATTCGTAGTGATGTTGGTGGCTGGATTGTGCGCAACGGAACGATTGCATCATTCTCGGCGGATATCGTGAGTGACACTTTCAAAGACCCGTCTCCACAATTCTGGTCAAAGTTAGCCACGGTTTGTGCCGGCATGCATCGATCTGACACAATCGCACGGCTTCTTCCTTCTTCCTCTAAGCCATGGTGCCCCGTACGAACTCAAGTGACGTGGAAATGAATAGCGCGGACTCGGCGGTCGATCCCCTCGATCGGGGCGACCTCGGCATGACAAGGGCTATGGCTTCTGAGGGGTTCTTTCCGGCTCAATGCAGGCCTTGCTCCTTTCCTCCTGGATGAACTTTCCCTTGTTAGGTTCCAGATCCCGTTGACCGCATAGCCAGGACATCAAACTGGCTCGAGCATGAACGGAAATGCGTCTATGCGGACGCTGAAACTCGGCGCAAGGCAGAATCCGCAATCCACGCAAAAGCTCAAGGCATGACCGCCACTGACAGATGAATATATTGCGTAAAAAACCATGATCATTCAAGTCGTCTCCTACTATGCCTATGTAGGCATTGGCGACTTTACCATTGTAGTACGTTCCAAAACAATGATCAAAAATGGATAGGTTATTTGCGAAATTGCGATTAAAGTGTTCCGGCAATGGCGAATGATGAATCCAGTGATCCATCGGAGATTGCAGGATGTAACGACCAAACCAACCCCACTGCCATCGCAACGAGCCATGCTTGAGCATCCCGTAGGCGGTCAAAAAGATAGTCACAAGCGCAGCGTGCCCTGGAAACCCAAGAGAGGCGATAGGGATCGCTACTATTGCCTGATTCATGGCGCGCTCAATTGGATGATCTCTCCAAACGGTGATCATATTGAACTCCGAAGCCGAATGATGAAACTTGTGGATCTCCCAGAGAAATGGCACCGAATGCATAAGTCTATGCTGCCAATAATTGATCAGGTCGATGACGACCAGGAAGATTGCCAGATGGAGATATGGGCCCCACTGCGCCATGATCGAAAAGTTGAATGTTTGCTTCACCCACATTCCAAAAAAGAAGACTATTCCGAGCGAAAGCGCCCCCTGTGCGGCGATGCCGACGCCGGTTCCAATCAAAAGAAATAAGGCAAGGTCAGTGCGTGCCGATCGTGAATGGACTACAAGGAGACGCCTGAGCGATCCGCGATCCCATCCGACCGAAACCGTCTCGATCAATAAGACGCAGGTAGCCGTGAGCAAAAACCAGCCAAATGAAGAGGCGAGCAGAGGGGCGCCGGCGATGAAGTATAAATAAAGCTTATCGATTATCGCTGAAAGCATACAGATCCCCGAGCAAGTTCGATCAAACGCGCGCGCATTGGCGCATCCAGTTGCGCGCCTCAATCATTGCGATAACCAACTGGCTCGATCGTTTTCCGAAACGTACGCTAGGCAAAGCAAACACAACCAAGGACAGAACTGCGGGCATGCAGGTTATAAGGGTCGAGTAACCAAAGGGGCCAACTAGGAGCGAGGCAAGGATGGGAAGCCATACAATGCCGACTGCCGATCTTAACCTGACCACTGTTGATACCACAATGAGACAGACCGCAGTTATCATGGCCAGTGCCATGGTAGCCGTAACCAGCGAATCTCCCATAAATTCCAAGAAAATCGCGCCGGGACCATGTGCCAGCATTGGGATGACCGCCCCCAATCCACCTCCGAAATAATCAAGATTTTTGGTGACAAATATGATAATAACTGGGATAAATGCGATGGCGACTCCCGCGAACGAGATTAATACGCCAAGATCTTTCCGGTCGGGGGCATTCCTACCCTGCATGGCGGCGACCGCTAAGCGGAGGACGAATAGTAACCAGGTCAGAATTCCAACCATGAATGAGCCGGAACTCACGGATAAGAGAATCAGCGCCGTTACCCCCCCCAGCAATAGCATCCCGATCGAACGTCGTTCGTACATATACCATCGCACTTGTCCGTAAACCATCAGGGCGCAGCCAACGAAAGCAAATATCAAACGCCCATTCTGAAAGAGCGAGATAGCCGTTAAGCTAATTCCCACTGTCGGGAACGAGTAAATCCAATCCGACGAACTTCTACCGGAGACAGAAGCCACGATCCCTGCAACAAGACGAGCCAGAATGACGATTAACCCTGCAATAAGCCAGGAGAAAACCAAGTCGATATCGGCACGGAATACTCCTGCGACCAGCAGGCACGGTTGCATGATGATGAAGCGCAATGCATGCGCCTGACCGGCAAAAAGTAATTCGAATGGATTACTGCCGACCAAGTCGAGAATCTGATCCCAGACTTCAAAAGTCTTACTCCCACTGGCGACCAGCGCGAAGGGCATAAGTGAAACAAGCAGCGACAGCCAGAGGAGAAAGGACCGATCCGGGCGGTAGGCAGTGGTGGTCATTGACATAGAACGCCCGCCATATCAATCCGCTTCCATACCGCCGCGCAAGCCACACGCCGATGGCGTTCAATATCGAGCGGAGCCCTTGTTGCCATGTTGTTCTGGCAGGATTTTAATCTCTCAACTTCTTGCCTCAGGTCAATATTTGCGCGAAAGTCAGCCAGACAAACGGAGCGTCCATGGAATGATCGAGACAGAATGACGGAAGATGATCCCAGTCGCACATGCTCGCCCATGACCATTTCACCTGATATTTCGCCCTGGTCCAGTCGCGCAATGCCTCCGAAGCCAAATCGCTTTCCTTCCGCGCGCAGCATCGTCGACGCGTGATCGATCAATCCTCCCGCCAGCAATTCAAACATGAAATCCAACTGCATCGCCAAATGAAGATCATTGAGCCCAAGGTAGAATTCATCAATTCCGGCGACCTGCAGCAGGCGTGGAAGCCTCGTCAAGGCAGCCGGCGTCTCGATAAGCGGAATGATCCTGGCCCGCCCCTGGACCATACAAACGATGGCCTCCAATTCCGCCGCACTGCGGAACATCGGCAGCATGATCTCGTCCGCACCTGCGTTGAGAACGGATTCGACTTCCGCTGGAGTACCTTGGTGAATTGGGTTGATCCTGACCAGAAGTCGGGAATTTCCGATAGCGCTGCGGACAAAATCGATGTCGGCAATACAATGCCCGCTCATGACCGCATCCAGATGGCCTTGTCTTTCCTGTTTTCCGTGCATCTCCAGGTCGACGAAAATGCGGTCGACTCCGCAATCGATGGCATATCGAGCCACCTCAGGGTCACGGGTGATGAGAAGGAAATCCATGCTCACCCCCCCCTAGACGAAGTCGACTGGAGTGACAGCCCCAGATCTTCCAGTGTTGGCGGTCCATTAAAGGAGCCTTGCAGGAAAATGCGACGCCAAAGTTCGAATGCTATGAGCGCGCGAATTTCGCGTGTCCGATTGGCAAGGCCTGTCCAATGCTCTTGGAGCAACCTCTCGATCGCAGCGCGGCGGAAAAACTGATCCAGCCCGGCATCGCGCCCTAATAACACCTCGGAACAGAACGGACGCAACTCACGCTTAAACCATTCGCCGATCGGAACAGTAAACATCTGCTTGCGGCGATAGGTGAGATGATCGCCCAGGAGCGATGAAACCGCTCGCTTGTAGATATATTTGGTTTGGCCCCCACAAAGCTTCAAGGCGCCAGGCATGCGAAACGCCAACTCGATCAGTCGCGGATCCAGGAATGGATCTCTGGCCTCAAGGGACACCGCCATGCCCATACGATCAGGCTTTACAAGGTTGTTTCCTGGCAATAATTGCGCAACATCAAAGAACAAGCACTGACTGACTCGATCCATGCGTGAAGCGCGGGCCAGACACCCCCGCACAATTTCAACCGATGATGATCGATCGACCCCAGCAGCAAAGCCATCTTGATAGAGCTCTCCGCGCCCGGACTCGGGGAACAACCCAGTGGATTCCAGATATGCGCGGGCAAATGCGTGGTCGTCGGAGTTGGTGGCATGCGGGCCAGCGAAGAAATCACGGTATTTGGTATAGCCTGCAAAAAGCTCATCCGCACCGTCACCGGTCAAAACCATTTTGACGTGACGGGCCGCTAGTTGCGCCACTCGATAGGTTGGCAGAAACGAAACATCGCCATGCGGCTGATCGCAGTGGTAGACGGCAAGTGGCCAGAGACCGATCATGTTGGATGCGACTTTCTCGATAACTCCCTTGGCGCGGAATCGGTCGATCGCCTCCTGTGCGTAGACTGATTCATCGTACTCTGGTTCCTCGAATCCGATCGAGAAGGTACGAACACCGGGGCCCAGATGCCGTGACATCAGGCCCACGACGGTACTGGAATCGATCCCTCCGGAAAGAAATGCGCCGAAGGGTACGTCAGCGCGCATGCGAATACGGACTGAATCATCGAGAATAGCGTTGAATTCCTCGATCCAGGCCGATTCCGATCGCTCCTCAGCCTCCTGGTTCGGGATATGCCACCATCTCTGCGATTCGACTCCACTGGCATCTATCCGCAACCAATGACCAGGCTCGAGGTGGCTAACCCCTTTGAACATAGTGAATGGGATGGGGACATAATTGAAGCTGAGGTAATGATGGGCTGCCTGGGCGTCTACCTCCCTGGATATGCCAGCGGCCAAGATTGACTTTATTTCGCTTGCGAAGAGCAATCGGGTCCCGTCGTTCCACAGATAGAGCGGCTTCACCCCGACGCGATCACGGATCAGCGTGAGCGACCGTGTCCGCTGATCGAGAATGGCGATGGCGAACATGCCATTGAGCTTGGCAACGAAGCTTATACCGAGTTCCTCATAGAGTCGCAGGATGACCTCGGTGTCGCATTTACTGCGTACCGGCCTGCCGCGATCCGCGAGTTCGGCGGCGAGTTCGATATAATTATATATTTCGCCGTTCTGTACCACGGCGATGAGGCCGTCGTCGGAAAAGAATGGCTGACGACCATCGTCGACACCGATGATTGATAGACGCTGATTGCCGACAGCCGCACCAGGCACAGCATGAAGACCGTGATCATCGGGTCCACGATGGCGGATTGCCGCGGCCATGGCCAAGAGGCGGGACTGATCGAGCGATGCCCCCGAACGGTCAAAGTAGCCAAAAATGCCACACATGGTCAGGATCCTGCGGTGTTGGAGGCGATGTGTTCAATGACCGCAACGACATTGGAGGTGGCATTTCCTGCCAGCATAAGACTTTGCTGAATCCCAGGGCCCTGCGCCAGAGCCCGAATGATCGCAGGCTCGACGTCACCAAGCATGGGAGCCAGTTGGGCCAATCCAAGTTGGGCATACGGCGCTGACTCAATCGGCATCCCAATGCCCAATTGTACCAAGGGGCGACCGAGTAGAAGCGCCTCAAGGCCTACTGTCGAATTGTACGTCAGCACCACGTCCGCGGCCTGGAGTACCGTAGCAAGAACATCCTCACGATCCGACAGG
>ENA-ORBV01012994-ORBV01012994.1-microbial-mat-metagenome-genome-assembly--contig:-NODE-12994-length-12720-cov-5.981492_pt1 | contig 12720 bp, 12 predicted proteins | sample MGYA00237777_ERZ505514 | MGnify/ENA primary metagenome ERZ505514 (study PRJEB26160, sample SAMN06269048) | microbial mat metagenome | isolation source: Oligotrophic lake microbial mat | place...
ACGTTATACCTAGGGGTCATTCATGTGTTTACTATGTACTGTAGTGTTACCAAAGGTCACATTTTGCCTTTAATGTACGTATAAGTACAAGAATGCACGATCGGTCTTCGTCATGACCGGCCCGTGCCACAGTAACACTTGCGATTGGCCAATCAGGCTTCGCTTTGATTCCTAGAGTTCGTGTTAAGCTTACATCATTATTATGAGGGGTTTTGATTTCCAGAGCTCGAGACCTGTTTGCAGTCATTTGATTGGATGCTTCTGGTTATCTTGGATTCTTGGAAGATCGGGGATTGCCGGTTGGGGTAGAAGCAGCTGCTAAAAAAATAAAATCGTTGTTGTTACTTGTTACACAGCAATGACTACGTCATCACTTCTGTCAGACCCCAAAATAATGACCAAATAATGCCCGTTAGGTTCAACACGTGCAAAACCGAACTCTTTTCGTCCCCACATTTTGCTGGGATCTGCTGGGAAAGCATTAATTTTGTTTGTCGCCCTTTTGAACCAACTGGCGTATCCAATCGAGAATGCAAACTATCATCACCAAGAAACATCATCGCTCACAAAATTAAATGAAACAAAAGAAAATCAAATCCAGTACAGTACGCATACAACAAATAAATACCAATAATCAAGATGATGAACACTCCAGCCGACCAAACAGAAAGTCGTGCTCGTTCGGCACTACGATGTGCCAAACGCGTTCTCATCAAGGCCGGCACTAGTGTGGTCGCCAACGCTGATGGCAGTCCCTCCTTGACCCGATTAGGTGCCATTGTGGAACAGATTGCCGAGCTCAACCAAGCAGGAGTGGAAGTGATTTTCGTGTCCAGTGGTGCCGTGGGAATGGGGAAAAATCTCCTTCGAAAACAAGCCCGATTAATGATGAGTTTCAAAGATCTGCAAAAAGGAGGAGGCAACCGAGCGGCAGACGGCGGAGCCGCCACAGGCCTCGTAACCAGTATGGAAAATCGTATGAAGCCCAGTCGCAGTATTGGAGATCTTCAGTCCATTGCCGAACAAGAAATAATGCAGGCTTCGTGTGCCAAGTCCTATGCTGCTGCTGGCCAATATGAACTGATCAACCTTTACCAGTCATTGTTGAGCCCCAAGGGAATTACAGCAAGTCAAATACTGCTTACTCAAGCAGACTTTCGAAATGAATATCATCTGAAAAATCTAAGGTATGCCGTAGAGCGTTTGTTGAGCTTGGGCATTATTCCCATTATCAACGAAAACGATGCTGTTTCGGTCGTTCAGTGCTGTGAATTTGGAAAAGCCATCTTCACCGACAACGATTCCTTGGCCGCCCTGTGTGCTCGGTCCTTTGGTGCCGAAGTGCTTGTGCTGCTCACAGACGTGGATGGTGTCTACGACAAGCCTCCGAGTAACCCCAAGGCCAAGATCATTCCCTTCTACCATTCGGATAGCAACGTCTCCATTGGAGAAAAGAGCTCCCAAGGTCGGGGAGGCATGGCTGCGAAAATTGAGGCAGCCATTAGCGCTGTTCGTCCTGGATCCAGTTGCGCGGCTTGTGTCGTTGCCGCTGGGTCGGATTTGAATGCTATACGTTCGATACTTTCTACCACCTACAAGAATAAAGAGGTTGGATTTACTGGAAAGGGTACTCTCTTTGTCACACCAGGCAGTGATCTGGAAAAAATAGCCATGGAAGAATTAGTGACTGCCGTCGAGGTAAGACTTTTGTGCATGTATCGATTCTGGGAGTACTCCTGCCTCTGGATGCCGCGGACTAACAATCTCTTATTATTTTCTCTCTTTTGTCAACACGGAACACAGGATGAAGATTCGTGCTCCGAGCTAAACCGGGATATGGCCACCAAAGCTCGCAAGGAGGCACGGAAACTCATGGCGCTTCCGCACCCCGTTCGTAAGAACATTTTGCTTGCCGTGGCGGATGCTCTGGTGGAACGAAGAAATGACATTTTGGATGCCAATCAATTAGACTTGGGCGCTGCTGCAGAAAATAATACTCCCCTGCCTCTGGTCAAGCGTTTGAAGCTAACGCCACAAAAGCTTTCTGATCTGGAAACGGGCATCCGTCAGCTCGCAGAAATGGACGATTATCTTGGAGTGATCAAGGCCAGGCGAGAACTAGCCGATGGATTGGAACTCACACTCACTACTGTTCCAATTGGAGTTTTGATGATCATTTTCGAATCTTGTCCAGACTCGCTCCCTCAGATCGCTTCTCTTGCTTTGGCGAGTGGCAATGGTTTGCTACTCAAGGGAGGAAAAGAAGCTGCCAACTCAAATTCCATGCTGCATGAGGTGATTGGCGATGCCATTGAGCGTGGCTCCTTTGGAGAAATCAGTCGGGATATCGTCGCTCTCGTTACCACCCGCAGGCAAGTCAAAGACCTTCTTGCTCTGGACGATACCATTGACCTCGTCATACCCCGCGGAAGTAACAGCCTCGTGTCGTATGTCAAGGCAAACACTCGCATCCCTGTCTTGGGACAGGCGGATGGCGTGTGCCATGTCTATGTAGACAAGAGTGCCAATGATGAAATGGCTTCCAAGATTGTCGTTGATTCCAAGGCGGACTACCCTAGCAATGCCATGGAGACCCTCCTTCTCCACAAGGATACTTTAGAAAACAATGTTGCCTTGCACGTCCTACAAGCTCTTCGGTCATCTGGAGTAAGGTGCTTGGGCGGCCCCAAGGCCATGCAGCATGGCTTGAGTGACGTACCGGCAAAATCGATGAAGCATGAATATGGAGACATGACTTGCTTGGTGGAGATTGTGGAAGATTTAGATGAGGCTATTGAATGGATCCATAAGAATGGAAGTGGACACACCGAGGCTATCGTGTGTGCAGACGACAGTCCCGCTGGAGAAGAGTTCTTGCAGCGTGTGGATGCTGCTTGTGTGTTTAAGAATACATCTACAAGATTTGCGGACGGGTACCGATTTGGTCTTGGTGCTGAAGTCGGCATCTCGACGGGACGAATCCACGCTCGTGGACCTGTGGGTGTGGAGGGATTGCTCACTACAAAATGGTTGCTTCGTTCGAGCAAGGGTTGCAACCTTGCGAGTGAATTCACTGGAGAAACACCCACCAAGCAGTTCACGCATAAGGACCTCGCGTTAGGATGAGGAAGGAAAGCGCTTTGATTGCATGAGAGAAGCTCATCGCACTAAGCAGTGCTTTGGTGATAGAATACATAGAGGCGACAAAAAAAAAGCCGTAAATGCAAATAGATATTTTTCCTTTTGGAAATATTGAGAAAATCGTCTGTAAGGTGGCATCAACTTCTGTTAGGGCTAATAGTACCGTGGCCAGTAGCAGCTGGGTGTCCATAAGGGGGTAGTAGACTCTACCTGTGGCCAACTGACCTGTGCCATAAGATGGTCAGACTCCGGCCAAAGCAAAGGAGCTGCACGTTTCAATCATGTATTCAAATCAAGATCCAGAGCCGTAGCCACACTCTGCAGCATCCGGAGTTGGTAAGGCGAACACATCCCTTGAATTCATCGTTAAGGCTTGACCGAACGACAGATGCAGGACCACATCTCCTTGTTAGCTAGCGAGTTACTACTAGAACGAAGCCAGCAATGTCCAAGCGCTTAGGTGGCTGCCTATTAATGAGCAAGCTTGTAGTTGTGCTACAGTATGGAGTTATTTGCCATGTTTTTCTTTCCAAGCCATCTATGGACGCACACACTATCAATCCTAAAGTTTCTAAAAATCTTTTGAATCTTTTTCTCTCTGCAGCCATCGTATCCATCAATCAACACTTGACTTGACTACTATCTAGTATGGCGTTGCGACCTTTGACGGCGAAGCTAACAATAAGTAGCTCGAGGTACTATCACAAAATGGCTGACCATAATCTGCGCATTGCCTGCCTTGAGCCTGCAGCTACACAAGTGTGTTTGGCACTGGGATTGGCTTCCAACATTGTCGGCATTACTCACGAGTGCAAGCTCGATCGGATCCGCGAAGCACTGCTTGAAACAGACAACAATACAAATAAGAATAAAACCAATGAGCCTGCCGAGGAAATTTATATCTTGACCAAAAGTGGATTGGACGAAGGCGCATCGCAGGCAGAAATCCACGAGGCTGTCGATGAGGAGGGAAAGCGTCGCATGCAAGAGGAGGCTGCTTTTGATGATGACAATGACGACAGAAATGATTTTCCTGTTTCTTCCCTGTATCCACTCGTCCGCAGTGAGTGGGACAAGGCACGGCCCAATTTGGTCTTTACACAGGACTTGTGTGCCGTATGTGCACCAACCCCCTTGGACGTCCAACGCATGACAAAGGCAAGCTCGTCGCACCACAATGATGGCAAGGATCAACAATCTCCAACAGTCGTTTCGCTACAACCCAAGACGTTGGCCGAAGTGGCAGAGACATTTATCACCGTTGCCAATCATTGCTTTCCCCAAGAAATTCTTGAGAGTAACAGTCATCCTGGAAAAGAATTAAAAGATGTTTTCTGGAGAGATATCACCACTCTACAAACTGCCATTGAAATACATCGGAGCCAGGCGTTACCAAAGCCGCGTGTGCTCATGTTAGAGTGGCTGGTAAGACATGTTTTTTGTAAAGAAACTATGAATGTCGTCTGCCTATCCCAATTGCAGTACTCATAATGCTCGATTCAATTGTAGGATCCGCCGTTTTCAGGAGGACATTGGGTTCATGCCATGATGGAATTTGCCTGTCTCCAATCGGCACTGCCCGTCTCACAGGCGGGAAGTATGAAGTCGCCACGCATATCCTGGTCCACTGTCGCTGCCAGTGATCCAGATGGAATTCTGGTGGGTTGTTGTGGGTTTTCTCTTTCACGAAACATGGAGGATACCAACGCATCCGCCCATCAATTCCAAAAGCTACGGGCGGCTAAAAGCAATAACATTTATGCCTGCGACGGAGATTCGTACTTTGCCCAACCAACACCGCTCTTGTTGCATGGCATTGTCATTCTTGCCACGTGTGGATATCAAAATCAACCAGATGTCCTACAAGCGATTGAAACGTGCTCCCAATCCTTCTTGACACCCCTCGTGCCACGATCATCCTCCATAGGGTGGGAATGCGTAAATCTCACAGAAATAAAAAAGGAAAATGGTGCAGAAAAGGCGCAAATGAACGGCTGCGCCTCGACACCGTTGGGAGACATTGAAGACATCGGGACAGCTACCTCTTCTACAGATGGGTTCTACGCTTTGCACAAGCAGGCTTGCGAGGACGGAAAAACAACCTACATTGATCCCTCCTCTGGTTATCAAGTCTTTACAGAAGTGGCTCATCTAAAACGAGGCAAATGCTGTGGTAGTGGATGCCGTCATTGTCCCTATAGTCATGTCAATGTCAAAGATAAGCAAAGCCGGATCCAACAACCAGCATTTCTCTATCAAGTACCACAATTTATGACTGGCTATACTGCCGATGGTTCACTCGTGTGCACCAGTCCGTCAAGCAAAGATGCCAAACAGCGTGTGAGAGTTTTGTTTTTCAGTGGCGGCAAAGACTCGTTCTTGACTCTTCGGGCTCTGGTCCGGCAACAGCCTGGCCCCGGGGGGACTGGACTCGTACTGTTAACAAGTTTTGATGCTCAAAGTCGCTGTATTGCACATCAGGAAGTATCCATAGACGATGTGGTGCGGCAGGCGGAACACTTGCAAGTATCACTTCTTGGAGTTCCACTGCATCGCAGTAGCGGAGAGAGTTACGTAGACAGAATCACCGATGCACTGAAAGTTTTGGAAGATAAAAACTTGCAAGTAACAGCACTCGTCTTTGGTGACTTGCATCTGGAACACATTAAGGAATGGCGTGAATCTGCCCTCAGTTCCCTTGGGTATGACCTTGAGTTTCCATTGTGGAAGGTCCCATACGATACCCTTATGGATGATCTGGAAGCGCCGGGCGTGCCCTGTGTTGTGTCGGGGACAACCTGTGACGATGTGCCTGTTGGCACCTTGTTTGATCGCAAGTTCTACAACAGCATAAGAACCACGGAGACGCACGGGGCCAATCCTGAAAACAGCGGCAGCAATACGTTGTCGAGAATAGACGCCTTTGGTGAACGAGGCGAGTTCCATTCCTTAGCTAAAGTGTGGTCAGTATCAAGAGAAAAGGCAATTGGGTTATCGTAAAATATGTTATTGAATGCCTCACTGCGCATGGCCGGATTCACGCTGCGAGGAGACACAATGCAGAATTCCAAATCAATGGTTGGTTGAACCCAAAGAAGCCAATTGCACAACGAAAATGGCAGAAACTGAGCATGAAGTAGTCTTGCACCTCTCTAGATGCATCAGCCACAAATGAATCCACAATCCTAGTTTGAAGTGGCCTGAAAGAATTGGTCGCCCGTGTGCCCCGCTTTCACGACAGGCGTTCACTTTCCTTTCCACGCTCCTCTCGACAGTCAAGAAAAATAAATACAACGCATTTCCAATCGAAACTAAAATAGTAATAATATCCACGCTGTCCAGATTATCAATTTCTAGTCTCATCTCTATTGACACGGAATCACCAGGTCGCGAGAACACCTTGTCTCCCACACCACAGCTAACTTCTTCGTCAACCACTTCAACCTCCGAGACAACTCCAAAATCAGTCACACCATGACGCTCGAAGAGCTTGAAGACAACGCGAAAGGCTGTGTCAACGACCTTGGCTTGAATTGGAATGATCTAACGGAAGCGGCCCGATTTCGTGCTAAGCGAATCATGTCCAAGGACTATAGCTGTAGCCCCAACGGGGAAGGCCAGAAGGAAAACCGCTACAGTACTACGTACCTTTCGCAAGGAATTCTTCAAGTTTTGCGAGTCTCTAGGCGAGGAGGGTGAAGCATGGAAGTCTGGTTCTCGAGTATTTCTTGACGAGAAAGCAATCGATGACTATCTCGTGATTCGAAAACAGAAATCTGGCATCTGCGTCTTGCACGCCAGTGTGGTCCTTCAACATTACGTCCAAAGCCTTCGAATCAGTAACGAAGAAGATCATACTCATGAAATGTTGGACATTTCAAAGTTTATTCGAGATGATTTGCCCAGCGAGAAAAAGACCAAATATATCAAGACTGGTGCCTGTGGACTTGGTTCCGAAGAATTCTTTTTACTGATTACCGAGACAAAGAAACTAAAAAAACACCACTTTACCATGAAGTCCTTTGAAGAAAAAATCTTCCACTTCGAGGTTGAACATTTTCTTGAGATGTACCAATATTTGAAAGCACCCGCTCTGGTTTCGTGCTTCAGAACTGAAAAAGCTTTTCATAGCGGGACAATCTTTGATGGCGAGGTTGATGAGAGCAAATTCGACAAATATGCGAAATCTCACGGGAAATCTGAAGGAATCTACTGTACCCAGGCCATGGTGATGCTTGGGGCGCATAAAGATGAAAACACGGGAAAGGTTTGGTTTCTCCTCCAAAACTTTTGGGAAAACGGGTATTTTCGCCTCGTCTCGGCCGAATATATGGCATCGTGTAATGCCACTGTGTCCTTTGTTCTCGATGACGCAGACGTATCGTTGAAAAAGAACTTCAACATTGTGGATGCAGAATATGCTGAAACCACCGTCCAGTGGGAGGAGTGCGCTCGATGCTGCTACGAGGACGCTGAGGACGGGCCTACATGGTGGTGCAAAAATGATGTCTACCTTCCCAGCTAGCTAGCTTGTGCTACCACTATTTACTAGTTGGCTACCAGTGGGAAGTAGCAACTGAACTGGCTACGAGGCAGCTAGCAGTAGCCTACTTACGATAGTAGGTACGAGTATAGTTACAGCAATAATGAAATAGGTACCAAAAATGTGGTTCGTATGTGCGCCCAATGATTTTACATTGCCAGCTCTACCATTGATTGATTCATCACCATGAGAAGATGACGTGGACTTTTCCTCATATCAACCAGTTGCTGACATGATGTTTCCCCATCAGCAGTTTTTGGTCTGTCCAATCCAAGTGTCGATCACAGCAAGTAAGCAAAGCAATTGAGATGTGGCAGCTCTGACTGACACAGCACTCCCTACAATCAAGATCATCACGCTTGCTTTTCTGAGCTGCTGTCTGTGTTGCCTCGTTGCACAACCTTTTTGTGTGATTGATTCACCAGAAATAGATGCCGTTTGCGGAGTAACCTGAGTATAAATTCGACTCTTGGCCACCACCAATTGCCAAAAGTATAGTTATTACCCAACAACTAAAACAAAAGTATAAATCGCATCTAGCCCCCACAACAAGCACTGAACGTTGGGACTTATCGCAGCTAAACATATACTACTAGCTAGCACAAACAGTGATGGCTGTTCAAATGAGAAAATTTGGTGATGGGCGATGGTTTTCCTCCCTAGTGTCTGCTGCCGTTTTTGTTTTCCTTGGATTGATCGCTTCAGCAACCACAACGACAGAGGCCTTCCAACCATCACATCATCAATGGTCTACTAGAAATAATGTTGCCAAATGGAAGAACAGCCAAGGACAAATTCAAGTTGGAAAGGATATCAACTTCAACAACAATCAACTGAAGGGACGAACAAATTTGCTCTTTTTGAGAGACCCTCGGGTAGTAGATGACGCTAGATCTACTAGTCGCCTCGATGAAAGCAAAGACGCAACAAACAGCAGACAAGTTTCTTATTTGGAATCGCTCAATGGCAGCACGAACAAGAGCAGTGATTTGTCCTCCTCCTCAGACGCAGCCGCCACCGATCTGGCCACGACACTCGAAACGGCCACTGCCGCAGAGAAATCCGTCTACCGATCCGCCATTTTTCGTACCCTAGGATGGGTAGGAGCGGCATCCCTGTTTGGAATGTGGCTGTTGGTCTTTGTGAGCCCCACCACCAGTGAAGAATTTTTTGCGGGTTATCTCGTGGAACAGAGTTTATCCGTCGACAATCTCTTTGTCTTTTTATTGCTCTTTGAATACTTCAAAGTGCCGTTGGAATATCAGGATCGGGTACTGAATTGGGGTATTTTTGGTGCCATTGTCATGCGGGCCATTATGATTGGATTGGGTGCGGCGGCCCTGCAGAATTTCCATGAAATTTTATTAGTCTTTGCCGGAATCTTGGTCTACAGTGCGGGTAAAGTATTGTGGAATGTGGAAGACGAGGACGAGGAAGATCCCAGCGAAAATGCCATTGTCAAGTTCTCGCAAAATTTGATCAATTCCACTCCCAAATTTGATGGAGACAGGTTTTTCACCATGGTGGAGGGAGTGAAAACAGCAACTCCACTTTTTATTTGCATGATTGCCGTTGAAATCAGTGATGTGGTGTTTGCGGTCGACAGTATTCCTGCTGTGTTTGGTGTGACAGAGGTACGTGATTCTAAACCTTCCTTCTTGAGTTTGACGTTTCGCGTCCATGCATTCTTTTCCCCTGCTAACACATTTTGCTTCTTGTCCAATTATTTTCGATGGGATTCTTTCGTATTGCGCCTGCAGAATCCTCTTGTGGTCTTCACCTCCAACATGTTTGCTATTATGGGCTTGCGAAGCCTGTATACTATCTTGTCCAAGGCGGCTTCAGATCTCAAGTACCTGGAGCCCGCTGTGGCCGTTGTACTCGGTTTCATTGGTTGCAAAATGATACTGGAATATTTCGGCATTTGCATCCAGACAGAGGTTGCACTCGCTGTTGTGGCTAGTTTGCTAGGAACTGGAGTAGGGTTGTCTATCTATGAGAAAAAACAACTTGCCGCTGAAGAGGAATTGTAATGATCCTGTTGAGTGGTAACTGCCCAGAAAAAGACCCCGCGTCTTGCAAACCAAGGTGCCGCTTGCTGTAAATATCCCCCATGTTTTCACCTCCGCCTCCACACCTCCAATAAATGAGTAAGGTGACATACTTGCTCCGTTCAATCATCTATCGCCCCACATTCGAATGTGGGACTCAATAAATGATCCAATGCACTTTCTACCGAGGACGGTGAACCAATAGCACTTTGTTATTTTTATAATAGACTAATAATCAAACTCTACATCACACAATGTCTGCAGCCAGTCAGTAAAAGTAATCGTCGGCGACCTTCCATATCTCCTGCACTCACGGCCGCATCCACCTGGGGTTCCAAAATCGGTTCGCGTGGATCATCGTCTAGGTCGTCGGGACTCTCTTTGGGGGGCAAAATTTCATCTGGAGATTTGATTTCCACCACCGTCGCTTCCAGCCACTGGTTGACGGTGTCTCGCACATCAATCCATTGACCGCGAAACCACTGTCGATTAGCATTGAGAGGCGACTCTTGCGACCTTGTAGATTGGGCAGAGGCATGAGGGAGCAACGTATGGAGCGTCATCAGTCCTTGCCGCACGGGTTCCAGCGTTCCAGGATCCGAAGTTTGCAAGTCCTCCGCAGTCAGACGATAATGCGGACGACGAACCCGTCCCATTCGGGAGGATCTCCAACCCACTCTCTGGCGTCCAGGTGTCGTCCGCGGGGTGGCAGCGGTGGCATCGGAATTGGACTCGCCGGGGTCATCCAAACCACCAAGGCCCATCAAGGCCGCCAACAACGACGCCGTCCCCGTGCCTGACAAGCTCTCCTCGGGTCCATTGGTTCCTCTACCTTCGACACTAGCGTTGCCGCTGCTGCTGTTGTTGTCTCGAGTGGGTTCACGTGCCTCTTGACGCTTGATCAGATGAATCGTTTGTCCATCGCCCAACCCCACAATGTCCTTAATTTTAGCCACCTTTTCTTCCTCCTTCGCAGATCCACCGCCCGTTTCCACAACGTCTTCTACGGCGTCGTCTTTCAAATCTCCTCGAGGAGGGTTGCTAATGTTGCTATTGCTGCTGGCATTACTGTTGTTGCTAGTGTTGGCTTCGGAATTTTCAAGCAGCCGTCCCCGAAAAATCAAACGTTGTTGAGATGCCTTTAAACCAGTAACGTCTTCAATTTGGTTGTATAGCGACGTCAACGTGTCCTCCGGTGACACCGTTACAGTAAAATTCTTTTCCCCAGGACTCATGAAAGAAGAGGGCGTCTCGCCATTGGGGCTTTCACCACAGTCATCGTTGATCAAGGCACTTCCGACGGCTTTGACGGACAAAGACCAAGAGTCCTCCTCCGTCGTAGAAGAACTATTGTTGTTGTTTGTAGTAGTGTTGCGTGTTGCAGCAGACGCTGACATGATAGTCTACTGTTATTATAGCTATCTATACAAGTATAGTATCGACAAAAACTGGCAGTCTTGTAGCTAACAGCTGGAGGAATAAGAACGAAAGCAAGGTCGGTGTATCGCTATACTACTACGACCAGTTGTTAGCCAGTGTAACTCATGCAATACAACTCATGTCCAGTCAGTCAGTGTGTCGTGATACTTGTATGCTACGAGTGCTGTACGTACGGTAAGTAGGTGTTGTACGTTGTATGCCGGTTTGCCTTGAATGTCTCCGGCGTTCGGAATCGCGACAAATCGCTTGGAATGTCCGGCGTGTCATAGTAAGGAGAGGGTTACGTCTCCAAGGCGGGAAAAGAAAGCTTCCAGGTTTTTCGTTGAGATTTTCGGTGGGCCACGTGGTGCGCTAACTAAACAAAAAAACTAGCTACATATTATCTATTAAGATTTTATTGGTAGCTTGTACCGTTACTAGTTTATGGGTGGTCTAGCTACTATTAGTTGAGAGAATAGGCGGAGGAGGGAAAATATTGAATATGGTAATGGCATCAACGCATCCATGTGGGAAAAATTTGTAGGTTGTTGAAGACTACTAGAAAGTCATTGGCGGAAACTGACTTTGTAGGAATTAATAATGTTGCATCTGGCTGCTGAAAAATGCCCAACCTATCCTGAAAATAGAATCCCCAGTTGGTGGTATCATGCATAAAGACCCCCTTTGGTAAATTTTATCTCCCTATAGCTCGTGCCACGCCCGCACAAGTATCTCTTAGTAACTATGCAAAATATATCTTTATTTCACTGTCGGCCTCAAGCGCGGGGTAATTACAAATTCAGAAAAGGAATGGACTGTTTGGTAGCTAGTAGTGTTTTTAGCAGTAGTGTAATTAGCAGATTGGTGTATTATTGATTGTGTGGTGTTGACAAGATACTCATCATATCACGCCTCACCCGTCCAAAAGCTTTTTGGCTTCACCTAGAATAATGGTAAACCAGTACAATTGGAGGAAGCCTAGAGGTATGTTCAATACCAAAAAGACATAGAGGACATATGTTTTTCCAGGTCGGAGCTTTTCGGCCACTCCTCTCGAGATGACCGAATAGCAATCTTGAAACAATTGAATGCTGACTTTCCACCAAAGAATGACCCGGTAGATTGCAAAACACACGGCAAACAATGGACCACTGGCGGCGACGACGGTATCATACAGTGTATTTTGTTCGGGTGGAAAGTACTTGGCCAGATCGACGACGACCAGAAACACACTTGAAAATTCAGTCACTCCCAAAAAGTACACTGTTGTGTTGTGTGTCGAGTAGGAGATGGAGTAGCGACAAGCTTAGTGAATGGGTGGTAAAACGAAGCAGCCTAATCCGTCAGGAACTTACCCCCGTAGTAATGTAGTACCTGTCCATATTCCATCCAGTGAGAAGAACGTACCGATGGTGCCGTTGACAAGTAGACGGGGATGAGATACGGGGAAAATTACATAGCATGATGGGACTGCATGACACCATTTGTTCTCAAATTACCGCACTTGGTACATACCTGATATTCGAGAGACAGGTAACAGAGAATATTCAGAAAATTATAGAATTT
>ENA-ORBV01012996-ORBV01012996.1-microbial-mat-metagenome-genome-assembly--contig:-NODE-12996-length-12719-cov-4.379766_pt1 | contig 12719 bp, 12 predicted proteins | sample MGYA00237777_ERZ505514 | MGnify/ENA primary metagenome ERZ505514 (study PRJEB26160, sample SAMN06269048) | microbial mat metagenome | isolation source: Oligotrophic lake microbial mat | place...
GCGCTCGCGCACGTAGTGCGACACCACCGTCACGGCCGCGGCCGTGACGGTGGTGTCGCACTACGTGCGCGAGCGCCTGGTTCCGTTTCTCGGACCCGGCAGCCGCGTGGAACTGCTTCCCTCCGGGATCGACGCGGAGCGTTTCCATCCAGCCGTCACGGCCGACCACGTGCGCCGTCGGCACGCGCTCGGACCGGGTCCTACGATCGCGTGCGTGTCGCGCCTCGTACCGCGCAAGGGTCAGGACCAGCTCATTCGCGTGCTCCCTCGCCTGGCCGGCGAGTTTCCTCACGTGCGCCTGCTGATCGTGGGGGGCGGCAGCTACGAGCGAGCCTTACGGCGTCTGGCCGCGCGTCTCGGGCTCGAGCAGCGCGTCGTGTTCGCCGGCGAGGTGCCCTACGACCTGCTGCCGGCCTACTTCCGCGCCGGCGAGGTGTTCGCCATGCCGTGCCGCTCGCGGTTCGGCGGGCTCGAGGTGGAAGGGCTCGGGGCTGTGTTCCTGCAGGCAGCGGCGGTGGGGCGCGCATCCATCGCCGGACACTCGGGCGGAGCGCCGGAAGCCGTGCGCCACGGCGAAACCGGTTTCGTCGTGGATGGCAACAGCCTCGACGATCTGACGGCGGCGCTGTTGGCGCTGCTGCGCGATCCCGCGCGGGCTCACGCGATGGGCGTGGCTGGTGCGGCGTGGGTGCACGGCGCGCTCACGTGGGATCACATGGCGGCGCGGCTCCGCAATCTGCTGATCGCGTGCGCGGGTGAACGCGGCGCCAGCGCCTGACGCGTCAGGCCTGCGTGGGCGTCCGTTCCGGGGCGCGTGCCGGGTGCAGCTGCGCCCGGGCCTGCGTCTGGATGTCTACGTAGATCGCCTCGATCGGCGTGGCGGCGTGGCGCCACGAGAAGGCGGACGCGCGCTGACGGGCGCTGGCGGCGAGGGCGGCGGCCACCGCCCGATCGGTCAGCACCGTGGCCAGCGCGGCGGCGAGCGGCCCGGCTTCACCCGCCGGCACGAGCAGGCCGTCGACGCCGTCGCGGACCACGGCGCGGTAGCCTGGGATGTCACTGGCCACCGCGGGCAGTCCAGCCGCCATGGCCTCGAGCAGCACGATGCCGAAGCTCTCGCGGCCGAGCGCGGGCGCCACCAGGAGATCGGCCGACGCATAGCACCGCGGGAGATCGGCATCGCTCACCGCCCCCAGCGCGTGCACATGGGCGCGCAGCGGCGCCGGCAGCCGCTCGATCTCCGCCCGTCCGTCGCCAGCGCCGACGACGAGCACGCGCACGTCCGGCACGCGGGCGATCAGCCCGGGCAGTGCCTGCAACAGCACGCGCACGCCCTTGCGCGGTTCGAGCCGGCCCACGAAGAGCACGGTCGGTGCCGGCGGGAGCGCGAGCGGCGTGGCCGCTGCAAAGGTCTCGAGGTCGACGCCGTTATATTGCACGTCGGCACGCAGGCCGAGATCGCGCTGCAGCAGGGCCGCCGCGGCATCGGAGACGGCGATGATGTGGCGGCACCGCCGCTGCACGAGTCGCAACAGTGGCGAAAGCAACCGGTACGCCCAGAAGCGATCCGCGCTCGCGTGGAACGTCGCCACCACTGGCGCGCGCGCGGCCAGGGTCGCCGCCAGCCCTAGCCCGGGGGAGAACGGCTCGTGCACGTGCACGACGTCGGGCCGCAGAGCGCGCACGAGGCGAGCCACGCGGGCAAGCGCCAGTGGGTGCGGACAGATCGGCGCGACCGATCCGTTGTAGCGCACGCGCACGGGGCGGCCGACGATCATGACGGCGGGATCAGCACTCGGCGCGTTGCCCGGCGCGAGAATCTGCACCGTGTGCCCACGTCGCGTCAGCTCGCGCGCGAGGCCGCGCACGTGCGCCTGGACACCGCCCGGGCTGTCCCACGCGTACGGGCACACCTGAACGATCCTCATGGCGCCGCCGCCGCAACTCCGGGCACGGGCGGCATTCTAGTCTGCCTGTCCGCCTCGACCAAGATCGCGCGGCGCTCCCACGCGTCGTAGGCGGCGTCGGTGAGCACCTGACGATACGTCGAACGCATGCGTGTCTCGAGTTCGGGGAACGACGACGTGTCCGAGCCGGAGGAGGTTCTCGGTCATCCCCGAACCACGGTCGAGGGCGGCAGCTCCGCGACGAGGTTCTTGGCCATGCGCATCATGGTGTGCAGCCAGCCGTAGTGGAAGAGGCCGTTTCGTCCGAGCAGGTGCAGGTTGTCGAAGCGACCGAGGTAGCGCACCAGTTCGGCGGCGGCCCGCTCCGCGTCGAGCGTGAGCACTGGGTAGGCGTGCGGCAGACGCACCACGGCCGTGCCCACCACCTCGCCGGGTCGCAGCCACCCGAGCGCGGTGAGCGCAGGCGCGGCCGTGCGCGCGATCGCGTCGTCGGATTCGTGCCAGAGTTCGTCCGACTCGCTGCACGGGATCTCGGCGACCAGCGACGTGTGATTCGGTGGCGCCATCAGGGTACTGCGGTTGCGTGGTTCGGATACGCGCGTGACCGGCGTGGTTGGTTCCGGGAAGTAGACAGTGGCGTAGGGGGTCACCGACGGGCGCGCAAGGAACCAGGTGATCAGCACGACGTGACGGAACGTCACTTGGTTCGCGAGGGCGAGGACGCTGTCGGGAGGGTGGGGATCGAGGGCGCGCACCATGGCGCTCAGGGGCAGTGTGGCCGCCACTCGCTGCACCGGTAGCCGTTCACCGCCATTCACGTCCACGTGGGTCAGCCGCTTCCCGTCGTGCAGCAGACGCGTGACCCGCGCGCCGCAGCGAATCGTATCCGCCCCACACACCTCGGCGATGCGCTCGACGATGCGGCCGTAGCCGCGTGCCGGGTAGTAGAACGCTCCATCGATGTGGGTCGCGTTCGGGTTCGCTCGGGTGAAGAGCGTCGAGAGCTGCAGGCCGCGCAGGCGGCCGCCCGACACGCGTGGCGAAAGCTCGGCGCAGGGCCGTCCCCAGAGTTTCTCGGAGTAGTTCAAGAGGAACAACCGGGCCAACGACGGTCCGTAGGCGCGCGTAGCGAAAGCTTCGAAGGTGTCAGCGCGTGCGGTGGTGAGGCGCGCCAGCAGGGCCGCCGCGGCGAACCGGCGCGGCCCGAGATGGGCCAACAGGTCGCGCGGCGACGGTGGAAAGCGCAGGAAGCGGCCCCCGGTGCAGATCGCGCTGGGCACCGACACCCGCACCATCTCGTCGCCAAGCAGGGCGAGCAGGTCGACCGTGATGTCCTGGTCCTTATCGTGAAACCGATGCGCCCCGCGATCGAAGCGGAAGCCATCGCGTTCTTCGGTGACACAGTTGCCACCGACCCTGCTGGCCGCTTCGAGAATGCGGAACGGATATCCCGCGTGTTGCGCGTAGAAGCCCGTCGCCAGGCCGGCGGGGCCGCCGCCCAGGATCGTCAGCATGGCGTGCCCATCATCGCCATCTTCGCTCGTGCCGTGTCACCGACCGCAGGTAGCCATCCTTCGTCAGGAACACGAGCCACAGCACGGGCATGGCCCAGCCGAACCCGGTGCGCCACCACGACTCTACAATCGCGGCCCATTCGGCAGAGAACAGGCCCACCGGCAACGCCGTCAGCCAGCCCGTGGCGCGAATCGCCAGCCAGAAGAACGCGAGGGTGAGCACCGCGCCGAGCGCCACCAGCACCAGAGTCAGCGCGGGCACGGCGATATCGACGAGGCGCCGGATGAACCACGACGGCCCGGCGCTGCCCGGTCGCCCCGTCGTGAGCCCCAGGCCCTCGGCCAGCAGTGCCATCACGCGACCATCGCGGTAGTAGCCGACGTGCGCCTCTCCGTAGCCGCCTACGCCCCACAAGCGGCGGTTCTCGACGCGCGCCGACACCGCGTCGAAGCGCTTCAACTTCCCGGACACCGGATCGGACGGCGTGAAGACATTGATCCACTCGCACGACCAGTCGAGGCGCGGGGGGAAGAGCCTGGTCCAGAGAAACCGCACCTTCTCGAGGGGCGAGCCGATGGTGAACAGCCGCCGGATCGCGTTCGGCGGCAGTCGCCGCGCCAGCGCGTGGTACGCGATCACGGTGCCGAGGCTGTGCGCGATGACGTGGATGTCGCCCGCGCCGTCCGCGCGCGCATGTTGCCACGCCGCCAGCACGCGATCGAGCATCCGATCGGCCGACCCCTGCAGGGGCGAATCGGCCTTCACCTCGCCAGCCAGCGAGTGCACATACGCCCACACGTCCGCGGCGGTCTGATCGAGCACATGGGCGCGAATCCGGCGGCTGGCGATGACGACCTCGAGAGCCAGCGACATCATCACCTGCAGCGTCCAGAGCTGCAGCGTGCGCGCCACGACCAGCGCGCCGCTGTACTGGTCGCGTGGCAGCAGTCCGGCCTGCCAGTTCAGCCAGCCGAACCAGGTGGTCTCTTCGAGGTCGAACTTGGAGAAGGCGCCGGCCACTGCGTCGTTCGGCAGAAGATCTGCCCAATAGACCTCGTAGAGCCTCACCTCGCGCCCACCCTGCCGAAGGCGCACGTGACTGAGCTGCTGCTCCTGGAGACCGCCGAGCGACAGGTCAGCGAGGTCGCCGGTGTGGAGCGTCGCCTCCGGACACACAGACAACAATCCGCCCACGCACTGAGCCAGTGCGTCGCCACGGCTCTGCCTGCCGATGCCGTGCACCACGAGGAGCGCGGGGCTCTGCATCCCGCCATTCTGGCACGCGGCGACGAGAATCGGGCGTCGGCAGCGCCTGCCTCATCTCGTTTGGAGTCGCACCATGAGTTGTCTCGTCGGAGTCGTGCTCGCGCTCATTGTCGCCGTGTTCGCCGCGGTGGCGCGGTTCGATTGTGACCGCGCCTTTTATCCCACTGTCCTGATCGCGATCGCTTCGTACTACGTGCTGTTTGCCGAGATGGGCGATTCTCTCCAGACCGTGGCGACCGAGGCCGTGATCATGGCGGCGTTCGCTGCGATCGCGGTGGTGGGCTTCAGGACCCGCCTCTGGATCGTGGCCGCGGGTCTGGCGGGCCACGGCGTGCGGGACGCCGTGCATGACCAGGTGGTCGCCAACGCCGGGGTGCCGGCATGGTGGCACTTCTTCTGTCTGGCCCTCGACGTCACGGCGGCAGGCGCAGTCTAGTGGGTGCAGAGAACACGATAGACCTGCCTTGGCCCGGCTGGTCGGAACCGGAAGAGCTTGTTGCACTTCACGTCCACGCCGCGGTTCTGCAGCAGGTAGCGGTGGGCGGGACACGGTGCGCGGCGAGCGCGGTCGGCCGCGCGGCCCTCATCACGCCAGCGGGCCGATGCGTTGCAGCCAGACCACCGGCTGCTGCGCGGCACGCGACGCCGCCACATCCACCACGAACTCCGCGACCCAGTCATTGAGCTCGTTCGCGTCAACCAGCACCTGCTGCACGTGCCACCGCGCAGGCGCCTCACGCCGGTCCACGTGGGTGTGGCGTGCATTGCGGGCCTCGGGGTCGAGCCGCAGGCCGCCGTGCTCGGCCACGAACGCCTCGAAGGCGGCACGCGCGTCGACTGCCGTGGCGGCCTCGGTATCGTGGCCCGCTGGCGCATCGAGCGCGGCGAGCATCGCGTCGGCCTCGCCGCGCGCCCAGGCTCTGAGCGCACCGAAGCTTCGCGCGCGGATGGCCGCCAGGAACGCCGCCGTATCGGTGGTCAGGTCGTAGGGCACGACGGCGGCAGGCTTCTTCGTGAGCGCATCGAACCCGCGCGCCGGCGCCAGTGGCTGGTAACCTGGGTCGCGCATCTTCTCCCATTCATCGGCGAGGCTGGCGTCCGCCCCGCGCACGAGCGCGCGCAGGTACCACTCGGCCTCCAACACCTCGGCGGTTTTTGCGGCCGTGGGCACGGTTTGACTCAGCACCTTGTAGACGCTGTTCAGGTGGCGCAGCAGCAGCCCTTCCGAGCGCTCCAGGTCGTACTCCATCACGTACTCGGCAAACGATTTGTAGCTCTCGAACATGTCGCGCGCGACCGACTTCGGGCGGATGGCTTCCTGCCCCACCCACGGATGCCGGTCGGCGAAGGCGTTGAAGGAGTCGTAGACGAAGTCGCGCAGCGGCTTCGGGTATTCGAGCTTCTCGAGTTCAGCCATCCGCTGGTCGTACTCGATGCCGTCCGCCTTCATCTGCGCCACGGCCAGGCCCTTGGCGCGATCGAGCTGCCGCCGCAGGATGAGTTCGGGGTTCTCGAGAATCGACTCGACGAGCGTCAGCAGGTCGAGCGCGTAGGACGGCGACTCGGGATCGAGCAGTGGAATCGTCTCGATGAGATACAGCGACAGGGCGTGATTCATCGAGAAGTCTTCCTGCAGATCGATGTTCACGCGCAGCGACGCGCCCGTGGCCTCATCGGGCGCGAACTCGACGATGCCGCGCGTCACCAGCGCCCGGAAGAGCTGCCACGCGCGCCGGCGGTGTTTGGTCTTCTGGGGTACCGTCTCGTGGCTGTCACGAATCACCCGGCGCATCGCGCCGCAGCCGTCGCCGCGGCGGCTGAGCACGTTGAGCAGCATGCCGTGCGACACGTCGAAGCGCGACACGAGCGGTTCGGGAGGCGCGGTCGTGAGCCGCGTGAACACGTTCAGGTCCCATTCCACGTAGTTGAACTCGGGCGGACGGCGCTTCACCACCTTGCGTCCGTCGCGCGCGGCCTTCTCGGCCAGCCGCAGGTTCTCGATCACGTGTTCGGGCGCCTGCGCCACCACGTAGCCCCGGTCGTCGAAGCCCTTGCGGCCGGCGCGTCCCGAAATCTGGTGAAACTCGCGGGCGCTGAGGCGCATGGTCTTCTGCCCGTCGAACTTGCACAGCTTCGTGAGCACCACCGTGCGAATCGGCACGTTGATGCCGGCGCCGAGCGTGTCGGTGCCGCAGATGACGCGCAACAGCCCGAGCTGCGCGAGCTGCTCGGCCAGCACGCGGTACTTGGGCAGCAGGCCGGCATGGTGCAGGCCGATGCCGTGCTTGAGCCACTTGCGCACCGACGGCCCGTAGGGGCTCGAGAAGTCCACGCCGTCGATCCGGGCCGCGATCTCGTTCTTCTGCTCACGGGTCGCGATCTTCAGGCTGGTGAAGTCCTGCGCACTGGCCGCGGCGTCGGCTTGTGTGAAGTGCACGACGTAGGCTGGCGTCTTGCCCTGCTCGACGAGCTGCTCGATGGTGTGCGCGAGCGGCGTCTCCGCGTAGGCGAACTCGAGCGGCACGGGGCGCAGCCCCGATTTCACCGTCACGCTCGCGCGTCCGTTCAGGCGCGTGAGCACGCCCTCGAACGGCGTGGTGTCGCCGAGCGTGGCCGACATCAGCAGGAAGCGCGTCTGCGGCATGGTGAGCAGCGGCACCTGCCAGGCCGCGCCGCGCTCGCGATCGGCGTAGTAGTGGAACTCGTCCATCACGACGTGCTGCAGATCGGCGTCGGCGCCCTGCCGTAGCGCGATGCTTGCGAGCACCTCGGCGGTGCAGCACAGAATCGGCGCGTCGCGATTCACCGAGGCGTCGCCGGTCGAGAGCCCGATCAGCTCGGGCCCGAACTCGCGGCACAACGCCATCCACTTCTCGTTCACCAGCGCCTTGATCGGGCAGGTGTAGACCGCCCGTTCGCCCCGCGCGAGCGCAGCAAAGAGCATGGCGGAGGCGACGAGTGACTTGCCCGATCCGGTCGGCGTGTTCAGGATGACGTTCTGTCCGTCGAGTAGCGCCAGGATCGCCTCTTCCTGGGCGGGATAGAGGACCAGACCGCGATCCTCGACGTAGTCGAGAAAGCGGTCGAGCAGGTCGCTGCCCGAGGCGTCGCGGCCAGGCGGCAGCAGGTCGTAGAGGGTAGAAGCGGCCACGTTACTGCAGCGCGCGATAGGGCGCGAAGTCCTGCCAGATCTGGTCGATCACCACGGCGTCGATGGCCACGCGATCCGCCTTGGCCGGCGTCTTGTCGGAGAACAGCTCGAACGCCACGCCGTCGCAGTGCGGCCCCAGCGCCGCGGGGTCGAACACGTAGAGGCCCTCGTAGACGGCCTCGCGCTCCGAGATGCGCCGTTCGAGCAGGAAGGGATGGATGGGTGTGACCTCGGCGCCGCCGCAGAACGCCCGCAGGCGCGCGAAGCCCGACTTGGCACGCGTGATCGGCGGCAGCGCCATGCCCTGCAACCGCGCGGCGCCGCGCGCCACCGTGGTCCAGAAGTTCTCCACCTGCTTCGGCGTCACGCGCACCAGCAACACCGCCGGCGCGTCGGCCACGTAGTCGTGCCAGTTGCTGAAGTCCATCGACTGCAGGCCAGCGTAGGCGACGACCGGGGTGAGGAACGCGAGGTCGAAATCCGCCGACGCCGCGCGGTAGGGGCTCAGGCTGCCCGTCCGGCGCTTGGCCGCGGCCTCGAGCGCGTCGACGGGAATCACCGTCGTGGGCTCCACGGGCAGCGGCGTGGCGCTTGGGGGCGGGGCTGCGGCCAACGCCTTCTCGGCCGAGGCCATCACGGCGCACAGGGCGTCAACGCGCACGACGCGGGATTCGTAGCGCCGGTCGCCTTCCTTCTCGCTCACGAAGGAGGTGAGACCGACGACGTGGCCGGCGGCCGCGAACACTGGCCCGCCGGTGCTGGCGCTGTCGAGCGAGACGTCGGCGAGCATCGCGCGCATGGCGACGCGGTTCAGCGTGCCAGCGGTGCTGCGGGTGGGGCGCCCAGGTTCATGGCCCAGGGCGACGATCGCCTGCCCGTTCACGAGCGGTGGCGGCGATGGCGGCGCGCAACCGAGCGGCACGGGCCTGACCGACGCGAGCACGGTGGGATCGAGCCACAGCATGGCGACATCGCTGGCCGGGTCGGCCACCAGCACGCGAGCCATCACCTTCTTCACTGGCGAGAGCTGCACTTCCACCCACGCCGCCGTGCCCACGACCTGCTGATTCGTGGCGATGAGCCCGCGCGGGTCGACAGCGAAGCCCGAGGCGCGGCGCGTGGGCGTCCAGAGCGCGACCACGCTGTCTTGCCACTGCGTGAGCAGGTCCGAGGGGTCAGTGCCGCGGCCAACCGGCGCCGCCGGGGCCGCGCTCTCACCCACGTCGGCGTTGGCCGCCGTGAGCGCCAGCTCGGCGTCGGCGCCGGCGCGCACATCGAGCGTCTGCGTCCACTGGTAGTGCTTGCCCCGGAACACCGCCGGCCGGTCCGATTCCACCGTGTAGTTCCCGGGCGCGAGCCGCAGCGACGCCGTGCCATCTGCGGCGGTCACGACCCGGCGCGGAGCCGTGCTGGCTGGGTTGTCACTCACGAGCAGCACGTGCCGCGGCACCGGCGTGGCCGTCTGCCCGGCGTCCACGAGCGTCACCGTGATGTACAGCAGGCTTCCGGTCTGCCCGGCGCCGGTGAGCGGCATCAGCGAGACCAGCGCTGCACAGACTAGCACGCGCACCCCGTGCGTCAGCCGAAGCGACGGGAACGGCCCATGCATCACCGTCGAGTCTACCCTGCATGGGCCGGAGCGTTCAGCGCGCCGTGACGGCCGCACTGCGGCTCGCCGTCGGCGAGGTCTCCGACCCCGCTCTGGCCTGGTCCTTCACCGGATAGGGATAGCCCTGCGCCAGCGCCGCATCGAGCGCGCGGTCGTGGCCGTAGATGTCGTCCACGAAGGACACGACGCTCTCGGAGTTCACATGCACGGTGGCGTAAAAGATCACCACCGTGAGCTTTTCCTTCAGGTTCACTCGCGTGGGCCGCTCGCCCTTCATGGCGGCGTCGATGCGTGCCCGCGTCCATTCCGGCTCAGCCAGCGCATGCGCTCCATCGACAGCTCGATCTGGCGCGCCCGCGCGGCAATCGACACGTTCAGCGCGCGCACGGTGCCCGGGCCGATGACGCCGTCGGCCTCGAGGCCGTGCCGGCGCTGGAAGCCCTTGAGGCCGTCGACGAGGGCACCGGTCAAGAGGGGCGCGGCGCTGCTCGTGTCCACGTCCGCCGCGGCCGGCAGATCGCCGAAGGCGCGCAGGCGCGCCGCCAGTTGCGGCACGCCGGCCCACGCGGCGCCGGGTGCAACCTTGTTGCCGCGCGACACCGCCGGCACGAGCGCCGGTTCGCGAGCTGCGGCCAAGGCGCGGTAGGCGGCCATCGTGGCGGGATCGACGCGGCCCAGATGCACGGCCTTCAGCATGCGCGCCACGCCCACCGACACGGCCACGTCGAAGAGCGTGCGCTCCGCACCCGACGCCGTGCCGGAAGTCAGGCGCGTCCACTGCTCGCGCAGCCGGGCGGCGTCGTAGTCAGCGGCGTTCAGCCCGTGCTCCCCGGCCGCGGCGAGGGCGGCCACGGTGCGGTCGAGCGTGGCCACCGGCCGCGCGCCGTCGAACCAGATCAACCGGTCGGGCTCGTCGTCGTAGGCCGTCTTCAGGGCCGGCGCCACGTCGGGAATCGCGCTCCACGTCAGGCCCGGGTGCTGCGCCGTGTCCAGCACCTGATCCACGGTGGCGGCCACCTCGGGATCGAGCGCAGCCACGGTAGATGAACCTGACGGCGGCGATGGCACGCTGGCTGGGGCAGGCGGCACCGGCTCGCGTGCTGCGAAACTACGCCTGACCGCCGCTTTCCCGCCTGCCTCGACGCAGCGCGCGCGCAATGGCGCCGGTGGACCGAACCGTACGACCGGCCAGAGTTGGTCGTTGCGTGTCACGACGCCGTGACCAGTCGCGTCAGCGATTGGGCGTGAGCGGTCTATTGGAGTGGGACGCGAGCCGGGCGGCTCAGGGTAGCACCGTGAACGGGGTGCTCGTGACCGGCGACACAAGTGCGAGCGAGCCCGGCGATGTGAGCGCCGTCATCCACAGATAATTGCCGGGAGGCGCGCCCGCGAGCGGGAAGACGAACGGCACCGAGGCCGTCTGCAGCACGATGCCGCGCGCTATAGGCGTCAGACCCGGCACCAGGCTGCCATCGGCAAGGAGCGAGAAGATGACGCCGCCGCCGGCGTCGAGCACGACGTAGGCATCGATGGCCGAGGCCACATGACCGCCCACGGTATTGACCACGGCCACCATCGTGGCGCTGGAGGCCAGCGTGGTCGAATTCAGGCTCACCGACAGGGGGGGCGCCGTGGGCGCTGCCGCCGAAGTGGTGGCGCATTCTTCATTCGTGTAGCCCGACATGCCAGCGCTGTTGAACGCACTGACCCGGTAGCAGTAGGTGACGCCGGCCGGAAGGTTCTGGTCGAGATAGCCGGTCATGTCCGGACCAAGGGTGGCCACGGCCGCATAGGTCGGCAAGCTTGCGATGCGCCGCTCGACCACGAACCCGGTCTCGTTGAATGAGGTGTCGGTCCACGCGAGCGCCAAGTGGGCGGCCTCGGCCGAGGGCGTTGCCACGACGGCAGCAACAAGGCTGAGCGCCAACAGCACTGACGGACTGGACACGCGACGCGGAGTGCAAAGTCACTGCCATGCCGTGACCTTCCAAAAACAACAGCATCTGCAAAGGAACGGGCGCGTCACCGTGTAACTCGTGGAATGAGAAATAACGAAATTGATACTCGACCCCACGTGAATTGGCTTGACAGGGCCGCTCTCGTGACGATGATGAGGCCACTCACATGGCCAGCCCCACCACGCGCCGCATCGATGACGCCACGCCCGTGCACGCCGCAACGGACTGGACGATGGCTGCGCTCTCGATCGCGGCGGCCGTGGGTATCGTCTGGTGGTTCGCGTTGCCCCTCAACTTTGACGTGAACGCGCCGTCGTTCAACCCAGCGGTGTTCGTGCCCGTGGCGCTCGTGCTCTACGGCGCCGTACAGGGGGTCAAGTACTTGCGGGCTCGCGGCACCGGCGAGCGCTTCGGCGCGTCGGTGTTCGAGATGCAGGGCCATGCCCTGGCGGTCGCCGGCACCCTACGCGGCCGGGTGATCACCGCGCGCGATCTCGCCGCCCCGGGCGGCTTCCTGCTGCGCCTGCGCTGCATCGAAGAGGTGCACTACGCGGATCAGGCGGGCGGCGGACGCACCGGGAGCCGCGCGGACCGCATTCGCTGGGAGGCGACAGCTACCGTGCCGGCGGCCGCGTCGAGCACGCAGGGCGTGCCCGTGCACTTCGACGTGCCGAAGGGGGCCACTGCGGAGGTGGTCGAGAGCGGTCGGGTGCGTTGGCTCCTCGAGGTCGAGGCCACCGTGAACGGCGCCCGCTACGCGGCGCTCTTCGGCGTGCCCACCACCACGCTGTCCGGCGATTGACGCGCCCGCGCCGAGCTGCGTCACGTCACCAACCGGCGGCGATTCCGGTCGGAATGACAGCACGTGGCCGCCCTTGACGACGCCTACAGACGCGCGCGGCGGCTGACGTCGGTGGGCATCGGCGTGAGCGCCGCGCTCGCCGCCAGCAACCTCGCGGTGGGGGTGATGGCGCACTCCACGTCGGTCGTCGCCACTGGCGTGGAGTTCGTGGGCGATGTGCTGGCCTCGAGCATCGTGCTCGTGGGCATGGGCGTGGCCGCGCGCCCCGCCGACGACAACCATCCCTACGGCCACGGCCGGTTCGAGACGCTGTCGGCATTCGTGGTCGGGGCGATCCTGTCGGTGGGCGGCGTGCTGATCTGCTACCAGTCGGCCCAGGGCATCGGGACGCGGCACGTGCCGCCCGGTGCGAGCGCGGTCGTGGCGCTTGGGATCGCGATCGTGCCTGTCTCTTATACACATCTCCGAGCCCACGAGACTAAGGCGAATCTCGTATGCCGTCTTCTGCTTG
>ENA-ORBV01012997-ORBV01012997.1-microbial-mat-metagenome-genome-assembly--contig:-NODE-12997-length-12718-cov-5.500989_pt1 | contig 12718 bp, 15 predicted proteins | sample MGYA00237777_ERZ505514 | MGnify/ENA primary metagenome ERZ505514 (study PRJEB26160, sample SAMN06269048) | microbial mat metagenome | isolation source: Oligotrophic lake microbial mat | place...
ACTGGAAGTGTCAAAAGATTTCAGTCTTAAGACTGACTGGGTCAGTCTGGGTCAGTCTTGTGACCGGATGGGTCATTGCTTTGGTCGTAACAGATCCAGTGAAATTATTAATTATTTTGGCTGCCACTTAGCTACTAATTAGATAGTCACATGCAAATGGAACCCATAGTCAATGAGTATTTCGGCTATATTTGGCCGTTCGACCTAGTAGCTAGTAGCTAGCTAGATACGCCAAAAAATCGGAACGCCTAGATTGCATGCACTGTGCAGCATTGCAGTGCTGCCTTGGAAGTCCGGCCCCAACCCACACACATGAGCACATGAAGAACCCAGTATATTCGTACAATTAATCTACAGGAGCCTTGACGACCTCAGCGTAAACTTAAGTTCTCACGGTTTCGTGGGCGAGGTTGCCCAAGCTTCAGGGACACTGCCAGTACAAGTACCGTCAAGCCAAACAGGACACTGCCAGAACGAGCTGGAGCTTGGACAAAAGCCACAAAACCGCTGAAAACATCAGCTTGCTGTTTCTCACCATGTAGATCGTTCTTGAGCAGTAGAACATGGTTGCCTGTATTGAAACAAGAGGAATCACTCCATTTCAAGCAATTTGTCTTTTTTTTTCTTTCCGAAAGACGTTTGGGTAAAAATGACACTTCTGAGAACAAGGATTCTTTTCAAGGCTCCTACTTATCTATCCCACTCTGCTTGCATTAATTTTGAGTGCTGTCAGATCAATTTAATCAATCAACAATCTAACATAGATTTGTACTTGTTTTTGCCTCAATTGCTGAAAACAAATTCTGCAATGCGTTTTAGCCTCCTAAATTTCATGACAGATCGCAATGATACAAACTTCTAATTTTTACGCTAATGACTGAATAAGTCTATGGGACATCCAAACTATGGATGGCATGACACATCATTATTAACTCAAAGATTAGCATCGTTAGGGTAAACTGCGGCCACCGGTAACCCAACACTTTCTCGAAAGAAACTTTAAAAGACACTCGATGTGCAGTGTCCCCATTGCCCGTAGGGTAAGGTTGAGCAGCTCCTTGCAAATAAGATCAGAACCAAATGAACAGAAGGAAAGAAAGAATAAAAATGCACCATGGAACTCCTTCGAAATTTGCTTGAGAGATGTGGATACAAAAAGATAAATAAAAACCGAAACACGACCTCTTTGGAGTCAAATTGGATCAGAGATAAGAGAGAGAAGATCAAATAATCGGAAGGGATGGAGGGCTGGGATTCATTTGCTAGCAAGCAAACCCATTGCTTCACACACGGGAGCTGAACCGGCGTAAAAATGGTGTGGCTGAGCTTGGGAAGGAACTGCTAAATCCAGAAGTGGAGAGCGTTCTCCTCGGTCCAAAAATCAAGGCGGTTGTGAACCATGACTCTGGCAATGGTGATGATGACCTTTTTGCATTGGATGGCTTCTTTGCAAGTGCCACTGTTGGGAAGTCCGGTTGGCGTGTCGAGGAGGAGGAAGTGGGTTGCATTGGCTCTGCCACAAGTGACATTCAAATTGTCCATCATTTCCTTGTCAAGTTGGGTCCACTCGACATGAGCTTGTTGGATGACACTGTTGGTCTTGGCTAGCGGAAACACATCCTCTTTCTGCAAAGCTTTGGTCGTAGCACCACACAGCTTTCCAAGGAGATGTTTTGCCCGAGGTAAGACAGCAGGTTGTTCCCAATTCTGAGGTCCAAAGAGGACGGGGCTCGGTGCAGGTAATTGTTTGAAGAGTTTGTTGTTGGTTGTTGTCAAAAATGAAGGAAGTTAAGCTTTCGATGGAAGCTCCGTTTGTAAGAGAATGAGGGTGAAGAGCAAAGAGCAGCAGGTGCCACAGCGGGTCAATCCACATTGTGGGAACTCCATCGTGCTGCAGTTTGCTAGGGTTGCCTGATCTATCTGTTGGAGTAGATTCTACAGACTGGTTGGAGGTTATGTGTAGGGGTTGTAGGGTCTTGTACACATCCGATGTGTACAAGACCCCCATGAGTCATGGTTGTTACAAACGCCAGCAAAGAGCTTGACCGTTCAGATTGATTACAAAGGATGTCTTCAGCTGAAGAAAAGGCATCTTTGGTCCCGGGCAACTGGGGGCTAAGACGTGCCCAAAAGGATGGGGCATTCAGAGGGATAAGGTTGAGGGAGTCCACTGCGAGGCTCTGCATGTGATCATCCATTTGATCAGTTTGGAATTGGCTATGGAGAGAGTTTGGATGCTTTCAAAGTTTGCTTGCTGCCTCTCAGACCTTTGCCTGGCTGCAACAACATTGAGAAGCCAATTCCTCATGCATTGCATTGACTTGTCAAGGAGATCTGACGAGTTGAGTTGAAAGTGGTGTCTGTCGGCAAGAGACAGAGCCCGGGCGCCCACGAGCAATTCAGCAGCAATGCTAAGAGCAATGGCAAACTTGATAGGGACAACAACAGCCTTGGTTGTGTTAACAAACAATAGCAGGATTAGGCTAACTGACAATGCGTTATTCAGGAACAACTAACAGTCCTAATCTTTTCATTGAGATGACCTGCACTGTGGGCACCACACAAAACGACTTGGTCGGCACAGTTAACACAGATCACTTGATTAGTCTGCTCAAGGAGTCATCACCAAACATTACCACAGCAAGAGTGTCAGGGTGACTTTGCATGAAGGCCACCACCTTGTTGTTCAAATTGACATTGGTGTTACCAGGGAGGACGAGGAATTTGGTAGGATGGACACTGCAGTGAGCGAAGCAGACAATGCCTTCATGAGCGCCGTCAGTGAAGGCAAGGCAAGCAGGAAACGCATCAGATGAGAACAAATGCAATTTGCAAGGTTGGTATTGAAGATGTTCACCTTGCTGTTATTGGCATCTTGACTGTGAGTAAAGTCAGGAAAGTTAGTGGGCCGAGTGGAGAACAGGACGACAAAAGGAGAAAGAGGTGTGGCGGTCATTGTCGTTAACGAAGATAACAAAGCTAGGCTTAATATAAAAAATTGGTATTTTTTTTGCAAGGCATAAGAAAGTGAGCAAAAGGAAGACAAAATGAACTTGCCTTTTATCTTTCAACATGCAATAATAGAAACAACCTGAGTTTGTTCTGCTTCGTTTTGTGTTAGGTCTCCCACTGTCTCGTTCTAGCAGCACACTGCGTCGCACCAGGGCATTTTGGGTAGACTGATCGTGGTCTGCCAAATTTGAGTCTGTTTCCACAGGAATGACTGTTGGTCAAACAAGTCAAATGAGATCGTTTAGCGAAAAAGATCTTATCCAGATGTTTTTCCTTCTGGATCCGGTGCCACAATGGCCCTATCCCTAATGTAGCTCGCTAGCAGTCTACGATTGTCATTCATTCGAGCAAGTTGAAAAACCACGTCATTCCCTTTTGATGGCTCTTCTCGCCGCCCACCAATGGGAAAAGGTACAAGTACAACATCAACCATCTTCAACATCCAGCGTTCCAATACACCACTAATGCAGTCAGTAGTAGTGCAGTGCGAGTACTACGAGTAGTACACATCACCAACAGTTGCACATGCCGAGAAGGCATCACCACTATGCACTATTGGCTAGTAGCTGGATAGTAGCAGCAGTGAGCTTACCCCGTTACGGTATGCATGGGCTATTATTCTTGTCACATAATAGTAGTAGAGTAATTTAAGCTCACAACAGTTCTCACATTGCGTTGTCACCTCAATCAATATTACCAATACCTATTCGATTCCTTCTTCAATTTGCGTCGGATATATCATTGGGAAAGATGAAAGTTTTGAATGTTTTGCCGATTGTTGCTACGTCCACCCTTGCGTGGCATTCGCAAGGCGTTTTGTCCTTTGCTCCAAGTCATACACAAACTTCGCGATCGGCATCCCGGCCAACCACAATTGCCAGTCGACTCCAACACAGCTCCTTGTCGGCGTCCATTGTACCCCAGAGCCCCGATGCCCTTCAAGACAACATCAACAACGAGTTCTGGTTGTCGCCCGATGAAGTGAATGCGTTCGTAAAACTAGGAAGCGAACCGAAACAAAAGATTATCAATCCTTTTGGTGTTCGGTGCCTTACCGTTTCTTTGTTGGTATGCCCCATTTGGTTTGCGGCGCTGCAGCTCACACAAGCAGCCTACAACATGTTCGGTGACGACTGGGACCCCAACAGAGAATTTTACGATGGTTTGGGCAAAATATGGGCAAAATCGTTCTTGACGATGACCGGCAGTTATCCGAGCTTTTCAGGTGAGCTGGATTTGCTGGAGAAAGGACCTCACAATAAACCGTGCTTGTTTGTGGCCAATCATGCATCATGGCTGGACATTCCCGTGCTCTGTTCTTGCACAGACCAAGTCTTTAAATTCATCGCCAAAGGAGAACTTGGTAAACTTCCATGCATTGGCGATCAGCTTACAGGGGTGAGTTCTCTCTCCTTCTCGTGTTTTACTGTATGGGGATCTGCAGTTTGTTAGAGGGTCGTCCAATCAGGTATTGGACGAGTTAACGGGTTTGAAATCGGACTGTCGGCTGTGTGCTTATTCGTTGCCTTTTACGCATTGTTTTCTCCTCTTGTTGTACAGGGGAATCACATTTTGATTGATCGTGACGACCGACGATCACAATTGCGCAGTTTCAAACAATCGATTGAGTGGATTAAAAAGGGGGTCCCAATTATGGCCTTCCCGGAAGGTAGAAGATCCGATGACGGTCGTCTCTTGGAGTTTAAGGGCGGTCTTTTTGCGATTGCGGCGAAGACTCAGATCCCCATCATTCCCATCACGATTTCTCACGCACATGCTGTCATGCCAGCAAACTCGCTCTTTCCTGTGCAACCGGGAGGCGGAAAATTGCATGTCCATGTTCATCCCGCCATAGAAGTGGAAGGCAAGACAGAAAAGCAGCTGGAACAGCAAGTCAAGGAATGCTTTTGTTCAACGCTGCCAAAATATCAGCATCCCGCAGAAGAGTTCTCTTCCGGTGGGGAACTCTCGCCTATTACTTGAAGTGCATGCACTCGCTAAGTTCTTCTCCATGACCTGAGATGTACACTACAGATTCCGCTGGCAGCTTGTATCGCCACATCAAACGGCATCCCCACGTTTAGAAATTATGGCCTCGGCTGGACGCTGATATGCTTTTTACTGTGATCATTATTTTATTATGGCAACTTTATAAAAACATGCTTTATGGATGATTGCATACAAAAGCAGCAGTCTCTAAAAAGATTAGATGTCTTAGTAATGGACTATCTTCATTTGTAAACGAAACAGGGCAACGTTTAACTTGTACCGCCGCATTTCAAGAAAAACTCGAGTCAGCTCAAAGAAATGGATTGTTTTACGACTTCCCTTTGGTCACCTTGAACTCTTTGGATCAAGAGATTATGGAAGGACAGGTTGAGGCAAGAAGCAAAAAACAGAGCTAAAACAACTGCATTCAGGAGGGCATCACGTACCGTTGGGGTTGCGATCCCTTAGAAAATATAGTTTAGATCGCTTAACCTTTCTTTTTCCTTTATATACGAAATTCTTTTCAAGCAATCGAATAGTCTTCACCAGAGGACTGTGCAGCGGCAGTAGGCGCTCGATGTGCATTCCCATCACTACGTCACGAATGAGCACGCTCGAATCCATGCGTTTGTTAAACTTCCCGATCACAACACCTCGTACTTTCTTCAGTTCAGTTGAGCCTACTCCACCTTGCTCGATGATTTCACACTCAATAGCATCACCAGAGGAAAAGGCTACATCAAATACTTCTGGCTTGGAGGCATTGGATTTCTCAACCGATTCTCGCGCAAGGTCCAACAACAACTTGGAGGCTTTTTTTCGGGGCGATTTGAATTTGATGTAGTCCCTAAAACGAGGTCCTTTCTTGTGATGAAAGTAAGCCATACTTTGAAGTTGCTGGTGACGGAATCTATCAAAGCCCTGCTCCTCTTCCACAGCGTTGTCACCGGCCACACTGCTCAGAGCACATCCGGGGGTGAAATTGTAAGGATGGTGTAATGCCGATGAAGGCGCCCAACAACGAAATCGGTTCACAAATGTTCGGAGCATAATGTTCCGAGCTTCGTCTACGGATGCGAGTTGTTACGATACTGTTTTGAAAGCTAAGTAATACCTGGCGACCTCGGCAACAAATATGGTTTAGCCAACGATTTCAGAGGGGGCTCTGAAGCTGATTATATGAAGATTGACCTATTAGTAACAATGGGTGTTACCGTACAATATGGTACAAGTTGTACACAGCAAGCAGAGTGACGTACTTACCTCATTATTTGATCTCACGGAAGATTCCAAAGATACCATCGAGCTCCGAAAAACTCTAAGTGCATGCACATAGCCTCACTATCTAGCGTGGCTGATTGATCAACAACCGTGGATGGAATCGCTGTGACCCAACGAACACGTAGCCTTGATTCTTTTGATCCCGCTTGACACACAGAATGATAGCTGTAAGTTTGTCTGTGTTGTAGGTGTCAATTATCCTTTGGTTGGCTGCTTCAACAGCAAGCCCAGCATTGAGCAGGTAGACTTGAACTCTCCAAATGCACAGTCTTCTGGAGTACATCATCTTCATTGATGTTGATTGGTTTCTTTCAGCTGAAGTAAACTGTCTAGCTGGTTTGTTGGTACCAATTCCAAAGTTGTACTCTCTCCATAGCTCTAACAACGACCGGATGTGCTTGGCTAGTTGTGCATTGGGAGCTACTTCTCTGGTTCTCATTGGTAGAGCTGCTCTTCTTTGTTGTTGTTGTGGCATTTGCTGTGGCTGTAGTTGTTGTCGCTGCAGATCTCTTGTGTGATCTTGTGAGAGGTGTCTCCTATTAGGTTGATTGCGTGCAAAGGAGCCTTCTATAGTACCTCCAAATCGTCTTTGGTTGTTGATTATCAGCTGGACTTGTTGCTCCAGCCATGTCTGTTGATCAGCTTGGGCATTTCTTATCAACTGAAACTGTTCTTGTTGGTTTTCCTCTATCCGTTGTAGATACGCCATGATCTGTCTGTTGTCGTTATTTTGTAGAGCTAGCTGTTGTTGCTGTTGTGGCTGGTCATTGATGTCGACAGCTGGAACAATTTGTAGTCTGGTTCCAACTCTTAGTACCTCCAGCTTTATTTTTCTTACTGGATTGCCTTCCACATCCCCACAATATTCACCAAAACTTGCTCTAATTCGCGCAACGTCTGTGGCCGGTAGTAGTGCCACAACATCTTCATTGTATATTCCCCATAGCCACGCAAGGCAAAGGAGCCGGCACATTCTGTTGTCGTGTTCGAATCTTGTCCTTATTGATGGTACCACGTTAGCAAATAACCATTCGTCCGTGATCACAAGGCCTTCTCTTGATTCGTATTTGATGGGACCTCCGTCGCACAACAATGATGCCACACATGCATCCGTGTAAGGGTCGTCCGTCCGGATGTAGTGCCTGTTGACTACTTTCCTTCCTTTTTCACCAACCCATCTTCCTCTGTACTCAACTTGAGTGTCCACGGCACCAGCCTTTTGCGCTTTGTCGGAGAAGAACTTGCGACCGGAGGTCGTTCCAACACCATTGTGGTCCTCCGGTTCTTCTTCTAGCTGCTTGAACTCGTCCTTTGCCCACACATGTGATGCAATTTGGTTCCTGTATTGTTGCTTGACATTGAGGGGACCCTTCTTGTCATCAGAGTTGGTGGTGAAGAGGAACTTGACCTGCGGATGCATTGTTAACCATTGCTCCAAGTAATTCGCCAGTGAGAGATGAACACAATTCTTCCACTCGCCGGAGGCCAATGTAATTTGGTCTGGGCAGTTCTTCATTGTGCGGACGTTCTTGCTCTATCTTGTTCTTGTGAACAGAGCAAAAGAAAAGAGGTGGCTACCATGTGGGTCATCCACTTTGAAATGACTTGTGTCGTCAATTCGGCGGATCAAATGGTATGACCACAAACTCATTGTCGTAAACAGCCAACGGTTTTCAAAGTCCGGCTCCCTCCGCAGCATCTCTAACATCTTGTTCCATTCAACTTGCCGGCATGGATGTTTGTCATTGGGTGCCTTGCCAAGACCTTTGGTTTCAATTGCCACCACGTCTTTGATCAGTTGTTGAACCATTTTATGAATAGTGGGGTTGCCCCCCCTTCCATCAATCCATGCTACATGTTGGTTGGGCATGAACACAGACACGGCGGACTTAGCCTTTAACAGTGAGGCGGACCGCTCATTGTCAGGCGTGTCCGATTGCACATTGGGGTTTGGCACACCAAAAGCACGCATTGCCAACCATCGCTTGACATCAACGGGTCACACTGCCAATAGCTCTCCATTGGTAAAGGTCTTGGCATTTGGGTATTTGTCTTCCCATTTCCCATGCTTATACGACATTAGGTCCACTATGTAGTGCTTAAGCAGTGGTCGGTTGGGCCACTGCCAGCCGTCGCCATCGTCATCGCTCATCTTGATAGAACTGTGTTTGCTAAATGTGTGAGAATCATTCTTTTTCGTGTCAGTTCAGATCGAGCCAGCCAAATCAATCTTGTCACACTAACTAGGTCCTGCGGCCCGAACAAAGATGCCTGGCGCGTTGACAATTAGAACCAGTAACATGGATTTATTACAATTAGGTGACACTTAGGCGCTGACGTGTAACTTTTATCAGTACAAAAGTCACGGGGAGTGGTGCACAATTTGATTGATATCCATTGAAGCACGCACTGGCAAGTTCATACGTCACTACAAGAAGATCAATCTCAGGCCTAGAAAGGGGGGGGTAAAGAGCAATCTTACGGTCAATGATACAACTGTAACATTTTGCACTTAATATCGCAAGATGCAGCCAATGTTATCGCAACCGAACCGCACCATTCCCCCCACAGCACATATCAAGAGATCGGGTGAGCCAATCAAATCACTCCGGACACAAGTCTGGGATTTGAGGGAAAACCCGGCATCCGGGTCGATCTCCGGACATGTACACCGGTTGAATGTTCGCGAGCTCCGAACTGCTCTATCCTTTAACCACGACTGGCTCTTTCCAAACCCCCAACTATTTCCCCCTTCAGAATAAAAGTGAGTAGCCCTAGAATTGAAAAGGGACAACCAGCTCTGATCCGAATTGGTGCATCCTTATGCAACGCTAACAACAACTGCGGCAAGAACGAAATGAGTCGTCAAACAAATGTCACTGTGTTGTTGCTGCTGCTGAAGATGCAGTTAATCAATCAATAATTGGCATAGTCTTCAGGAACTGCATACCAATCCATTAGAGCATCGTGACAATGTTCCCACTGATCCTTATAGAAGGTCTTTCCGAACTGTCGGAGTTTGTCGTTGTTGTCCGTAACATGCCAGAGTCCTTGACCATTCATTTGTAGATGAACAATGTTAGCCACAGCACAAAAGGCAATTCCATGCATGTGCACGTCGCTTCGAAATCTTTGCTGAAGGATACCCGACTCTTTGAATCGCCTGTTTACACAATCATGGCGTGCCCTTGCTTTGGCTTTCATTGCCTGGTTGTAGTTGTTGTGACCCGCAGGTGTCTCAAAGATGATTCCATTGTCGTTGTAGCCGCCATCAGCTAAAGCATTTTATTTGTCTTCAAGTTCATAGATAAGAGCATCTCTAGCGATGTGCAAATCACTCCACTCGCCGCATGGGCATGGACCATTCAGCCACACGATCTCTACGGTCTGAATGCATGTGTCAACTTCATGCCTGACACCGAGGCCTTCAAATTTGTGGCTGCACCAGTGAGGATCAAATGGAGTTGGCTCTTGAATGCGAAAGTCCATCTACTGTAATCAAACATGTTGACCCATTGTCTCTGCGCTTGCAATTTTCACACTGAATCTGTTCGCAGGAAGTTAGCATTTGTACCAGTAAGCAAAGAATGTCCAAACCACGTTGGTGGCACTTACCCAATCCAGAGAGGCAATTGCAGTTGCAATTCACCAGTTCCATTTGCGGAGGGTCTTCTCATCACAGTCACAGAACGTGGCATTGTCGCTCTCAGCACCATGCCATTTGATGGAGTGCAAGGCATTCAACAAATCTTTAGGCTTTCAGCCTTGAAGTTTGTACAATTTCATATTGGTTAGTTCGTCCAATGCTTTCCACATGTGGGCGGCCTCGTAGTCCCATGCACCGAAGACTGAGCTGAATGCACGGTGTGACCAATCAGACAGTGGGGGTTGGCCATGCCTGTGTTCCGCATCCCACAACCATTTGAAGGCTTCCTTTGCTACCAACACAACAGCAGTTTCTGATTATGATTGTAATTTCTCTTTTTTATGACCATTGAAACAAACGTTCATTTGTCTAGAAACAATCAATCTTTGCTTTAGTAGATGCCATGGTAAAAAGCATCCAGAAATCCGATCAAATTAATCTAGTTGCACCGACCTTCTCCACAAGTGATGTTGCGTTCCGGTGCAAGTCAGTTTGATTCGCATTCGTTTGGCAATCATTGTGGTCAGTGTTCCGGAACGTTCATGAGAAAACCGAATGGCACCGCGTCTATCAATGCAGCAGTGCCAAACCAACTGCTACAATGCCGACAGTAAGGAATTCAAACCACAGCCATGCCAGGTGGTGTGTGTTGTTGGTAAAGTTGGTGACTAGGTCTTCAAAACATGTCGCGTAATTGCGGTGATGCACAGGAACGACACAGGTCGATAAGCCGCGAGAGACAGCTGAGACGCACAGTCAGAGTGACGACATTCCTGTTTCTGAACTAGCCCTGTTAAAACACTACCCGATGCTTTTAAACGCAACCCAAATAGACTGCATTGGCGTCTTGAGGTGCACGCTAAGTTGTAGCTGCGTTGTCCATCATGGAAGCTGCATCAGAGCGAAACAAGGATGCTTGCTTCTGTTATGGCTACTTCAAGCACCATGACAAAGTGAAGAACTAATTCAAAAAATTGCTTCTGAATGTCAGGCTACGTTCAACTTAGCTAACAGGCCATGGTGTTGCTGCATTTAATGTGCCAAGATCCTGAAACATCGGCATGCTTTGTCATCTCACTACCTTCCAAATAGCAATGTGCGCACTTGTGGCAAGCATTTCGACACTGGTCCCCATCCAAATTGTGAGCAGATGAGCACCAAGTTTAAACGGGTCTGAAATGGGAGTGAAAAGCGTCCAAATTTGGGTATGAAAATGACCGGAAAACAGTTCTCGTTTAAGTTACAAGGGTTCGTAAGACACAATTCGTGTTCTTCACACTGGTTCCGGCACTCAGTAACTAATGCGATTTGTGCCAAAATGAACTCTTGTAAATGAGAACAGTTAGGGCATCTTTGGCGTGGTCTTCCGAGAATGATAAATTTGCTCCGTAGATTTCTACACGAAGCAGCATTACCAATGAACCAGTCACTCACAGTCAAAGATGCGAATGCTTCTACTCATGTGCGGAGTTGTGGCTTTAGATGTCGATAACATCCACACTCATAAAATCAACAAGCAGTACATTAACAAGCCTGATGATGAATGTTCTTAACGCTGGGTTTCCCCAAGGGAAAGGAAAAGGCGGTAAAGAACCCTTCAAGTTTACGCAAGCTACTGAAGAGTGTGCCACACTGAAAACGATGATGGAGAATGGAGAGATCACGCCATCGACTTGTCCGGCTGATGCAAGACAGAGCCGGGAAGAGTTTAAAAAGATGCCAGTAGACTCTAACAAATTCAGGGTACAGTTCAACAAGCTTAAAGACATCAGTGGTTTGAAGACTCGGGAAGGTATGTTGGCTTCTACATGTGCTACTAGTGCTGCGTCTTGCTGTGAGTAAGACATTCTGAACTCACAACATTCACTCTGTGTGCTACATTGAACTAGCCGTGAAAGAAAGGGAAATGCTGGATACCTTGCAAGCCAATGGAGAGAAGACACCTGCTGGTGCTAAACCTACGTCACTGGACGATGGCTTGGCAGTGGACGAGGGACCCTCTGAGGACATCAGCAATTGGATTCCACAGTTCGTGCAGAGTGCTTATGAAGACACGGATGGGGTGCAACACGCTGCATTGATTGTTGCCCTTACTGGTGGTGTTGCGAGTGCTGATGCGAGTAAAATTGAAGTGACAGCAACAGACAATTGCCATGCCATGCTGGTGTCAGAGGAGTGGTGTGAAGAGATGACTGACATGGATCTTTTTTACAAGAATGTTGACATAAGCGAAGACAAAATTGCCAATGACATGTGCATGCGCCAATTTGCTACGATGAAGGCTGTTCGCGACATTGGAGAGAACTTCGATCTCTTTTCCGCACACCCCTGCTGTTCTAAGCCGATCCAACTACCCTAAACGAGCAAATAATTGGCAATGAAGATGGAAGTCGTTTCTCACACATTGACATTGCGGAGAAGAAGAGAATTAAAATCAGCAAAATCAAGATGATGACTAAGGGAAAAGATGATCCGACCCCAAAACGTTTGAAGTTATCTCAGCTTCAATTGTGCAGGCGCTGCCATGCTTTACAATGCATGCGACTGACAGCACAACAACATTGATAACGACATTGAATGAGTGGCATCTACTTGTGGAATTAGCAGGTGATTGTTCAAAGAGCAATTTAACACAGCACATTAGTCACTGCAACAAACATCGTTTCCCATTGTAGCCGGCGTTGGGTGGTTGCATTCCATAGAAGGCAGAAGGGTTGATAAACGATATATCTTCACCGTCAAATCGCCAAACAACAAGGGGCGAAATACAGTAACAATACCTTAATAAAG
>ENA-ORBV01012998-ORBV01012998.1-microbial-mat-metagenome-genome-assembly--contig:-NODE-12998-length-12718-cov-4.706352_pt1 | contig 12718 bp, 15 predicted proteins | sample MGYA00237777_ERZ505514 | MGnify/ENA primary metagenome ERZ505514 (study PRJEB26160, sample SAMN06269048) | microbial mat metagenome | isolation source: Oligotrophic lake microbial mat | place...
CACGCGCCGCTTCGGGGCGTTCCATCTTCGGCTTCCGTGGTTCTTCCCTGCGGGGCTCGGGTGCTTCGCGGCGCGGCGCGGGCTCCGGCGGAAGCGCGCTCTCTTTCTGCGATGCGGGCCGCTCAGGCGCGGGCGGCAATTTTCGCTCCGCCTCCGGGCGTGGCTTTTTCACCTGCGGTTCCGCGGGATCTTTGGGCTTCGGGGCGACGGATTCCGGCTGCTTCCGGTTTTTGCCTTTGCGCTCGGGATTCGCGGGTTCGGTGGCCTTCTCCGGCTTCATGGGAGCCTCGGGCGCGGTCGGATTTTCCAAGGGCGCGACTTTCGATTCCACGGCAGGCGTGGCCGGTGTCACGGGCAAGTCTTTGCCGGTACGACGGTCCTTCATCTTTTCGCCGCGAGGTTTTTCGTCCGGGGTCGCGGCCACGGGCTTTTCCGGTGCCGGCTGGGCCTCGGGCGCGACGGTTTGCTCGGCGAGCTTCTCAAACTTCGGTTGCGGCGGCAGGCTTTTCGGCGCCTTGGCTTCGCCGCGCACTTTCGCGCGGAGCTTTTCCACGTCGGCCGCGGGACCGGCATCCTTCCATCCGCGATTGATCTCCACCTTCTCGATCTTCGCCGCGAGCTTCTGCGGCGGCGCGGCGGCGCGGGCATCGAAGCCCGGCGTAAAGACGCGCAGCGAATCGCCATCCACCCGCGACCGCATTTGTTCGCCGCGGAAACTGTTTCGATCTCCCTCTATTTCCAAGCGACGATCCAGGCGCAAGCGACGGACCGGCTCGGCACTCTCGCGGGAGATGTCTTCGTAGCGCGGGCCGCCGTTGTTCACCACGTTGTTCACATAGGTGATGCGGGTAATGTTCGTTGTCTGCCGGATGATGGTGATGTTTTCCCGAGGCTCGATGAAGACCGTGCGCAGCCGAGGGGCGCCGAAGTTGCGGACTTCCACAAATCGGTAGGCACTCGGCCCGATGTCGTAATACGAATCCACCCACCCGCTGAAGCCGACGCTCCGGCGAAAGCTCGCTTCCGGCGGCAACGGCGCCCAGCCGACATGTTGCGGACTGCGCCGCCAGGACACCCACGCGGGCGCCCATTCCGTGCCGGGAATCCACACCCAGCCCCGGTCCTCGATCCGTGCCCATCGACCGTAGTGATAAACCGCCCAGCCGTACGGCTCCTCGGACACCCACGTCCAGCCCGCTTCGGTGTAAGCCCAGCGACCGTCGCTATACGGCCGCCAATTTTCATCCACATCGCGCGGCTGCCAGCCGTAGCCGTAGTCGCCGACTTCCACCCAATCGCCATAGTCGCCGAGTTGATCGTAGAAAAAATCCACCGAGAGATTTGGAGCGGCCTGCGTTTTCGGACCGCCGATGTGGATGAAGAGCGCCGTTGCAAGGAGGAGGAGTGTTTTTTTCATGAAGAGCACCGCAGGGTTGGTTGACCGAAAATCCGCACCGCGCTCGCCAGGAATGGGGAGCGTGGGCCAAGGGTTCGGCCCTGCTCCGTCCACCAGCCGTATTTGTTTTTCGGCCGCGACAGCCTGCCGCGGGAAAAAGGAGCGGCCTTGCAGAGGTTTCGGCGGCGCATTCACCGGGCCGCGCCGCGGGCCTCGCGCCTTTTTTCGTAGAAGCGCATCAGGGGCGTGACGGAGATGCCGTGCGCGAAAATCGAGGCGACGATCGTGAGCAGCGTGAGACTGGTGAGCTGGCGGGCGAGGTCGGGAGAGAGGTGGTGATTGATCGCAAACATCAGGTAGTAGATCGAACCGATGCCGCGGATGCCGAACCAGGCCAGCATCCCGAGGCGGAGCGCGGGTTCCTTGGCGCCCGCCAGACCGAAGAGCACGCATGCCGGCCGGACGAGGAAGAAAACCGCGGCGAGGAAACACAGCTCCCGTCCGCCGGGCCACGCCCGCGCCAGCAAGCCGCCGAGTAAAAGCACGAGCAGCACTTCGAGCAGCCGTTCGATCTGTTCGTTGAATGACAGTAGCGCCCCGGCCATGTGGGCTGGCGCGGTCTGCTCACCGATCGCCGCCGTCTCTGGTGGCAGCGCGGGAGCATCGGTGGGCGGCGCGGCGGCGGAATGTTTGCGCTCAACCGTGCGCACCGCAACGCCGGCGGCAAAGGCGGCGAGAAAGCCGTAGGCGTGGACGCTGAGCGCCGCGCCATAGGCCAGGGCAAGCAGGCCAAGCGCGACAAATTCATCCCGGCCCAACGCCTCCTGATGCCGTCGCCGCAGGAAGATGACAAGACGCGCGACGAGCACGCCGAGCCCCGCGCCAATGGCGAGCCCGGCACTGGTCGCCCACGCGACATCGACCAGCACCCAGCGCCAGCCGCCCGCGCCGAGTTCATGCAGCCCGAGCAGCCCGAGGCCGAGCATCACGAAGGGAAACGCCGTGCCATCGTTCAAGCCGGCCTCCGCGGTCAGCGAGAAACGCAGACGGTCGCGATGTCCGGGGTGGGCGAGCTGCACGTCGGACGCGAGCACCGGATCGGTCGGCGCGAGCACCGCGCCGAGCAGAATGGCCGCGCCGAGCGGCAGCGCCAGCAGCCAGACACCGAGCGCCGCGATGAGCGCGACGGTCACGGACATCGAAACAAACGCGAGGCGCAACGGCACATGCCACGAAGCCCACGAAAGCGGCACGCGCATCTTGAGTCCGGCGGAAAAGAGCGACACGAGCACGGCGATTTCGGCGGTGACTTCGAGGATCGGCGACTGCTCCTGCGCATCGAGCCGCAAGACGCCGAACCCGACCGGCCCGAGCGCCACGCCGGCCGCAAGGTAGAGCATCGAGGTCGAGACGGGCAGCGGCTGGAGTCGCGTCGCGAGCAGCGCCGTGATGATGAGAAGCAGCCCGACCGCGAGATACCAATACTGGGGTGACATGAGCAGGTTTCAGCAACGCCAGCTTCGCGAGCAGGCGCCCGTATTGCGAATTACCGACCCGCGTCCTTGATCGTGTCGCCCGTCGTCTTCTCCGCGGCCGACCGCGCGTCCGCTGCGGGGTGCCCGCCGAGCTGAGACTGGGCTGGGGCGGCGGTCAGGAGCGGGCGTTGGATCATGGCTTGATCAAACGAGGGATGAGCAGGCGCGCAGACCTTTGTGGCCCCAGGAGATCACTCGGCAGTGCTCGCCCTGGCGGCGTCCGCCTCTTCCTCCTGCTTCTTCAGGGCGAGGACCTCCTCGGGAGTGGAAGCGCGATCCGGGTGATGCTGATGCACGGCGTTTTCGAGCTTCGCGTGATCTTTGTTCATTTGCTCTTCGTGCTTTTGCTCGTCGAGCTTGTGTTGGTTCTTCGGTGAATTATCGCCCATAGGACAGACCATTCGACGCTCGAAGCATCCTCGGCTGTCTCAATCCGCCGAAACCTTTCGGAGCATCTTGGCTCAACATAGGGCTACCCAGGCACAGATTGGTGCGGCCAAAAATATGGCCTCTCCGATGTAGAGGTCGTGAACGAACTTCCCGAAGACGAGCGCAGCAGCAAATCCAGTAACGGGGTGACGGTCCAGGGCGGTGATGCGAATCTCCGGGCGTGAAGAATTTCCTGCGTCGGTGCGTTCTCTGGTCGGTCTGCGCGACGATGGGCTTGTCTTCGCAAGGTCAGGAGGCAGATCGCAAAGCGCCCTCTGACCCAGCGACTCCGAATTCCACCTCTCCTCGGAAGAAAAAGAAAGTCGTCGACGACGAAGATTCCGCGCCCCAGACAAAGGCAGCCAAACCTCCGAGCGCGGTGGTGAGTGATCCGCCCATCACCGAGAAAGTCCCGCAGGCACCCGCGGCGACGATCGAGGCCAGCCATCTCGCGGAATTCTCCGCGCAACCCGCCCGCGTGCAGCAACTAATCACCGCGGCCCTCGATCTTACTAAACTTAATCTCACCTACACTTACGGCTCCGCCGAACCCTCCGCCGGCGGCATGGATTGTTCCGGCACCATCTACTATTTGTTCCGTTCGCAGGGACTGAAGGACGTTCCGCGGGATTCAAGCGGTCAGTATGTGTGGGCGCGCAAGCAGAGCCAATTTTTCGCGGTGGTCAGCACGGTGGCGGACGGCTTCGAGTTCAAAGATCTCCAGCCCGGTGACCTGATGTTTTGGAGCGGCACCTACAACACCGGGCGCGATGTGCCCATCAGTCACGTGATGCTCTATCTCGGGCGTGAGAAAGGAACCGGGAAACGCGTCATGTTCGGTTCCAGCGACGGGCGCAGTTACAACGGCATCCAGCGGTGGGGGGTGAGTGTCTTCGACTTCAAAATGCCCAAAGCGGATTCCGCTAAACCGGAGCGGCGCGTCGATTTCGTCGGCTACGCCCGGATCCCCGGCCTCCGCGACGGAGCCCTGGCGACCGCGCCGGCGACGACCCAGCCCGTGCCGATGCCAAACGCGGCTCCCGCTCCGAAAACGACCGTGGCTGACAAACTACGCGAGCCGAAGCGTGGAGACCCGGAAAGAAAGGTGATCATGGACGCCCTGCGCGCCGAGAAATTTCCCGGTCAGGAAGCCACGGTAATCTTTGTGGTGAAGCATCTCAAAATTCACAACGGCTGGGCGTGGGCCGATGTCACCCCGCAGGACAATGCCGGAAAACCGCTTTCGGATGGAATGTCCGCGCTCCTGCATTTCGAGGGCGGAAAGTGGAAATCCGTGGACCTCGGCAAAGTGTCCGAGACCTCCCCGCATCCGACTGACGGGAAGGAAGCGAGTTCCACCTTGGTCAAAAATGTTTTGAGCCTTTACCCCGACGTTCCTCCGGACATCTTCCCGACGCGTCGTTGAGTTCCAGAACCTTGTCACAGGGGGTGAACTGGTCTGCTCGGCGAAGATCGTGAGTCGGGGCAACCGGCAAGGTGGGGCCGCGCGATTGATTAGCCCACAGCTGCGGGGCCGCGCTGGGGAAACCTCATACCGACATGCGATTCTTTGCCTACATCCTCGGCTTCCTAATCCTGATCGGCGGACTCGCTTGGGGTGCGATCGAGGCGGGCGCACCTCAGCTTTGGGTGATGATCGGATCCATGATCCTGCTGGGAATCGGGATCATCACGGGCGCAAGTCGCACTCGGGCTCATCGGCCGGCCGGGGACGTCACGGTGGTGCGGGACAATGACGAGCTTTAAGGCCGGTCTCGGAAGGTAACTTCCTTGTCGCCGTAAACGATGGGCGCGGCAAGGCCGCGGGGTGCGAATCAACGACACGACGCTGCACGCCATGTGCTTCCCGCAGAATAGCCCGCCAAAAAACAAATCACCCAATGTTCATCCCTAAAGTCACCCTCCCACTCGCCCTCACTGCCACCTTTTTCGCTGGCTCCTTCGCCAATGCGCAGACCACTCCAGGCAGCACTACCACGGTCGAGACCGTTCCCGGCAGAAGCTCGACGACTGTCCGGCAGGTCCCCGGCACGGCCACCACCGAGACAACCACCACGACCACGGCTGGCTTGATCAGCGAGTTGGCTTCGGATGGGCTCGTCATCCGAACGGAAACCGGCACGGCGCGTTACTCCAGCTCGGCGAGCACGATCTACGTCGATGAAACTGGCCGCCCCGTGGCCCGCGAACTCGTCACATCAGGGCTCCCTGTGACCGTGTATTACTCCCGCTTGGGAGAGCGTTTGGTCGCGGATCGAGTGGTCGTGCGCCGGCAGACCAGCACGACGACGGCGGCACCCACCGTGATCGAGCGGAATACCACGATCACGAATCCACCCGTCGTCATCGAGAAGCCGGTGATCGTGGAGAAAAAGGTGCCGGTCGTCGTTGAGAAGAAAGTTTATGTCGATCGCCCCGTAGCTGTTGAGAAGAAGGTCTTTGTAGATCGCCCCGTGGTCGTCGAAAAGCCGGTGATCGTCGAGAAAGAGGTCCCTGCCCCGATGATCGAAAAGAAAACCACCACGACGACGACCACCACGACGGGAAAGAAGGACAAGGATAACGACTAGGAACCCCGAGGCTGGACCCGTCTTACCGCTCTTGAATGTGCCAGGCTCCTTCCATGAAGGAGCCTGGCGTTCCAGTAATCTGATGACTCACGTATGCGACCTCACCACGGCGAATGATGTTCGCACGCTGGTCGATGCATTCTACGAGAAGGTCGGAAAGGACGAGTTGCTTGCGCCGGTTTTCAACGAAGTCGCCCACGTGGACTGGGCCAGTCACTTACCGATCATGTATCGGTTTTGGGAGTCGATGCTTTTCGGAGCCGGCACCTACGAAGGCACCCCTTTTCCCAAGCATGCCGTGCTGCCAATTCAGAAAGCACACTTCTCTCGCTGGCTCGCCTTGTTTGTGGAAACGGTGAATGAGCATTTCACCGGCGCGAAGGTCGAAGAGGCGAAAGGACGCGCTGCTTCGATTGCCGATACGTTCGCGCAGCGCATGGGCCTGCTGCAGGATGCAAAGGGTCTTGGGCTCGGAATCTCGATTCGAGGCAGCGACCCAAAGCCCTGACTCACCTCGGCAGGCTCGAGCCCTCGCGCGATCGTCCGCATCTAGCGGAACAAACTGCGGAGTTTGCTGGTCGCGCTGCGCAATCGGCGATCGAGATGCAGATTCGAGAGTTGTGTCGCGCCGTCGTGGACCATGCTCGCTCCATTGTCCGTCAGGCTACTCGCGCGGCGGTAGACGGGATCGGCCACGTCGCGCAAACTTTCACGCAGGTCTTCCAGGAGACGCGACGTGCGGTTGTGGTGGGGACGGGGTTGCAGGGCGCGGATGATCAGCGCGACAGCGAGGCCGGCACCCAACCCAAGCAAAATTGCGCGGGTGGGATTTTCGCGGACGATTCCGTCCATCTGCGTGCCGTAGCGAGAGGTTTCGTTTTCGAGTTCGTTCATGATTAATTTTCGTGGGTGGATGGTGCGCGCAAAAAATTAAAACGCCTTGAGGAGGCCGCGAAACAGCAACACCGGACGGGCCAGGCCGAATGCCACTGCGACCAAGCCGCCGGCAATCGCCCCAATGGGCAGAAGATTGATAGGGAGCCCGACGCTGGCGGCTGAAGCGATGGCCTTGCTGGGCTCGTGCCGCGCGAAGTCGTCGGCTTTGCTCAGCCATGAAGTCGAGGTGGACGGAATTTCTTCAGAAATGGGTCGTCGCATGCACACACCATTCGCCGCCACGCGCCGCGCTGCGCGTGTCAAAGAGTGAGCGAGGACGTGGCGACGGATTCCTCCGACCGCAGAGCAATCGACGCCCGATAAGCGGGTATGACTACATTCGCCATCGACGCCTCTTGGAATCAGATCAAAGGCAAGCTGCAGCAGCGGTTCGCCCAGCTCACCGACGATGATTTGCTCTTTGTGGAAGGAAAAGGTGACGAATTGCTCGGCCGCCTTCAGTCGAAGCTCGGGATGGGCGCGGAAGAGGTCGATGCTTTGCTGCACCGGATGAAAGGTGAATTGGCGGAAGCGACCGCAGCGGGCACAGGCGCGATTGGTTCGGTGAAAGCCGCCGCCGGTCAGTTCGCGGACGATTTCAAAGGCAAGGCGACGGAGGTCGTGGACGACTTGAAACATGCGGCTTCGGTTAAAGCCGAGGAGTTTAAAGGACAGGCGGGAGAGGCTTACAATCAGGCCCGGCAGAAAGCGCGGACGCTCCACGAGGACGCCGAGGAATACGTGCGCCAGAAACCTCGCGAAGTGCTTTTGACGGCCATCGCTGCTGGCTTTGTCGCCGGGTTGCTTTTGCGTAGGTAGAGAACCAGCCGCCTTGGGCTTCGTCCTAGCGCGAGGGGAGAAGTTCCCCGTGCAAAAACGCCGCAACTCAAGGATCGACTATGCATCCACGTCACCTGCTGCCTCTGCTGAAAGACGCCGCGTCCGATTGGGTGGACGACGGCGCGATGCGCCTGAGTTCCTCGCTCGCGTACTACGCAATCTTCTCGCTCGCGCCGCTGCTCGTCATCGTGATTTCGATGGCCGGGCTGGTCTTCGGCGAGGATGCGGCGCGCGGGCAACTCTCGCAGGAAATCGCTCACCTAGCTGGCAAAGGCGCGGGCGAAGCTATTCAGGCTGCAGTGCAGTCGAGCGCCGCGCAGAAGACGACCGGCGCACTGGCCTCGGTCATCGGCACTGGGCTGCTCCTCTTCGGCGCATCAACGGTCTTTGCCGAGTTGAAGGACGCGTTAAACACGATCTGGGGCGTGGTCGTGAAACCAGGCCGGCCATTTTTCACCCTCGTGCATGACCGCTTCTTTTCATTCTCGATCGTGCTGGCCATCGGCTTTCTCCTGCTCGTTTCGCTGATCATCAGCGTCCTGCTCGCCGCGCTGGGACTCTACATGAGCGGCCGCTTCCAACTTCCGCCCGCGGTCTGGCAGATGTGGGATTTCGTCATCTCGCTGGCGGTCGTCACCGGACTCTTTGCGATGATCTTCAAACTACTGCCCAACGTGCGGCTGCGCTGGCGCGATGTCTGGCTGGGCGCGGTGACGACCTCCCTGCTTTTCACGCTCGGCAAGTTCGTCATCGGCTACTACCTCGCGACCAGCAGCATCGCCTCCAGCTTCGGCGCAGCCGGCTCGGTCGTGATCGTGCTCGCCTGGATCTACTACTCCGCCTGCATCCTGTTCTTCGGTGCGGAGATCACGAAAGGTTACGCGCGCAAGTTCGGCTCCGGAATCGAGCCCAACAGCCGAGCGGTGCTGATCGATGATCTGCTCCGGGCCAGGTTGGGGCTGACTTCCGCGACCATCGAAGCCGCATCGATCCCTCCCAGTGTTCCGCCGCCGGACGAATCTCGGCGTTCGGAATAGCCGTGGCGCCCAGAGACGAGAAGCACCGACTTGGCGTTTTTTTTCGTGCAGCATCTTCTCCTCGTTGCCTGCAAGGCCGCTGGCTTTCGCGCCGAAGCGCTCGTCAGATGGCGCATTCAGCGTGATGGTCCAGTCGGCAACGCCCGCTTGCTGACAGGTGGTTGTTGCAAGGCGGCCATCGCTTGCCCCCCATCGATGGCAAGAAATGTGGTTTTGCCTTCATGAGCGCATCTGCCTGATGCCTGCAGACTTTGGTCTGACGCATTCCGTTGAGCATTCCCATGTCCACGCGTAATGACGTGTTGCCACTTGGTAGAGGACGCTTGTAGATTTTTGATCGGCGTTTGACGCTGCCGTTCCAAAGCGCATCACAAAGCGATACGCGCCACGGGCAAATGCAGGCCGAAAAACGAGTGATTCTCAGAGTAAAAGCCGGGGTGGCGAAATTGGCAGACGCGCCAGACTTAGGATCTGGTGGAGCAATCCGTAGGGGTTCGAGTCCCCTCCCCGGCACTTACTGATGCGCAAGAACTGCCCGGTTCGTTCAACTGTGGGTATCTCCACTCGGGACAAAGCGGCTTCCCTTTCTCGCCCATCCTTCCGCAGCCCAGACGACGGCGACTCCGCAACAATATGCGACCAAGTCTCCCCACGAGAATCCGTAACCTATCACGAGGCCAACGACCGTTTCCCTCCGGAGCTGATTGAGGGCAGGCGTTTGGATGAGTTGGCTGGCCTCAACCGTGATCGCGATGAGCAGGGTGGTGATCGAAGCGTGGGTCGTGGCCACTGAGGGACGGATGAAGGCGATCACGAGAAACACCAGCACCGTCCACAAGACATCGCCCAAATTCGCGGCCCAGAACGATCCAATCAAGGGGCGCAGCAGCGCTCGCGTGCTCAATCCAACCGCCACGGTGATCACCATCAGCGCGGCGTAAATCCAGCGGTTCCTCGCCATTGCTCGTCAGAGGTGCAACTGCGGATACTGCCAGTCTTCCCAACCCCCATCGCAGCCGAGCGTCGGGCAGCGAAAGCGAATCTTTCCCTCGGCATCCTCGAGCACCTTGATTTCGCGCCCGATGAAAAGATGCTCGCACTTCGCGCAGAAGCGCTGCTCGTCGAGCGACCACCATTGTTTGAGCGGATCGCTCGCCTGGAAGAGTTTGAGTTTACGACCGGCGGTTTGCGGGAGTGGAGACATCGCGCGGGATAGTGGCACGACTCGGCACGTCGCGAAACTCGGCTGCTATTTCGCGAGCCGATTCACCGTGTAGCAGAGTGTCGGGTGCGCGAGGGCGCAGCCTTCACCTGCGGATTGTCGCGGGTGAAATCCTGGTCCCAAACGAGCCCCGAGGGGTGGCCGTAAAACTTGCCCTTCTCGACGTGATGGAGTGGGCTCATCGGAATGTAATCGCCCTGTTTGTCGGTCGCCCACAGCAAGCCGTCGGGGCCGAGGAAGAGGCCACTATTCACGCGGAAGCCGGCGGGACGCATCAATGACCAGCGCCGCCATCTCCCCATAGCTAGGTTTTCCCCGAAGCCAGCTCAAGGCCGGCACCGCCAGCTTGCAAAATCCGCATGAAGATTTTCCGGCGTCCTCCGTCCGAGAAAGCATGAATCGCCCATCTCTTTTTCGCCCCATCGCCCTCGCGGTCCTCGGCCTGTCCGTGATCGCCAGTTCTCCCGCCCAGGCTGAGAATCCGCTCGAACGCTTGCGGCGCCATATCCACTCGGAACTCTTTGGCCGCAACGACCGAGAACACGATCGCGACTGCAACGATCGGCGGAAAGATTACCGGCGCGACGACGACCGCGAGCGCTACGAGGACCGCGCGCGCAATGGCTACTACGAAGCCCGCCCGAGCTACGGCTATGCGGCACCGTCCGCCGAATTGCGCTACGACAACCGCTACGAAGCGCCGCCGGTGCGCAGCTACCGCCAGGAAACCTCGCTCGGCGCCGATGTGCAGATCGCCCTGCAGCGGCGCGGCTACTATCGCGGTTGCGTCGATGGCGATATCGGCCCCGGGACGCGGGCTGCGATCCGGCATTTCCAATTCGATAACGATCTCGCGCCATCCGGGAGGATCGACCGCGAACTCCTGAGCGCGCTGCGAATTTGACTCACTTCGCGGAATTCCGGGCGTCGCCGAGCGATTCGCCCGCGCTGAACTGCGGCATGATGCGAGTCGCTCGCGGACTGCACGCAGCTCCGCGCGCCAACTGGATCACGAGGCGCGCCAGTCGGCGTGCGTGCATATCCGGATTGGCGCGGTAGCGCGCGAGTGGCGGGGAGAAGAATTCAAGGAAGTGATCGCTATCCCGCGCGATGACCGACGCATCGCGCGGCACGCGGATTCCGCGGCGCATCAAGTCGCTGGCCACCATCAGCGCCGGCATCGAACGCCCGACGAGAAACGCGGTCGGAGCTTCCCGGGCGCCGAGCAGCGTATCCAAGACGCGGCGAATCCCTTCCGCCGTCCCGTCGTGCGACACGACTATCGGCGTGACCGATGCCCCTTTCCTCGTCTGAAAAGCCTCGAGGAATCCCGCCTCGCTCTCCTGATCCCCCGCGGCTCCGGAGGCTTGCATCAGCAGCGCGATCCGCTGATGTCCTCGCGCGAGAAACTGCCCGGCGGCGTGTCGGCAGACGGCGCGATAATCGAAGTCCACGGACGGCAGTTCGACGCCGGAATGCGGTGACCCGGACAGCACGCCCGGCAACCCGCTCGCGGCAAACCAACGCTGCATCCGCTCATTGGCCACGAACAACACCCAAGCCGCAGCGGGCATCTGGTGCGTCAAAGCCGCGAGATCTTTCTCCGGACTCCGCGCATACCACCGGCGACCGCTGTGAATTTCCAACTGGAACCCGGCCGCGACGAGCAACTCGCGCAGCTTGTCCATCCAGCAGAGCGCAAACGGCGGCACCTCCTGCAGTGGCAGTGGCGTGAGCAGCCCGACGATCTGCGACCGCGGCGACAGTTTCTTGTTCGCGCGCCGGACGATCACCCGCTGCTGTCCTGGCGAATTTTTCAGCCAGCCCTCGAGACGGAGCTGCTCCAGCGCCGCGCGCAGAGTGGGGCGGCTGATGTTGAGCTGCTTACTGAGTTCGCGTTCGCCGGGAATCCGATCAACCCACAATCCATCGCGCAGCGCCGCGCGCAGAACCTCGGCTGCTTGTTCGGCAAGTGAAGGACGGTGGAGGGCGAAGCGCATGCGGCGGGGACTGGTCAGGTGAACTGACCGCCAGTCATCGCCTCGCCGGCATCACCATGCAACGCCGAAGCGGCGGCGCTTACACCCCAAATCCCTGCGCTGCTGCGGTGTCGCGGAATTCTTCCACGATCCAGCGGAGTTGCTCGCGATACCGGGGCTCGCACCATTCGAGCGGCACCTCGGTTCGCAAAATATGCGTCCCTGCCGGAGTCTGCCGCGACAGATCGAAGATCATCGCGCGCGAGCAGCAATAGACCGCAGTTCCCATCGGCAAAGACAGTTCAGGTCCTGCGTTCATGAGACGACGATGAGCGGCAAACCCGGCAGCCGGTTTGAACTGGTAGTGCAAGTAAGGGAATTCGGTCTCATTTGTGATGTCTTCCGATACCCAAGCACTCCGCATTCCTCCAATGCGGGGAAACCGTATTTTGCCCAGGCGGATTTACCTACGTAGTACCGAGAGCCCTCAGCGCTGCCGGGAAAATGCTCACTTCAACCGGCCCGCAAATACGATCCCAAGCGACGCCAGCGAACTAAGCGGCATCAGCACGGCCGCGTCCTCGCCTTTGCCCTCAGCTACAACGCCGTGGCCATCGCGCTTAGTCTTTCGGGGCACATGAGCCCGGTGGCCGCGGCCGTGCTGATGCCGCTTAGCTCGCTGGCGTCGCTGGGGATCTGTCTCTTATACACATCTGACGCTGCCGACGAATAGAGAGGTGTAGATCTCGGTGG
>ENA-ORBV01013001-ORBV01013001.1-microbial-mat-metagenome-genome-assembly--contig:-NODE-13001-length-12714-cov-4.935032_pt1 | contig 12714 bp, 8 predicted proteins | sample MGYA00237777_ERZ505514 | MGnify/ENA primary metagenome ERZ505514 (study PRJEB26160, sample SAMN06269048) | microbial mat metagenome | isolation source: Oligotrophic lake microbial mat | place...
CTTGGCCAAACCAGCACCCCTGCCAGAACAGAACACCGGTGCGCAAGTGACCCTCCGCGCATTCGAACACCTCGAATTCCAGAAACCCTCCTTCGCCAGGCAGGAATCCCACGAGATCCGCCTCGCCTCCCTCTTCCAGCGCATCCTCGGCCGCCTTCAATCCATCCGTGACAAAAAACTCAGGAACGAAACCAAATTCGCCCGAGACCGCTTATCCTTCGCTGCCTAAACCAGCGTCCAATATCCACCCTCAACCCACCGCCCGGGACAGTCCAAAACAACGCCGGGCCAGTTCTTTGACATCCTGCTAGATCGATTTAAGCTACCGGAGCCCAAAGTGTATCGGGCGGCGGGCCACCGCATGCATCCCGCCGCCCGACACACCGTAAACAACCGGCAAACTCAAGAGATTTCGGAATCCATTCGCAACATGCTAAACTCTAGGAGTTATGCAAGCTGGAATCCACCCCAACTATCACGAAATTAAAGTCACCTGTGCTTGTGGGGCAACTTGGTCGACTCGCTCCACGGTGAAAGGCGAAACTCTTCGTCTTGAAATCTGCTCGAGCTGCCACCCCTTTTTCACCGGTCGCCAGAAGCTGATCGACACCGAAGGCCGCGTCTCTCTCTTCCAGAGAAAAGCTGCCAAGTCCAAAGCGATTCAGGAACAAAATGCCGCCCGCAAGGCTGGCAAGACCGAAACCGCTCAGTAAGCAAATTCTTCAAACTCAAGAAAAGCCCGCCAATCGGCGGGCTTTTTCTATTTCGGGCGGATATGGATATGATGTGGAGCGTATGAGACGACTTTTCCCTTCCCTCCTCCTGATCTGCCTTTCCGGCGCCGGCCAAGATCAAAGAACTTCAAATTTGCCACCACTTCCAAAGATTGAAGTGCGCCGGGCTAGTGCACGCCCGATCATCGACGGGAAGCTGAATGAAGCAGACTGGAAGCGTGCCGATGCTGTGACATTCCAATTCCCCTGGAATGAACAAACAGGGGCAAAGCAAAAGACGACTGCCCGGATGCTGTGGGACGACGAGTTCCTCTACATTTCTTATGAGTGCGAGGACACGGACATAACAGCCCACTACACCAAGCGCGATGATCCCACCTACAAGGACGATGCAGTGGAAGCCTTCATCAACCCTCGCCCTGCGCAAGGGGATGTGTATTTTGGATTCGAGATGAATGTTCGAGCTGTCATGTATGACTACATCTACCTTCAGGCAAAATACCTGGTGAAGCGGTTGAACCTCGAAGGCTTCCAACTCGCTACACACAGCAATGGGACGATGAACGCCAGTGGAGACAAGGATCAGGGCTGGAGCCTTGAGGTAGCAATTCCCTTCATTGAGTTTGAGCCCTTAAGCAACGCCACACCCAAAGCGGGCGACAACTGGACGATTAATCTGAACCGATGGGACGGAGTTGAGCCGAATCGCCGCCTGAGCCTGTGGAGCGATTCCGCTATGGTGAAGCCGAACCCGCACAACATCCGCAGGTTCGGCACGATGGTGTTCGTACAGTAGGCTTGCTATTCAACCCAAACGGTTACGTTGCTTGTCGTAGCAACTGCACCAATCTGGACACTGATCGAGTTTTGACCGGGAACTGTATTGAATGGCATTTTGACGTTGATCTGCACCACACCTTCGACCAAGCCCGGCGCATTTCCTGCATAGAGTACGACGGCAGGGGAACCATTGATGGTGACCAGTGTCTGCTGATTCAGGCTCGATATCCCGGCAGCGACCCGGCCGGCCTGCCCGGCAGGGGTCATCGCCCCGGCACCAGTGGCGTAGAGAACGATCACCGATTCGCGGGCCGCCCGATTGTTCTGCGTGTTCACCGATCCGTTTTGGTTGAGAAGCGCTCCAGGCCCCTGCCCGCTGCCATCAACGGTAAAGAGTGCCGGTTTAGATCCAAGCACTGGCATGAGGAAGGGAGTGGACTGGAATCCCAGATACTCCACCACAACCCGGGTTGAAGCTCGGCCTTCCAGGCTATATGGCGCGATTGCACTGACTTGACCCGTAAGAGTGTAGATGAGAGGAGCTGCAACGCCATCAAAGAGGACGCGAGTGCCACCGAGTTGCGTGGGTACTTCGTTATTCACCAGGCTGAAGCTGGTGAGCGTTTGCGGGCCGAGCGGGCTCCCGAAGACTACGATAAGTTCCCCGGGCACAACCCCGTTTGAGCCATAGCTGGCGGCACTTGTAATGGCGTTCAACACGGGCGAACCCGCAGCACCAATCGAGATGCCAAAGTAAGAGCTCGCAGTAGAGCCTGCGGAATCGCTTACCCTCACGACGAAGAAGCCCGTGCCTTGAATGGTAGGCGTACCGGAAATTTGGCCGCTCAAAGGATTGAGATTTAAGCCATTGGGCACCGTACCAGAGCTAACTGCCCAGGTGTACGGCGGCCGTCCCCCTGTTGCAGCAAGGGTCTGCGAATAGGCAGAACCTGTTGCACCACCTGGCAGGGAGAGCGTCACGATAGAGAGGCCTGGGGCAGGAACAACCGGAACCGTCACCGAAGCATTCGAGCTGGAGCCGCTTGCATCACGAATCAGAATTCCAAAGGTGAAGTCGCCCGCTGTTGCGGGAGTCCCGGAGATTCCGCCATCGGGTGAGAGGCTCAGGCCAACGGGTAAGTCACCGAGTGCATTTGCATTGACGGCATAGGTGAAAGGCGGCCGGCCAGCGATGGGCGGAGGAACCTGTGCACTATAAGCTACTCCAACTCGTGCCTGGGCCAAACGCGTCGAACCGGCCACGGTAATTGCTATCGAAGTGTCAGCGGAAGTTCCATTCGCATCCGAAACGCGGGCGGTGAACCGGTAAATGCCAGGAGCCAATAACAATCCGTTAAGGACGCCATTCGCATCCAGACGAAGTCCGTTCGGAATCGGACCCAGCGGAATCGACCAGGTGTACGGTTGCCGTCCACCAGTAGCGGACAGGCTGAAGTTGTACGGGAAGTAAAGCAGACCTGGGGGAGGTGCCAGAGCACTGATCGCAAGAGATGTGGCACCACTGGAGATTTCGATCGTAAAGGTTGCATCCGTACTCTGGTTGGCACTATCATTCACACGAACTGTAAAAGTGTAAGTTCCTGGCGTGTTCGCGTTGCCAGAGAGGATACCGGATGGGCTAAAGGTCAAGCTTGGGGGCAGATTGCCCGATACCTGTGAAAACGTATAGGGAGGAGTTCCACCACTGGCCGAAATACTCTGGCTGTAGGTTTGTCCTGCAGTGCCCGCAGGCAGCGTTGTGGTTGTGATCACTGGTGCCGCGCCGGCAATTACCACTGTGTAAGTAGCTTGCGTGACCAGATTTTGATTGTCTGTGGCTCGCACAGAGAAGGTAAAGCTTCCTGTAGCCTGAGGAGTGCCTGAGAGCACACCACCGAGAGATAATGTCAACCCTGTGGGGAGGAAGCCTGAATTGATGGTCGAGATCACTTCAATGCGGATCGGAAGAACTCCGCCGGCTGTCTGTATCGTTTGAAGATAGGCCTGATTGACTCGACCACCAGGGAGGGTAGTTGTGGTGATCTGCAGGCTGCTGGCCAGGACATTGAGCGAGAAGCTCTGGAAAGCAACCGCATTCGACGAATCCTGCACGCGCACGGTGAACGTGTAGATTCCGGCAACGGTAGCTGTACCGGCAAGAACGCCTGCGGGCGAGAGAACAATCCCCGTAGGCAAGTTTCCACTCGAGACACTGAAGGTATAAGGGGTGGTTCCGCCACTGACGACCAACGCTGTATTGTAATTCTGCCCGATGGCGGCACTGGGAATATTGTTGGAGGAGAAGAGCAAAGTCGATTGCCCCACCGCGAGGTTCAGACTAACCTGTGCAGTAGCAGAGGTGGCATCAGTAACTCGGAATGTGAGCGAAGCAAAGGAGGTTGCCGTGGGAGTTCCAAACAGCAAGCCACCAGAAGTCAGGCTGAGTCCGTTGGGCAAGGTGCCGCTTAGGACCGAGAACACATAAGGTGCAGCGCCACCGCTGACCTGAAGTTGCAAGGAATATTGTTGGCCGATAAAGGCCTGCGGCAGGGTTGAGGTGATGAAGCTGAGGAAAGTCGAACCCACGATGAAGTTGAAGGTCTTTTGAGAGGTAAAACCCGACGTATCCGTAACGCGGATGACCACCTCAAAACCTCCACCAGTCGAAGGCAAACCCGACAAGATGCCTTGACTGTTTAGCGTAACGCCAACAGGCAAAGTACCGGAAACGACGGTCCAGGTGTAGGGCGCCTGTCCACCAGTTGCCGCCAATTGAGTGGTAAAAAACTGGCCAAGCTGACCGTTCGGGATGGCATTGGTAGTGATCGACAGTCCAGAACTGTTGACATTAATCGAGAGGCTCTCCTGGGTTGCAGAACCAAAGCCATCCACCACTCGAATGATGAACGTATAGTTTCCACCGAGGGTTGGCGTGCCCGAGATCGCACCGCTACTGAGAAGACTCAGACCTGGAGGAAGTTGTCCCCCAATGATCGTGATTACATAGGGAAGAACTCCGCCCGATACATTGACCAAAGCATTGTAGAGCTGATTGATTTGAGCGCCCGGCAACGACGTCGTTGTGATGGTCAGATTGCCCGAGCCATTGACCTGAATGCTGAGATTCGCGGTGGCTGTGCCGCTCTGGGCGTCGGTGACCCGGACGGTAAAGCTGAAGTTTCCATTCACATTGGGCGTGCCTGAAATGGTGCCAGAGGAAGAGAGGTTAAGGCCACTTGGCAAAGATCCACCATTGAGAGTAAACGAGAATGGAGCGACTCCATTGATCACCGAGACAGGAGCTGAGTAAAGGGCCCCAACGGTTGCAGCCGGAAGACTCACGGTAGTGATCGCGATCGAAGAACTGCTTACGACAAGGCTGAGATTGAAGATCGAAGTCGCATTCGTATTGTCTCGAACTTGAACTGCAAAGTTAAAGGTACCGCTTACGGTTGGGGTCCCCGAGAGTTGCCCCGACTGATTGAAGTTGATGCCCGCTGGAAGCCCGCCGCTGACAACACTGAAAGTGTAGGGAGCGGTACCGCCGGTGGCTGTAAGTGTAGTTGAATAGGCCTGGTTTAAAGGTGCAGAGGGCAGAACGGGATTGCTCAAGCCGATGCCGGAAGAATTGACACTCAAAGTGAAATTCGATTCGGTACTGAGGCTTGCACTATCGAGCGCGCGAACGGTGAAAGCATAATTACCACCAACTGTCGGAGTACCGCTGATGACACCGTTGAAGTTTAGGTTGAGCCCTGGAGGAAGTTGGCCAGACAACAGGAAAAAGACGTAAGGAGTCGATCCGCCTTCAGCCGTTATGTTGCCCGAGTAGGGCGTGCCAAGTTGAGCGGAGGCGAGGAAAGGGGTGGTGATACGAAAGCCAAATGCATTGACCACCAGGGTAATGGTGGATTGTGCCGTATTCTGAAGCGAATCCTGCACCCGGAACGTAACCTGGTAATTGCCCGCAATTGTAGGGACACCCGATATGGATCCAGTGGCTCCAAGAGTGAGGCCCTGCGGGAGTGCACCCCCGATGATGGTGAACAAATAGGGTGAAGTGCCACCCGAGGCACTGAGCGAAGCATTGTAGGTTTGATTGACCTGGGCATTTGGCAAGGCAGTGGAGACGAAGACCAGATTGCTGGTCGAGACGGTGAGCTGATATTGGGCCTGAGTGACGGCACCTGCGCCATCGGTGACACGCACAGTGAATTGGAAATTGCCACCTGTGGAACTAATGCCGGAAAGGCTACCGCTCGAGCTGAGCCCAAAGCCAGTGGGAAGCTGGCCGGCAACGAGGCTAAAGTTGTAAGGCTGCTGCCCGCCATTGGCAGAGATCGTTGTTGAGTAGCTCTGATTGACAATTGCGTTGGGCAAGGTGCTGGTAGTCAGAACCAGAGTGGTCGAATTGATGACCAGTGAAAAATTCGCAGTAACTGTGGCGTTGGTATTGTCACGAGCCTGAAGGGTGAGAGGGAAGTTTCCCGATATCGTGGGAGTGCCACTGAAGACGCCATTGCTGAAAGAGATTCCAGTGGGAAGAACGCCACTCAAAATCGTGATGACGTAAGGGCTTGTGCCACCGGCAGCGGTGACTGTCGCAGAGTAGGCAGAACCGACCTGCCCCGTCGGCAACGGAGTTTGATTGAAGGCAAACTGAGCTGCGCCGATCGTGATCGACAGAGCCCGCGAAAATTGTGAATTGATGGCATCGCTGACACTTATCGTGAAATTAGAAGTTCCGATCGCAGTTGGCGTTCCAGAAATGACACCGCTAGAGGAGAGACTCAGTCCAGGCGAAAGAGGCCCGATAATGACCGAGATCGAATAGGGTTGCACACCACCGGTGATCGAGAGCGGCTGACTATAGAAAGCCCCCAAACTCCCGTTGGGCAGAAGTGTTGTGCCAATGTTCAAAACACTAGAATTGATCCGTATAGTGTAATTCGCCAAAGCAAAGGCACCATTGCTGTCAGTAACCCGCATAGTAAAGCTAAACGGACCAACGGTAGTTGGAGTTTGAAGAATTCGTCCGGTTGATACGAGGGTTAATCCATTCGGGAGGATACCACTCCCAGCTTCCAAGTTCCAACTATACGGTGGGCTGCCGCCGGTTGCGGTCAGAGAAGCATCATAACTGGTACCCACTTGCCCCTGAGGTAACGACGCAGTGACAATTTGAAGACCACTATTTGCCGTCACAAGGAGCACCAGCGGGACTTCTGCGAATGCAGATGTTGCATCTGTAACCCGAACCGTAAAGCTGTATGTGCCCGCAGTCGCGGGCGTGCCAGAAATAATCCCAGTTGAACTCACGCTCATTCCACTGGGCAGCACTCCACTTGGCTGAGTGAAACTGTAGGGCGAAGTACCGCCAATCGCAGAAAGGTTGGAGCTATAGAGCGTACCCTGAACTGCTGGGGTCAAACTTGAGTTCGTCAGTGTGATCGCCGAGAAGCCCGGCAGAGCAAACACAAACGCAAGCAGGAGCGTGGTGGTGAGATTGAGGAGTTTCATAAATTAATGAATAGGTCTACTGACTTTCAGCATAGATCATCCGATACTCTTGATATTCACCCATGCGAAACTGTTTCACCTTTTGTTTGCTGCCCATTTGCCTTGTAGCGGGAGATCTCGAAAACGCGCTCGAGAAGCGCATTGCCCAGGGCCCCGCCAAAGTCTTTCTGTCTGCTAGAAATCTGAAGACCGGACAGAGTGTTTCGATCCGGGGAGCAGAGCCTGTTCGAACTGCCAGCACGATCAAGCTGCCCGTGCTTGTCGAGATTTACGCACAAGCCGCTGAGGGCAAGTTGAACCTGGATGAAGAACTGGTGATGCGGCAGACGGATGTGGTTTCTGGCAGCGGAGTGCTTCGCGAATTGAGCACAGGCACCAAGCTCAAGTTGAGAGACATTGGGAACCTCATGATTGTAGTGAGTGACAATACAGCCACGAACATGCTCATCCAGCGGATCGGTGCCGATGCCGTGAATGCGAGGATGGACAAACTGAAGTTACCGGGAACTCGGTTAATGCGCAAGATCCGCGGGGACGGCAAGCAGTTGAAGGCAGCAGAGGGCTGGTCGAAGGCGGGACTACTGGAGGAGAACAAGAAGTACGGTATAGGCTCATCGACTTCTCTTGAAATGATCCAGTTGCTCGAGATGCTCGAATCAGGCAAGCTGGCGGGGAGCAAGGAGATGATCGAAATTCTCAAACGTCAGCAGTACAGCGATGGGCTAGGGCGGAAACTGGATGGATTGACTATTGCCAATAAGACCGGCTCACTGGACCATTTGCGTAGCGACATTGGCATCGTTTATACAAAGGCTGGCCCGATTGCGATCGCGATCACAGTGGAAGATATTCCTGGTATCGATTATGGCGAAGACAATATCGGCTTGTTGATGATTGCCGATTTGGCAAAGCTAATTGTCAACGGGCTTAGCCAGGCGCGTTAGGACTGTAGGCCGAGCGCCCGATCAAGCGAAGCCGCCTGGTTGTCTTTCTGCGCCATGCCATCGAGGAGGTTGCGAATGAATTCATCCATGTCGCCTTCGGCAGGAGCGCGGATCACCGTCCAATCGAGCGAGAGAGGCAGGATGATCTCGTGCCCTTCATGGTGAGTGTTAAACACGTTCTTCTCGCCAGATAACTTGCGCAGTGCGTCGCGATGGAAATCGAGATCCAGGTTTTGGCTATCGATCACAACGAGACACTCCTCACCATAAGGGGTAATGTCGTAGGCCGCCGGCCAGCGGACCAGCAAAATCTGAATCACATAGTCGAGCATGCGCTGGGCAACCGTATTGCCGTAGCGACCCCGCACCGCCTTGAGGCGGCGGATCCTCAAAATTGACAGCGCAGGACCAGTCGTGTGTTTGGGTGGCACCTTGGCGCGAAGCGTCGAGATGCTGCGGTGCAACTGGGACATATGGTCGAGCATCGCGGATTGACTGACTTGGTGATTCTGCCGGGCATGGAAAAGCTCTGAGCGCAGACTGGTGAGGCAGGAATCGAGGTGTTGCCTTAAAACATGGACATCGTCAAGAGTATGACCAGCCTGGAAGTTGTCCCGAATCTCTTCCATCTTGCCCAGGAACTCTTCCTGGTTGCCAGAGTCGGTATGGAGAAGTGTGGCCAGAGCACGGATGCTGGTGGCAAGGTCAAAACCTACTGCATCAATGCTTTGGCCGAGTTGTTCGAAATAGTGCTGTACGGCACCACAGGTATGGCTACTCGTCTCAAGAACCGCAGCCTCCCCCTCGGCTTTCTCAACGGCATAGGCCAGCGCATCCAGACTGGCAGCCAGTTCAACGTAATTCAGCCCTTTGGCCCGAATCAGATTCAGCTTGAGCGCCTGAGACAGTAATCCTAAGGCTCGGGCGCCGTCTTTGGAAACGGGTGCTGGAGCAGACCGTGAAGATTGGAAAATCGAGATCATTCGTTGAAACCTTGGATTTCTTATCGAACAAACTCATCCATTTGATAGTGTTTTATAGACGTGGCAACCTCAACACTCGCACCCACAGGACAACCGATCAGCGCGATCAGTGAAGGCCGTCGCTGGACAATCCTGACCCTGCTTTGCATCGGCTTCATGATTGCCTACTTCGACCGGGTCACTCTCTCGGTCGCACTAGCCGACAAAGACGGATTTTTAAGCTTCTTCAAACTCAGCAATCCAGACCGGGGCTTGCTCAACAGCGCCTTCTTCTGGAGCTACGCGCTGCTTCAGATACCGGCCGGCTGGCTGGTGGATCGCTACGGAGTGAAATGGACCTACACAATTGGCTTCCTGCTCTGGAGCATTACCAGTGCGGCCACGGCCTGGGTCTCCGGCTTCGAAGTTCTCTTCCTGTTGCGGATCTTGCTCGGTGTGGGCGAAAGTGTTGTCACTCCGGCAGCGATGCGCTGGATCCGCTTCAACTTTGACGAACGCCGCCGTGGCACTGCCGTAGGCATTCTGATGGCTGCCGCCAAGGTGGGCCCTGCGCTAGGAAGCTTTCTTGCTGTAAAGCTTTTGGGTAGCGTTGGCTGGCAGATGATGTTTCTCACGATTGGCCTCGGGAGCATGCTCTGGCTCGTGCCTTGGCTCTTTCTCATGAGCAACGACGATCGCGCCCGTGAAAAGCAAGCAAAACAAGCCGACGGCGGCAAAGACATCAGCTTTGGCACCGTCATGGCCAGCCCGGTCATCTGGGGCACTATCGTCGGTACCTTCTGTTATCAATACTTCGTTTACTTTGCCCTCACCTGGATGCCTGCCTACTTCAAGGAATCGTTCAAAATGTCGCTTAACGACAGCGGCGTCTTTACTGCTGCCAGTTTCATGTGTATGGCCGTTGTCGCCACCCTGGCTGGCTTTGCCGCCGATGCGATGATCGGAAAAGGCTACGACGCGGTGGCAGTGCGTAAGGGCTTTACAGTGGCTGGCTTTCTGACTGCGGGCGCAGGGTTGGTGACGGCACTGAACACTCCACCCGAGATCGCCATGTGGATGGTGATTGCCTCCCTTGGTGGCCTCGGTCTCACAACGGCTAATTATTGGGCTCTGACGCAAACCCTGATTCCCGGCGCGGCCGTTGGCCGCATAGTCGGTGTACAGAACTGTGCGGCCAACGTGCCGGGTATTGTGGCTCCGATCCTGACGGGTTGGTTGATCCAGACCACGGGAGGTTACCAGGGTGCCATCATGGCCGTGCTTTTCTTTCTCGGCCTTGGCGTCACCATGTACCTCACCGTGATCAAACGCAAGTATGCACCCAAAGCTGCATAACGTCTACTTCGCTTCGGGAGTGTAGTTGAGGTTGGGCAGGCTTCGGTAGATCGTCGCTTCGGTATGCGTGATCATCGTCGAGCGCTTGGCCATCGCAGCATCGTAGGCGGGCTTGCCCATCACCTTCAGCAACGGAAGCGGCTCATCGAAATGCGCCATGCTGTCCATGCCCACAGCGCTGACAAACATGTTCGTTGTCGCTCCGTATCGCACGCGGCTATTGAGATAGAGCTTCGCGCCAGACTTCTTGACCGTAGGCCCAATCTCTTTCTCCACCCATGCTTCGTATTCAGTCATCTTCTCGGGCTTGATCGTGCTGCGCAGCGTGCGGATGTATTTGGGCATCGTGTTGCGGTCTGCGACCACACTCGCTTCGGGAATGAGTTCGTCAATGACAGTCTCAGTTGAATTTGAATACTTCATCACCCGCGCACGCGCTAGCGCCACCTGGGAACTCAACTGCAGGCCAGTCTCGTCCATGTCTGCGTAGTTCTTGTAATAGCGCACCAGAAGGATTTCATTTGGGCCGCTGGTGGACTGCCACCAGGTCTGCCGGCGCGGGTGCCCCATCTTCTTCATCGCTTCTTTATCGGCTTCTACCGCAGCCATGAACTCGCTCACCATATCGGGCTTCACATGAAAGCGCAGGATGCGGCGGAAATTGCCGTCCTGACTCATACCCGGCACGGCACTCAAGATCAACACAGACGTGATCATCAACCACTTCATTCGTGTGTACATAAAGCATCTCCTCAAAGAATCCGGTCCCAGGGAAAGGCTTGAGCCCGAGGATCCGTTCACTCTCTAAGCGATACGGCAGCGGCAGATCCGCCAAAATCTTCTATACTGTAAATACTTACAGTATTCATGCGCAGCATCATCCATTGGGACGGAGACGGTTTTTTTGCTTCGATCGAGCAGGCGGCAGACAAACGCCTGCGTGGCCGCGCCGTAGCCGTGGGCGGTGCCAAGCGTGGCGTGGTGCTGTCGGCCAGTCTCGAAGCCAAACGCTACGGTATCCGGCCGGGCACACCGATGCAGAAGGCCCGCCGTATGTGTCCCGCCCTGCTGACCCTGCCGGCCCACTTCGATCTTTACGAGCGTTTCAGCGAGCAGATCCTGATGCTGTGCGAAGAGCGTACGCCGCTGGTGGAAGCTTCCGGCGCAGGCGCTGCATGGCTCGATCTGACGGGAACGGAAACTTACAACGGCCCGGCACTGCGCTATGCCCATGAGCTAAGACAAACCGTAAGCAGTTGGCTGCATGTACCGCTGAGCTTCGGCCTTGCTTCGAACAAAACCGTAGCGCGTATTGCGGCCCGTATCCGCAAGCCCCATGCGCCTTACGAGATCATGGCCGGCGGAGAATCCGCTTTTCTCGCCCCACTGTCGTTGCGCTGGCTGCCGGGGATCTCGAGCGAACACGCCGACACGCTGGAGGTGGCCGGGCTCAAGAGGATCGGCGATTTGGCTCGGGCACCACTCGATGCCACCTCAATGATCCTCGGCCGCAATGCACTGAAGTTGCAGCGTCGCGCGCAGGGAATCGATGAATCGCCCGTTGGAAAAACAAAGTCAGCCACAGAGACCTCCTGGCGCGAGAACATCGAGTTTGCCGAAGACGTCTGGGAAAACGCGAAGCTGCTGGCCGCCCTGCGGGCACTGCTCGAAACATTGATGCAGTCCGTTCGAGCCGACGGAATGGAAGTACGCAAGTTGAGCCTCGGCCTGCGTTACACCGACCGTGAAGAGAACGAACGCAGTGTCACGATCCCAGACCCCAGTGCGGTTGAGGCAGACTTCTACACTCACCTGCCGGGCTTGCTTAAGCAGACCTGGGAACGGCGGGTGCGCTTGCGTGCGCTTTGGTTGCGGGCCTCACGCGCGCACGCACCGAGTCCGCAGATGAGCCTTTTTGATGTCACACCGGTGCGCCAGAATCGCGAAAAGGAGCAGCGTCTGGCAGTGGCGATGGATCACCTCAAAAAGAGTTTTGGCAATCAGGCCGTACGGCGCGGTGTTCTAGCCGCTAAGCCGTGACGGACAACTGCGTCGATTTGAAGCTGTAATCAGACGACTGCCGATAGGCAAAGCTGTAATTTTGAATGCTGCCGAGATCGCCTGTAGAAGCAACCTGCTTCTGCGCCGCTTCAAAGTCGCCGCTACGGGCGCTTTCAAGACCACTCGACAACTTCGACACCAGATCGGTGATGTCTTTGAGTTCGGCCTCGCTCAGATCCCCTTCCAGGCTCACCGATAGCTGGGAACTCTCTTTGGTGCGTGTGCGCGTGGCCTCAAAGCTGCCATTGGGGCCATAGAGTTTGGCCTGATCCACCTTGGTGCTCTGCTTGTTACTGAATGAGATGGTCACCTTGTCGCCTTCAGCGCTGTCTCTTATACACATCTGACGCTGCCGAC
>ENA-ORBV01013002-ORBV01013002.1-microbial-mat-metagenome-genome-assembly--contig:-NODE-13002-length-12713-cov-6.152343_pt1 | contig 12713 bp, 9 predicted proteins | sample MGYA00237777_ERZ505514 | MGnify/ENA primary metagenome ERZ505514 (study PRJEB26160, sample SAMN06269048) | microbial mat metagenome | isolation source: Oligotrophic lake microbial mat | place...
TTTTCAAGCAGAAGACGGCATACGAGATTCGCCTTAGTCTCGTGGGCTCGGAGATGTGTATAAGAGACAGGGGTACCATCACCGGCAAGCGGGTGGATTTGACGGTGAGCGTCGATCCCGAGCTGCTGGGCGGCGTGGTCGCGACCATCGGCAGCACGGTCTACGACGGCAGCGTCCGCACGCAGTTGACGCGGATGCGGCAGCAACTGGTCGAGAAGTAACGCAAGCGCGCGCCGCGAGTTGCGAACAGCGAATAGCGAACGACGAACTTTATGAGCATAAAAGCCGACGAAATTTCCAAGATCATCCGCGAGCAGATTGGCAGTTTTGCCGTCGCGGTGGATGTCGCCGAGACCGGCACCGTCATGTCCGTGGGTGACGGCATCGCCCGCGTCCACGGTTGCCAGCGCGCGATGGCGGGCGAAATGCTCGAATTCCCTCACGGGGTGTTCGGCATCGCCCTCAACCTTGAAGAAGACAGCGTTGGTACTGTGCTGTTGGGCGACTTCACGGTCATCAAGGAAGGCGACCCCGTCAAGCGCACCGGCCGCATCATCTCGGTGCCGGTCGGCGAAGAAATGCTCGGCCGCGTCGTCAATGCGCTGGGCCAGCCGATCGACGGCAAGGGTCCTATTCTCACCAACAAGTTGTCGCCGATCGAGCGCATTGCGCCCGGCGTCGTGGATCGTCAGTCGGTCCGCGAGCCCATGCAGACCGGGCTCAAGTCGATCGACGGCATGGTGCCGATTGGCCGCGGCCAGCGCGAACTGATCATTGGCGACCGCCAGACCGGCAAGACCGCGGTGGCTCTCGACGCCATCCTGAACCAGAAGGACACCGGCGTCATCTGTATCTACAACGCGATTGGTCAGAAGCAGTCGACGGTGGCGCAGGTCGTGCGCACCCTCGAGGAAGCCGACGCCATGCGCTACACGATCGTGGTCGCCGCGACCGCGTCGGACCCGGCGCCGATGCTCTACATCAGCCCCTACTCGGCGACGGCGATGGGTGAGTACTTCCGCGACAGCGGCCGTCACGCGCTGCTGGTGTACGACGACCTCTCCAAGCACGCGCAGTCGTATCGCGAAATCTCGCTGCTGCTGCGCCGTCCGCCCGGCCGCGAGGCGTATCCCGGCGACGTCTTCTACCTGCACTCGCGTCTGCTGGAGAGAGCGGCGAAATTGAACGACAAGCTGGGCGGCGGCTCGCTGACCTCCTTGCCGATCATCGAAACCCAGGCCGGTGACTTGTCGGCGTACATCCCGACCAACGTCATCTCGATTACCGACGGCCAGATCTTCCTGGAAGCCGACCTGTTCAACCAGGGCGTGCGTCCGGCCATCAACGTCGGCAACTCGGTCTCGCGCGTTGGCGGCTCGGCCCAGATCAAGGCCATGCGCCAGGTCGCCGGCACGCTGCGTCTTGACCTCGCGCAATATCGCGAGCTGTCGGCGTTCGCGCAGTTCGGCAGCAGCGACCTCGACAAGGCGACGCAGAACCAGCTCAATCGCGGCGCCCGTCTCGTCGAAGTGCTGAAGCAGAAGCAGTACGCGCCGCTCTCCGTTGAGCAGCAGGTCACCATTCTCTATGCCGGCGTCAACGGCTTCCTCGACTCGATTGCGGTCGCCGACGTCGGCGCCGCCCAGGACGAACTCGTCAAGTTCATGCAGACCCGCCACAACAGCGTGCTGCAGGCGATCCGCGAGAAGAAGCAGTTGGATGACCAACTGAAGTCAGATCTCAACGCGGCCTTGAAAGAGTTTGGCGCTCATTTCACTGCGCTGAAAGGAGCGGCCGCCAGCGCTTAGAGATGTCGGGATCGGGGATCCGGGCTCCGGGCACTAAACAGTGCGCGCGTCCCTGACCCCGGATCCCGGGTCCCGAGTCCCGGCACCAAGCCATGCCGTCACTAATTGACATTCGTCGGCGCGTTCGCGCGGTCAAGTCGACGCAGCAGATCACGAAGGCCATGAAAATGGTCTCCTCGTCCAAGCTGCGCCGGGCGCAGGAGCGGATTCTCAAGAGCCGCCCGTACGCGCAGGAGATGCTCCGCGTCTTCAACAACCTGGCCACGCGCAGCGACCACGCGGCGCATCCGCTGCTGAACGACGATCCACTGGCGGCGCGCACGTTGCTGATCGTGATCACCGCGGATCGCGGCTTGTGCGGCAGCTTCAACACCAACGTCGCCAAGGCCGCGTTGCAGTTCACGATCGACCAGCCCAAGTCACCTGACGGCCGCGATGTCGCGATGGCGCTCGTCGGCCGCAAGGCCCGCGACTTCTTCCAGCGTCGCGGCTTCGACGTGCTGTACGAAGAGATTGGGCTGTTCCAGAACGTCAAGTGGTCGCATGCGCAGGCCATTGCCTCCACTGCGATCAAGGAATTTCTGGGTCCCGACGTCAGTTCGGTGTACCTGGTCTACAACGAGTTCAAGTCGGTGATTTCTCAGCGCGTCGTGATCGAGAAGCTGCTGCCGATTCCCCGCCTTCGCCCCGAAGACACGAGTGACGGGGCTACGGCGGGCAGGCCCGCCGACGCGTCGGCGTCGACGGCGGCCGACTACCTGTTCGAGCCCGACCCGCAGCAGTTGCTGAGCACCCTGCTGCCGATGCACGTCGCCGTTCAGATCAATCGCGCCTTGCTCGAGTCATCGGCTGCCGAGCATGCCGCGCGCATGCAGTCGATGGACAGCGCCACGCGCAACGCGAAAGAAATGGTCGACCGGCTGACGCTTTACATGAACAAGGTTCGTCAGGCCGCGATTACGCGAGAGATTATCGAAGTCGTTTCAGGAGCCCAGGCAACATAGGGCTCGCGCCAGGAGGGCGGCACTTCAGTGCCGCCGGCAAAACACATATGGCTACAGCAGCAGCAGATCAGAAAATCGGCAAGGTCATCCAGGTCATCGGACCGGTCATTGACGTCGAGTACGAGGGCGGGCACCTGCCGGCCATCTACAACGCCGTTCGCATCGTGGACGATGGCTCTGCGGGTGGCGAGAAGGTGGATATCATCGCCGAGGTCGAGCAGCACCTGGGCGAAGGCCGCGTGCGCACCGTCGCGATGAAGCCGACCGATGGCCTGCAGCGAGGCATGAGCGTGATCGATACCGGCGCGCCGATCTTGGTGCCGGTCGGTCCCGAAACGCTCGGTCGCGTGCTGAACGTGCTCGGTGAGCCGGTAGACTTCCCGGATCGGCCGGTCATGTCGAAGGAGCACTGGCCGATTCATCGTCCCGCTCCGACACTGGAACAGCAGTCGACCGAACTGAAGATGTTCGAGACCGGCATCAAGGTCATCGACCTGCTCGAGCCGTACCTGCAGGGCGGCAAGATCGGCCTGTTCGGCGGCGCCGGCGTCGGCAAGACCGTCATCATCATGGAGTTGATCAACAACATCGCCATGAAGCACGGCGGTGTGTCGGTGTTCGCGGGCGTCGGCGAACGGACCCGCGAAGGCAACGACTTGTGGTTGGAGTTCCAGGAGTCGGGCGTGATCGACATGAAAGACATGTCGAAGAGCCGCGCCGCCCTGGTGTACGGCCAGATGACGGAACCGCCAGGAGCGCGACTGCGCGTCGGCCTGTCGGCGCTGACCGTCGCCGAGTACTTCCGCGACGCCGAGAACAAGGACGTGCTCCTGTTCATCGACAACATCTTCCGCTTCACGCAGGCGGGCTCGGAAGTATCAGCACTGCTCGGCCGCATGCCGTCAGCCGTCGGCTACCAGCCGACGCTGTTGTCGGAAATGGGCGCGCTGCAGGAACGCATTACCTCGACCAAGAAGGGTTCGATCACTTCGGTGCAGGCTATTTACGTGCCCGCCGACGACTATACCGACCCGGCGCCGGCGACCACCTTCGCCCACCTGGACGCCACCACCAACCTGTCGCGTCAGATTGCTGAACTCGGCATCTACCCGGCCGTCGACCCGCTCGCCTCGTCGTCGCGCATTCTCGACCCGCGCGTGATCGGTGACGAGCACTACAACGTCGCCCGCCAGGTGAAGCAGATCCTGCAGCGCTACAAGGACCTGCAGGACATCATCGCCATTCTGGGTATCGACGAACTGTCGGAAGAAGACAAGCTGGCGGTGTCGCGCGCCCGCAAGATTCAGCGCTTCCTGTCGCAGCCGTTCTTCGTCGCATCGCAGTTCACCGGCCTCGAAGGCAAGTACGTCACCATCGAAGAGACCATCCGCGGCTTCAAGGAAATCGCCGAAGGCAAGCACGATGGTCTGTCGGAGCAGGCGTTCTACCTGGTCGGGAACATCGACGAAGCCATCGCCAAGGCGAAGACACTTAAACAGTAACTACGGACCTGGGACTTGGGACTTGGGGCTTGAAGAGCCCAAGCCTCAAGCCTCAAGCCTCAAGCCCATATGGCATTACCAACGAAACTCTCGCTGCATATCGTCTCGCCGGACAACGCCATTTCGACAGAAGTGGATTACGTCTCGCTGCCTGGCGTCGAAGGCGACTTCGGCGTGTTGCCCGGGCACACGCCGTTCTTCACGGCGCTGCGGACGGGCGCGATGTGGTACCAGCAGGGTGCGGAGAAGCACAGCCTGCTGGTGTCGGTGGGCTTTGTCGAAGTGCTGCCTGACAAGGTATCGGTGATCGCGCAGGTCGCCGAAACCGCCGAAGACCTCGACCAGGCACGCGCCGAAGCGGGCATGAAGCGCGCGGAAGAAGTGATGGGCGCGGTGCCTCACGAAATCGACTTCGAGCGAGCGCGGCTGGCCATGCTCCGCACGTTGCAGCAACTGCAGGCGGAAAGCCGCCGGGGTGTGTAGCGGGCCGGGATCCGGGATCGGGGATCCGGGATCGGGCGCTGCTGACATACTGTCGTGGACAGCCGGACCCCGGACCCCGGACCCCGATGTTTTCTAGCCTAGCCAAACTCCTCCGCTATCGCGCGCTGATCCAGACGCTGGTCGTTCGCGATCTGAAGGCGCGGTACCGGGGTTCCGTTCTCGGCTTCTTCTGGTCGTTCTTCAACCCGGCGCTCCTGCTCTTCATCTACACCTTCGTCTTCACCAAGGTGCTGCCGTCGACGCATCCGGCCAGCATGGAGCCGTTCGCGTTGTTCATGTTCTGCGGCATTCTGCCGTGGACGTGGTTCTCGTCATCCCTCCTTGAGTCGTCCAACACGCTGATCGCCGGCGGCAACCTGATCAAGAAAGTGCTGTTTCCTGCCGAGGTGCTGCCGATCGTCACCGTGCTGGCGAACATGGTGCACTTCTTTCTCGGCCTGCCGATTCTTGCCGCGTTCATCCTCTACTACCAACGCCCGGTTGACCCTCTCGAGCTGCTGTGGCTGCCGGTGATCGTGATGGTGCAGCTGATCCTGACCACCGGTCTGGCGTTCTTCCTGTCGGCGCTGACCGTGCACTTCCGCGACTTGAAGGATCTGCTCGGCAACCTCCTGACGCTGTGGTTTTTCGCCACCCCGATCATCTACTCCGCCGACATGGCGCCGGCCGACATGCGCTGGTGGCTGAACATCAACCCGATGACGCACCTGATGCGGTCGTACCAGGAAGTGCTGTTCTTCGAAGGGTCGTTCGATCACCAGGGATGGTTGCTGGCGCTTGGCGTCGGGTCAATCGTGGTGTTCCTGGCCGGCTATTTCGTCTTCGATCGCCTGAGAGACAGCTTCGCGGAGGAGGTCTAGCACCGTGAAGCCCGCCATCGACGTCGTCAACGTCTCGAAGGTCTACCGCCGCTACGCGCGGCGGCGGCAGTTTGCCACGCTCAAGTCGGCGTTGCTTGACGGCAGCTTGCTGGGAGACCTGAAGCCAGACGAAACGTTCCAGGCGCTGCGCAACGTCTCGTTTTCGGTACCGAAGGGTTGCACCTACGGTGTGATCGGCAGCAACGGCTCGGGCAAGAGCACGCTGCTGAAATGCGTCGCCGGCATCACGCGACCGACCGAAGGCGAAGTGAAGGTCGACGGCCGCATCTCAGCGCTGATCGAACTGGGCGCCGGCTTCCACCCGGAGATCTCCGGCCGCGAGAACATCTTCATCAACGGCATCATGCTCGGTCTCAGTAAGAAAGAGGTCCAGCGGCGCTTCGACGAGATCGTTGAGTTTGCCGAGATGCAGGACTTCATTGACGCGCCGGTGAAGACCTATTCGTCCGGCATGTACATGCGCCTCGGCTTTGCCGTGGCGATTCACGTCGATCCCGAAGTGTTGCTCGTCGACGAAGTGCTGGCCGTGGGCGACCAGGGCTTCACGCACAAGTGTCTCGACAAGTTCTCGGACTTCCGGCGCCGCAACAAATCGATTTTGCTCGTCACCCACTCGCTCGACCTGGTTGAGAAGTTCTGCGACGAGGCGCACTGGCTCGACAAGGGGATGTCGAAGGGCGAAGGCGATCCCAAGCGGGTGGTCGCCGCCTACGTCATTAACGTCGAAGACAGCGAGGAGAACTCGCTGGCCAAGGCCGAGGCCGCCCGCGTGGCCGCCTCTGCGAGTGAAGTGCCGCAGGCACCGCCGCCTGACGTCGATGGTGAGAAGGCGCCTGAGAATCCGGTTGACGATGCCGAGCACTCGCGCGACGGGTTCAAGTCGACCGAGGGCCGATGGGGCACGCGCGAGATTGAGATCACCAATGTCTCGATCAGCGGTCCCGACGGTGAAGCCGGTCACGTGTTTCAGAGCGGCGACGACGTCAAGGTCCACATGACGATGACGGCGAAGGAGCCGATCACCGATTTCGTGTTCGGTCTCGGCCTGTTCAATGCCGACGGCGTGTGCGTCTATGGCACCAACACCAATCTCGAGGAGTTCCAGCCCAGTGAGATCAGGGGCGAGTGCGCGGTGACGTTCGAGATCGACAGTCTCGACCTCGTCGAGGGCACGTATCGACTCGACCTCGCGGCCCACAAGGCCGACGGTTATCCCTACGACTACCACCGCCTGCTCTACACGTTCCGCATCAAGTCGCGCGTGAGAGACGTCGGGATCTACCGCCCTGCCCACCGCTGGACGTTCGGCGGGGGAATTACGTTCAAGGGAGAAGCCTGAGGCTCAAGCCCCAAGCCCCAAGCCCCAAGCCCATGACCCTGTCACTCAGCGCGGCACAGGTTGTTGTCCAGCAAGCGCGAGGTGCGGGTCGTAGCGTGGTCTTCACCAACGGCGTCTTCGACATTCTCCATCCCGGTCACATCCGCTACCTGCGCGACGCTCGTGCTCTGGGCGGTCTCCTGATCGTCGGCCTGAACAGCGACCGCTCGGCACGGACCCTGGGCAAGGCACCGGATCGGCCGATCAACCCCGAGCACGAGCGCGCCGAAGTGCTGGCGTCGCTGGCGTCGGTGGATGCGGTGGTGGTGTTCGACGAAGACACGCCCCATGCCATCATCACCGCGCTGCAGCCAGACATCCTCGTCAAGGGCGCCGATTGGAGCGCCGATGCCATTGTCGGGCGGGACGTCGTCGAAGCCCGCGGCGGGCGAGTCGTTCGCATCGAGTTGGCGAAGGGCTACTCGACCACTGCCATCGTCGACCGGATTCGTCGCTGAGGCTACCGCGCCGTGTGGGGCGGTATGGCTCTCCGTTCGCTCTCCGTCGCCGGTCAAATCTCCCTCGGCACATTGAGCGCAGAGCGAAGCATGTAGTACCAGGCAGACGCCTGCGCCGCCTCCAGTCGATTTGTCGGTCAAGTAACAGTCGTCGGCTCAGTCGAACGCTCACTGCGAGCCACACCACCCCGCGCGGCGCGCAGACAGCGTGTGTGGTCGGCGCTGAGCGTGAGATAATCGAAGGCTCGGCTGTCAGGAAAGTTCGTGCATGTCTAGCGCTCCGTCACTCGCGTTGCGGTCGCTGCTGATCTCGGTCATCGGGCAAAGTGGGCTGGCAACCCCCACCCGGCGCATCAGCGGCGTGACGCCCCCTGTACGAGCGATGGCGGTGGCAGCCGCGGCCCGCGGTTTGCTCGGCGGCGTCGTGCTGCATGTGGTGCCCAATGACGCCGACATTGAGTCGGCGGTCAGCGATATCCGCTTCTTCCTTGGTGCGCTCGAAGGCTCCGCAGATGCGATGGTTGAACAGCAGGTCCTGCCGTTCCCATCGCCACAAGTGGACCCCTATCGCGGCTTCCAGCCTCACCTGAAGGTCGCGTCAGCGCGCGCCCGGGCGTTGCATGCCCTGGCGACCTCCAAAGTCCGAGTCGTCGTTGCCTCGGCGGCGGGCTTGCTGACCCGTCTGCCCGACCCTGCCGCGTTGCTGTTGGCCTCCTACGAGATCACCCCTGGCATTGACATCGACCCGCAAGCGCTCGCCAACACGCTGGTGGCCGGCGGCTACGAGCCCGCCGATCCAGTGGATGCGCACGGCGAGTTCGCGCGCCGCGGCGGCATTCTCGACATCTTCCCGGCCGGCGAAGAGCTGCCGATTCGCATTGAGTTCATCGGCGACACGGTCGAGTCGATCCGCCGTTTCGATCCCGGCACGCAGCGCTCGGTAGAAACCCTCGACCGCTTTGGCCTGGTGCCGGTTCGCGAGAGCGACAACCGCGACCTGCGTGGTGACGCAGCCCTGGGTTCGTCGAACGCCGCAACGCTGTTCGATTTCATCGCCCTCTCGCACGACCACAGCATCATTGTCGCCGAGCCAGCCGATGTGCAGCAGCAGATCGAGACCGCGTGGGGGCAATTGCAGACCTCGTACGCCGATGCCTCGGAACGGCAGAAGGGCGCACCAAAGGCGCCGCCCGCGGAGCTGATGCTGTCGTGGGCCGACGTCGAGCCTTCTCTCGCTGGCGCCACCGTGCTCGAGGAACTTGACGTCCGGGACACGGGATCCGGGGTCCGGGATCCGAACGAAACGGAACTGTCGGTCCAACCGGTGGCGTCGTTCCACGGACGGATTGCCGATTGGGTCGCCGATGTCCGCACCGCCCTCGAGCGCGCCGACCGCGTGGTGTTCGTGGCCGGCACGCACGGTCGCGCCGAGCGCACCGTTGAATTGCTGCGCGACTACGACGTTCGCGCGGTGATGGCGACCGACGCTGGCGATGTCGTGTCCGGCGCCGTCCTGGTGGCTGAAGGCTGGCTGTCGAACGGCTTCCGCCTTCGTCCGGCCGGTCAGCCACAGGAAGATCCAAGCGGCAAGCCGCAAGCCGCAAGTCTTCAGCTGTATGTCGAGACTGACATCTTCGAGGAGGAGCGCCGCGGCGGCGGCCACCTCCGCCAGGGTGTCCAAGGCCGCAAGCGCTCGCTGGCCGCGACCTTCCTGTCTGACCTGCGCGACCTGAAGGTCAACGACCTGATCGTCCACGTCGATCACGGCATTGGCCAGTTCGTCGGCCTCAAGCAGATCTCGGTCGCCAACGGCGATGTGGTGCAGGAGTTTCTTGAGCTCCGCTATCACGGTGACGCCAAGCTCTTCGTCCCGGTTGAGCGGCTCGACCTGATCCAGAAGTACACCGGCGCTGCGAGCCAGCCGCTGGATCGCCTGGGTGGCCAGACCTGGGAGAAGGCCAAGAGCAAGGTCAAAAAGGCCATGCGCGACATGGCGGAAGAGCTGCTCAAGCTCTACGCTGCGCGCAAGGCGGTGCCGGGTCACGCCTTCAGCGCCGACACCCACTGGCAGGAAGAATTCGAAGGCGCTTTCGAATTCGATCTCACCGTCGACCAGGCCACCGCGGTCGTCGACATCAAGCGCGACATGGAATCGTCGACGCCCATGGATCGCCTGCTGTGTGGCGACGTCGGCTATGGCAAGACCGAAGTGGCCATGCGCGCGGCTTTCAAGGCAGTGATGGACGGCAAGCAGGTCGCCTTTCTCGCCCCGACCACGGTGCTCGCCGCGCAGCATTTGAAGACGCTGACGGAACGCTTTGCCGCGTTTCCGGCGAAAATCGACATGGTCAGTCGCTTCCGCACGAAGCTGGAGATCAAGGAAACCCTCGAGGCACTCGCCGCCGGACGCCTCGACGTGATCGTCGGCACCCATCGGCTACTGTCGAAGGACGTCCAGTTCAAGGACCTCGGCTTGCTGGTCGTTGACGAAGAGCAGCGCTTCGGCGTGGCACACAAGGAGCGCATCAAGCAGATGCGCAAGAAGGTCGACGTCCTGACCATGACGGCGACGCCGATCCCGCGCACGCTCAACATGTCGCTGGTCGGCATCCGCGACATGTCGGTGATCGAGACGCCGCCGAAGGATCGACTGTCGATTCAAACCAACGTCGTGAAGTTCGACTCCGCCGTGATCACGCGGGCCATCCGCGCCGAGCTGGCGCGCGGGGGTCAGGTGTTCTTCGTCCACAACCGCGTCGAGTCGATTTACTCGATGGGCAACCTGATTCAGCGGCTGGTTCCCGAAGCGCGCGTGGTCGTCGGCCACGGCCAGATGGGTGAAGCGACCCTCGAGAAGGCCATGCTCGACTTCATGACGCACAAGTGTGACGTCCTGCTCTCGACCACCATCGTCGAGAACGGCCTCGACATCCCCAACGCCAACACCATCGTGATCAATCGAGCGGATCGCTACGGCCTGTCGCAGCTCTATCAGCTGCGCGGCCGGGTTGGCCGCAGCGATCGCGCCGCGTACGCGTATCTGCTGATTCCCCCGGAAGAGGCGCTGTCGCCAGTGGCGCGCAAGCGGCTGGCGGCCATGAAGGAGTTCAGCGATCTGGGCAGTGGCTTCCGCGTGGCCGCGCTTGACCTCGAGATTCGTGGCGCCGGCAACCTGCTGGGCGGCGAGCAGAGCGGCACCATCGATGCGGTCGGCTTCGAGATGTACATGAAGCTGCTCGAAGAGACGATCCGCGAGCTCAAGGGCGAAGACCTGGAAGACGATGTGCGGGCGACGGTGAACCTGAAGGTGGACTTCCGTCTCGACGATCAGTACGTGCCCGACATGAACCAGCGCCTGATGATCTACCGGCGCATGGCCGGCGCGCGCAGCGAGGACGAGATCGCCAAGCTCGTGGACGAGGTGCGTGATCGCTACGGCCCGCCGCCAACCGCGGTGCTGAACCTCGCCGATTTCGCCCGCATCCGCGTGCTGGCCGACAACCTGGGCATCGAGACCGTCGATCGCGACGGTCCGCTGGTGGTGTTCAAGTTCCGCGACAAGGCCAAGGTCGACCCCATGCGCCTGATCGGGCTCGTGCAGGAGCGCGCAGAACTGACGCTGCTCCCACCCAGCACGGTGAAGCTCGACCTCAGGAGTCAGCCGGGCCCCGGGCCCCGGATCCCGGGGGCAAAGCCCAAGCGTCCGCCAGCCTGGTGGGCGGCACGGGCCACGACCGGCGAGGTCACCTCTGGTTTCACCAAGGCCGAGATCCTGAAAGTCGCCCCTGAAGACCCCCGGGCGCCCGATGGCGTCTTAGCCAAGGTGACGGAGTTCCTTGAGGACTTACGCGAACCGTAAAAGTGAAGCAGGTTCACTTTCCAGCTAGAATCAGTGTTTAGCCCTATGAAGAAAAACACCACCGTGGCGCTCGTTCTCGGCATGGTCCTCGCGGCGTCAACCACGGCCGGCCTGCTCGCCCAGGGAACGATCCTCGAGCAGGTGCTCGTCAAGGTGAACGGCGAGATCGTCACCAAGACCGACCTCGAGCAGCGGCAGATCGCGGCGTTGCGCCAGAAGAATCCCGACCTGCGTCCCGACAGCGACGAGGCCTTGCAGAAGGCACTGCTCGAAGTCACGCCGCAGGTGATTGTCGACGCGGTCGACGAGTTGCTGGTGGTGCAGCGCGGCAAAGAGCTGGGCTTCTCGATGTCGAACGATCAGTTCAACAGCATTCTCGAGAACATCAAGAAAGAGAACAAGATCGAGACTGACGAGGCGTTGCAGGCCGCGCTGAAGCAGGAAGGCATGACCATGGCCGACCTGCGCAAGCAGTTGGAGCGCACCTCGATCGTGCAGCGCGTGCAGCAGCAGGAAGTGATGGCGAAGCTGCAGGTCACCGACACCGAGCTCAAGGCCTACTACGACGCGCACCTCACCGAGTTTGCGACCGTGCCGCAAGTGACGCTGCGCGAGATCACCGTTAACGTGCCGGCCACCGCCCAGGGCATTAACGTGGCGCAAGACGATGCTGCCAAGGCGAAGGTCGAGGAAGTGCGCGCCAAGATCGTCGCGGGCGAGCCGTTCCCTCGTCTGGCGGCGGAATACTCCGACTCCGGCTCCAAGGCCAACGGCGGCCTGGTTGGACCGCTCGCCAAGACCGACCTCTCCGAAGACTTGCAGAAGGCGATTGCCGGCCTCATCGCTGGCGGCGTGACGCCGGTACTGAGGACGACGCGCGGCTATCAGGTCATTCGCATCGAGACCTTGCAGGACACCACCACCAAGCCGTTCGAGGATGCCAAGTCCGAGATCGCCGACAAGATCGCGAACGACAAGCGCAAGGTCGAGTTCGACAAGTTCCTCGACAAGCTGCGCGCCGACGCCATCATCGACTGGAAGAACGACGACCTGAAGAAGGCCTACGACATCGGCGTGAAGACCTTCCGGGGCACGGTCACGCAGTAACGTGGACGCCAGCTGGTTTGCACTGTGGACGCGATCGCGTCACGAAAAGCAGGTTCGCGACCAGCTGGAGAAGAAGTCGGTCGAAGTCTTCCTGCCGACGATCGGCAAGTGGAGCCACTGGAAAGACCGTAAGAAGAAGATCGATTGGCCGTTGTTTCCCGGCTACGTCTTCGCCCGCTTCGTGCCCGACGAGCGCATTGGCGTCCTCAAGG
>ENA-ORBV01013005-ORBV01013005.1-microbial-mat-metagenome-genome-assembly--contig:-NODE-13005-length-12711-cov-4.543138_pt1 | contig 12711 bp, 4 predicted proteins | sample MGYA00237777_ERZ505514 | MGnify/ENA primary metagenome ERZ505514 (study PRJEB26160, sample SAMN06269048) | microbial mat metagenome | isolation source: Oligotrophic lake microbial mat | place...
TTTTCAAGCAGAAGACGGCATACGAGATTCGCCTTAGTCTCGTGGGCTCGGAGATGTGTATAAGAGACAGCCCCACGTTGGTCGACCAGATCACCGTACGGGGAGTCGCGATGATCGGGTCACCGAACTGATCGCGAGTGTGAGCGGTGAAGGTCTGCGTGACATTCGGTGCAACGGTGATCGTGCGCGGATTGATCGCCAGCGCCGGCGCCGCCGCGGTCTGCTGGACGATGACGCTGACATCACTGATGACCGTGGCATTGCTGGCATCGCTGATGGTGGCGCGCAGCGTGTAAGTCCCGGCTTTGGTGAAGGTCGCAGTGCTGGACTTCGACGCATTGTCGCCATTGGGGCTGAACGCCACGGTCGCCGGCGGAGTGCCGGTGGTGCTCCAGGTGTAGAGTAACGCCGGTTCCCCCAGGTCATCCGCGCCGGTCACGCTCACCTGCGTGGTCGTTCCTGCCGTCGGCGAGGGTGTTGCGGCCGCATCGATCGCCACCGTCGGTGGACCATTGGTGATGGTAATGGTCGCGGTGGTGGAAGTGATCGCACCGCTCGCCGCCCGGATGGTCGCTGATCCCTGAGCATTGGCGGTATAGAGTCCAGTGCTGCTGTTGATCGAACCGGGACCGCTGAGCTTGGTCCAGGTGACGAGCGGTTCTCCAGCGATCGCGACACCGAACTGGTCAGCTCCGATGGCGGTGAAGTCGACCGTGGTGCCGTTGGCCAGTGTCGTCGTTGCTGGGCTGACGCTCAGCGTAGTGAGCTGTTGTGGCACCGTCGTGGTCACCGAACTGCTCACGCTCTTGCCGCCAGCATCGGTGATGGTGGCGCGCAGTTGATAGGTGCCGGCGGCGGTGAAGGTCGCGGTGCTGGACTTCGCCGCGTTGGTACCGTTGCCCGCAATGCTGAACAACGAGGTCGGTGATCCGGCGAGCGACCACGTGTAAACTAGGTTCGCTTCACCACCGCCATCACTGTCGTTACCAAGTACATTTACTGACTGGGAGGTGCCGGAACCATTCAGTAAACCGACGGCGGCGACAGTCGAAACTGTTGGTGTGGCATTGGCAGGTACGGCGGACGTCGCACGATGGAAACGTAGTGCGACATTGTTCGCCAATATGGTCGAACCATTGTGGCTGTACTGGCGTGCGACCAAGCCATCACCACTTTCCACTCCGATGGTCGCGGAACGACCGGCACCCACCGTTGGCTGCGCCGTGCGGACCTCAAGGTACTGCACCACCACATCGCCGGTCGCTTCCTCCAACAGCGCCTGGAAGGTGTAGGTATTGGTGGGGTCGGGCGTGCTGAACCAGTGCGGCACGCCGACCCAACTGACGATCACCCGGCGGTTCGGTGCACTGCCGTCGCTGGCGAAACGGATTGAACCGGCCACCGAGGGATCGAGATCATCCCACCACACCGCCAGCAAATCGTTGGGGGAACCGGCCGCTGGCAGCGCGGAGTTGAATGGGGAGGTCAGCCCCGCGATGTCGCCGAACCCGATCATACCGTTGGAAGAGACGCTGATCTCGCTGCGGTCGACACCGTAGAACGGGAAAACGAAGGGCAGTGTCAGGGCGGCACTCAGCGCATCGTCGTCGTCATTGACACCGGGATCATCGAGTGTCACCACGGCATGAGCAGTGGGGTCGACCCAGGCGAATGTCGTTGCGGCGACCGTGTAGTTGGCCCGAATGGTCAACCGTATCGGCCGCGCCACGGTCACGCCGGTGCCGGTATCGGTGAAGGTGATGGTGTCGAGGTAGGTGCCTTCCGGCAGCGCGTTGGCGCTTGCGGTGGCATTTACCGTGACGTTGGTGGTCATTCCTCCAGTCACACTGCCGCTGGTTGCCGACAGGGTGAGCCAGGGACGATTGCTGGTCGCGCTCCATCCAACCGTCGTCACCCCAGGATTGTGCAGGTTGAAACTACCGCTGACCGTAAAGGGCCCGACGGGTTCACCTGTCATGATCACCCCTGCGGCATTCGACACCCGCAGCCGTTGCGAGGCCTCGAACGATTCGGTCACCGCCGTGCTCGAACTGTCGGACCCGGCGGAGGCACCGAATCCCAGCCCACGTTTGGCGAACGCGCGCCACAACTCGACCTGGTTGACGCCGCCGGTTTTCACCAGATCAGCTTGCAGGATGGCATCACGCGCCTGAGTGAAGGTGGGACTGGCCGGCGTCAATTTCAGACCATCAGTGACCAGCTCGAGCATCAGGGTGTTGCCGGCCACCGCGCCGTGTTTGGTGATCAATTCACCCCGGCATTCCCACAACGTCTGGCACCACACTTCGCCGATGCTGTGCACCGAATCATCGCCAATGATGCCATTGAAGGTCTGCGGATTGAGTGAACTGCCGGTGACCAGCGCAGCCGGTTCAACGGCATAGGGAAACGAGCGGATGCCACGGAAATAATTGCCCGTGACGTACGATCCCACGGCATAGGTACCGAGGGGATTATCGCCCGGTTCACTGAGCAGAGCGAGGGCGTAGAAATCACTCCAGCCTTCGCCCATGCCGGCGGACTGGATGGTATTGAGACTACCGATCGCTCCGCCACCAACCAGGCGATTGGTTAGGCCGTGGACGTATTCGTGCAGCACCACCGTCACATCCAGACTGCTGTCGCGATCGGGATTGGGCCCGGTGAAGACAAACATCTGCATACGTGGGGCGCTGCCGTCAGTGGGCGTGGAAAAGTTGGCGTTATCGGTGCCGCTGCCGTCCTGCGTATCGGCCTGCACCGCATCGTTGCCGCTCCCGCCACGGCCGAAGTTGTTCTGCTGGAAGTTGCCGGAGGTTTCGGTGAAACCGAGTTGGTAGAGGCGGTCGTGGGCGACGTTGCACCAGTAGAACAGGTTCACCACCGCGGCATCACGGTAGTTCGATGGTGCTTGGGTGAGAACGAGCGGAAAGTCGAAGGTCACCGGGGTTCCGGTGCCAGCGGGGCGTGGCAGGTCGGCGACGTTGTTGGCGTCCAGATCCAAGTGGGCGAAGACGTTGTTGCCGCGGGTCTCGTTGTTCACATCAATCCAGCCATCGGGCGAGGCGGTGCCGTCGATGCTCGTCAGCGTCATCAAGGTGCGGGCGACCTCTGGAGGCTGAGCGGAGGTCGACGAACCGAACCCAGGCGACATCGGCGTCGGGCTGTCACTGGTGTAGACCCGCATTGCCAACAACGTGGCCAGGTTGGCGCTGCCGCTGCCGCCGAGGTTGCTGGTCGGAGGTGTCGGATGCGAGGCGGGATGGCATTGGCAGCCGCCGCCGAGCGCGGTGAAGCGGTGGTCGGGCTTGCTGTTGCCGTTCATCGTGGTCTTCGTCGCCGGGCGTTCGGCGCGTGCACCTTCTGCCATCGCTTTGCCCATCTGCTCCGGCGTGGCGACGTGCTCAGTGGTCAGGCGGATACGTTCCAACACTTTGAGCGTGGTGGTGTCGACCAGCACCGTATACATCAGGCTCTGCGGTTGTTCCACCAGGGTGAACGACCACGCCAAGCGCAGATCATCGGTGGTGGCGAACCACGTTAGGTGCGCTGTGATCTCACCGATCGCGGCTTGCGCGCGCAGGCGTTGGGCGTAGACGGCATCCGCCGCGACGTCGACGGTAACCACGCCATCCGAGCTCAAGCCACTTGCGCGCAGCGCTGCGGCGAGTGCCGCTTCGGCGAGGTGGAGCGGGGTGGTCGGCTGGGCATCGCGTGCCGCCAGTTTCGCCGCGGTCTGCGGCAGTCGTGGTGCAAAGGCGCTGCCGATGGCGACCAGTTCGTCACGCGCGGTGCTGCGGGCCACCAGCAGCGCGCGATGCACCGGGATGCCGTGCAGGCGCTGTTGCCAGACCTGGGTGCGCAAACCGCTGTGCGCGGTGACGTCGTCGCGCACCATATCAGCGTCGTCGAGGATCTCGGCACCGCCGCCGAACAAGTCCGGCCACGCTGCGATGAACCCACGCACCGCGCGATGGTCGCCCGCCAGGGCTGCTTGCGCGCCCGCTTTGCCCATCCCCGCAGGTCCCGTGAGAAAACCATTGGCCGCGGCGATATGTCGAGCCACACCCAGGTGTTCATCGATGGCGACCTGGACCTGTGGTAGCAGGTGGCGCAGGGCTTGTGCCGCGGCCTGCGGATCATGCTCCCCCGCCAGTGCACCAAGGCACACGTGCGAGAGCAGCAGCAACACGGTAAAAACCTGGGCAGGTAGGCGCATGTCGGTTCCCATCACGGCGAGGCGGCGAGGCGGGAAGGAATAGCCGGAGTCCACCAGCGTGCCATCAGCAACCCACTAGCGGTGCAACGTCGGGCGGACTGCGTGCGCCAGCCGCCGTCCTAGCCAGAGATCGTTGGCGGTGGTGAGGGGCCGTTGCCGACCTAGAGTTGATCACCTGTCACGCGCCGGAGCGACCCATGCCCAGCATCCGCCCCAGCTATTACGATCCCATGCTGATCACCATGTCGGGCGAGATGCTCGATGTCGATGTGTGTGTCTACGGCGGCACGGCGGCCGGGGTGGCGGCGGCACTGCAAGTCGCGCGCATGGGACGCTCGGTGGTGGTGCTCGAACCATCGCAGCGCATCGGTGGGATGGCGACCTCGGGCATGTCCTGGGGCGGTGCTGGTGTCGGCGCCAAAGCCGCTGTCGGCGGCATTGCGCGCGAGTTTCAGCAGGCGATGGCTCAGCAGTACAACGCGGCCGGCATCAAGCCTGCAGCGGACCTGTGGTCGTGGGAACCGCACATTGCCGAAGCGTGGTGCATGCGCGTGCTTGCTGACGCCAAGATCCCGGTGCGTCTCTATCAGTTCGCGCATGAGGTCCAGGTCACCGGTGGCGCGATCACGCACCTGTTGCTGGAAGGTGGGCGGCAAGTGCGTGCACGGATGTTCATCGACGCCACCAGCGAGGGCGATCTGCTCGCGTTGGCGCAGGTGCCGTGGACCAGCGGCCGGGAAGCGCACGACGTGTACGGCGAAACCGTGGCTGGCGTTCAGCGCGGAGCGCACCAGCAGTTCGAATTCCCGGTCGATCCCTACATCGTCCCTGGGCAGGCGGCGAGCGGTGTGATAGCGGGTATCTCTGACAGCGTGGCGGCGGCCCCAGGCAGTGGTGATCAGGCGTTGCCAGCCGCGTGTTTCCGCCTGTGCCTGACGCGCACGGCGGACAAATGTCTGCGGTTCACCAAGCCGGATGATTACGATCCGCAATGGTACGAGCTGCACCTGCGCTACTTCGCCACTGGCTGGAACGATGTCTTCCGCAGTTTTCTGCCCATTCCCGGCGACAAGACCGAGGCCGGCACCCATGGCCCGATCGGTATGGATGTCATCGGTCAGAATCACGCGTGGGTCACCGCGGACTACGCCAAACGCGAGGAGATCTTTCAGGCGCACCGCCGTTATCAGCAGGGCTTGCTGTGGTTCCTCGCCAATGATCGCCGCGTGCCGGAGCGTATTCGCCAACCGATGGCGCAGTGGGGTCTGTGCAACGATGAGTTCATCGCAACCGGTGGCTGGCCCGAGCGCCTGCATCTGCCGGTGACGCGGCGAATGGTCAGCGACTACGTGCTCACTGAGCAGGACTGTCGCCGGTCACGTCTGGCCACTGACGCGGTCGCACTTGCGGGTGGAGATCTGCACCATCCGCCGTGCCAACGCGTGATCGTCGATGGTCGCGTGCAGAACGACGGTGGTCTGCACGAGTCGCTGACGAAACCATTCCCGGTGTCGTGGCGCGCACTCATCCCGCCAAGCGGCTCGGTGCAGAACCTGCTGGTACCGGTGTGTCTGTCGGCGAGCCATGTCGCCAGCGGTGCGCTTACGGGTGATGCGCTGCGTATGGCATTGGGACAGGCGGCCGCGACCGCGGCCTGCCAACTCATCGCCGCCGATCGTGGCGCGCACGATCTTGATTACGGTGCACTGCGCGAACGGCTGAAACAGGATGGGCAGGTGCTGGGGTGAGTGATTTGAGAAAGGCTTGAGGCTTGAGGCTTGAGGCTTGAGGTTCGAGACCTCTGAAATCGAAGATCATGGCGTCAACCTTAAGCCTTAAGCCTTAAGCCTTAAGCCTTAAGCCTTAAGCCTTAATCCTTAAGCCTTAAGCCTTAAGCCTTAATCCTTAAGCCTTAAGCCTTAATCCTTAAGCCTTAAGCCTTAAGCCTTTCAATTCCCCTTCCGCTCCACCGCATGCCCAGCGGCACCGTATTTCGTGAAATAGCGTTCGAGCACGCGCTTCACCACCGGCGTGCAGGCTTGTCCGCCGAAAGTCCCGCTGTGGATGAATATGGCGAAGGCGACGGTGGGATTCTTCGCTGGAGCATACCCTGTCATCCACGCGTGGTCGGGCGTTCGACCAGCGGCGCGCGATTCCGAACTGCCACATTCCGCGGTGCCGGTCTTGGCTGCAACCTTGATGCCGGCAGCGGCGTCTTCGAGCACCAGCAGTTTGGCGGTGGACCCAGGGATATTCTCGGTCACCAGTTCCATGCCGCGCCGCAGTTCTTCAAGGTAGGCGTGCTTGATGTGCAGATCCTGCACCACGGGCTGCGTTGCGGGTTTGACCAAGTAGGGGCGCACGATGTGCCCGCCATTGGCGACGGCGGCGGCGAGTCCAGCGATCTGGAGTGGTGACGAGGTAAGGAACTGGCCGATGCCCATGCGCCAGTCGTCGCTCGGCAGCCAGTGGGGTTCCTTCGGGCGCAGTCGGGCGATGGTCGAAGGTCGTGGCAGGATGCCTGGGCGTTGATCGCTGACGTCGAGCGAATTGACGCGCCCTAGGCCAAAGCTGCTGGCGACCTCGGCGAGTTTTTCCCCGCCCAAACGTTGAGCGATGGTGGCGAAGTAGACGTTGGATGACACCTGGATCGCGTGTGCCAGATCGTAGTCGCCCGGCGGCGCGTGGTCGCGCAGCACTTTCTGTCCACGCACCAACGTCATGTAGCCCTGCGAGTGGATGTGTTCACCCGGCGTCAGCACGCCATGTTCGAGGCCAGCGAGCGCGGTGCACAGTTTCATCGCCGAGCCCGGTGATTGGTCAGGCATGGTCGCATGATTGAGCAGTGGGTCGCCCGGCGCTTTCAGCAGTTCCTCATAACGCGTACGCAGATCGTCGAGTTGGTAGCCTGGGCTGCTGGCGAGTGCGATGATTGCGCCGGTATGGCAATCGATCAGCGCGAATCCGGCGCGGCCTTTGCCCACCGGCAGGGCGGCCTTCATCTTGTCCGTGGCGGTGCCGAGATCCTCCGCAAGTTTGAACCAGTTGTTCAGGCTGTCCTCTGCTAACGTCTGCAATTCCATGTCGAGTTCGGTGCTCAGATCGTTGCCGGCCAGGGGCGGATCATCGCGCACCACGCGTGGACCGTCGGGCGTACGCGCGCGGATCAGCGTTCCGGAAACACCGCGTAGGATCGAGTCGTAGCGTTTTTCCAGGCCACTGATGCCTTGCCAGCTGAATGAGCCGGGTTCTTCCGGATCTTCACCACGACGGATGCTGCCGATCAGGTGGCTGGCGGAACCAGGGAAGGGATAGGAGCGCCCGAGATCGACTTGTAGGCCGAGCCCGGGCAAGGTGGCACCGGTGTCTTCGTACTTCGCCGCAAGATCGGACGGCGGCAACACGCTGATGCCGGCAAGACGCACGGCGATGGCGTGCGGCACGCGTTCAATCAGCGGGATCAGGTCGAGGCGCGTCTGGCCGGCCCACGAGCGATCGGCGATGGCGCGCGCTTTGGACAGCGCGGCTTCGACATCCAGGCGCGTGAGCGGCAGGCCGAGGCGCGTCATCTCGGCAGACAAACCGGCGCAGAGCCGATCGTAACGCGCCGGATCGAACACCACCTGACGGATCTTGAACTCACGTTCTGCCGACACCGCGCGTTGCCGTTCGGCGTGCCGCAGGATGAGCGATTCGATGAGCGACGCTTCGACGCCGAGCGTCGCACCGAGTCGGCGGGTCACCTGGGCGAACAAGCCGTCGCTTTCCGGTGCATCGCCCTGGATCAACAGAATGCGTTCGCGCAGTCCGGGCACACCGGTGATCGGCAGCTCATGAAGACCCTGATCGATGGGCAGGAGCGGCGCGATACTTTCTGCCCGGGCGGAGTGAGCAAAATAGTACGGCGTGACCGGCGGGCGCTCACGTGCCGACGCCAGCGCGCGGTCGAAACGTTCATGCACCAGCTGTGGCGTTTCGCCCAGCAGACGTGCGAGCACTTCCTCGGCCTGCGCCCGGCGATCGGGATCGACCAGCCGCAAATCGAGCACCAGCGTAGTGCCGTCCTCCAACTGCAGATCGACGCGGAACTGCGGCAGGAACGGTTCAAGCGCTGGCGCACACTGCGGGACCTCCTGCGAAAAATCCTGGTCGAGCACGGCCGCGGCGGCGCGGAACTCGCGCTCGGTGATCAGCCCCATCGGTGCCTGCCAGCGTGCGCTCAGTTCACGGCTGAGGGCTTCGCGTGGATCCTCGGTGACCAGATCACCTTCGACCAGACGAGCGACCTCGGAATCGCGTTCGCTGCCGGTCGGCACCAGCGCGAGACGTGGCACCGCCACCAGCGTCAGCTGGTCGTCACGTACGCGGGCTCCGCGTCGCACGGCCACCGCCGGATGGTTGATCAGGTCGCGCGTTAGCGCTTCACGTATTCCCAGCGGTGGTCGGCGCAGGCGCACGGCCAGCTCCGCCACCAGTGCATCGGTGTGCTGTTCGTCGAGCCGCCAGAGCGGCACCTGTCGGCGTTCGCGTCCGGATAGCTCCAGGTCGGCGAGCACGACTCCCAGATGATAAACCGCGCGGTTGTCGACCAGCGGCGCACCGCTGCGATCAAGGATGCGTCCCCGCCTAGGCGGCACGACCTCAGTCACATGGCGTGAATCGTCGACCACCTGCGCCAAATGGCTGCCTTGGACCAACTGCAGATCGATCAGGCGGATGAGGAAGACCCCCATCAGCAGCGCGAACAACACGGCGATGAGCCAGATGCGATCGGTCATTGGGGCGCAGGCTACAGGCTACCGGCTACAGGCCACAGGCCATCGACCGGCGGTCTCATGGCGTAAAGCTAAGCGGAGAAAAAATCGAAAGGCAGAAGGCAGAAAGCAGAAAGCAGAAAGCCTAGCCACAGAGGCCACGGAGGGCACAGCGGTGGGAAAGGTTGTTCCTCTCTGTGGCCTCTGTGGCCTCTGTGGCCTCTGTGGCCTCTGTGGCCTCTGTGGCCTCTGTGGCTGGCAGTCTAGCGTTTCAGATTGGTGCTGGTTCAAAGCCGGCTTGAGGGCAGGCATGATCCAGTGGCCTGTAGCCCGTCACCCGTCACCCGTCACCCGTCACCCAGAGTTCAGACAAACAGGCTCATGAGCAGCACCATGGCAAAGCCGACCAGACCGACGAGGGTGAGCGAGACCGTCCACGATTTCAGGGTGTCCTTGACGCTCATGCCGAAGAAGCGGTTCACCAGCCAGAAGCCGGAGTCGTTGACATGCGACAGCACCGTCGCGCCAGCGGCGATGGCGATGACCATCAGGTCGAGCGTGCGTCCACCCACTCCCAGCGCTTCGTTGATGGGGAACATCAGGCCACAGGTGGTGACCATGGCGACGGTGGCCGAACCCTGCGCCACGCGGATGAAGGAGGCGATCAGGAAGGCGGCGATCAGCGGCGACATCGCCGAGGTCTTCATCATGTCACCGATCATGGTGCCGATGCCGGTATCGCTCAGGATGCTCTTGAACACCCCACCGGCGCCGGTCACCAGGATGATGATACCAACCGGTTCGAGCGACTTGGTGGCGATCTCCTGAACTTCATCGCGGGTGTAGCCCTTGAACTTTCCAAGCAGACGGAAGGCCACCAGCGACACGATGATGAGCGCCGAGAACGGGTGGCAGATGAAGCGGATGATGTCGCCGATGGAGGCACCATCGAACATCACGGCGGTGAAATAATTGCCGATCGCGGGGATCGCGATCAGGGTGCCGATCAAGATCATCAGCAGCGGCAGCAGGATCAGGAACAGCACCATGCCGAAGCCGGGCAGATCCTTGTCGTCTGCTTCCGTGCCTTCCACGGGAAAGACGATGTTGCACGTCACCTTGTCGGCGATGTAACTACCGAACAGTGGACCGGCGATGATCGCTGCGGGAATTCCGGCGATCACCCCGAAGAGGATGACCCAACCCAGGTCGGCCTGGAGCATCACCGTTGCGGTCATCGGTCCCGGCGTCGGCGGGATGAAGCTGTGCGACACCGCCAAGCCAGCCAACAACGGAATGCCGTAATAGAGCAGCGGCTTGCCGGCCTTCTTGCACAGGCTGTAGATGATCGGGATGAGGATGACCAAGCCGACATCGAGGAAGATCGGGATCGAAATCAAGAAGCCGGTCAGGGTCATCGCCCACTGCGTGTTTTTTTCACCGAAGGCGCGCACGATCGAACGCGCCAAACGCTCCGCTCCGCCCGAGACCTCCAACATCCGTCCGAACATCGCGCCCAGGCCGACGACGATGGCGATGAAGCCGAGCGCCTTGCCCATGCCGGTCTCGACCGACTTGAGGGTCTCCAGCGGAGCCAAACCGGAACCGATGCCGACACCCATGCTGACCACCAGCAGGGTGATGAAGGGGTGCATCTTGAACCGGATGATCAGCACCAGCAGCGCGGTGATGCCGATGACGATCGCGGAGATCAGGCGGAAAGCGCCGACCTCAGGTTTGCCGGGACTAACAGGCGCGCTGGCGGCCGGTGCAGTAGTCGCGGCCGCATCGGCTGCAGCCAGCACCTGATCGCTGTTGCTGATCAGCACATCGGTGATGGTGGACAGCAGGGAATCGATCATCGGTGACATCCCACGAACGCGGTGGTGTTCACGTGACCAGAACGTCAGCCAACCGTGAATCAGGAAGCGAGGGACGGTGTTCAGCACTCCTGGGAGTCAAGGCGCGGCGCAAGAGGAGCGGGGACCACGTATGAGGCACGCGTGAGTTACGAGCTGCGAGCTGCGAGTTACGAGCTACGAGCTACGAGCTACGAGCTACGAGTTACGAGTTACGAGTTACGAGTTACGAGTTACGAGTTACGAGTTACGAAAACGAAAGCCCTGGCCAGAGCCAGGGCTTTCCTGTGGTCAGGTGCGAACTCGTAGCTGGTAGCTGGTAGCTGGTAGCTCGCAGCTACGCGCTCCTCAGCGCGCCTTCATCGCCGTCCATACCTGATCATAAATCTTGGTCTCAGCGCCGACGTCTTCCTGGAACTGGCAGACCTTCAGCTGTTCTGCGGTCGGATAGATACCGGTATTCTTCTGATCCGCTTCAGTGATCAGCGGCATAGACGCCTGGTTCGGCGTGGCGTAACGATTGAAGTTCGACAGCTGCGCGCCGACCTTGGCGTCGAGGATGTGGTTGATGAACTTTTCGCCGCCTGCCTTGTTCGGGGCTTTGGCGCAGATCAGCATGTTATCGACCCACAGGATGCCGCCTTCCTTGGGCACGGTGTAGGCGAATTTTTCGTCCATGATGTTGCGCACCGCGTCGCCGTTGTAGACCACCGCGGCGACCGCTTCACCGGCGAGCACCTTGTTCATGCCGCCGACGCCGCCGTCGAAGCCGATACATTTGGATGAGGCCTTGGCCTTCGCCAGCAGCGCACCGCAGGCCTTGATCTCCTCCGGCTTGCGCGTGCTGGCGTTGTAGCCCAGGAACATCGCGGCGATGCCGCTCATGCTGCGCATCTCATCCATCATCACGAAGGGCCCAGGTTGCTTGGCCTCATCGAACAGCAGCGCCCACGACACGTCACCCTTCACCTTGGCGGTGGTATACATCAGGCCGATGGTGCCCCACTGATAGGGATAGCTGTAGGTATTGCCTGGGTCGAAGGCGGGGTTCTTGAACTTCTCCATGATGTTCACGCCGTTGGGGATGGCGGTCTTGTCGAGCTTCTGCACTAGCGCGAGCTTGATCATGGTCGGCACCACCACGTCGGTGGCGACCACGATGTCGTACTGGCTGACGCCGCCGGCCTGGAGTTTGGCCAGCATGTCGTCCTGCGATTCATAGACATCGATCTGCACCTTCACGCCGGTGGCGGCCTCATAAGCCTTGGCGATCTCCGGGTCGATGTACTCGCTGTACGACAGCATCATCACCGGTTTTTCAGCGGCGCTGAGGGTGAGCGGGATGACCGCGGCACAGAACAGGGAGGCGATGGTGGTGAGCAGACGCATGACGGTCACTCCTGGGTTTTGGGACGGGTGAGGTGGGTGAGGGCGAGCACGAGTACGACGGTGGCGAGCAGGATCAACGTCGAGAGCGCATGGATCTCTGGTGCGATGCCGCGCCTGATCGAGGCCTGGATCAGCAGCGGCAACGTCGTCGATTGCGGACTGGCGGTGAAGAAGCTGATGACGAAATCGTCGAGCGACAAGGTAAAGGCGAGCATCGCTCCGGCGGCGATCGCGGGGGCCAACTGCGGCAAGAGTACGCGGCGGAACACCCCCCACGACGAGGCGTAGAGATCACGTGCCGCTTCTTCCTGCCCATGGCCGATCTGCGCCAGGCGCGCATGCACGATCAGCGCGACGAACGACACCTGGAAGGTCACGTGCGCCACGACCATGGCGAACATTCCTGGATCGAACAACGACCTGTCTCTTATACACATCTCCGAGCCCACGAGACTAAGGCGAATCTCGTATGCCGTCTTCTGCTTGAAAA
>ENA-ORBV01013008-ORBV01013008.1-microbial-mat-metagenome-genome-assembly--contig:-NODE-13008-length-12709-cov-5.220472_pt1 | contig 12709 bp, 11 predicted proteins | sample MGYA00237777_ERZ505514 | MGnify/ENA primary metagenome ERZ505514 (study PRJEB26160, sample SAMN06269048) | microbial mat metagenome | isolation source: Oligotrophic lake microbial mat | place...
GCTGAGGCGTGCCATGTGCCGACAGCCAGTGGCTAAGCTGAGCTTGGTCAGCTTGTTCAAGGGTCACCACCGGGCTCGTTCTGGGCATGCATCATCATGCCTGAGCTTGGAAAATACCACCATCTATTTGTTGGACACTACACTAGGTTGAACTGCGCGGCGGCAGGCAAAGCCTTTCCTCACTCTTCGCTCGCCACGATCAGCTGTGCCTGCGTCTGCTTCCATCTACCCGCTTCCAAGTCGTACCCCTGGTCCTTTTCTGTGAGGCTCCAGGCGCTGTAGAGGTCGGCGAGGGTCTGGGCGCAGCCACGTGCATCCTTGAACGGCGGGCCGTAGGATCTGGTCAATTCCCACGCTTCCAGCAGGTTGGTTCTGGCGGCAGGATATCGACCCAAGGCCATGCGCGCCTTGCCCAGGTTCATCAAGAACCTGGGAACTCGCCAGGCGTTGGTATCCTTCAGGAAGCGGCGGGTTCCCGCTTCGATGGCGAGCATCAATTCGACCGCCTCAGCATGCTTGCCCTCGGCCATCAGCCGACTCGCTTCCGCGTTCTTGGCGATCATGTTGTCGATGCGTTCCTTGCCCGAAAACAGACTGCTGGGATCGTCCGGCTGCCAATTGGCCGGTGGCTCTCCCGGCATTCCGAAAAACTCGACGCGACGCTGAAACGCAACCATTTCGCCAACACCGGTGATGTCTGCCAGATAGCGCGCTGTCTCGTAGCTCATGCGCTGACCCGGGCTCAGTTTTTCGTCGGTAGAGACCAGGTATGTATAGAGTCGCCGTATCTGCTTCGCCTCTTCCGCAAGCGGCGTACCTTTGGCGAGATTCCTGACCAGGGCCACGCCAATCATGCGTGACAGCAGACCTCCGCTGGAGCGCATCAGGCGCTCGCCAACGGCCAGACAATCCGCACGGAGCTCCTGATCTTCATTGGGCGCCGACTCGGCAGCGGCGCCGCAATAACGCAACAGCTTGCTCCAGTTCAGCATCGGGACCTGATCGGCCTCAAGCGTGGCAATGCTGGCTTCCGGACGCTCCAGCGGCGCAAGGATTTGGGCGGGTCGGGCAATCAATGTCGGCGCGGGCACCGCGGCCACCTCAATCGCCCTGCTAAAGGCGAGTAGGTTGGCGCCGCCGTAGTCATCGAAATGCGCGCTTCGCGCCGCTTCGTGCAGGGCCTCGCGCGCACGTGGCCCCTCGGTGATCAACAACAGCAGCCAATGGTACATATTGTCTGGCGCCATCCGCACCAGGGTCTCGGCGGCTTGCGGATACAGACAACGTGGCGCCTGATCGGTCTCCACACAATAAACGGCAGCTACCTGCCAGACGAAAGGATCATTGGCATGTGCCTTGATTGCCGACTGCAGCGAGGCCGCAAAGATCTCGGCGGCATCCGCATTTTTTGAGTCTCTCCACGCCAACATGGCCGCGTAGACGTCGCGATAAGCGTCAGTGCCGGCCTGCAAAGCCTGGATCATTTGGCGCCGGTAGTCGGCTCCGAGCACATCCATGACTTTGACCAACAGTTCCTCGGCACCGTCGTGCTTTTCGCTTCCGACGGCGCTGGCGAATGCCGCGAGTGCATCGGCCTGGCGCTCCTCGTCGTTTGGCAGGCGCGTGCGCAGCCATTCGATCAGATCGCGGGCACGTTCCGTACCTTCATAGGAGAACAGAAAAGCACCGGTTTCACTGGCGAGGGTGGTGCGGTCGCGTTCGGCCTTGGCGACATCGCGCTGCGCCGATGCCTCCTGCCACTGCCAGGTGGTGGTGGCGGCGCCAATCAACAGCGTGAATGCGGTCGCGGTAACTGCCATCGCGAACTTCGGCTCGCGCTGAAACCAGCGTCGCATCCGCTCAAACGCGCCGATGGGTCGCACTTTGACCGGCAAGCCATCGCGCACGCGGCGCAATTCATCGGCAAGCTCTGCGGCACTGGCGTAGCGGTCCTTGGGCTGCAGTTCCAGGCACCTCATGCATATCGCCGCCAGATCGCGTGAAATCGTCGGATCAAGTTCTCGTGGGGCCCGGATGCGTCCAGCGGCGGCACTTCGAATCAGCTCGTCGGGACTGCCTACCCCGTGCGGCGAAACCCCGGTGAGGCAGCGATACAAGAGCGCGCCGAGGGCGTAGATGTCGGTCGCCGGGGTTAATCGATACTGTTTGATCAGGATCTGCTCCGGCGCCATGAAGGATGGCGTGCCCGAAACTTCCTGCGCATCCACGCCGCCGTTGCCGTCCATATGCCGCGCCAAGCCAAAATCAGCGATCAACGGTTCGTCGCGGCTGTCGAGCAGCACATTCGCCGGTTTCAAATCGAGGTGCAGCAGCCCCAATCGATGCGCATAGTCGATGGCCTCGCACAGTTTCAGCATGAGCACGATGACCGCTGCAACCGGCATCCGCTGCTCGTCCAACAGCAGCGCCAGCGAGCGGCCCTTAATCAGCGGCATGGAAAAATAGTGTACCGAATCGATCGAGCCAACCTCGTGCACCGGCACGATATTCGGGTGCATCAGCCGCGCCGCGGCGCGCGCTTCGCCCAGAAAGCGCGCGACATTGATGCTGTCGGCGAAGCCGGCCGCGATAAACTTGATGGCGACATCGCGGTCCAGGCTGCACTGACGTGCGCGATAAACCACGCCCATGCCACCGCGGCCAATTTCCTCCAGCAACTCGTAGTCGCCAAACTCGCGTTGCTGCGGATCTTCCAGATCCAATGCTGGCCAACTCAGATCGGCAGCGCTGTTATCGGCGATGGCAGCGCGCGCCAAGGACATCAGGATCGAATCAGATGGATCGGCATTACGGGTGGCGTCGTTGTTTGATTTACTCATGGCACTGCCCTCGTTTAAATGACAGCACTACGCGCCGGGCGCTAAAAGTGACAGGATTGAGCATGATCGTTTGCGCGACTTGCTGACAGCCACCGCGTTGTTCAGCCGGTCAATGACGTCACCTTACACCCTGCTCTTACGCGTCAGTCTGGAAGCCATGGCCAAATTTCCGAGTACGCAGTGGAGTTTGATCCGGCGCAGTGGCGATTCGCCATCGGCGCGACGATTGGCCTTCGGCGAGTTGGCACTGTCCTACCGCGGCGCGATTCGTTCGTTTTTTAGCGCGCGCCTGCCTGCCGCCGACGCTGACGATGCCACCCAGGGATTCATGTCGGCGAGCTTTGAGCATGCCTGGTGGTCACGCGCCGACGCCGAATGCGGCAGTTTTCGCGGCTTTCTGCTGTTGTTGTTGCGCCGCTATCTCGGGCACCTTTTACAAGCGCGCCAGGATCGGCCGGAGGCAAGCGCGGCGAGCGCCGAAGTCGCCGATCCGGCGCCTACAGCAGAACAGCTATTCGATACCCGTTTCGCGCTGCTGCTGTCAGCACGGGCGATCGACAACTTGCGTCTACGCTATAGAGAGCGTGGCCGCGGCGCCTTGTTCGAACAGCTATTACCGCTATTAGCCGCGCCGCCCGAACACGGCCGATTCAAGCACATCGCCGAATCGCTGGGATTACCGGCCAATACACTGACGGTCGAATGCAAACGCCTGCGCACCCGATTGCGCGAACGCATGCGCGCCGAGTTGCTGGAACTGTGCGCGGACCAGCAGGCATTCGACGATGAGTGGGCGGCCCTAGAACGAGTGCTCAACGGGCACGATTGAGGTGTTGGTAGCCATTGGAGCATCATGATGCGGACGCATCATCCAGGTTGAAAAACGACATGCGTACGACGATCGACATTCCCGATATTGCCCATCAGCGTCTCAAAGTGCTCGCGCAAGCCTGGGGAAGTTATTAATTGAATTGAGCGATCAGGCGCGCGGGCTGGCAATTGATACGGAGACGGCGGTCATATCCAGCTTGGCAACCAGCTTTCTAAAACTGAAGCTTGGCCGTCCAGTCACCGCCGAGGAGCTGAAGGCGCTGGATGAGTGACGCGCGGACATCTGCTCGACACCAGCATGTTGTTGGCTTTGGGGCTGGACGATCACCTACAGAACAGAAAGGCGCTAGGCAAGCAGGATGTGGTGCGTGCAGCGAACCGCATTGATGGAGTAATAATGTAAATCAAGCACAAGCGATGTGGTTCGCTATGCTCACCCCATCCTACTTGTGCTGATTTAATTAATTTCGGCGGATGGCAAAGCGAGAGGGTCTCGCGATCAGAACCTGACGGCAGCACTTGGCAGGTCACCATTGAGCCGGGAATGAACGGCTACGAATTCCTGCCGAGAAAACATGCAGAGCGCCGCGCATTGATCTTGTTTGATGCGCAGCATGAATAGATGTTCGATGCCGGCTAATTTGTTGTTTGCAGCACAATCTGGGCGCAGCCCAGATTGTGCCAGGACCTAAAACCCGGACGTTTCATAAACTTCACGCGTCCTCGCGTGAGTTCACGAAACATCCGGGTGAAACAACAGCCTGCAAAAGTGACCGACCTGCCCTCATCTTGTCGCTAAATGACAAACAGGCGCACGCGCATCTGAGTTTTACGGCCGCAACCACATGCGGGCGCCGCGGGCGGGCAGGCTGAAGTTATAACTGCCGCTACTAATACGAACAACATTGCCACTGCCTAGCGTGTCGGTGTAGTTGGTATTCCACCACAATACGCTGCCGTTCATATTGATATTGCTGTTGACCACCGTTGCGCACTTATTGATTCCGACAATGCCACGATTACCGCGCCGAAATAAGATATGGCAATCGCTGAACGACAGCACTTGCATATCGTTGCCCTGCGCCGAATTGTGGAAGCGCAGCATGCCTTTCAGGTCGGTACGATTCCAAGCATTCACCCAACGGTTATCGCCACTCTCGTTATTATCGCTATACAAAAGTGGCACACCGCCGTTACGCCCCAATACGTAGGCATAGGCCAGAGTTTCATCGGTCGGATCCATAATCAAATACCGAAACCCGGCGTTATTGGGAATGTCATGCGTGGTGGTGAACGTAATGGCCCGTGCCGGCTGCAGAGCCTGACCGGTCGCCAGCGGATCAACTAGTCGATTCATGCTGCCACCCAAGCGGAAAGCACCCCGCAATGAGTTGAGCAATGGGAAATCGTAAGCGCCATGATCGGTATCTTGCAGATATGGCCGCAAGAAATTCTCGTATTCGCTTTCACCCGCACCGCCGCCGGTGATCACTTCGCCAAAAACCTGCACGCCTGCTTTGATGTCTGCACTGAAAACCCGATTCATATGGGTGGCCGTCATATGTTTTGCGGCATCCACCCGAAACCCACGCACTCCGATGGTTTTTAGCGCACGCAAATACTGCTGTTGTTGGCTAACCACCCAATCGTTTACCAAGAGATCGGGTAAACCGACATCCCCACCACCACCGCACAGTCGAAATGTTTGAACTTGGTAAACGTTATTGTAGTCAGTGATACAAGTGGCCGGACCAAAATCCAATGGGCTTAAATAGTTGAAGCTGATATTTCCAAACAGAACCTGACGGTCGTAATAGGTCCGATTGCTAGCATAGGTATTCAATACCAGGGAACCGGGGTAATTGAGATCGGGGCGGATGCCCGCCTCATTGGCCATATGGTTGAAGACAATATCGGCATAAGTGGCGATGCCGCGCGTATTAAGCGCCTGCACCATCGCCCGAAAAGTCTCCGTATTACCCAGTGGGTTGTCGATCAAACGCAAATCCTGCGGCTGGTAACGCGCCCACCAAGCGCTACCTTGCGATTTGTACGCGGGTGCGACCAACACCATTTTGTAACCCGCAGTGCGAATAGCGTCGGCACGTGCGGTGACATCGGCGTAACGCCAATTGAACGCATGCAAAATGACATCAGCAAAAGCCGGCAACGGTAAGCCGGCCAGCAGCGTTAGAACGATTAATCCCATTTTGAGCTGCGTGGTAAAGAAAGTGCGCGCAGCGGTGACCCGCGCCGATAAGGCGAGCTTTTTCATCATCATCCCCTTCGATGAGTCGCCGGCTGGCCAGGTGGCTGCCGACGTATGGCGGTTTGCCTGCGGCGCGGTGCCCTCCCTTGGGCGCTGCGACAAGCCCGCCCGACTCCCCGCCGGACGGTGAACACGAATGCGCTGGACCCCTCCTGGCGCATTCGTTGTGCTACAGGTCTGTGATGTTATGTCACTGCGGCCTTCGGCGACTCACTCTGCAATCGTATTCAGCAGATGCGTCCAAACATGCGCAACCCGCGCTGTTGGTGCCGAGTTTGCGTGAATTCATCCGAGATCGTTGTTCAGCCAATTTTCTCATTCAATACAGTTGAATCCTCAGCATGATTGAATGTGAGAACCAAATGCAGATCAAAGACTCGGCACTGCTCGACCCCGCCAAGTTGCGGCTGCTCAGCGATCCGTTGCGCAGTTTCGTGGTGTATTCGGTGATTCCACAAGCGAAGACCGTCAAGCAGCTGGCCGAAGAACTTGGCTGTCCGCCGACGCGGCTGTATTACCACATGCAACAGCTGGAGAAGCATGCTCTGGTGTTCGTTGAGGACACCCAACTGGTGTCTGGCATCGTCGAAAAACACTACCGCGCGGTGGCACGTGAGCTGCGTCTGGATCGCTCTGCCTTCAGCGCCGGTGGGACGACGGACCGCTCGCGCCTGGACGCGCTGCTCGGTTTTGTATTCGACCAAAGCCGCGTGGAGATCCAGCGGCAGGTCGAAAGTGGGGCGCTTGACCTGCGCCGCGCAGCGCCGCAACTGGGCGCGCTGATGGCGGGCGGCGGCGCTGGCGTAGGTTTTTTGTTCGCCACTTTGGGCTTGAGCTGCCCTTTGTGCACACCCGCCTGAGCAGCCGTGTCTGAAGGCAGCCTCAATCGCGGCATGGATCGCGGCCTGGCCGTCTTCACCGCGGAGCAGATCCGCACACTGCGCGGCAAACTGGCCGAGCGCGCAGCTCAGCTGCACCTAGTCCCCGGGATTGGGCCATGATCGTTGCGTTTAATACCCTACCCCGCCCGACCGATTTCTGGCCGATTTTGCCTACCCTAACGCGTTGATTTGTAGGTCACGTTGGCCGCAGGCCGACGTGACATCGGCGCACTGCCCACCATCAATGAATCAAAGCCGATCACAGTTTGATGCGCGAATAAGCGCACCGCTAGGCGATTGGGACTCTCCATGAACCGCTATCGTAAGTCATTGATTCGTCGTTGCGAGGTCTCGGCGCGACGACGGCCGTGGCAACCCAGGGACGTTGTCGCGGCTTAAGCGAACGTCCCTTTATTGCCGCGGTCGCTTTAGGCTCCCTCGCAAAGACCAGCCTGGTGGGTTCATCCGCGTGCACTTTCGGGCTGAAAAAGAGATCTTGCAATGAGAACGCGGCAACTCAGTTCGGCGAATAGGGCAAAGAGGAGTGGTGCAACACGATACGGAGCTTGCCGTCGTCGGTCTTCTTGAAGGTCCAGGTCTTGTCGACCGCAGTCTTGCTGCCGTCTTTGCCAGTGAAGATGACATTGCCCATCGTGTTTGCGACGTCGCCGTTGATGTGGATCGCGACATTCTTGATCTCGACCGCCTGCCAAGCTTTCAGCGCGAACCCAGTGTCTTTCGGATAGTCGCTGTCGCCACCGACAAAATAAGACAATGCACCGTCTTTGGTGGTGCGAAATGTGTGCGGCGCTTCGGCCAGAGTGGGCTTGAACAGCACTGGACCCAGGTTGTATCCGTAGGCGCCGTCAAGCACTGCGCTGGCAAGCTCCTTGGCCTTTGCGTGACCTTCGGTCTCGTTGACTTTACCGATTTGCAGCAGTGCGGCGCCCCAGGCGTTTTGTGCGGCGAGCACTTCAGCTTCGGTGATATTGGCATTGTAGGTTGGCGTTGCATCGGCGAAAGCAGCATGGGCGGAAAGCATGCTGGCGACGACCAACAAAGATCGAGCGATGGGGCGGGTCGACATGAGTGCTCCTGGAGTTTGCGGGTGGGTAGGCGACTAGAAGCCGGGATGTTACTTCCAGACCAGAGCCGGATTTTTTTGAACGCTAGCAGCACCCCGGTATAAGAATTGCGAACGGAAACGCCAGCGCTTTTAACCTAGAAACCTCAGTTGGACGGGGTAGAGTGTGCGGTTATGGGTGTGCAGGGCAAGGCGCAATGATGCGGAATAGTTCTTCTATTCCAACGAGTTGCAACGCAGCCATGCGCGGAGAGAACCTTGCAATCTGCCCCGTAGCGGACTCACCCAATGGGTGAACGAGTGAATCGACTGAAAAGCTAAAAGAATCATCGTGCTATGGGTGATTAGAAGCGGTCAACTGAGGTTTCTAGGTTGAAGGATCATCAGCGCAGCCGCCTCCGCGAGTGCTTTATCTTTGCGATTAAGTTCGGTCTGCAGGCGATCACGATCCCGACGCACCTCTCGAAGCGCGTGCGATTCTTCCGATCGCGGCGCCGTCAAAGACTGCCGCCAAGCCTGCAAATGATGCGCAAACAAGCCGCGCTCGCGACACCAAGCCGACTGCTCGACGTCGCTCAACCGAGCGATCGCCTCTAACGATTGCAACTGTTCAACCGGTGAAAAGGCGTTTGCCGACCGATTTGCCCCACTCGCCGCACCCGCTTTCCTGGCAGACTTGAGCCAATTCTTCAACGTCCCAATGTTCACCCCGCAAGCCGACGCCACCTGTTCAAGCGTCTGATCAGCCGGCCGATTAGCCGCTCTATGCAAGGCTTCCGTCCGCAATTCCTGGCTGTAATTCTTGTGCTGTTTCATTGTTAATTCCTTGTCGCCCAAAGAGATGATCTGCCATCGACAGGTAGTTTGACAGAGGGGGCTCCTCAGTCGATTCGTGAAGGGACTGGAAGTAGCAACGCTCGATATTCCCACTGGTCTCGGGAAAACAGCTGTGATGGCTATCTGGCTTGTCGCACGCGCGCTCGGCGCCAAACTCCCGCGACGACTGGTTTACGTCGTCGATCGTCGGGCTGTAGTGGATCAAGCAACCGATGTCGCAGAGTCGCTGCGCCTCTGGGTATCGCAAGACCGTGCGGTGGCAGACGCATTAGGCTTACGTGGACAGCCACTGCCGATCTTTACCCTTCGCGGACAGTATGTCGACAACCGAAAATGGCTCGACGACCCAAGTGCCCCAGCCATCGTTTTGGGCACCGTCGACATGATCGGATCGCGCCTGTTGTTCGAGGGTTATCGCTGCTCACGAAGGATGCGGCCCTATCACGCTGCCCTGCTCGGGGCCGACTCCCTGATCGCGCTTGATGAAGCGCATCTGGTGCCAGCTTTCGAAGCGTTGGTGCGATCAGCTGTGGAAAACAAATTACTAAAGCCACAGGCAAGCCGAAGAGGTGCGGTGCCCCCATCGCTCATGATGTCGCTATCTGCGACTGGCCGAGCAACGACGGTCGGCACTCTCTAACTCGGCGATGCTGATCTGTCCGATGAAATTGTCATGCAGCGTCTGGCCTCTACAAAGCGCGTTCGAATCAGAGAACCGGTTGAAATCGCTGCGTTAGCGAAAACGCTCGCAAGCAATGCATGGAAACTCACCGCTGGCGGTCAGCTCGCTTGCAGGGTCATTGCATTTGTCGACAGCCGTAAAATGGCGCAAGAAGTTTGCGCCGCAATCGAGAACTTCGCAAAAAGCGATAGCACTTCGCCCAAGGTGGAAATCCACAAGCCGGTGCTCTTTGTCGGCGGTCGTCGGGTTGCAGAGCGCGAAGCAGCAGCCGAGCAGCTGCGTAATCTCGGGCTCATCGCTGGCTCGCAGTGCGAGCCTGACCAGCCGGTTTTCGTCGTAGCGACCAGCGCCGGCGAGGTCGGTATAGATATCGACGCCGATCATGCGGTGCTCGATCTCGTTGAGTGGGAACGTATGGTGCAGCGGCTGGGTCGTGTGAATCGCCGCGGTGTCGGCGACGCCAACGTTTGGGTAGTAGCGCAAGTGCGCGACGACAAGACGACGACCGCACTCGCGAAAGAAGAAAAGCTTTTAAGCAAACAATCAAAAAACGCAGATGCCCCCGACGAAGGCGAGGGTCAAACAGCAGACAAGGGCGACGATACAACGGATGACAAGCCGCCCAAGAAGCTCAATGACGACGAGCGCCGACGTGTAGAGCGCTAGAGAAGAAGGGAATCGACTCAAGCTGTCATCTGCAGTCTTCCGCTTTCTGATGGCGCTTACGACGGGAGCCCTCGCGCGCTGACCGAGCTCAAGAAACACCAAGCAAACCTGATCGAAAAGGCGTCAACGCCCGCGCCGTTGCACCCCGAACTCAGGCTCGCTGTCGTGCAGTCGTGGTCGATGACCTCGCTTGAGGAGCACACCGGGACGTCCGAACGTGCGGCCTTGGCTACGCGGCTGGGTTGACGAGGAACCGCAAACCACCGTCGTGTGGCGGACATGGCTCCCCAACAAATCAGATGCCAAGGCGTATTTCGAGGCGGCACCGATCGAATCCGCTGAGACTCTCAAAATGGAGCGCTTTTTCGTCTTAGATTGGCTTATCAAACGAGTCGAGCAAGTGGCAACGCTCGCTAACGACTTACAGCAGGACCCGAAGGAAGCTGCTGGCGGGCTCACCGCTGGAGACCGGCGTGTCGGGCTGATGCCAGTATCGGTTGGTCAGGCGCACGGTCTCGGCGATGCCGGTTTCGATGGCCGCTGTGAAGGCTTGCGGATCCTGCTCGGCCCAGCGTTGGGCGCGCTCCTTCTGGCTGAGGCCGTCGTCCTCCGGCAGCGCGATCAGGTACTCGACCGACACCTGCCGCAAGGGCTGGCGCTCCAGTTGCATGCGCAGTTTGGTATCACGGATCACGCGGCGATCTTCGACCACACCTTGCACGTGGATGCGCACGCCGCGCAGACCCGGGGAAAATGCGACGTGGCCTTCGAGAAGACCCCACGCGCGGCCGGGCGCATCGAAGGTCCGCGCGCCGACGCGCTTGCGTGGCACCTTGGTGTTGAAGTCGAAGCCAGTGCCGAGCGGGGTCGCTGCCAACGAGGTCTGCAGTGCCTCACGCAGTCGCTGTCCCCACGCGTGCGTGCCGAGCTTGGCCTCGATCCGCCGGAGGCGCTTGCGGTCGTTGGTGCGCCGTGTCAAGGCCACCGTCTCGCTGACCAGCGCACCGACAGCCCCCAGCGCGGCGCCGTAAGCAAACGACTGGCTGGCGGTGAGCGCGTAGTTTCCGGGCATCGGCAGGTAGTAGACATTGATCTGGTCTTCCTGCAACACGTAGAACTCGTCCGGAATGAGCAGCGTCATGGTCACTGGCCGCGCCATTGGCAAAGCAGTGGGCGTCATCGGGACCGGCTTGGCAGCGTGCGCAGGCGCGCACGCACCGACGAGAAGCAGCACGAGAAGTTGCGAAACGATTTTCATGGAGGACCGGGAAGAAAAAAGGACGATCCAATTTTAACTTGAATTTTACAAATGCCACGAGTATGTTCCGCGCCTTCATCAGCTGATTGCCAGAACTCTGGTCGCCGCCATGTCCCGTATTGCCACCCTCGTGAGTAACCCACTGCCCGTCTGAGGGCAGCACTGACGCTTTCCGCGGCAGTTGAACTCCTTGGCAATACAGGCACCCGCCATGGGTGCAGGACATTTATGAACACCATCCATGATTTGTGGAGCGATCATCCGCTCCCGGCGCGCTTTCGTTGGCGCCTGCTCGACTGGACCCAGCGCAGCCGGCCGGGCCCTGCGCTCGACAAGGCGCTTAGCCATATTGCGCCGCGACTGGGACTCGATGCGGCGGATCGGCCGGCGCTCGAGGCGGCGATCGCACGCAACCTCGAGCCAGCGCTCGAACTGCGCGACGACGAGTTCCTGGCGCAGCTCGGGATTGGCGTGCTGGCGCAGAGATTTGCGCTGAGCGGACTCGAACAGAGCCTGCTGGCATTGCTGGTGCAATTCGAGCTCGATGACGAGATCAATGACTGGCTGGCGCGGCTGGATGGCGCGCTCGGCGCCTCCTGGCTGCCGCATCTGCGCTTGCTCGCGGATCTGCTCGGGGTCCACTCGCGTGTGCTCGCCGGCCTGTTGTCGGCGCGCGGCACCTTGGTGCGCGTCGGCCTGGTGGTGGTCTACCGCCGCTCGCAGGTGAGCCTGGATTCTCGTTTCGAAGTGCGCGACGAGGTGATCGAGTATTGCGCCGATCCGGCGCGTGATCTCGAACGCGTTACGCAGAGCTATTTCACCACGTGCGGGCCGGGGCGCTTGGCGCTCGATGCCTATCCGCAGCTGGCGCCAAGCTTGCCGCGCGTGCTCGGGATGTTGCGCGCGCGCCAGCCGGGAACGCATGTGCTCCTGTATGGCCCGCCCGGCACCGGCAAGACCGAGCTCGCACATGCGCTCGCACGCTCACTCGACTTCGCGCTGTTTGCGGTGCCCTGCCAGGATCGCGACCAGGAGCCGATCGAGCATTTCGCGCGTCTGGTGGCGTTTGCGCAGGCGCAACTGGTGCTTGCGGCGCGCACCGATGCGCTGCTGCTGTTCGACGAGGTCGAGGACGTGATCCGCTCCTCCGGCGTCGCGCGCGACGGCAAGAGCCGCTCAGTGTCGTTCAAGGGCTGGCTGCACGAACAGCTCGAACACGCGCGACTGCCCTGTATCTGGATCAGCAATACGCTGGCCGGAAAAGTATAGGTAATTCAAACGCCATTTTCGGGCAGGCTACGCGGTAGCCGGAGGCGGCGCAAGCTTGGTTTAGGGGCGATTGGGGCGTCATCGCAGAGCGT
>ENA-ORBV01013013-ORBV01013013.1-microbial-mat-metagenome-genome-assembly--contig:-NODE-13013-length-12707-cov-4.281473_pt1 | contig 12707 bp, 7 predicted proteins | sample MGYA00237777_ERZ505514 | MGnify/ENA primary metagenome ERZ505514 (study PRJEB26160, sample SAMN06269048) | microbial mat metagenome | isolation source: Oligotrophic lake microbial mat | place...
AGCCACCGTCCCCGCGCCCCCACTGCCACCGGACCCAACTGAACCACCCGCAGGGCCGCCCGCGACGCTGCTCATGGCGCCGCCAATCCCGTCAACCTGCTCTCCACCGGAAGCTTCATCGGCTTCATTCTCAGTTGATGGCTTGGGGGGATCAGCGCCGCAAGAAAGCGCCAGCCCGCATAGTAGGGCGGCCCCGCCCACGCTTAGGCGGCGAAGAGCCGCCCAGGACCCTGACTGCGATGAAGTCGACTGCATCACCATCCTCACCTTGGCGGCGGCTCCCCGCATGTCCAGTCGTCGTCGCAGCGGCTGCCGGAGCAGCAATCCCGCGAGTCGTTGCAGCTTTCGCCAAGGCCGCGGCAATCCGTGCAGATGGGCGGACCTGCCGCGGGCTGGACGGGTCCGGTCTGCGGAATAACAGGCGGAAGGAAGACGACTGTACCTGGGCAGCAGCTGCCGCCGGAGATGAACGGCTCATCCTCCGCGATGCACCCCTGACAGTACTTGTTTCCGTTGGCAGCCGCCCGGCAGGTAGCGCCCGTCGCCTTGTCGCAGCATTGGTCGGTCGTTTCGCAGAAGCTGCCACGACCCGTCGAATCCATGAGCGGGATGCACGCAAGGCAGAACTTGTCGGGCCCGAAGTCGTTGGCAACGCACGACGAACCACTGCAACAGTCGAGATTGCTCGAGCACGCGCCTTCAGCGCCATCGTTACATTCGCAGTAGCCGTCATAGAACAGACGCTCGACGCGACTGTAATCGAGGTCCACATAGCGGGGATCGCCCTCCACCAACAAGCTGATCGGTGGTCGGCCCGTGCCAGTACCGCCGGTCGAGCTGCCTGCGGCCCCGCTGGCGCCGCCAGTGCCGGTGCCGCCGGTACCACCGGTATTGGGATCGGGCAGAGGCGGCAGAGCCGGGGGCTCCTCGAGCTCGATGAAGTCGACGAACGCCAGCGGCATGTGGATGAAGCCGAGCATGCCCGTGCCGTCGGCAAACTCGGTGCCGCCGCCGCCGTTGATCAACGGGATATGAATGGGGCCAAGCGCCGGGCCGAACGAGGCAATCTGTTTCTGCCAAGACTTGCTAAACCAGAAAAACTGGATGCGCAACTTGGCATTGATAGTGCCTTGAAGGATTTGCGAGATGTCAGCCGAAACACCGAACTTGTACGCCGCTTCGAAGCTGTACTTCTTGGGCGGTCCCTTCGGCATCAGCATCGTATCGGTAACCATGCCGGCCATGTCTAACGGCAGCGGACGCTGTTCATTCTCTGCTCTTACGTTGATGCCCGCGCCGGCGTAGATGGGCAGCGTTACCAAGCCCAGGCTGACCTCACCCGAGATACCGACCTTGGCGCTGAGCGCGCCCCAGTCGAAACCGACGCCCAGAAACATACCGACGCCAGCACCTGCATAGGGAGTCAAAGAAGCATCGACAGTTGCCAGAGACTCGGGCGACTCGCTGTCGTAAGCCTTCAAGAATCCAGACGGGGTGAGCCCGAACGTCAAGTTGCCGGCCATGCCGTACTTGACAAACGCCTCGATCGTAAGGTTCATCGGAATAGGCCCGATGGCGAAGTTGATGTTCGCGATCTGCTGCGTTTCGCGGTGCGCTTCGTCGACCTCGCCGGCGCCCGTGTCGTCGATGGCTCCCAGGAACGGAATCGAGATCTTTGGGACGTCCGGGACGCCGGCCGCGACCAAGCGCTCAAGCTCGGTGCGCATCAACGCCACTTGATCGCGGTAGTACTCGATGAACAGGTTGATCGTATCTTCGGGCGAGAGGTCACCGCAACCGGTGAAGGGCACGCCGCGCCGCGGGAAGTCAGCCGGAAGCCCGCGACCCACTTCCAGTAGCTGGTGGCAGAGGTCGGGGCTGAAGCGCTTGCCGGCTCCGACGAGCGCCCGCTGCTGTCGGATCAGCTCTTGCGCGTCGCGCAGCGCCTTTTGCGCGCGATCGACGACCGCCTGGATGTCGAGCAGCGTTTGCTGGCATTCTGCGCGGACGTTGGCCGGCGTGTCCAGCGCGCCAAGCTCGGCGTACGCACCTGCGTCCATCACTGCAGGCAAGAAGTCCAAGCCAAACAGCTTCAACCTGGCTTCGTGGCTCACGCCGCAGCGATCCACCGTTAAGCCACCGACGGCGTCGAGAATGCTCACGGCGCCGTTAATACCGAAGAGCGAGAAATGCGCGCCGGCGGTGGCCGATGCTCTGGCGTGCGCATTGAACTCCGCGTCACCCATTGGCAAGGGGTTGGTGATGTTGAAGCCTACGTCCAGGTTCGGGTCGAAATCGAAACGGATTGGACCCGCGCTACCCGCGCTGCCCTGCTTGTCACCAAAGGCGGGGTCGTCGTCGGACACGCCTTTGCTTGCCGTTTGCGCGGGATCGACATCGAAATTGCACCACGGGTGCTCACCGGTGTCGAAATGACATGGGTCGGAGGCATCACCGCACTCGTCTGGCTTCGCGTCCGGGAAGGGGGTGATGTACTCGTCGTGGTTCACCGGAAAGAAATCATTGGCTGGGAACGTCTGCTCGGTCAGATTCGAACGCGCGTCGTCGAACGGATCGACGCTGAAGTCAGTGGTGTTCGGATCGGGACAAATCTGGGTCGTGGAGCACGGGTCCAGCTTCGCGCCGTCGTCATTTAAAGCGCATTCGGGCTGGACGAGCCCACAGGCGAACGAGCCGAAGCAGATGCCCACACAATGCTCGACGCCGTTCGCGTCCGTGATCTTCGTGTCGCACTTGGCCTTCTGGGTGCCGTCGATACAGATTCCGCGCTCCGTGTTGCAGTACTGCCCAGACGCGCAATTGATGGTGCTCTGACAGCGCCGAGGCTCGAGGTTGCTTTCGAGCGCCGCACACTCGTAGCGTCGCCCGCACTGCAGCCCCGGGGTCGCGCAGAAGGGCTTCTCCAACGTGCAGCTGTCGGTTTCGCTGATCGTAGCGGGATCCAGATCGCAAAAGGCCTTCTCGTCGTTGGTAAAGAGCAAACAAGTTCCGGTTGGCACGGCCGTAAACCCCTGGCACGCCGTCGCGCAATTAGCGTCGTCAGGTCCCGAGCAACCCAAGCGGCACTCCTCGGTCATCAAGCGAATTTTCTCGAAATCCGGGTTTCGCTCTTCGAGATCGGGATTCCCACCCGTGTGCGGAAACTCGAGCGTGCCTTCGACGCACGGCCCTTGCGGCTGTGGCCCGGCGCCACAGCTGTCACATGACACCCCGGGGAAGAAGTCACACGCACAAGGCGGCTCGATCGGAGGGGGCGAGCGCAGCACCGGCTGCTCACAAACGAAGCCATGCGTCTCGCCGCAGTTGGCGTCCGCCCAGCTGCCATTGTCGAGCAGCTTGAGGCACTGACCCGCGCCGCTGGGCAGGCCGCTTTGCCAGCGCGTGTAACGACCAGGAACGGGCAAGCCGTCGACCCAGAAGGGCACTCGGTCTTGCACGCCGCCGTAGCTCCACGCCCAGCTGTCGCTGTCCGCCAGAGCGTTGCCGCCGAGCCAGGTGTCGCCTCCGACCACGGTCGACAGCCACAGATCTTCGACCCGGTCGTTAACCTGCGCCAGCGAGCGACCTGGTTCCTCCCCGCAGAAGTCCTCCGCCTGCTGCCACGACACGTCACCCTCGCAGAACCAGTAGCCGTGGTCGCGGAACACCACGAAGGAGCAACCTTGGCTCAGTGGAGCGCACTCCGGCACACCGCATTGGCCCGCCCCGTCGCAGGTGCCTTCCTGGCGACTACCGGAGCAGCCTTCGACGATGCAGCGCGCACCGGCTGGCTGGAAGTTGTTTTGGCCGGCGCAGCCGCAGGGTGTCGCGATCTGGTTGGTCGGGTCGCTTGGGCAGAAGTCCTCGCAATCCGGAACTTTGTCGAGGTCCGTGTCCACCTCGGAGACGCCGCAGCCGCAGATCAGGGGTTCGGTCTTGAGCGGGTCGAGTGGGCAACCATCGTCCAAATCGTTCTTGGTGTCGCCGTCGCTGTCCGGAATCTTGCTGCTAGCGCAGCTGTCACCCTGGTACTTCGGATCGCAGACGCAAACCTTCTGGCCCGGGGGGTTGTCCTCTGTGCACTGGCCGTGGCCGGAGCAAACTGGCTCAGTGCTCCCGAGCGCGATGATTTCGACGATCGAGTTGCCGTGCTTGCTGGTGCAGGCGGTTGAATAGACTCGCAAAAAGCGGGCCGTCGCGTCGAGTCCGGAGATGAAATCCCAGCGCGGACCGGGAGGCTGGTTGCTCCGTTGTGCGATCACCTGCCAAGGACCGGAGCTGCTGGCGGCCCCCTCAATCCTGTAGTTCCTGCTAGCCGCCGATCCCCAGCGAATGATGACTTGGTTGATCTGCTTGGCTTGACCGAAGTCCAAGCGCAACCACTGCGGGTCAGAAAACTTGCTGGACCACCGCGTCCCATAGTTGTCGTCGGCCGCTTTCGAGGCCGCATAGGCGTGCGACTTAGACGACGACGCAGCGACAGCCGTCGGGGTGAGCACCTGCTCGCAGCCCGTGCAACTACCGCGAAACACGCGGACTTCGAAGATGGAGTTGCCGTAGGCCGTGGCGCGCTGGGTCGAGTGAATGCGCAGATAGCGGCCTTTGCCGGTCAGGCTAAGAATGTCGTCCGTACGAGGTCCTACTCGGTTGTCGTTGTGGGCATGCGCGACGATCCAGGGTCCGGTCGGCGAGTCACTCAGTTGAAGCTCGTAGTTGGAGCTGGCCGCATGCTCCCAGTCGATCACTACTCTGTTCAGCGCTCGCGACTGACCCAAATCGAGCTGCAGCCATTGCGGATCGGAAAAGCTACTACTCCAGCGCGTAGACGAATCGCCGTCGATCGCCTTTTCGGGACTCTTCCCGGAATGCTCTTGCGACGACGCGGTTGCGGCTATCGGAACGACCGGGATCTGGGAGCACCCCGGGGTCACACTGCAGCCGGTTCCAAACACCTCGAGCTCGAAAATGGAGTTACCGTAACTGGTCGCGCGCGCCAGCGAGTACACGCGTACGTAGCGCGCGGTGGCTTTCAACCCGGAGATGGTGTCGACGCGGGAGTTGCCGCTGCCGGTGATGGTGGCGTCGGCCTTGGTTGCGACCTTGGTCCAATTAGAAGTGTCGTCCGAAACTTGAATCTCGTAGTCCGAGCTCGCCGCGATTTCCCAACGAATGATCAGGCGTGATACTGGGCGGCTTGAGCCCAAATCGACCTTGAGCCACTGCGGGTCGCAGAAGGCGCTCGACCAACGCGTGCCGCAGTCGCCATCGATGGCGTGGCTGGCCCGGTAGGCGTGGCTTTCGACGCTAGACGCGAACGCCTGCTCTAGCTGGTAGCGGCATTCGGAGCCCACGGGCGCGCTCATGCACGCCTGTGGCAGGGTCGTGGCTTGCGAAACGCGACTGATATCCTCGGGCTCCGAAGACGAGCCGTCGACGCCCGTCCCCGGACCGCCGGCGCAACCGGTGAGCATGACCGACGCAACCCAAATGAAAAGCCGAACCAGACCTGCCACCACAGTCACCTCCCGGCCCCATTAGGATCCGATAAGCGCTCGTACTCGTGCGACCCTACAAGGTCAAGCCTTTGGGCTCCTTGTGGAGTGACAAGCGTGCTCTTTCGCGTAACAATTCGGCGATGCATCGGCGAACAGCAGGGATCGCTTTGGTTTGCTCGCTAGTCGCATGTGGCGGGGGGTCCGGCGACGGACCAGGTGGAACGAATGTCGCCGGCAGCAGCAGTGGAGGCTCGGCGGGAGCGTCTGGTGTCGGCGCCTCGACCTCGAGGAGCGGATCAAGCAGCGGCGGAACGGTCGGTGGCGGGGGTAGTGCTGGCAGCAGCGGCGAAAGCGGGAAGAAGGCGCGGGGCGCTGTTTCGCTTAACGTTCTGGCCCCGGCGGGCTGCTCGCTAACACCTCACTATGAGGAGTTGCCTCTAACTGCGATGGGGCACGCTGTCACGGCAACGGAGAAGGGGCCGGGCATCGTAGACGGCGGGCGTCAGAGCGACGGCTCGCCGGCCAAAGTGTTTTGCCAGTGGATCGGCAAGAGTGCGCCCTATCTCATCCAAGCCGCGCTCACCGCGGGCGCTGGCAAGGGGGAGCGTGTCTTGAGCTTTGGCGTCACCATTGACGCCGGCAATACAGCCGATGCTCCGGCCGTCGTGAAACTGCCAGATGACAAGCAGTTCATGGGGAATTGCACCTTCAAGGCAATCGAGGTCGACAACGCCGCTCGGAGTATCTGGGCCGGCTTCAGTTGTGACAGTTTCGTTCCGTTCGAAGGGGCAGACGCCTGCGCGCTCGGTCCGAGCTACTTCTTCTTCGAGAACTGCGAGTGAAGCCGGCGCTAAGAAGCGAGAGCGGCCTTGGCCGCTGTTCGAATTTGTTCGAGCACGTCGTCGCTCGCCAGGCGCTCCAGCATCAGGCGCAAATCGGGCCTCTGCGGTAGCCACTGCCCCATGATGCGCACTGCCTTCAGCCGCAGCGCCGGCCTGACGGCTGACGTCGCGGCCTTCTCAAGCGCGCCTACGAGCGTCGACGAAGGCGTCCGCACGCTGATGGCGTCGAGCGCAGCATCCTGAAGTTGGGCGTCCGGTCGACCCAGACGCTCGACGATGATTCGTCAATCAGAGCTGGGTGTCCGGCGGCGGCCCGAACACCTCGAAAAGATACATGATGTGCTGGCGAAGCAGTAGCACGGCACCCAACACGACAACGGCCGACGCAAGCATGAACGCCGGGCGAAGCCTGATGGCGCGAGTATTCATCCGTGAGCGCAGCATTCGCCACCAGTCACTCGCGAGAAAGGGTACCACCGGAAGCCAGGCAACGCTGAGCACGATGAGCACGTAGGGCGGCTGATCTGCCCAAAGGTATATGCGCGAGTGGTAGAGAGCACTCAGTTCCCACGGCCAGGCTGCCGGTTCAACCACCAGCCACATGAGGATGCCCACTCGCGCCCACCAGGCGATAGCGAGCGACACCACCAACACCGCGATGCTGAGGCGGAAATGGACAATCAGACGTAGCCAACGCACCCCCGGCCGCGTTCGTTCCGGCTCCTGCCCTGGCTCAACCCGGTCCACGCCTGGAGCTTAGCACTAATCGCAGGAAATTTCGTAGTGCACCGTCACTCGGGCTGCATCGAGTAGGCGCGCGTATTCCCGGCAGCGGGCGTATAGGCCATCGAAGAAGCGAGGCCAAAGTCGGCGGCGTGGAGGTCATCCGGCGTCCATTCCTCGCCCCACAAGTCGTCCGGACCGCCATAACTGATCGAGGTCAAGTCCTGGCTCCAGAGTGGGTAGCGCTCGCTCTTCACCACTCGCCCGCCCTTGACGATCCGCACCGAGTCAGCGGCGACGCCATCGTCGCCCGCACGACATATTTCCTCCTCGATTCCTAGACTGGTCGCAGCGGCGGGCACTTCGAGCCCGAAGTGATCGCTCAAGATGATGGACGTCAGAGTGACGGGTCACCCGCCTCCATGGCTTGCCAGTGGATTGGCAACAGTGCCCCTTAAATCATCCCAGCACCGCTCAGGGCAGGCTTTGGCAAGGCGGCGCGTGTATCTGGGCTGGCTTCAGTTGTGACACTTTCGTTCCGTTCGAAGGGGCAGACCCCTGCGCGCTCGGTCCGAGCTACTTCTTCTTCGAGAACTGCGAGTGAAGCCGGCGCTAAGAAGCGAGAGCGGCCTTGGCCGCTGTTCGAATCTGTTCGAGCACGTCGTCGGTCGTCAGGCGCTCCAGCATCGGGCGCAATTCGGGCCTCTGCGGTAGCCACTGCCCCATGATGCGCACTGCCTTCAGCCGCAGCGCCGGTCTGACGCCTGACGTCGCGGCCTTCTCAAGCGCGCCTACGAGCGTGGACGAAGGCGTCCGCACACTGATGGCGTCGAGCGCGGCATCCTGAAGTTGGGCGTCGGGTTGACCCAGACGTTCAACGATAATCCCGTCGACTTCCGGCCGCTGCATCAGGCGCAAAGCGTCCACCGCCGCGACGCGCACGTTGCCGGCTTTGGCCTCCAGGTACGGGCGCACGGCGTCGAAGGCACTGGCTGCCCCTGAGTTGGCGATCGCCCTTAAAACGTCTACCTGGTCCGCCGGCGCCGAAACCTTGGTCAAGGTTGCTGCGAGGCCCCGCGCGATGTCATCGGCCCGCGCGATCTCACCGGCACCCCGCAACCGGCGCGCGATGGTTCCCAGCCCATAGAGCGCATACACGTGCAGCGCATCATCCACGCTGACGTGCGCCTCCAGCGCCAACACCGACTCTGCGGACGCGCGCTCGGTGCGTGACAAGCTGCCCGCAGCGGCACGTTGCAAGGGTAGACCCAACTTGGTGTCATTCATGACGGAAGCCAGTGCCGCTTGCGCCTCGGGCGTCCCCGCTGACGCCAGGGCGTCAAGCAAGCCGCGGAGCGCAGGCGAGCGGGCGCGCACACGAGCGACAGCCAGAGGGATATTCTTCTTGTCGGTTCGGAGTAAAGCCGCGAGCGCCGTGAACGCACGCCCCTGCTGTTGTAGCTTTGCTTCCCGCTCCCGAAGCTGGTCGGGCTCGTAAGGCTGACCGCGAACGGTCTTCAGCAGTTGATTGTGCTGCGGATCACGCGCTTGCGCCTCGAGCTCAGCGAGCGCCTTGGTGAACGTGTAGTCGCCGATGCGCTCGGCGTCGTAGTTGGGGCCCGCCGTTGGCGCGGCTGGCACCTCGTCCGGACCGAGGCTTTTAGTGTTGATCGACAACGCTCCCCAATCGAGTGGAGTCCTGGCCGGGTCGGGACCCTCGTAGGTCAGCTTCAGCGCCGTTTCCGAATCGACGAGGGATGTCGGGGTGAGCTGCACCTTCAGCCTTTCGCTGTATTCGACGAGCGCAAGCTGTGGCGCCCCAGGTCCGTCGCCGAGCCTGACCTTGCCTTTGGACTCCACTACCTGCGGTGCCACCTGGGCGCCAAACTGACCTAGCGTGATCTTACCCAAGCTAATGGAGCCGTAGCGCAACTTGTGCTTGGAGAGCAGCGTCGGGTCTCCCCACATCGGGGCATATTCGGCGTCGTAGTGGCCAGTGGCGTCGACCTCGCTGGCTATCCAGTTTTCGCCCTTCTCCTGCACCGGGCGCGGGACGAGCTGGAAAGCCGCGGCGATGGTGCGCGAAATGCTGACCGCGAAGCGTGACCATTTTGGCGGGAGCCGCAGCGCGCTCAGCTTGCCGTGCTGCGTGGAAAAGCCAAACGGCTCCTCCAACTCGCGCGCCAAGGCGACAAACTGTTGCTGAGTATCCGGCGACTCGGCCTTGAAGTTAGATTGCGTCAGGCGTGCGATGAACTCCGTATCCGCCCCAACCTGCCGAGTCTCCAGTAAGAGCTTCGCGTTCAGGTCGAAGCCCATCATGCCCTGCCCGCCGAGCACAAGCTTGCTGTTCAGGTGCGTTGCGTACAGGTAGCGATTGCCCGCAGCCCAAGCCGACACGTTTGTAATCGCTGCGGTCGCCGCCGATGCGCCCGCTGTCGGGGCATCGCTATCCTGACGCGCGTTGCAAGCAACGATTATCAGCGCCGTTCCAACCAACCCAAGCCAGCCTCCTCGTCGTCCATTCAGTGCCCGCCGCCCGGCTTCCATTTTCGTTGGGCGCTCCTACCTCCATGACACGGAAGCGTCCAGAACGTGACGTTAGGCGGTGACCACGCTGTTCAGCGCGCGCCTCGCGCCTTGCTCAGCGCTACCTCAGTCTCAGCCCCTATTCTGGAATTTGGTGTGTAATTTCTCTTCTGTTAACGGTAGGTTAGCCGCATGCGACACTCCAGAGGGGTTGGATCGCGCTCCGCGGAGCGGCGTTGCTAACTAGGCTGATGGAGCCGGATCACGTCCTTCAGAATCGCAAGATCCTCGCGAGCCCGAACGACTAGGACACGAACCCGAGAGGCTTCGGCGGCGATGTCACGGTCCGCGTCTCCTGAGGCGTTCGCGTGCGGGGCGAGCTCGAGTCCTGCGAAGCGGAGGGCGCTCGCGGCATCCTGACGAACGCGCGCGCTGTTCTCCCCTATGCCTCCGGTAAACACCAGCGCGTCCACGCCCCCCAAAACGCCCAGCATCGCGCCCAGGGCTCGACGAATGGACAGCACGAAGCGCTCGTAGGCGAGCTGCGCGCGCGACGAGCCGCTGTCGGCGGCTTCCAGGACCTCCCTCAGATCCCCGGAGATGCCGGACACACCGCGCAGTCCGGAACGCTTCGTCAGAGTTTCTCGGAGCTCGTCAATGCCCACTCCGCAGTGCTCCTGGAGGTAAAGCAGAAGTCCCGGATCGATCGAGCCCGAGCGGGTCGCCATCATCAGGCCCTCGAGCGGAGAGAAGCCCATGCTGGTGTCGATCGACCGCCCCCCCTCGACCGCGGTGACCGAGCAGCCGCTGCCCAGGTGGCAGACAATCAGACGCCGAGGCGCTTCACCGAGAAGCTCGCAAGCTCGCTCGACCGCGTACGCCACGCTCAGCCCGTGGAAACCGAAGCGGCGAAGTCCCCAGCGCTCCGTCCACTCGAAGGGCAGACCATAGCCGGCTGCCGCTTCAGGCAAGGTCGCGTGAAACGCGGTGTCGAATGCCGCCACTTGCGGAACCTTCGGGAAAGCAGCGGTGACGGCATCGATTCCCGCAAGCGACGCCTGCATGTGCTCGGGGTCGAGAGCCGAAAGACCCGCCAGCTCCTCACGAACGCCCTGGTCGATGACGACGGCTTCGCGGAAGCGCGTGCCGCCATGCACCACCCGGTGGCCCGCGACGTCAAAGTGAGGCGCCCGCCCGAGCGCGGCGCGGAGCTGCTCCTCGCGGGCATGGCTGTCCTCAGCCGCCCAGGACTCGCTACCAGCAGCGAGAACTGTCTTGTCGTCCGCAAGTACCGTCCACTTCAGGCTGCTGGATCCGGTGTTGAGGACCAACACGCGCGTCATGGCGAACCGGCGCTCTGGGAGGCGCCCCATTTCCAGTTCCGGATCTCCGGCATATCCTGGCCAAACTTGGCGATGTGCCGCTTGTGCTCGCTCCGTTTGTCCTCGAGCAGGCGTTTGAGGGCGAGGCCCTGCTGGCCGGTCTGAGGCACGCGGTCGATGACGTCCATCACGAGGTGGAAGCGATCCAGGTCGTTGAGCACCGTCATGTCGAAGGGCGTGGTGACGGTGCCTTCCTCTTTGTAGCCCCGGACGTGGATGTTGCCGTGGTTGGTGCGGCGATACGTCAGCCGGTGAATCAGCCAAGGGTAACCATGAAAGGCGAAGATAACCGGCCTGTCTTTGGTGAAGAGCTCATCGAAGTCGGTATCGCCAAGCCCGTGCGGGTGCTCGGACTTCGGCTGCAACCTCATGAGGTCGACGACGTTGACCACGCGGATTCTCAAGTCGGGAAGGTGCTCGCGCAGAATGGAGACAGCGGCGAGCGTCTCCAGCGTCGGGACATCGCCGCAGCAAGCCATGACCACGTCCGGCAAGAGGCTCTGCGCGCTACTAGCCCACTGCCAGATGCCAATTCCGTCGGCGCAATGCTTGGCGGCGGCGTCCATCGTCAGCCACTGCGGGGCCGGGTGCTTGCCCGCGATCACGAGGTTCACGTAATGGCGGCTGCGCAGGCAGTGGTCCATCACCGACAAGAGACAGTTGGCATCCGGCGGAAAGTACACGCGCACGACCTCGGCCTTCTTGTTCACGACGTGGTCGACGAAGCCTGGATCTTGGTGCGTGAAGCCGTTGTGGTCCTGGCGCCAGACGTGCGATGCCAAAAGGTAATTCAACGAAGCTATCTTGCGTCGCCAGGGCAGAGCCGCCGTAATCTTCAGCCACTTGGCGTGCTGGTTGAACATCGAGTCTACGATATGGATGAACGCCTCGTAGGAGTTGAAGACTCCGTGCCGCCCGGTCAGCAGGTAGCCCTCGAGCCAGCCCTGGCACTGGTGCTCGCTGAGCATCGAGTCCACCACTCGACCGGTAGGCGCAAGAAACTCATCGCTCGGCGTGGTCGCCAGGTTCCATTGGCGGTTGGTCGCCTCGAACAAGGCTCCCAGGCCATTGGACATCGTTTCGTCGGGCCCGAAGACCCGGAAGTTCCGCTGCTCATCATTGAGCTTCGCCACATCGCGCAGGAAAGGCCCGAGCACCCGCGTGTCACCAATGCCGCGCAGCCCCGGCGCGGGAACGTCGACCGCGTAGGCCCGAAAGTCCGGCATTTGCAAATCCTGCAGCAGCAAGCCGCCGTTAGCATGGGGATTGGCGCCCATGCGTCGTTTGCCCTGGGGCGCCAGCTCGGCCAGCTCCGGCAGCAGGCGGCCCTGCTCGTCGAAGAGCTCCTGCGGCCGGTAGCTCCTCAGCCAGTCATCGAGCAGAGCCAGGTGTTCGGGATGGGTGGCAGGGTGGAGCGGCACCTGGTGCGACCGGAAGGTGCCTTCGATCTGGAAGCCATCCACTACCTTGGGCCCCGTCCAACCCTTCGGTGAGTTGAGAATGATCATCGGCCAGCGAGGACGGCTGAGGTCGCCGTGAACGCGGGCGTTCTGCTGGATTGCCTTGATCTGCTCGAGGGCCACGTCGAGCGCCGTTGCCATGGCCTCGTGCATGAGCTCGGGCTCGTGGCCCTCGACGAATAGGGGCGTCCAGCCGTAGCCGCGGAACAACTGTTCCAATTCCTCACGCGTGATACCTGTCTCTTATACACATCTCCGAGCCCACGAGACTAAGGC
>ENA-ORBV01013014-ORBV01013014.1-microbial-mat-metagenome-genome-assembly--contig:-NODE-13014-length-12705-cov-3.586870_pt1 | contig 12705 bp, 10 predicted proteins | sample MGYA00237777_ERZ505514 | MGnify/ENA primary metagenome ERZ505514 (study PRJEB26160, sample SAMN06269048) | microbial mat metagenome | isolation source: Oligotrophic lake microbial mat | place...
CCCTTTTCCATCGATGAACTGCGCGCTCGGGTGCGCAATCAGCTTCAGACCAAACTGACCCGTGACATGCTGCGCCAGGCGCTCGACAGCCGTTCGGAAGATCTCGCGGCGATGGTCCGGGAGCTGGCGGCCGCGAAATCCGCAGCGGAGATGGCGAATGCGGCGAAGGATGATTTCCTGGCGGTGCTCAGCCATGAATTGCGCACTCCGCTCACGCCCGCGCTGGCCGCGGCTTCCGCCTTGCAGAATACGCCGTCGGCTGATCCTGCGGAATTGCAGGAATCGCTCGCGATCATCCGCCGCAACATCGAGCTGGAGGCCCGCCTCGTGGACGATCTCCTCGATGTCACGCGCATCACGCGGGGCAAGCTCCGCCTGCAGTCCGCGCCGGTCGATCTCCATGCCGTCCTGCGCGACGCCTTGGCGATGGCCGAGCCAGCTCTGAGCGAAAAGCAAATCCGCCCGGTCGTGCAGATGGCGGATGGACGGTCCACGGTGCGCGGAGATGCCGCCCGGATAGTGCAGGTCTTTTCCAATCTGCTCACCAATGCGGCCAAGTTCACGGCAGCCGGTGGACGAGTGACCGTCCGCACCTCGCTGACCGCCGACGAGGTGCGGGTGGAAATCGAGGACACCGGCATTGGCATCGCTCCCGAATTGCTTCCCCGGATTTTCGACGCCTTCCGGCAGGGTGAGGCGGGCACCGCCCGGCGTTTCGGCGGGTTGGGCCTGGGGTTGAGTGTGGCCAAGGGATTGGTCGAGGCGCACGGTGGCCGGATCGAGGTGTGTAGCGACGGGTACAATCAGGGCGCGACCTTCACGGTGGAGTTTCCTTTGCTGACCGGGGCCGGCGCACCAGCGGAGGCGGTGGCCCCATCCGTCGACACGTCTGAGCCTTTACGCCGATTGCGCGTGCTCCTGGTGGAGGATCACGACGACACGCGGCACATCCTTCAGCGCTTGATCACGCGGGCCGGTCACACCGTGACCACCGCGAGCAGCCTGCAGCAAGCGCGCCGCGTGCTGGCCGAAGGCGACTTCGATTTTTTGCTCAGCGACCTCGGCTTGCCCGATGGGTCTGGTTTGGATGTGATCGCTGCGCTTCGCCAGAAGTCGGATATTCCGGCGGTGGCGATGAGCGGCTTCGGCATGGAGGAGGATGTGGCCCGCAGCCGCGCGGCGGGATTCGCCGAGCACATCGTCAAGCCGGTCTCGGCTGAGGCGTTGCGCGAGTTGCTCGATCGGTGGTCGGCACCGACTCGCGGTAACCAACGAGAGTGATGGTTCAGCCGGCGTCTGCTGCGCTGAGGGGTAACAAAACGCCGTTGCCGAATGCTGAAGTGAATGACATACTCCTCCTCCTTCGCGGCTCCGAAACGCAATGTACTTGTGCGGCTCGTGCGGGGTGGTTGCGTAAGTGCCTTGCAATCAATGCATTAGTTTACCCCGTGGTGTAACGGTAGCACAAGGGTCTTTGAAGCCCTTTGTCATGGTTCGAATCCATGCGGGGTAGCGTGCGCGAGCTCGTTCTTGTCTGGCTTGTGCGTGGAGATTAGGGTCCCGCTCCTCTCCACCATGAAACTCTCCAAACGCGGCGAATACGCCCTTCGCGCCCTTATCGATTTCGGCATCGCCCATGAACTGGGCCGCCCCTTGCTCAAGGTGGGAGAGATCGTGGAGGGGGGAACGGCTGCCGGTGAAATTTCTTGAGCAAATCCTCACACAGTTGCGAGGCGCGGGTTACATCGGAACCAAGCGCGGCAAGGCGGGCGGTTATTTTCTCGCGCGGAGTCCCAAGGAGATTCGCTTGGGTGAAATCATCCGCTTGATCGATGGCCCGCTGGCACCGATTTCATGCGTGAGTGTGACCGCCTATGAACGGTGCACTTGTCCGGATGAAGCTCATTGCGGGTTGCGAATGCTGATGCTCGATGTGCGAAATGCCATCGCTCGAATCCTCGACCGGTATGTGCTGGCTGACGTCGTGGCGATTACTTTGCAGAAGCTTCGCCGGGACAAGGTGCCGATCCCTTTCATGATTGAGCAGTTGTTGCGGCCGAAAGAAAAGGCCAAGGGCGTTCCCCCGTGGGGATCTGCGACTCCGCTACCAGTATGAGGATCGCGACGCGCAAGTTCCCCAGACGGGGAACGACTTTCAACAATCGCGCTATCGCTTCCGGTTGCGGTTGAATGCGGAGGCCAAACTCGGTCGGGAATGGGTTGCAGGGTTTTCGCTCGGTACTGGCGTCCAAAGCGACAGCGGAGAGCAGACGTTTAAAAACGGCTTTGATGACTACAATAGTTTCATCACCAAGGCCTTTGTCGGGTGGCAGCCGAACGACTGGCTGACCGTGGTCGCCGGCAAGCAGAAGAACCCGTTTTACACAACGGATCTCATTTTTGAATCGTGAGTTCTGGTCCGGTTCGCTCGAACCGGAAATCGCAATCATCGAGCGCGAACTGCTGACGCACAAATTCCACGGCATCATCTCGCTGCACTCCGATGACACGAGCGACGGCGTTTACGGATTCGTGCGCGGCGCGACGATGACCGAGCATTTGATGAAACCGGCGTTCGCGGCCGCCGAGGCGGCGCTGCCCGTAAATCAATCCGCGATCATCGATGGCTTCCACGCGGTCGAAGGCATCATCTGATCCACCTACGATGGCATTCTCACGGCACCGCCAGGGAGTTCGCCGGCGCCCTTCGAGATCATCCTCGAGTCCCCGCATCACACTCCGATGGAATCCCAGCGGCAGGCCTTCGTCCTCGCGCTCACGGAAATCCTCCGTCACTACCGCCGCATGATCTCCTACGCGGCCGATCTCTGATGGCCGCGAAGCCTGTGCGCAAGTCGTTCCGCGTGCTGCCGGGATTCGGCCTCACGCTTGGCTTCACGCTGCTCTATTTATCGCTAATCGTGCTGATCCCGCTGTCGGCCACATTCTTGAAGACCTCCGGCATGGGCTGGGAGCGTTTTTGGGCAGCGGCGACTTCTCCGCGGGCCATCGCTTCGTATGAACTGACGTTCGGAGCCTCCCTCATTGCCGCTTCGGTTAATGCTGTGGCGGGCTTGCTCGTGGCGTGGGTGCTGGTGCGCTACACCTTTCCCGGCAAGCGCATCATCGATGGGCTCGTCGATCTGCCATTCGCTTTGCCCACGGCGGTCGCGGGTATCGCGCTCACAGCGATCTATGCGCCCAAGGGATGGATTGGAAAATGGCCCACGGAGGATTCACTGCGGGCAACGCTGACGGCGCCCTTCTTATGGATCGATGCCGGCTTGGCGAAGCTGGGCGGGTCGTTGCCGATGGAGCGCATCTCTGGCTGGCTGGAGTCGATCATTCCCGATGGCGGTATCCAGACGGCCTACAGCCCGCTCGGTGTCACCATCGCGCTCACTTTCATCGGCCTGCCTTTTGTCGTGCGGACGGTGCAGCCGGTGCTCGAAGATCTCGATAGCGAGATCGAGCAGGCGTCCGCCACGCTCGGTGCGGGCCGGCTCGCGACTTTCACCCGCGTGATCTTCCCGGAAATCTGGCCCGCGCTATTCACCGGCTTCGCTCTCGCTTTCGCCCGCGCAGTCGGGGAATACGGCTCGGTGGTTTTCACCTCTAGCAACAAGCCGATGAAAACGGAAATCACTCCGCTGCTGATCATTACCAAGCTCGAGGAATACGACTACCGCGGCGCGACGGCGCTCGCCGTGGTCATGCTGATCATTTCGTTCGTCCTCCTGTTGCTTATCAATCTCGCGCAACGGCTTTCAGCCCAGCGTTTCTCGGCTCCCGTTTGAGTCATGGCTGGCGCTGTCTCACTTCATGTCCCGGCGAGCGTCGTGAAGGCGCATCAAGTCGGCGTGACGACCGAATCGCGCTGGGTTCGGTGGACCCTGACGGCGCTGGCGCTCGCTTTCCTGGTGCTGTTTCTCTTCCTGCCGCTGCTGGCGGTTTTCGTCGAAGCCTTCCGGAAAGGGGCTCAAGTCTACCTCGCTTCTTTTCACGACGCCGACGCCTTGGCGGCGATCAAGCTCACCCTGATCACCGCCGGCCTCGCGGTGCCGCTGAATCTGGTGTTCGGCCTGAGCGCCGCCTGGTGTATCGGCAAGTTCAGTTTTCCGGGGCGCAGCTTGGTGATCACATTGATCGATCTGCCGTTCGCCGTTTCGCCGGTCGTTTCCGGCCTCATCTATGTGCTGCTCTTTGGCGCGCAAGGCTGGTTCGGCCCGTATCTCGCCGCTCACGATATCAAGATCATCTTTGCCGTGCCGGGCATCGTGCTCGCGACGATCTTTGTCACGTTCCCATTCGTCGCCCGCTAAGTAATTCCGCTGATGCAGGCGCAGGGCGTGTCGAACTCGAGCGGGCGGACAACGGCGAGTCGCTCGAAGCGGAACTGCCGCGGCGGGAGGAGCAGACGCTCGCGCTGAATATCGGCGACACTGCTTTTGCCAGCCTGCGCGATGCGCGGGTCTTTCCCGTGGAGCGGTCCTGAGCGGATCGGGGCTTATTCGAAATCGTAGATCACCGCCTTCACGCAGTTCGGCTTGAAGGCTTTCTCCACGAAGTCGAGGTGCAGAGGATGCACTTGGTAGTCCTCCTCCTGCGCTTTGCCCTCGAATTGGAGATTGAGCGCTACCTGATAGCTCTGCTCGACGACGTCGCGATGGCTCGGGACCATGCGTCCGACGTGAAAGCTTTTCACCAGCGGGATCGGGCGCAGATATTTCTCGGCGCCGGCGATCAAGGCCTCGGCGGCGTTGGGAACCTGGGGATTGGTCCAGAAGATGACGACGTGGGAAAGCATGACGGGATGAATTATAGGTTGAAGGAAGTGAGCGGGCAGTTTGGTATCCGAACCGCCGGACCGCTGGCAATGCCCTTTCCCTGTTCATGAAAATCCTTTCCTCCGTTGTCGTTGGCGCACTCGCCATTTCCGTGGCCGGTTGCAGTTCGCTCGATAATCCGCTGGCGGCCTTCAACCCTTTCCGCAGCGGGCGCGATGCCCGCGTTTACAATGCGCAGACGGGGGAATACGAGTGGCCAAAGGACGAGGCGGCGCGCCGTCAAGCGCGGCCAGCCGGAGCGGCGAATGCGGCGCCACAGGAGCGGAGAGGCGACGGGCGTTATTTCGACGCGGCGAAGAATGAATGGGTGGATGCGCCGCGCGATGATGTATCGACGAGTCGGCCCAAGGATAAGCCGGCGCCGACTTCGCGGGTGAATCTCGACCAACCGGTCGTGATGCCGTCAGCGACCGCGGAGCCACCGCCTCCAGTTCCGGCGCGGGCGAGCGGTGTCTACAATCCCTCGACGGGTCGGATCGATTGGGACACGTCCGGCAGCGCGGTCCCTGCACCGCCGCCAGCACCGCGCAAAGGCTGGCGTTTGTGGCCGTTCTAATGCAGCAAGTTTGTCGGGAAAGCGACCTGCTTTTCCTGGCGCAGAATTTTCGCGCAGCGTGCGGTGAGCTTTGGTGAAGGCACGCGCGGATTCAATTTTCGGGGATTCGGCAGGATGGCGGCGAGGGCGGCGGACTGCTCGCGCGTGAGTCGCCCGGCATCGACGCCGAAGTGGGCGCGCGCCGCGGCATCGATGCCGTAGATGCCGTCGCCCATCTCGATCACGTTTGCGTAAAGCTCGAGGATGCGGCGTTTGCTGAGGAGCGTCTCCACCCAGAACGTGTAGTAGGCTTCGAGTCCCTTGCGGACCCACGAGCGGCCCTGCCAGAGGAAGAGGGAGCGCGCGCATTGCATGGAGATGGTGGAAGCGCCACGCGGCTTCTTGCCGGTGCGCTCAGCTTGCTGACGGGCGAGATCCACCTCGCGCCAGTCAAAGCCGTGATGTTGAAAGAATCGCTGGTCTTCGGCGATGAAGACGAATTTGAGAAAGTCCGGCGGGATGCGTTCGATTGGGCGCCATAGATATTGCCGTGCCGGAACTGGCCGCTTTTCCCAGCGCGCTTCGGCGGATCGCAGGACCATGAGCGGGGTCACGGGAGGATCGATGAAACGGACGAGCGTCACCTGAATGACGGGCACGAGAGCGAGAATCAGAACCACCCCGAGTACCCACCGCCACCAGCGTCGCCGGGCCGGGGAGCGCGCTGCTTTGCGCGAACTCAAAGACTACGAACCTGCGGCGGCGGAATGACCACCGGGCGCACGCGAGGCATTTTCAGTCGGCCTTCTTCGCCCTGCAGCGGAGCCACGATCTCGGCCTCGGTGATATCGATCACGTTGGTTTCCTTGTGCGCTTCGCGGCGGGACTTGGTCGGCGGTTCGGGCTCGGGACGTTCGCTGGCTTCATCGGCTTCCGCGCGCGCCGCCGCATCGCTGTGCTTCATCGAGGTGAAGGCGGCTTGCGAGGTCACTTCATCGAGCATCTGGCGCTGTTCGTCGACCTGCTTTTCGATGCGATCTCGCAGGGCGTCGCGCTGCTGCACGATGCTGTCGCGTTCGCGGCGAATCCGCGCGGTCTCGCGTTCGAAACGGCTCTTGGCCTCCTTGTCGGCGGCGGCCATGGCGGCGCGTTCGCGTTCGATCTCGGCAGTCTTCTCCGCGAGGCGCGCGCGCTCCGCTTCGAGTTGCGTGATGACATCGTCGCGCTGCTTGATGACCGTCTTGAACTCGCTGGCGAAGACGCCGGCCTGCGCCTTGTGCGTTTCGCGCGCTTGCTCGAATTCCGTGGTGAGTTTCTGCTTCTCGGCGAGAAGGGTATCGCGCTCTCCGGTGAGCAATGTCTGCTTTTTCTCGGCCTCGACGGAAATGGCGGCGAGTCGTTCGGCGACTGTGGCGGCGTCGCGCTGGGCGCTGTCGCGGGCTTCCATGAGGGCGGCGATTTCGGAAGTGTATTTGCGTTCCGCTTCGGCCAGCGTGTCGCGCACCTTGTCTCGCTCGATCGTCAGCGCGCTGACGGTGGCGTTCATCTCGTCGGTGATGCGGATGATCGTCTCGGATTTTTCGTCGCGCAGGGAGTAGACGGCTTCTTCGTGCTTGGCTTTGAGAGTCGCGATCTGGTCGTCCACCTCGGCGACGAGTGTGGCTTTATCCGAGACGAGCTTGGCCAGCGCGGCGTCCTTTTCGGCGGCGAGGGCGGCGAGCATGCGCTCGTGTTTGCTCGTGAGGTTGACCAGGGCTTCCTGATGTTCCTTGGCCTGCTTCGAGGCAGCTTCGTCGCGTTTCTTGAGAATGGCCTGGGTCTCCGCCAGGGTGGTATCCGTTTTCTGGAGTGCCGAGCTGAGTTCCTCGATGCGCTGCTGGGCCTCGGCCAGGAGCTTGTCGGTCTCCGCCTTGTTCACCGCGAGGGTGTCGTGCTTGGCGTGCAGGTCGGCGACGGCTTTTTCGTTCGTCGTGCGGAAGTTCGCAAACTCTGCGGCCAGCGCCTCGCGGGCGGCGCGCAGGGAATCGCGATCCTTGTCGAGCGCGCCGAAAGCGACGCCGTGTTCCTGCTTTGCCGCGGCGAGGTCGCCGGCGAGCATCTCGAGTTTCGTGAGCAGTTCGTCGCGCTGCCGGGTCATTTCGGCGAGCGACTTTTCCAGAGCGCTCCGGGCTGCGGCGTTCTCTGCGGAAAGCGTTTCGCGGCCGGCGGCGAGGTCGTCGTATTGCTTTTGAACGGCGGCGAGATTTTTGGTCGTGGTCTGAAGTTTGCCGCTGAGGGTGTCGCGATCCTTGTTCAACTCGGCGAGCACCTTCTCGCGCTCGGCCAAGGCCGCGCTGGTGTTGCTGGCGGCGGCGGTTGCGGTTTCGTGGGAAGTGCGGAGCGCCGTGAGTTCCCCGGCCAGCGTTTTCTTTTCGGCGAGAATTTTTTCCTGAGTTGCTTTCAGCTCGCTGAGAGATTTCTCAAGGGTGCTGATCGCGGAAGCGTGCTCGCCCGAAAGAGCTTCGCGCTCGGAGGAAAGATCGGCGTGATTCTTTTGGAGGGCGGCGAGGTCCTTGGTCGCGACTTGCAGCTTGCTGCGGAGGGTGTCGCGATCCTTGTCCAATTCGGCGAGCACCTTCTCACGCTCGGCCAAAGCGGCGCCGGTGTCGCTGGTCACGGCTTCGTGAGAAGAACGCAGCGCCGCGAGTTCGTCGGCGAGCGCTTTCTTCTCGGCAAGAATTTTTTCCTGAGCCGCTTTTAGTTCAGACAGCGATTTGGTTTCGGTTTCGTGTGCGGCCTTGGCTGCAGCCAGTTCATTTTCGAGGCGCTGCTTTTCTTCCTCAAGGCTGCCCTTGAGCTGATCGAGCCTGGCGGTGAGGGCGTCGCGTTCCTGCTGCGCTGCTTCGCGGTCGGCGAGGGCCTTTTTGTTGTCCGCGCGGAGAGTGCTGATCGTGGTATTGCTGCCAGTGCGGGCGGTTTCCAGTTCGTTGCGTAACTGGGCGATCTCTTCCGGGTTGGCCACAGGCGTCGCAGCTTCCTTGGCTGCAAGCTCGGCTGCGTGGCGCTCCTGCAGTTTCAGGAAGTCCTGCTGATACTTGGTCGAAGTCTCCGTGAGCTGCGATTTTGTCTTGGCCAGTTCGGCATGCGTGTCTGCCTTTTCCGTCGTGAGTTTTTGCAGCGCCACGGTGAGTGCGGCTGCCGCGATGAGTTTCTCGTCGACGCCGCGCGCCTTGGCGGAAAGGGCATCGCGCTCGGCTTCCAAGGTCTTGATCTGCGCCTGTAGTTTTTCGTTCTGCTCGAGGATCTGAATCGCGTTAAACTTCGGCTGGCTCTCCGTCTGCGCCTTGAGCAGCGCGTCCTTCTGCGCCGTTTGCTGGGCGATTTCCTTGGTGCGCACGACGAGCTGATCGGCGAGCTCCTTCTTGGCGTTGGTCAGTGATTCGCGTTCCTGCAGGAGCGTCTTGATGCGGGTCCGGTACGACTCGATGTCCGACTCGAACTGCGCGCTGATCCGGGCTTCCCACTCTTCTGGGGCGACGGCTGCAGCCGCGGCTTCCTGCGCGGCGACCAACTGTTTGCGGACGCTTTCGAATTCGGTCTGAATTTTCTGATTCGAGGCTTGGAGCGCGGCCACCTGATCCTGCGCTTCCTTGAGCGCGCGGGCGGCATCGGCTTCGCGTTTGCGCAGCGCGGCTTCGTGCTCGCGCTGCAGGTTGGCCTGCAATTCCTGAACCTTGGCGACCGACTCCTGCTGCCCGCGATCTGCGGTGGCGAGCTGGCGCTCGAGCTTGATCTTGGCTTCCCGCTCGCGACCGAGTTCCTGAGCGCCGTCCCGCTGGCCGGTTTCGAGGACTTGAATCCGGCGCTGCAGCTCGTCGATCTGGCGTTGGTATTCGCGCTGCGAGCGTTCCGCGGCGGCGGCAGCTCCCGCAGCGGCCGTGGCTGCGGCTGCTGGCACCGCGGCTTCGGCGCCGAGAATCGCCCCGATTTTGCCGCGTTTCTGAGATTCGCTGATCTGCTTGGCGAGATTGGCCTGCTGCTGGGCGAGTGCATCGCGTTCGGCGACGAGGTCTTTGATCCGCTGCTCGCTCTGCTGCGAAAGTTTGCTGGCTTCGACCTTGAGATTCGAGAGGTCGAGTTTGAAGGAATCGCGCTCCTGCTGAACCTTGGAAAGATTGTCGGTGCTCTTGGAGGCGACGCTCTTTTCGAAGTCGATCTGTTCGAGCTTGTCGTCGAGTTCCTTCTTCGTCTGAACCAGCTCCACCAAGACCTTTTCCCGCTCATCGGCCAGGGCGCGGCGCTGCTGCTCGCCCGCGGCCAGGTGCCGCTCGAACTCGCCCTTGACCCGCACGAGCTGGTTACGGATTTGGTCCCGGGCCTTCAGCGCTTCTTCCTTCGACATCTGCTGATCTTCCTCGGCATTGGAAGTCGGCACGATGAGCTCCGGCGGCTTGGTCGGCGGGGCGACGGGCGCGGGTGCCGGAATCGGCGACGGTGTATCGGAGTCGGGTCCGCCGGGGATGATATTGCGGACGGCGCGACGGCTACGGAGGCGTTCGGCGAGTGACTCGGCGGCGGCGGAAGTCATTCCCGTGGGCGCGGGAGCGCCCGGCGACCGATACGCGGTCAGCATCTTCATCACCTTCTGCCACGGGAAACGGATCTCGGTTTTGTCGGAAGCGAAGACTTCGGCGCGGAAGATTCCCGGTGCGCGGCGATACACATCCACGAGTGGGATTGTGGTCTGCCCGCGAGAGATACGGTCAGCGAGTTCGCCGATTTCAAAATTCAGCGGCGTCTTCGGATCGTGCGTCTCGTCCTTGAGCAGGTTCGTCGGCAGGCGTGAGAGGAAATCACCCAGTTCCAGCGTGACTTCTGCCTGCGGCCCCGCGGGAGCAGCGGCTGCTGGAGCCTCCTTTTCCTTCTTCGGCGGGAGCTTGAAATCGGGATTGTATCCCGCCGCCACGGCCGCCGCGGCGATCTGCACAGCCGGGTCCACTTTACGCGTCGGTGCGGGCTCGGCGGAAACCTCCGATTTTACCTCGGGAGGCGTGGTTTCCGACGGCTTTTCGTCGGACGCCTTGCGTTTGAAACGGTCGAGGAATGACATTAGCCCTTCGTGGTTTGGAAAATTTTTAGCAGGTTCTAGTCCCTTTTCGGAGGGAGTGGTTACCCGGTTGCTGGGATTTTGTCTGTCAAAATTATCTCACCGGAAGCTTTTTCTGCAGAGTCACCTACGAGGTAGTCGGCGCAGCTTTCCGCCAGACGGGGCGAAAGCACCGCCACGAGGCGGACCAACTCGCCCTCATAAGTGGTCTCGAGGATCCTCGCACCGCGGTGCAACCGGGCCAGCAGCGCGCCCTCGCTCTGGGGGATCAGCAGCTCGCGGGTTACGGAGGTGTTCGCGACCATTTCGCCCATCCGTTCCACCAGTTCGGTCATCCCTTCGCCCGTGTGAACGGACAGAAAGACCGCTTCCGGGAAGTGGCGGCGCAACCCGGCCAGCAGCGCGGGATCGTCAGCTTTGTCGATTTTGTTGAACGCCACGATCGTCCGCTTGGCGTCCGCACCCAGTTCGGCCAGCACCTTCATCGTCGTGTTGTAAAACTCCATGACCTCCGGCTGGCTGGCGTCGAGCAGGTGGATGAGAAAATCGGACATCGCGGCTTCTTCGAGCGTGGCGTTGAAGGCTTCGACCAACCGGTGCGGCAGCTTGCGGACGAAGCCGACGGTGTCGGTGAGCAGGAGCGGCTGCTTGTTCGGCAGGGCGACTTTGCGCGTGGTCGTGTCGAGCGTGGCGAAAAGCTTGTCCTCGATCAGCACGTCCGCGCCGGTGAGCCGACGGAGCAGGGAGGATTTCCCGGAATTGGTGTAGCCGACGATGGCCGCGTTCGGCACCGGAGCCCGTTTGCGGTCTTTGCGTTGCGTGGCCCGTGCTTCGCGGACCTGCTCGAGTTCGCGTTTGCAGCGGTCGATGGCGTTGCGCACCCGGCGTTTGTCCTGCTCGAGTTGTGACTCGCCTTCGCCCTTCGCGCCGATGCCGCCACCCTGTCGGACGAGGTGACCCCAGGCGCGGGTCAGCCGCGGGAGTGAATACTCGAGCTGCGCGAGTTCCACCTGGAGCCGCGCTTCGCGGGTCTGCGCCCGGCGCGCGAAAATATCGAGGATGATCTCCTGCCGATCGACCACGGTGACGCCCGCGAGCGCCTCCCAGTTGCGCTGCTGGCTCGGCGTCAGCTCGTTATCGAAGACGATCACGTCCAGCCCCCGCTCCTTCACCCGGGCCACGATTTCGTCGGCCTTGCCCGTGCCCAGGAGCAGCCGCGCGTGCTGCTCGCGGTGATGCACGAGCATGCGGTCGATGATCGGGATGCCGAGCGTATCGACCAGTTCACCGAGTTCTTCGAGCAAACTAGCCGCTTCCGAGCGGGCATTGACATCGATGTAGGCGCCGACGAGCAGGGCGCGCTCCACCATTTTTTCTTTCTCTTTGGTTTTGATCATCAAGGGCGGGGGAAACCATACGGCAAGGCGCGTCCATCGCAAAGGAAGTCCTTGGGTCTTTCGCCTCGGGAATGCAGGCGACCTTTTGGGATTGTGAAGGCAAGGGAGTTTAGCTAACCCAAACGCATGACTTCTGCCCTCCGGCGTAATGGCGTCCGCGTGATTCCACGGCGATGAGGAACCTGCTCGTCTGGCAAAAACTGGTGCTGCTCGGGGCGGTCTTTCTGCTCCCGCTGGTCATCGTCACCTACGCGCTTGTCTCGTCGGTCAATTCCCTCGGCATCGCCACCGCGCGCCACGAACTGCTCGGCGTGGAATACAGCCGCCCATTGCTCACGCTGCTCCACGATCTGCAGCGTTTTCGCGGGTTCAGCGCCTCGGGGTTGGAAGCAGAGCGCGGGAAAGTCCGGGGTGACCTCGGGCGCCATGTCACGGCGCTCGATGCCTCGGATCTGCGGCTGCGCTCGCGGCTGAAACTCAAGGGCGAGTGGCCCATGCTCGCCGACCGCGTGCGCGCGCTTCTCGCGGCGGAACCGGGTCCCTCTTCCGTCGATGACACCACGGTCGTGATCCACCAGGGCTTCGAGCTGCTGAAGCAGATCGGCGACGATTCCGCGCTGACTCTCGATCCCGAAATCGGCAGCTACTACTTCGTGGATCTTTTCCTCTGGAAGCTACCCCAGCACGCCGAGCACACCGCGCTCGCCTGGGCCAAACTGGCCGCGAACGGGCCCGGGCAGCCGATCGCGACCGCCACGCGCGATGATCTCTGTCTCTTATACACATCTCCGAGCCCACGAGACTAAGGCGAATCTCGTATGCCGTCTTCTGCTTGAAAAA
>ENA-ORBV01013016-ORBV01013016.1-microbial-mat-metagenome-genome-assembly--contig:-NODE-13016-length-12703-cov-6.245050_pt1 | contig 12703 bp, 13 predicted proteins | sample MGYA00237777_ERZ505514 | MGnify/ENA primary metagenome ERZ505514 (study PRJEB26160, sample SAMN06269048) | microbial mat metagenome | isolation source: Oligotrophic lake microbial mat | place...
CTACCCAAGTAAACCATTGCAACGTATGAAGTTTAAAGAGCACAAGGCTCTCATCATGGGCCACAAATCCATCCCATCTAGAAGCATGTCCTCAGATTGAACAACAGGAGTGTGTTGGAGCATGATGCTTCAGTCAGAATTTGCAAATCAACAAGACCAGATCTGAACAAGAAAACCAACCAAAAAAGGAATGCAGCAATGTGAATGTCAGCAGATTTTCTTTTGTGTCTGAGAACCAACCAGTTTATTCATTAAAGTGCCCACACCTGGAGTCTTTAACTGTTTAACTGTGTTTGCCAATTCTTTGGAGTTAATTACCTGCAGTTTTCACAAGCTCATATCAAAGGTGTTGGCTTCCTTCAACAATGACCAAAGATGTGGATGACACCAAGTTTATCCATGATTCAACATTTGGACTTACAGTTGTTCGCATCCAAATTGACCAACGACAACGAAACATGCATGAGCTCATCCATGCATAGCCGCCGCGCCACGCAATAATCACGCGAGGTCCACAAGAAAATTAATGAATGATGATTCATTGATTCAATGAATCTTTCGCAATGGCAGGGGCTCCCTTTGTGTGAATCTTTACACTGCCAGGGATCATTGATCCGGTCGTCTGATCCTTTCCTTTTAGGCACTATCTATGCAAACAATAACATTATTAGCTTATTAGAGCATCACCAGCGCGTCGTTTTCTGTGATTGAATCTATACTGAATCTTCGCACTTTCATCGGTATACTAACATGGGTAGTCTAGTAGATGGCTTGAGAAGTTGTGAGAAAGCACAAGAATGCAGAGAGGTGTAAAGGGCTACGGCCTGCAAATGATTGGCAAAAAAAACGGCAAAAAAATAGTCATTTTCTCAAGATCTACCACTCATTTTTGTTGGCCTCATAAAATCTTTGCAAGCAATAAAAGATTGTTGTAACGCAGATAAGCAAGGCAAAATACATTTGTCAGGTAATGAATCGAGTTTTTCAAAGGCTTTTGTCATGTTCCTTCTGAATCGTCTACTCATATTATCCTTCCAATCTTCATTCTTGACTTTTGTTTCTACATCTGCAGGCTTGTTCGCTAAGTATTCAGTAAGAAAACTATCAGCATGTTTCATTTTGTTCAGTCGGTGGCCATTTTCGGCCTCTTGACGCTTTCACCCTATGCCACTGTCCAAGCAACTTCCATTCGGGGAAACGGCCGGAATGTACAGGAGGTACTAGAGGAAGATGTGGATGCCGGATTTGTGCCCGAACAAGCGGATTCTGCCGATGAAGAGCCGTCTTCCCGCCAATGCAATCCCAATGGCATGTCCAAGTATCCGTATTTGGGCAAGGACAGTTCGGAACGTTTGCTTATGCGCGAAGGTGTCATTGATGCCATTCCTGGATCCTTGTGTGGGCGTAACGACACCAAAAATGTCATTTTGGTGATTGGCGATGGCATGGGATGGGAAATGAACCGTGCCGGTGCCATTGCTCGTCGTGTTTTGGAGGAACTAGAAGGATTGGGGTGTGATACCAAGACGGGATGCCCTGACAACGACGCCGCCAAGGCGGCTTTTCAAGGCCGAACCTTGGACGACTACTATACTGAAGGAAAAGGGAGTGGACTCTCGTATCAAGAGTTGGAAGGATTTGCTTTGGTTACCACGACGACGACTGTGATTCAAGAGCCCAACGATGGGAATCACTATGCTCCTGCCTGCAGTTTGTTGAACGGCACGGTAGAAGATCACGAAAACGGCATGTCGACCTTGGCGCTCAACGAATGTGGATATCCCATCGACTTTAGCGTGTTGGACTATGTAACGGACGGAGGAAACATGGTGCTATGGGATGATGTAAAAGGTGGAAAATATCCATGGTGAGTCTCAGGTCAAGGTGCGTGTGGGAAGAAGCATGACCGAAGTGTGTCCTCTCACCAACTGGGTACATTTGTACTTTATCAATTAAGGGACCCTCGGTACTTTCAAGAGAACCCTGATACCTCAGATGGGTTTGATCCATCTTACATTATGCAGCATGCGACAGACAGGTATGTACAAGATCAAAATGGAGAACTGAATGATGCTATTACTTTGTTTTCGTAGACGACTCACTTTAGTGGTTTGCCATTTTTTTGCAGTGCTTCTACAGCAGGAACCCTTGCCACTGGCCACAAGGTAAGAACCCAAACTGGTTGTACACTGACCGGTGAACCTCAACGTGTACATTATTACATCTCATCGTAAATTGATCATACTCTTCTCTGCTTCTCATTCCTATTTCAGTCGGCTGTTAACATGATGGCGGTAGACCTGTACGAACAGGATGTTTCTACCCTCGTGGAAGATGCCATGAAGTGCGGAAAAGCTGGCGGGGTTGTGTCCTCGGTCCCCATTCTTCACGCCACTCCCGGTGCCTTCGTCTCTCATTCCAACTACCGCAAGGCCCTTGATCAGCTCAGGCGAAGCTTCCGAAAGGTGTCTCCTACTATGGCAAGTGGAACATGTGGAGGCGGGTACTATCCCTTTGAAGAAGACCTACAGAGCATGCGTAATGGCTCATTGAGCAGTGCATGGACCCTTTTTGAGCAGAGCGAGAGCGTCATGGCAGAAGACTTTTATAACGGCATTGAAGATTTGGACCCTGATGATGGAGACCATGTCGTGGTTTGTTTGGGAGGAGATTTCACAGAAATGACTGCTGACAACAAAACGAAAGACAATCTTCCATACAGGGGAGTGGACAGCACATACACGAACCGATGGTGCTCCAAGGGTGACATCGAAACCGATCCTGATACCGATCCTAACGGCACCATTCCGCTTGGCGTCACCCCAAATGTCACCATGTGCAATCACTATGAGCCTGATGAAGTTGCCCAAATCCCAAATATAACTGCAAATGTCATGGCTACGCTGGAATTTCTCAGCAAGGATGACGATGGGTTTTTCATGATGTACGAACAAGGAGACGTAAGTGACATGAATGTCTAGTCGGTTCCGGCTTTGTCATTGCGCCTCTTTCTACGTGCTAATCAACTGTATCTATTTCTCTTCCATGCATTCCAGGTCGATTGGGCCGCTCATGCTAATCACATGGACGACATGCTTGGGACCATGCTTGATATCGACGATTCTGTCAAGGCGATCATGGATTGGATTGCAGATAATGGTGGGTGGGAAAAGAACGCTCTATATGTGACAGCTGATCATGACCATTACTTGACGTTGTTGCCCAACTTTCCTGAGATCTTGGCCAACATGTTGATTTCGGGGGAGAGCCACAACATCACACCCGAAAACAATTCCGACACCAATCCTTGGGAGACTGCCATTGATGCTGGACGCCACAATGATACATCCAAAACACAAGCAGAGCACATCAAGGACTTTACGACGTGGACGGAGGAGGACATTGCAAATGTTGGACACTTTTGGGGCACCAGAGATGCAGGCGGTAACGGTTGGGGCTCTCATTCCACTCGTCCTGTCCCACTCTTTTACCAAGGAGACAATGGTTGTATTGAAGCTCTCATGGGAACCGGATTTCAAGTCCTTGGTCGTGATGTGGAGGGAGTTCCGGAGAAGATTGATCAAATGCATATTCACGCTTGCATGCTAAAGAATCTTTTCAATTTGTAAGAAGAGATCAAGGAACACTCGTGACGGTTTGTTGGTGCATGCCACTGCTTTTCGTACATCCTGGTGGGCATGGAAAGACACGTAGCTTGCTTAATCTATTAAATGTTTTTGAAAAATCTCGCAAGTATCCATGGAAAGATGGCGCATATTCATTCCATTAGTAGTCAGTGTCATGGTGAAGTCTATAATCTTTATTTTGTACATGATTGTCTGGTGTATTTACAGGCTGTTGGCAAAAAAAAGTATGCGAACGGCAGAGCTGGACTTGCTGTGATTCCATCCGACAAAAACGTGTGGTCTCTCTTAGACGGTAACCTTTCCCAATTGTTTCTGGTTGGTTGGCTGCTCTTTCGACAACGCACTTCTCGATTAGGATCACGTCCAAAAGCATGCTGTCATCATCCTCAACACTGTCGTGATCGGCCATGACATGACCGAATGCACGCCTCCAGCCCTGGCTGCCATATTTCTCCTCGTACCTGAAAAAACTCGTTGTCGTCCCTCTCACTGCGAACGGCCTGGTGGCTTTCCCAGTCCGCAGCTCGCAACAAATCCATCTGTGATGCCCAAACGAAGTTAATGCCGGAAATTCAAACGCCTCCAATACCGCTGCCAAAGTATTGATTCAAGCTACATCTGGTATCGGTATTGCATCGGTATTGCAGCTAGTGTATGGTAGTTTTCTCCAAGGCGCCGGCAGTTGCTGCAGGGACATCCCTCGTCCAAAATCGAAAGTACTTGTCCAGCCGGCTGTTGCGGTAGAGTCTCGGTCGGCTCTGTCTTCTTTTACAGGGAACACGCCAACCATTGCCATACAAATGAGCACTGTAGGTAGACTGAAGGCTAAGGTTTGTCTAGCTAGTGTAACTGCTTGCGTATTTTGTTTGTTGTTTTGATGTTTTGCGAGTTCTTGAAAGTTGCTCGACTTCGTGGGCCTCAGCGCGTCCTTATTCTTGGTTCTCGTTGAAAGGGAAGCATGATTCAAAGCTTCGCTTTACTTACGTACTGCTACACTGTATTATTGTTACTCCATTACGACGTATTAGAGTTCAGTACGTTCGGTACCCGGTCCTAGTACTAGGAACCTGGACCGAGTTCCACGTGTATTATTACGTCTGTACGTCGTCGATACTCTCTATCTTCCCACCCCCAAGAATCTTCAAAACCCCGACAATCTGATGCTAATCTCAGTGTGCGACCCCGATTGAAAATTGCAAACCCCTAAAATGAACAGAGGCCGTACCAGTATGGACGAGTCGTTGATGGATTTGACATCACGCCGGGGGATAAGTGGTTCGGCTTCGCATGATCACATCACCAGCTCTCATTCTTTCATTTCTTCTTGATTTGAGGCTTCGGTCGTTCGTTCACTTAACTAATAATATGATAATATTTCTATGTACTGTAAGAGAAGCGCTATTAACTCAAGAACCTACTCGTCCTGGCCCGTCATCTCGCGTCTGCGTGTTCTCTACTACATACACGAGCTAGCTAGTAGTAGTAGTGGCTAAGTATCTAGCTCCAAGCTAAGCAACGAGAAGCTAGTGATGCTCCTAAGTAGCTAAACAGAAGACCGGGATCAGCTGTTGTCTCCTAGTGCTGGTTGCAGTGTCACTGGACATTGCGAACTCAATGCGAGAACCCTCGGCCAAGGATACTCTTGGCCAAAACATCTACTCTATGGTAGAAATGCATCGGTGATGCTTCATTATTTGGTCTCACAAAAATCACGGTCCATCACCAACAAAGAAGAAAATTCACTTTTATCAATCCCACCCACCCGCGTCAATAAATTCATTCGAAAAGAAATTCTTGAAGATGAAGGTCCAGAGCTTTATGGTCCCAGCCGAAAAGGTTATTACTTGCTACCCGCATGATACTCTTGCCACGGTCAGCTCCAAAATGATGGAGCACGGTATCGGATCCGTCGTAGTCATGCCCCAAAGGTCACCCGAAAAAAAAGAAGACGATTATCCTTTGGGAATTGTCACCAAGACGGATCTCCTTCGCGGTTGGCAGGAGGGCCTGGAATTGCAGACGGCCCAAGCGCAACAAGTCATGGGTACGTTGATTGAGACCATTTTGGATACCGATTCCAAAGATTTGGCCGCCGAACACTTTGAAAAGACCAAGCATCGACATGCCTTTGTTGTGGACAAGCACTTGAAATATGTAGGAATCGTGGGTTCTCTTGACATAGCGGTCGAGTGCGCCAAGGACAGCAAGGCTTGGCCGTACATGAATCGGGATCTTTTGGCCGCCAAGTTCAAGGTTCCGACCTCGCCCAAGGCCAACAAGGTCAAGGCTCCGGGTTCTCCCACATGCGCCACCAAGCCCCCCGAGCCTACATCTCCACAGTCACCTCGTCGTACGTTCTTGGATATTTCTGGTGCTAACGACTAGTAGTCGTAGCTGGTGAAAATTGATTGATTGACTGACTGACTGATTGGTGCAGTAAACCAAGGTTTACACGTATTTGTCTACATAATTCATGCTGATGACTGACCAAGGGCTGGCGAGCAAGCAAAATGGGACATATCCGTCTGTGTTTTGTTTCCGTCTGTATCGACGAAAAGCCAAGACGCCTGAGCGGCAGAGGATGGCAGGCCTGGGCACCTTTTTACTTCATTCTAAAACTATAGTAAGCAATCTGAATTTGAATGGATTGAAACGGCATAGCTTGCTCTTGGTAAACATAGTCTCAGTTTCCTTCAATTCAAGAACAGGTAATCCATGAATCTGTGATTAAATCTCTATTACATAAGCGCGACAGCATTTTGTATTTCTATTTGTCATTCGATGGAGAAACCCAAGACTATAGTAAGCATTTATTTATTTATTTTAATTGTCGCTCCATCGTTCGTTGTCGTCCTTTGCTGACGCTCTACTTTTTTCGTTATGATAGCTGCGCAAACCAGGACTTTTTGCTTGTATTCCTTCTCGAAAGCACGCAGGCTCTTCTACGCTGACTCTTCTGCTCTACTTCTAGGTACCCACACAACGTACTCTTGTCGCCGTTGTCGTTGTTGAAACTAGGGGGCTTTCATTGGAGGCAATTTCCACTCCAAGCGTAGGACGTCCTACTAGTACAAGGAACGCTGTAGGAGGCAACAATCGATTTTGGAGCATGACCTTAAGTCTGGATGCAGATGCTGAAATGGATCAGTCTGGATGACTCGGATTCAATCGAGAAAGAGGTTTTGGCTATAGTGTAGGCATTTATGAACATTTTTCACCTCTTGCAGGTACAAGGTTGCAACCCGGAGGCCACGGGGGAGGCTACCATAATCGAGAAAGCAATCTCGAGGAGCTACGGCACCTCGAAGGATTGGATTCTATCGAACCCGTGGAGGGTGTCTCTTGTCCTTTTTGTTAGGAATGTATGGGAGCTATACTACTCTACTGTAAATCAGATGGAAATGCGTCGGTAGCAGTACCTTCTTATGAGAAGACTTTCTTCTACTATCCTTTTAAGACTTCCTGCTCTCGTGCGTTGTCATGGTTGACGCCGTTCTGTCGAAGCTTGCTTGGCATGGGGAGCTTTGGAACGTGACAATACCATAATACTTGGACCTCCACAACAACGTCATTGTATTCATCTCGGCATTTTCCAGAATTAATTAGCTCTCACCAATCTCATGAGCCACTGGTACTGGAGCCGCTTCACTGTAGTGGCGCTCGAACTTGCGCGCGAAAGAGATCCACAAACCATCCGTATACATTCCTTCGGTGTCATATAGATACTACTGGGCGGCAACAAAGGCCGGCCTTGACGATCCTCAAATGATCCAGTGTACGTGTATTGCCGGTTCGTGGTTGAGATGCTTTTGCAATGAAGTGACTTGCGATGCGATGCGGGCATGACTGTTTCTTTTTATGCATGTACTGATCAATGCCAAATGTCAAGTCCGTTGCGACCCTCTCCACAAGCAACAGGGGCGACCGAGCGGCTGCCTACTTCAGTTGTAGTTTATATTCAGATGATCGAGTCAGCAGCAATGCAACTTGAGTTTTGGATGGGAGTTTTTCCATGATCGAGCAGTGGAGTAAAGGAGAGCCCATCGAACCAACGATCGGCACCTGGAGTCAGCCACAACAGAGACTCCTCCATTTCTCCAATCCGTACTGTCTGTAGTAGCTGGATGCTCTGCCTACTACTAGTAGTGTTGTCTGTAGGACAGCATGGCCGTCGGCTTCTTCTGCTGTCGGCATCGTCAACTTCTATCCTTGTCCATCAGTATTGTTGTTGATCCTTGGAACCGACCAAAGAGAGATTCCTTCCTCCGTCCAAGCCGTGCTGTAATAGCTGTGTACCGTACTCGATAGTATTGGCACAATCGCAGTGAGCTGGGGCTGCCGTCGTCGTCATCTTTCTCTTGCCCAGCCATGGCCTCGATGTCTATCGTTGTCCATCGTTGTCCGTCATGGTCGTCCTACAGCAGCCTTGTCGATTGCGATTGCTGTCATGACATGACATGATGACCAGGCGTTGTATATGCTGCTCTGATTGTAGTTTTCATGGTCGTCGCCTACTCCTACAGCCGTCGTTGTCAGTGTCATGTTCTCGGCCATGGTGGAAGGTTCCATCGTTTCCTTTCATCGGCGTCTTAACAGCACTGCTGCTGTGTGACGATGGTGGTTGCGAGTGTGGACGATTGCTACAGTGTATGACATGATGCAAGAAGTGTACTGTGTACATGCTACACTCTCGCCGTCGTTCCATTGCCGTCGGCTTCTGCTGAAGCCGTCGTCATGGTCCACGTGCTCGGCCATGGCCATCTCTATCGTTTCGCGTCATCGTCTTCCTACAGCCTGGATATTGCTGCTGGTGTGACTACGGGTGTGGCTGGTTGGCTTGGCATGATGGCCAAACACTGTAGACCGCTCAGTTCCGTCGTTCCGTTGCTTCCTGGAGCCATCGTGTCATCTTTTACGTGCTCGGCCATGGTCGTCTCAGTCGTGTTTCCCTCGTCGTCTTCCTACGGCCTTGTTGCTGTTGTATCTGTGCTTGTTGCCGGTATGATTGGCTCCTATGACATGATGTATGGCGTATAGAATCCAATGTCATGGCCGTCGTAGTCCTTGGCTATTGCCATTGTCGATCAAGAAAGCTCTGGTCGCTCACCATCAACATGGATGGGTAAATTCCCCATCGCCGACAAGGTGAGAAAACTTTTTCGCTTGTCCTTTTACGCAGCGATCCTTGCTTGTCATGATCGACCACCACCCTGGAAAGCTTTCTAAAGCTCATACGTAGCATGTCTGCAAAGTGCCACTCTCCTTGTCGTTCGTTCCATGGCAGCCGTCGTCATCGCCTATTCGTGCGTGCTCGGCCATGGGCATGTCCATCGTTTTCCATCCGTATTGCTGCGGCTACGATTGTCATGATCGACCCCAAGTCTACCCATGGACACCTTTCAAGGGCATACAGAGTAACTCTGTAATCTGCGCTACTCTCGTCTCCGTCGTCGATTCATGGCGACATTGCCATCATCTTCTACTTCTAAGTACTCGGCCATGGCCATGGACGAGCCCTATCGTTTCCCCTCAGCTCTATGGTTGCAGAGTTTGCGGGCTGTTGCGAGGACATGACGGCGTCTACTGTACATGTCACTCTCTCCGTCATTCTATTGTGCTTGGCGAGTGACTTGTTTGTCTACTTTCCATGCAAGGGGAGTTGTCGCCGTCATCGTCTTCTACGTGCTCGAGTCGACCATGGCCATCAAGGCTATCGTTTTACATCAGGTTGTTGTTGCCGTCCTTGTAGGTTGTTGGCAGGGAAAGTGTCGTCTACTATTTATGCTGTTCTCTCTATTGTCCTTGACGAATGACAGTACTGGTTTGGGTCGTCTACTTTGCATGTACGTGGAGTTGTCGTCATGGTCGTTCTCGCGGTCAACATCCAAGGCTTTTTTCACGTACAACTTGGACCGCTTTTCTCGTCGCAACAGGCGTCCGACGCCGAGGAAGCTGCAGAGCTTCTTCTGCTAGAGAGCGACAGCAGTGACAGCGGATTGGATTCCATTTATCAAAAGCACGGGTGGTCGTTCTTGTCCTCGGCGGCGGCACACAAGAACCGAGATGGCTCCTAGGCTTGGCCATGGACGAGACTTCTATCGTTCTATATCACGTCTGTGGTTGCTTCTTCTTCCGGCTTGTTTCGTCTTTGTAGCTTGTTCTTTTGCCCCAGTCGCTACACTGTAGGCCACTGTCGAGCGCCTGATCGTGCTTGACTCAGAAGAGCACTTGAAAGGAGCATTGGTGGTCGTTCTTCTCGCCTGAAAGCATGGATTCTTGGCCGATGGAAGGATGGCTTTTGGGTGATCTTTCTCATCACTAATCTAGTAGCACAGCTCCTCCTGCACCACCACCTGATGTAGGTCTCACCCTGGCACCATCCATGACCCGATTGCCACTGTACGACTGTGGGATCATACGTTCTACTGCTGGAAACCAAATTTTGGTGGGACTTTTTTCTTGGCCATTTTTGGGCTTCTATTTAAGCTATTTTCGGCGGCCTTCTTTCTGGTGAAGCCACAACGTAAACAGACCCTCTAATAGTGAAAGATTAGCTCACTTTTCTTGTCTATTCGTTCATAATTTAGCTCACTTTTTAGGCCGGTAGCTGCCTGCTAGCTACCGCCTAGCTTCCCCGCTAGCCTCCGCTACCGCTAGCAAGCACCCATCCATCAAGGCACCTCACAACACGGGAAACCACGCAGTACTAGTACATCGTACCAGTACCCAGTACTTGCTACTCGCACGTATCGACGCCTGTCAGTCACGAAAAAGGCCGATGTTTCCCTAATTACCGTACAACGTGTACCGATAAACCCCTATGTATTCTTGTCTTACATGACTCGTTTGAGTTTAAAATTGAGTCTTGTTCGTGATTGACGCTCATTTTTCTTTACAGTGTTTCTGTGCCGATCAGAAAAAATCATTCTGGTCGTGAAATCAATCAATACAAATCGATTGATTTTGATCGAACCAAGATGGCCGGCGACGGAAACTACGACTAGAATGATTTTTTCGCCATAAAAATCTCTCATAAATTCATTTTCATGAAAGTTGAAACAGAATTATTGACAAATTTTTCCTCGACCATGACGATTACCTCCTTTAATACAACTATTTCTTCTTCTTCTTCTTCTCTCTTTGTTGCCAACAACATGGACAATGTTGCCTTGCTTTGCGCCTGCGCCGTTGTCCTCTTATTGCAATATTACGCGTACTTTTACCGTCTTTTCATGAAACCCAACACTTTCCTTGTCCGCAACAACAAATTCTCGGACAATGACAGCAACAACAACCCCGCCGCTACCACCTCCGCACTTGCCAACAACACGGCCACTTCTTTCCTTGTCCGCAACAACAAATTCTCGGACAACGACAGCAACAACCCCGCCGCTACTGGTACCACCTCCGCACTTGCCAACAACACGTCGGCCACTTCTTTCCTTGTCCGCAACAACAAATTCTCGGACAATGACAGCAACAACCCCGCCACTCTCACGTCCGTACTTGCCAACACGTCCACTTCCTTGCTCGCCGCTCTTCTCGCCGCTTGGATGGTCTGTTCCGCAAGAGACAACATCATTCTTACCATTTGCTTTGTCGCAATCCGCCTTTTCACGCGCAACAACACTGGCAATCACAATGGCACTCCTGCCGTCGCCCACAACTACGAACGCGACGACCGCAGCAACAACACCAGCACTCCCATCATTTACTGGAAACGCATCACCACTGTAACTCCTGTTTGCAAGAACAGCAACAACAACAATGGTAAGCCCAATGTTCAAATTCTCATTGATCAAAACTCAGTAGAAGTCCATCTCATTGACCATGATGCTCCTTTCACTGCCACAACCATCTCTGTCATCCTCTCTACTGACAGCAACAACAGCTATGAAGAAGATCCAAATGATGCTTGGCTCCATGAAGCGACAAAGAACTGTTTCCACAACACCACTAAACAAAGTCGTCTTGTCTCTCTGCGCAAATGGGACGAGGAGTACAGTGCCTACAAGAATGATGATTACACATGGATTCGCAAGGCCCGCACAGACAAGTGTGTCCTCTTTGCCGACAACTATCTCTTGCCACTTTGTCATTACACTATTACCTACCACAGCTGCAATGCCGAAGAAATTCTCTCTCGCAAGCGCCGCATCGCGTACATTATGTCGATTCGCAAGGCCGAGGAGGACGACCAGTGGTACAACATTGACATTATGGATGGCGACCGCATGGCGTATGGTGCTCTCGATAAGTTCGAGCAACAGGAATTGCAAGAGGATGTGGAACAATTCTTGGTAGACTTTGAGCCAACAGCACCCACTGCCAATCTGAATGCTCGTACCTACAACACGACCATGACGATCTACAACAACGGCAACAACGAAATCAACGGCGATGCCGAAGACATGACAGTCTCTGATGAACATGCTCGTACCCACTCCACGAGTATGGTTGTCTACAAGGAAGAATCAGTCACCCAGTGGACTCATTTCCTCCTTTTCTTGCTCCACCTTTCCGGAGCCTACAACTACTATGTCTACAATGTCCTCACCCTCTACGGGGACTACATTCGCCCTTACTGCACCACAATTGTGCCCTACAACAACGACCACAGTATGGTTCTCTACCAATCAGAACCTGCATTCATCCACTGGATGCGCTGCACTGTCAACCTCGACTTGCTCTTCGGAGCCTACAACACTGTCACAATGGACATTCCCAACCGTCCTATCTGCCAGGCACTTGTGCCCTACAACACTACCCCCCGTCAACCCTTGGTGGTGACGACTTCCACGCGCATCTCGAAGTGTTATGTGCGCGCTATTTTGAAGTCCCTTGTAATTGTCGTACCTTCTTCCATATCGACAAAGAAAAAGGCAATCAAAGTCATTGTTCCTACTCCTCCTTCTACTCCTACACCTGCTCCAATCCGCCCTACAACTCCAAAGGCCAAATTGATCACCAACCCTGCTCCACTCCGTCGCTCCCTTCGACTTCAGCAGCAACAACAGAACACCCAGAATGTAACTGGAAATGTTCTTCGACGATCC
>ENA-ORBV01013017-ORBV01013017.1-microbial-mat-metagenome-genome-assembly--contig:-NODE-13017-length-12703-cov-5.001980_pt1 | contig 12703 bp, 14 predicted proteins | sample MGYA00237777_ERZ505514 | MGnify/ENA primary metagenome ERZ505514 (study PRJEB26160, sample SAMN06269048) | microbial mat metagenome | isolation source: Oligotrophic lake microbial mat | place...
TGATTATTTAGGGCACAAACCCTGGTGGGACCCTTGGAACAGCACAGGCCAACCCTTGCTGTTGGTTGACCCCAATTGGACCTTAATTGACCGATTGCCAAGCTCCATACATCATCCTTTGGGATGCTGTGTCTCAACCCATGGATGGCCTCTCAGTGGAGCAAGAGCACTGATTGGATGTTCCATGGGTGAGCACTGGAGGGCAGAGATTTGTACTTGTACTTATCAATTTGATGACATGATGTTTGCTTGCTGTATTGGCTACAGAAGCAGGTACCACAACAACAAACATTTTTTCAGGCTGACTGTTCAATGCAAGTGTTGGTTTGAACATGTGTACATGCAAGGTCCTGGCAGTGCCCCACAAAACACGGCAATTACTGCTGTGCTTGTCACTCCAGAAAGATCGTCTGGTCTCAGCACATCCAGCGGCGACTGCTGAGTCAGTTTCTAAGTAAATTATGTTGTAGTGTTAAACTAAATATTACACTGCCTGTTGTGCAGGACACCACTTATTGCTGTCACTGTCTTTGTGAGATTTGTTGCTACAGTGTGGTCCAATCATTCCAAGGTGATGAAATTCTAGTCACATGAAACACTTAGAACATTCACCCCTTCCCACATTGCCAGCACACTCTCTTCCAAATTTGTCGGGGGTCACATGATCTTTTTTTCTCCATCCACACCTGCAGCAACAAGTGCTGCTCTTGAATCCATTTGTTGTTGACAGTGCTGTTGCATTTGGCCTTCTTATTTGGTAATTCAAGGGTGCTGCACCATTGATGTGTTGCTGATTGTGCGTAAAGGCCGTCGCCGCGATTCCGGCATTCAAAGTTGTTGGATTTCCGAATGGAGCGGGTGCCTGACCGTTGTTGTAGTTGCACACAATCGGCCGACACTGCTGGGCTTCCTGATGTGGTGCCATCTCTCTCCTTGAATCTAGTAGCTGAAAGTGAAGTCAATTTATGGAACCATCTGAGGTCCCGGCAAGGGAGGCTGTTCTTTTTGTGCTCTCTAAGTTGTCACAGTGTTCTCTTAAATGCAGATACATTTTCCGTTGGACCAACTGAATGTTGCGGCTGCTCCCATCATCCAATGCTGTCAACTTGTCACGGCACGGATTTGCAACATTTTGATTCCATTCCGACTCGAATTGTTTGTATCCACACACACTGCCAAGGCATGCAGAATGTCATGTACAATTGGGACTCAATTTGTCAAAGAGTGCACACTCAACTTTATCCAGATCTGTCAGTGGCAGCAAAGGGTTCTTGAATGGCACGATCGGTCTCTGTTGTGTCAGTCTCTCCCACGCTTGCATTGTGCTTTCACAGTCCACAATTGTTTTGCAAAGCAGCCGCTGCTTCCTGTTCAAATTGCGCAAAGATGACAGGCTCTAAATCTTCCAACGGTGAACCATCTTCCTCATGCATCCTAGAATCACGTTCAGCTTCTGTTTCAGTTTCATGCTTAGGTGCAAATTGACCCTCTTCTGCTGGAGCATCATCATCATCAAACTCGATTCCCTCTAGGAAGTGGGACATGTCGTTGATGGTCTCATCCTCATCCCCTTCTTCTTCTTCCTCTCTCGCAGACAACTGGAAGTGCGCCATGTCAGTGACACTCGCTTCTTGATTTTGAGCAGCTGGTTCTGTTTCTTGGCAGATTGGCAATCGAAACGCTTCTGGTAACTCGAAGTGCAAGCCCATGTGCTCGACTGCCAGTGGGCTGGGTGGGTGTGACACTTCAAACGGCAACTGTGCCTCGTCAAATCCACAACTTTTGGCAAGACTATTCAAAAACAACAGCTTGTCCGTCCTTTAAGTGGGTTGTTCCTGTGCACCAAGTTGGTTGACCATCTTGCGATCATTCGGCATCTCGTAGAAGTCATCGAGGACTCTTTCTGAATGGGCAATACCAACAGGTGGCATGTCAAGTAGAACATTCAACCATCGATGGTCGTTCTCACAGCCGCCAGTGCCTCGCGCACTTTGCACTTTGCCGGTACAAGGATTGACTCCATGAATCTTCACAACATCAGATGATGGATCAGACAGGTAACCAAGGCCAACGTGTTCAAGTTGATTGTTGATGAGTTGCCGGACTTTAACTCTGCGTGCACCCTTCTTCGCATAAGAATCAAAATGCTTTAAATATTGCTTTCTCTTGGGTGCTTCCGCGTTCGCCTCCGTGTCATTTGTTGTCTGAGTGTCTGTTTCATAGTCACACATGTGCATGAAATGTAAGGCACACCGAACTCTACGTGACAAGATTTCTGGTGGTGGCATTGTTGCTTTCGTACACTTGTGGATCTCATGGGAACTGATGCCTGGCTTCATGTACCTAAGACGTGCATGTTCAGTGTCTTCAATAACAAAAAGGGCTCGTCGCATCAAATGCCGGAAGAAATTGGCTTCCTCGGACGTTTTCTCCAACAACATGTTGTCCCAGCGCATGAACCAGTGAAAGCTGTCAAGCTCAACCATAATGCCTGGAAACATCTCCTGTAATTTCAATCAAACATTGCAGCAATTGTCCACCCATGACACTTTGGAGGGTTTGTCTTGTATGTGACTCTGCCCTTCCTTCAATCGCAATAAGTCCGGCTTTATGGCTTCAATGGTTTCCGAACAGGGAAGAAACTTCCAAAAAATAGTTAATGCGTCCTTGTTCTGAATTGTAACGCCACATTTGAAAGGCAAGAAGCTTTTGCCTTTTCCCGTAAACACTTTCACCTTATCAGGTAGCTTGTAGTGAAAGTTGATCTTCAAGCAAATAGCCGGAATGTTTTGCATCTTCTGATGATTGGCGGCAATGATTCTATCGACCATGGATTTGGATATGCAGCGAGAATATATTGTCTGGTATCCATCATGCCCGAAAAGGGATCCAATTTATCCGTTGCTTTGGCCTTGGGAACCACGGCTGCTTTGTCATCAGAGTCCATCCCGGCACCTTCCAGAAAATCATGAATGTCTACTTCTTGTTCGATAGTCTGCACTTCACTCTCTAAGACTTCTATTTCGAACTTCAACTGCTCATAACAGCACTCCACTGTATCTTTCCAACCCTGCAACATCTTTGGATTCGCGTCCTCAGAATCAAATCGTAGTCGAGTAAATCACGGGCTGTAGCAATGCCAGCACCAATCATTGCTAGTAGCTTTGTCTTCCCAATTCCCTTAAATGGTAGATTGATTTTGTTTCTGTTCTTCTGTTCTTCAAATGCTCTAATGAACTTTATTTCAGCAGTGTGCGATCTCTGTTTGTCTCGCAATTCCCATCGTTTCGCCTTCAACGACACCATAAGTGTTTTTCTTTTCTTTTCTTCTGGAGTGTCTTTGTGTGCTGTCAATGTATAATCAAGAGTGCACTGTCTTGTGTCGCCAGGGACAGTCCCACTTGGTGCATCCTTGGTAACCTTCTTGGCATAGCAACACCGATAATAGAAAAGTGAATCGTCCAGGAATTGATCGGTATGAGCCAATGTAACTCTTTGGTGCATGGACGCAGTGGTGTCATGTGAAAGGTTTGTTATGTATGAATAGCACTCTTCGTCAACTCTAAAACCCTTGCAAATGTTGAATGTGAACATGCCCAACACTTTCGCCCCATCCTGTTCAAGAGACTGTGGATGATGCCCAGTAAAACTACGGTTGTAGATCATGCACTTGTGCAGCATTATGTCAAGATGTCTATGACTCCAAATGCCATGCAGAATTTTGGGCCATTCAACAAACTCTTGGGCCGTTCAACAAACTCAGCCTTACTCAAATCAACCCCGCTGATTTGCTTGCAGTGAGGGCAACTTGGCACGTGATCAGGGAGCAACAAATGCGGCACCCACATTGCAACATCCTGCACATGGAAAGAATCAGCACATGTCTTTAATTCCGTGAGAGCAAGAGAGGTGTTGGAAGATGGCCCAATCTGCTTCCAGTCTTTCTTCTTGAAGTAATTTGCTCCTTCAACTAATACAGAGGCCCTCACAGACTTTATGAACTCATGTTGGGCACTGTCGTAACAGAATTTAGGCTGCCGCACAGTCTTCAATGTGTCCGCCATGGCCAAACAACACGCACCAACTAGTTCAATCTATCTTTTATATGGATGTCATTGGTTCTGATACACTGAAGTAGTTCTTGTGCGTCCAATTACAAAAAATTGAAAATTGGGAAGTACAAAATAATCAAGACCGGGAGTCTTGTAATGGTTTACTAGAGAAAGGGTTAGCCCGCTAGAGAGAGATGTCTGATGGGTACCCAAAAATGTCAATAACCATTATTTAACAACACTGCCAGAAAGCAGTGCTTTCATAGCGGATACGGTACTAAAAATATCAGAATTAAGCACATGACGGGCACTTCGTGCCCAATCAGATTTTTTGAGCGATGGACAGCTGAGTACCATTCAGTGAGTCGCTTTCATGACTTAATCTTTTCCTTTTTTTTCTTTTTTCTTCGTTACAGAAAAAGAAGGTTAGGGTTACCTGTTATGTTCTCTCCGAGACAGATTCTAATCTCGACCGTTAACACTAAACATGTATTGATTCGCTGGCAGCGTCGAATTGCCTTGCTGTCATGATGACAGCACAGCTCTTCCCGGCCATCACGTTGAGATGGATGAAAACATCCGTCGTTCTGCCAGCAGCACATGAACTGATACTGTAATTCAGCTCGCTATCTGGCGTAGTACCACTGTAGCGATTCCATTGTAGCTAGGTAAATGTAGCACTTATCGTGCAGCAGTCGTAGTAGTCTAGTCCGATGGTACTTACTAGTTCTGGGTACTCGCTTACGTCGTAGTAGAAGCCTGGTACTTTTTCGTACTCGGCGTTCTAATTAGCTAGCTAGCTACCTAGACAATAGTTCAATTTGTACTACCATACTAGAGTTCTGGAACTTCTAAAAAGCTCTCAGCGGGGATTGAGGGAAACTCCGAAGTTGGGCGCTTTTTCGTTTTTTTTGCGAACTCTCTCGGCCAATGAATCTTCCCCATCCACCCCCTCTCGATCCCCCACTTTTTGTTCGAGTATTGCATGGCATCTGTACTATGTATTACCAACACCACACTGTCAATGCACCAACACAGTATCGTATTAATCAAACCAGTAGCATTAAGCAGCAGTGGCACATGCAGTCGACAACACAGTTATCACAGACAATCACTGCTGCTCTTACAAGTAACTGTTGCCTTTCGTTGATTATTTGGATGCTAGTAGCATCGGCACGCATGGTTTCACAGTATCTCTTGACTACGGTTGCTGCAATTATTTAGAATTCAGAGCATTTAGGCCTCTGCTTTGTGACGTGTTTGATGTTTGCAGACAACATTTCCATCTTGTCCACTTTGATTCTTTTCTTATCCATGATGTCAACATGGAAGAAACGACTTCCCTCAATGTTGCTAATAATTTGCTGGTGAAAAGTAGCAGGGTTGGCCTGAAATGGCAGCTGTGACTGAAATGCTGACTGCACTGGCATGCAGTTGAACTTCCTCTGTTCGTCTCTTGCGACTCTGATCATAGCAAATCAGCGAAGGTGCAAATCGTCCGTGGCTTCCTCTTCTCTCTTATCAACGTTCTTGTAGAAAAAAATCCATTTTGGTCATTTCATCACACCATTCTTCTGAGACCAATGTAAATTGCCCATTGTTGTGGGTCGTTACTTCAATTTTTCTAGTGTTGGCACCACCATTCAGAGCAATGATCAACGATGCATGTTGCAAACCATCCGTGTCCTCGTAGGTACCCTGCAGACACTGGCAAATCCTGTTGCCGATATCTTTACCTACTGATTTTGTTTCTTCTTCTACAGAATCTTTGCTTTTGGATGCAGCTGGCTTTTTATCATGCATGCCGTCCATAATAGCACTTGCTTTGTGCACAACTTCAAGAAGATGAAGTACAGAATGTTAGTTTGTTTTTTGTTACAAAGATTTGTTTCATTAGACAATGTAGTGCAGTGCTTACCTTCTTCCATTTTAAGTCCACACAAGTCTTTAAGTTTGTTGAACTTTGCCCTGAATTGGTTACCCTTTATCTTCTTGAATTTGTCTCACATGCCTTTTATGACAGCAGGTTGAGTTGTTGGTGTGATCTCACCGTTCTCATCGACTTGAGTATTTTGTACTCATTGGTGCTCTGAGTAAATTTGAAGTCAGAATCAATGGATAACAGATTTTCACTCATTCTTTTGATACTTAACTTATTTTTCATTTGATTGGAATTGAATGTCGTGAGATGGTTACATCACTGTTGCGAATAGAAGTCGATTGTTTTTATCCCTTATCCTTTACTTACATCTTTCATTGGTTTGTTCCGTCCAGTAGTCAGGCGTCAGTGGTTGCATTCTCACTAGATCATTGGTCACACCACATGTCCTAAAATCATATGACTGAGTAAAGAATTGGAAGTGTGACCAATTTGTGTTCCGTGTGCACATTTGCCTTAAGCATTCGGTTTTTGTTAGGTTTGATTCACAGATTGGATTAGGGCTTGAGTGTCACTGTGATCCAAATAGTTAAATGAGAGCACAATTCCAATCATTTTCACCAACTTTTGCACTTATGTTTGAATTGTAATGCATTTTTGACAGTCGTGTCTCACATTTTTGTCGAAATCTGCTTTACTTCAAAAATCTATAAGTCATCTATAAGTCAACGACTAAAATGAGGCCATCTGGATGGCATACTAAGATCTACTTGGCACCTTGTTCTTCATGAAGCGCTACAATGCTGAGAGATCAGCCACAACATTTTGTTGCCGTGATGAGAAGTCACTCCATAAATAGAACTGGCTGATTGATTACACGATGGCGTCACAAGATTGGGTAAGTTGCTGCATGCTTTAACATGAGTGGTGATGCATTTAACCATTTCTTTTGCGACGTTACATATCCTATTGGAACATTGATTCTGATGCAGCAACAATTCTGAGTGTCTAATGACCGTTAATGGGACAGATTTTTTGCACATTGGAACCATCTCCATTCAGCCCATGGTCGCACAGCCACAAATTCAAAGGTCCCAGTGTAAGACATGAAGTAGGCATCTGCATTCAAACCAGTGAGACATGCTGGGTAATCGGTCCATATGCATGTGGTGAATTGCCAGACCTTTGCATTGCTATCGACTGTCTCATGTACAAATTGGAAGAGAATGAGAAGTGTCTTGCTGGCGGTGGATACAACAATGGTGGAGTTTTCTTTGAAATACCAACTGGCCATAATGATGCGGATTGATGAATGAAGGCTTGAGCCAGAGCAAGACATGAGTGTGTGAACCGAAGATTCTAGCACTGTGGTGTTCCACAGCAGAGGTTTTGCAGCAACGTTGAGCAACAGGGTTTAACTTTTAGAGTCATTGCCAACATTACACACATGCAATTGAATGGTGAAGAACTCTGGAATGTTGACAATGCCCTTGGACCATTTGGTAGAGTTTTCTACAAAGGCTGCTGGTTGGCAGCAACAGAAGTGCACATGCATTAGGTTACAAATTAGTGCACTGTAAGGTTTGACAAAGATGAGTGAGACGAGAACAATTGATTGTGTGGCTAGTTGTAATGTCATTGGTCATGCTGCAGTTGCACATTCAATGTCTTGCACTAGCAAGTTCAGTAGTCAGATTAAGTGACGGTGGTGAGTAGTGTAGCATGGTTGCCATCAATAACCTGCACAAGATGGCACATGCAGTTACTGCTGCTAGCTAGTAGCTAGCTACTAGACAAGAACAGTACTAGCAAACATATCCATGTTACTTTTTGGTAAGGTTAAGAATATTTGTGTTTGTCACGGTGAAGCTAGTGCAAATGCACTGGCCAAACGCCAACATTTTGACTGGAGGTACAGACTTGGCTGGATGACAACAAGGGTGCAACACGGCACACGTTGCACGCAGAGCCCATTTTGTCTACCTAAGCACGTCACTTTGGTGCACGGCTACACTGGGCTACGTAGCAAAATTCTGACTGCCAGCATGCTGTTTTACTGTAGACGCACGCAAGGTCTCGCGCAGGAGACGGATGCCCGGCTTTCATAAAGCATGTCCATCATCACATCACTTGTTTGAACCCAATTACTTGCAGATCCAACATTATGAACAACAACATAAGAACCCTTGCATCCATCAATCAATCCATCATCCGTCCATCCATCCACCATGGAGCATGCACATGTCAAAGGCGAACGAGTAAAGATAGTTGGAGGCATGTACAAACGCTACAAGACCGGCACGTTCGTGGAGACATATGGTAGGAAAATGGCTACAGTGAACATAGATGGGGAGAAGCAAAGGAACATCTGGTTGACAAGCATTGCTCCAATTCCAGCATCCAAAAAGAGGCCTGGCAATGTTGTGCTTTCAAGCCAGGATTACCAGGAGTTGGTGCAAGAGATCCACATGTCGGTGGGTGCTTTAGAGCATCTACAGTTAAAAGTAAAGTCTTTCCACAAATAATGTTTCAATTATTTACTTCTTGGTTTTTCCACGTGACGTTTTTTTGGGAATCCATCCTAATGATTGAAGTTCCTCTACAACGTTTGAAAGAACACGCTTCTTTTCTTTAAAATGAACAGCCAGTTCTTTGATGCAACTGGGGACAGTCGTGTTGGTAGCCGTTGCCTTGGCCTCAATCGCCGTAATGAACCGGACCGTTTGTGAGTGTTGTTGGTTTGGCAGATGACCTTGCAACTTCTTGTTGTGCGCAGTGTTTCTACTGTGGACACCACCGAATCAATCTTCGTAGTCTCCTAAACCGTGCCACTTGTTCCACCAAGCTTGTGTGTGTTGGCACCATTCCATGCTCAGCACAAGGATTTGTAGCGCTTGGACTCACAGTGACAGGCCTTGTAATTGCATCAGAAGGAGGTTCTGCTTCAAGAGATCTTTTCTTCTTTGGGTTCTCAATGTCCATGATGATGGGCATTCTTTTCTTCGACACCAATTCTCGCGCCACATTCACCAAAACAGCTGCGAGATATTCATCACATGACTCTTGCTCCCTCTGTGCATTGGCGTTCACTCTGCAAAATCCTTCTTTTACTGTGTCCGATAAATGTTTGACAGAAACCCGTAGGCCTTGAACCAATTGGTGGTTCACTGACTGCCACTGGCTCATTCCTGGTGTGACAGCTTCTAAATTGGCATCCAAAGGGGACATCTCAGTCTCCAGAGGCGCGTCATTGTTGTCTTGTGTGTTTGAAAGGCTTCCGTCTGAAAAACAGGAAGCTCTCAAAACATACGATGGTTGGCTCTGTGTGGGTACTTGGCCATTGTTGGTAGTAGCACACAGCACCACAACGTTTACATGTCACAGTGCACCATAGGCTAGAGAGGCAACATACAGTCATGCTGGTAGCAGAGGCAGTGCCTGCTCATCTCATTTTAGCCACATCATTCTTCTTAATCCAACATGGTGAGATAACACAGTGCTTCCTCTGCACAGCAGTAGTAGCAAAAGTAACACTTGGAGGCTGTAGGTTCGAATCACAGAAGTGATACTTGTAGCACATGCAAAAGATTGCATCCAGTGACGCACATTGACACTGCACGATCCACATTGGTGACGCACCGATTCTGGACATGCAGGCTTGGGACCCCTCCGTTGATCCATATTTAGCAAGACCTCCACGAGAGAGGCATGCAACTTTCGCCTAAGTGACATCAAATTTTAATTTTGATCCGTTGAGATTGGCGAACCTCTACAGTGACGCACGAAGCTGCTCGAACACTCCAAATACTCCGAATTCCAAATACATCCATAGATAGCACAGTAGATCCAACACAGGTCCGATCGAAGTACGAGACACACATTCGCTCGCAGAAATGTGTTGTTAGTAGCACACAGCACTACAACGTTTACATTTTACATTGCACCATATGCTAGAGAGGCAAGAGATAGTCGTACCGGTAGCAGGGACAGTGCCTGCTTGTCTCATTTTATCCACATCATTCTTCTTCATCGCAAATTATGCCCAATGCATTTAGAACTTTCCGAATGTGGTCCATGTGAATCGTTCACCATTGGAGCAGTGTTGTCACCACATTTGTCCATACTGCAAGTAATTTGATGTCAAACCACTTTTTGTTGTCAATCCAGTCATTTGAAGTGAAGTGTTCAAACTCTCGTGTACAGCAAAATCGGAAGGACACACAGAACGCAAGTGCCCCCACGCAACAATGAGCCACATCTTTGTGCCGAGTGGCTCGGCCAAACAGAGCATGACCGTGGTTGGTTTTCCCTTGTGTCATTGCATTAATCACAACAAGGGGCTGATGAACATCTCTTTCTTGCCTTGGCGGACAAATGCACAGAAAGTCACTCAGCTCCACTCCACACAGTGATTTGCACCAAAGAATGCCACTTGTTAAATACAGAATGGAGAATCTGTGTCGCAGATTGGTATTAATGGAGCGTTTGTTGTTGCTATCAGTCAAGTTGTCCCAGAATTTGTCTTCAATTTCTCCATAACATTCCACCACTGTGCATGGTGAAAACAATCCGGACACTTTCTCCTGGTGTGTCTCCTTCTTAACACACGGTGCTCGGTTCTTCACATCATTTTTCAAATCATCCTTATCCATACCCCAAAGTTGATCCCAGATGGGTGGCAACTTCTGTTCATGCACTTGGATTTTATATAATTTTTGAAATGAAGCCTTGTAGATTGAGAAAGTAGAGTAGCCAGTGGGATTTGCTGCCGGTGGATGTTGTTGTGGGTCCATCTGCACACCCGGCTCAGCTGGAAATTGTGATATGAGTTTTTGGCATTCAGCCAAGTTGAATGTTGCCCCTATGGTTTGCGCGGCAAGTGACCTGTCTCTTACTTTCTTTTCTCTGAAGCATTGGTACCACATGAACTGGTACAACTTGTCTGCGGAGAGTGTGTGCCTAGACGGATAGTGCGGATGGACCTTGTCACAGAAATCGAAGTGTTCAAACGTCCTATTGTCAAACTGCTTTGCTGAGTTAGCAGGCATGTCTGCTTCATTCAATTCAATGGTTGATTTCCGGAGCATCGTGTTGAGCTTTCTGTCGTTGGGATGCGCCAGCCGCTGCGTCCCAAACGGCGAGCCTAGCACCGGTTTGGTTTGGTTTGGTAAATCTCCTACCTGTGCATAACAGAGGGCTGTGGTTGGTGCTGTTGCTTTACCCTCCACCCTCTACAGATAGACATCCATTTTGGATGTCAGAGCCTGGTAACTGTGCAGTGAAGACACAGTTGGGGTCAACCAACAGCAAGGGTTTGCCTGTGCTGTCCCTATGGCTCCCACCAAGGAACACTACTAAATAACTGTTACTTCTGCTATGCTAAGGGAATGTGAGGCCCACCAGGTGACATTGCACCAAGCAGTGCCGGCATCGTGGAGGGCAGCGACCCCTCTCACTATCAAACTTCAAATGTGTTGTAGGGAGAATGTCTCTCCATTGTGTTGGAGGAAGGTTTGAACACCCATTGGCCTCCTGTGACGACCCCAATCAACAGATGGCAGCAGCAATCGATCTTTTTCTCTTGTGCGACATCAACCACCGACCACACCAAGGCACCATGAGTATCGCAACAGGGAAGAACTGCTGCAGCCTTGTGATCCAACAAAGTTATTGAGTGTTTGGCCATCACAAGTGGCAGGGAGGGAAGCCACCGGACAGATTACCAAAGGACAAATGCACAAGAACACGAGCATCATCCAGAGGCTTCCAAAGTGAGAGGGAAGGGGGGGATAGACATGGGCAAGGGCAGAGGGCGGCATGTGTCAACAGCCATTCAAGTTAATTGCTGCTTGTTATCATGATGATTGGTGTCCTCATCAGAGGTGCGACGGATGGACAACAGACTCTCTTGGTAGGAATTGCACGCGATCCCGAACTCCGAATTCTTGTAATGCAGTGCCCTGTTCATCGCAAAACACCATCTTGACTCCATCTAACAGCTCTGGTAGCTGTTAGCTCTCCTATATGCACTTAGCATCCTTCTCTTGTTCCAAATACACGGCAGTTGATCTAGTGGTTATGGCATTAGTGGGTTTCGACTCGTGGCAGGTCACACCACGGCCCCCCTAGCACCTTGGCGCAGCTGCTTGGCGCACCCGATGCTGCATTAGTCTAGACTGACTCATAATGGTGTGATGCTGTGGTAAGCACCGGCTGCATGCCCATGGTTATATTATCTTTTGTGTGCAGTATGTGCATCATAGGCTGCATCGGATGCAGCACCTCAACTGCTCCAGGGGCAAGTGTAGGTTCAAACAGTTTGGAATTGGAGGCCATCATTTTGATTTAAGACTGTCACTGTCTGGATACAAAGGGTGCATGTGACCCCTAACTGCTGCATGTCATACCCCTTAAGTAGAAAATGCCATATCCCTTCAGTAGAAAATGTCGTAATTTTTGAAATATCCAATTTTTTTTTACTGACAGTCAAAAAACGTATGTTGTACCATTTTTTGGTCGGCTTAACGTATAATGGAGCATCTATCTGCTACTTTGTAGCTACTCTGGAGTAGTTAATAGAGGTAGCCAAAAAGTCGGGACCGGAATTTGAAGGAAGAAAAAGATCACATTTTGGGCAAGCTCGCTGACGTCACAATAAGTAGCCAACACTGGATAAGAATGTGGTCGGCAGACATATGCACTACGCTAAAAGCTACAGGCCTTTTGAGTTGTTTGTAAATGAAAATTATAAGCTTTAGAATGAAGCTAAAAT
>ENA-ORBV01013018-ORBV01013018.1-microbial-mat-metagenome-genome-assembly--contig:-NODE-13018-length-12703-cov-4.261524_pt1 | contig 12703 bp, 11 predicted proteins | sample MGYA00237777_ERZ505514 | MGnify/ENA primary metagenome ERZ505514 (study PRJEB26160, sample SAMN06269048) | microbial mat metagenome | isolation source: Oligotrophic lake microbial mat | place...
GGCATACGAGATTCGCCTTAGTCTCGTGGGCTCGGAGATGTGTATAAGAGACAGACACAGTGCAGTCCATTGAACAGGATCGCACATCCCCACAGTATGAGGCCTTCCAGTTCATCCTTGAAGACCTGGAATCGAATAGCAGTGACTACTCTGTTGAGAAGCTCCGGCAAAGGTTTGCCTTGGTCACTTTTTATCATGCTGCTGGTGGTCGTGGATGGAAGGATGCCAGCGGCTGGCTGCAGCATGATGTGGATGAGTGTGAGTGGTTTTCTCAAAAGCCTAAACTGGATGTTCTCGACAAACGTTGTGGCAGCATCGTCAACACTGTCCAAATTGCTGACCATCAATGCGAGGATGGTGTTTACAAGCACCTGGCTCAACATGGCAACAACGTTCATGGCACTCTTCCCCCAGAAGTATTTGAACTGCTGCCATCACTGGTCTCTGTGAACCTTGATCCCCAAGGTGCTGATTTGATTTGCTATGATATATGTAGGTATGAAAATGACTACATCCTCACAGGAAGCATCCCCAGCGAGATTGGTCTTTGCAGTCAGTTGGAACATGTATCCTTGAACTATCATTGGCTGGAAGGTTCCCTTCCTTTAAGCTTGGGCAGCCTATCTTCGCTGGAACGCTTGCGACTTTATGGCAACCGTCTGTATGGGAATATACCTTTTGCTGTTTGGCACATGAAAAGTTTGACACACTTTGAGGTTGGTGAAAATGATTTAGAGGGTGGCATTCCCGACGAGATTTGGCTGATGTCCAACTTGACTATGCTTGATCTTTCCGACACTTATTTGACAGGCACCATTCCCAGTGAGATTGGGCTGTTGGCCAGCTTGACGAGTCTTGATCTTTCTTACACTGACTTGACAGGCACCATTCCCAGTGAGATTTGGCTGATGTCCAGCTTGACCAGTCTTGACCTTATCTTCACCAATCTGAATGGAACCATTCCCAGTGAGATTGGACTGCTCACCAGCTTGATGGATCTTGGCTTGAATGATTTGACTGGCTTTGTTTCCAGTGCCATTTGGCTGATGCCCAGCTTGACAAGTCTTGGCATCAGGACTGGAACCATGCCCAGTGAGATTGGGCTGATGTCCAGCTTGACAAGGCTTCTTATTCTCGGCACTGATGTGACAGGAACCATTCCCAGTGAGATTGGACTGTTGTCCAGCTTGGAACATCTCTGGCTTGAAGACACTGATTTGACTGGCACCATTCCCAGTGAGATTGGGCTGTTGTCCAGCTTGAGTTTTCTTCGTCTTTCCTTCACTGGAACCATTCCCAGTGAGATTGGGCTGTTGTCACGCTTGGCAACTCTGCTTCTTCTCTTCACTGCTTTGACTGGAACCATTCCCAGTGAGATTGGATTAATGACCAGCTTGAGAGTGCTTCATCTTCACCAGACTAATTTCACTGGAACCATTCCCAGTGAGATTGGGCTGCTGTCCAGCCTGAAAGATATCCTCATTTCATGGACTGGTTCAACTGTCGGCACCATTCCTAGTGAGATTGGACTGTTGTCCAGCTTGGAACGTCTCTGGCTTTCCGACACTGCTTTGACTGGAAACATTCCCAGTGAGATTGGGCTGATGTCCAGCTTGACAGATCTTGGTCTTTGGAACACTGGTTTGGCTAGAACCATTCCCAGTGAGCTTGGACTAATGACCAGCTTGGGAGGGCTTTATCTTTCAGACACTGACTTGACTGGCACCATTCCCAGTGAGATTGGACTAATGACCAGCTTGAGAGAGCTTTATCTTTACAACACCACTGGTTTGACTGGAACCATTCCCAGTGAGATTTGGCTGATGTCCAGCTTGACAAGTCTTGATCTTTCTCACACTGGTGTGACTGGAACCATGCCCACTGAGATTGGGCTGCTGTCCAACCTGCAAGAGCTTTATCTTTCCAACACTGATTTGACTGGAACCATTCCCAGTGAGATTGGTCTCCTTTCCATCTTGTTTGACCTCGTCATTTCAGGCACTGGTTTGACTGGAACCATTCCCAGTGGAATCTCAGAACTCTGCATTGTTGCCACTGCAACCATGGAGGAACGCAATGGCACTGTTGTGTGGAGCCTTGGCGGGACCACTTCAGTTGCACAGGAGGCAGAGCTGTGGGTGGACACCAATGGAGGCATTGAACCCAGTGATTGTTCGCACTGGTAGCCACAATCTTTCAGGCGAGATGGGGCCTCTCAAACTGTGGTTTTTTTGTGTATCAACAGTTGTAATTAAGTTAAGGTAGTGGCTTTAGCCAACTAACTAGCTAGTAGTAGGTGCCCAACAAAAGATAGGCAGTGGTTGGAAAACACCATGCCTTGCCGTTAAGCCGGGGATTTTGCATGGTGGGCTCGCCAGCAGCGAGAAGCAAGGCTCTTGTGCCAGACAAAGCTACATACGTTTTTGCGTGTCACTTGAAAATTACGGGGACACTCCCTGTAGCGTTGTCGCCGTCCTCCGTCTTGTTGTTGTTGTTGTTGTTGTTGTCGTGTAGAGAGTCTCTTTATACATTGCATTGTAAGAATTTCGTCTTTCGTTTTGGCAGTCTCTTGCCTACTCCTCGGCCACAATGTTGTCTCGGCTTTTGCCGCGTTCGCTCCAGGTTTGTCGCAGTGACGACATCTATTATAATCCGCCAATGGTTTTTTTAGAACACAATAGCACAGTAACAGGTTAACAAACCGGCGTGGTTGTCCAGAATAATCGTACGTGCGTCCCAGCCGATACTGTAGTAACTGCCACGAGGCGCTCCATCATCACAAGGATGTTGGGTACAAGAAACGAGAGACCTTTTCTTGTCGTCGTCGAATCATATTTCGACGATGTTACTTTTTTTGTCCCCTGCGGGGTGCTCTTTCTTAGCTCTATACGTGACGTAACAATGATGCCGCGGATAACGACGCTGCCCAAAACAATTAATATACATTGAACGTATGGTATGATGTTGGTATTGTATGCGAACAAGGCCCTGACGACCATCTTGGTGATAGCCACCATACATGCATCACCAGCCGTCAAAAATAAATGCATATCCTCTCGTACCTCCAGTGATACTGGAAACGGATCGCATTGGAAGGAATGCATGGTACCATGCATGCCGCCGAGTCAGTCATCCAACCAATGGAACCAAAAGGTAGGCGACAAAAAAGAGAGCTACTCGTAAGCTACTTTTCGTAGCTACTGTATGACTCGAAGGTTGTGACAGCCAGCAAGCTACTGGAGCCATCGAGTCAGCCAGTTAGCTAGGTAGCGAGTAGCTGTGCTGCTGTGGCACCATCCATGGATTCCATCCGCCTCGAATTCTGTTGGCAGTGTTCCTTCCAAAATTAATACAGTACATCGCCTGGAATGGAAGGATTTGAAAATTAGGAATAAAGTGAGGTGTGTGGATTCCATCAGCTCGTCATGTCGCAGTTCGGAGTCGCAGAACCTAATAGACGTCTTTGTGAGTCTTTTTCGTTCTTTTTTGTGTGGCGCTATTTATGGCTAGGACATCAACGTGACGTCAACATTGGCTACTTGCGGAATGGATCAGCTGGTTTGGTCCTTGCCAGCAACGCCTTTGACGAAAATATAGGAATCTGCAGATGAAGGTCATCATCCTCCTGATTCGGAAGCCATTGGATTGCATTGCCTTCCGGCAAAACTGCAAGTGTTGTCCTCAACTGCTCATAAAACCGAATTTGTATTAGTTGGAGTAGCTCTAGCAGCAGGGATTGTCGTTGTATTTATAGCTAATACTGCCATAGCGAATGACTGAACCCCAACTTCATTCAAACATTCGCTTCACCTATCGTTAATTTTCTTATAATCCTATTCAGTCTTTCTTTTTCTATAGAAAATCACTCCTTCCATCATGTCGTCCGCCTCGGATATCCTTCTCAACATTGTGTGTCCCCTCTTGGGGACGATTACGGCCTATCAAATGTTTTTTGCTCCCTACTGGGATGTCAGCAAAGCGCTTCGTCGGGGTTCCTTGAACGATTTGAATCCTCTGCCATGGGCCTTTTTGATGGGCAATTGTTTGGGATGGGTCTTGTACAGTGTCTTGACGCAGGTACGTGGAGTGTCGTGATGTATTGGATGTTGTATTGCATTGGATGGGGTTGTATTGCTGAATATTATACTATTCCTTTGTCTTACAACGAAACATGCGTTCTCGCTCTGCTTTTCCTCTCCCACAATCACAACGATACAACAACACAACAAGAACATTTGGTTACTGGTCGCCAATGCTCCTGGCTTTTTGATTGCCGTGTATTTCAATTTGGCGGCTTCCAAATTGCAATACCAACAACAATTTCAAGTCTTGCCCACCGTTGCTTCGAAGGACATGGCCTACATGCCTCCCATTCCCGAACAAGAATCTTTGTTGGAAGAAGAGCGCCAGGAAGGTGACGTGGAACTCCAAGCCACCCAAACGGCCAACACCAATATCAGCATGACCACTACGAGTACTACGACCAATAATACCAATAAGACCAAGAATGATCACTTCCAGACGTCTTCTTCGCTCATGGACCCTACGGATACAGGATCTTTCTCGGGCGAACTTTCCGTAAACGGCGACGCCCTCGAACCGGGAGCCACTGTCGAATACAAGGTTCCCGTTCATGATTATTGGGTCATGGGCCTCCTCTTGGGCTGGACCATTGTCTTGGCCATTATTGGCTTTGGACAATCCTTGTCGCTCGATACCAAACAAGTCATTGTGGGGTTGATTACCAATTTCAACTTGTTGTTCTTTTATGGGGCACCCCTCAGTACCATTGCTGTCATCTTCAAGACGCGCAACACGGCTAGTATTCACGTTCCTACCATGACCATGAATACCATCAATTCGTGTTTTTGGACGGCCTATGGATTTGCCATTATGGACTTTTTTGTGTTGGTTCCGAATGGGATTGGAGCGTGTTTGGGATTTTTACAAGTTTTCCTCTACATGACCTTTCCTCGTCAATCCGATACAACTCCCAATACCATTGCCGCGACTGTCGTTGTCGGTGATACCGTCGCGGACGCCGTCGTCATGGGCGATCCCACCTCGGAAGATGCCGTCATTATGCTCAATCGTGACGACGTCCATCGGTTGCAACATTCCATTGCCATTGACCAAAAATTGGGTGGTGTGCAAATTGTCACGTCGGCCGGTGTTCCGGCCTTTCCCTCGCACATGGTCGAACCGGCCTTGATTGATCGCCGCGTGCGTCAACACGGTCTCAATCATCGTCGATGTGTCACCTTTGATGCCGGGTCGCTCCTACCCACCGCTGCCGCGGCCACGGCCTTTGTCGAAGCGAGCCAACCGCAGGATATGGAGGAATTGGCCAATACGACTACGGCGACCGATGGCATGGCCGCGGCGGTGGCGACTCCCATTCATCGTCCTCTCCCTCCTCCTCCTCACAGGAATCGCCAAAGTCATCATACCCGACATGCTTCCATTTCCGGTGTCCCCCTCATCAACTTGTCCAAACACCGACGTCAAGCCTCCACTTCGAACAATAACGGTACTCCTTCGGGTCGTGACCATCCTACCAATAGCAGTATTTCGAAAGTGTCGGCGTTGCAGCAATCGGAGTATGATACCTTTGTCATGAACATCCATACGGGTGGCAACACCCATGCCCACGGTGCGGATCAGAGTGGCAACAACGACCACCACCGCGACAATGCCTTTCATGTCTAAAATCGAATATATATTCACACTCACTCCATCTGAGACATGTAGGTAAAAGGAAGCATTCATTATTAGAATCAGACACAAAAGTAGAAATATATCTTTATGCATATATAGTATTATTAGGCTGTATCATCTGTAGTATCACTAGAATAAATATATGGCTTGTTCGTTGGTACTGTAGGTACCTCCGATGGATCACAGGACCGTGGATTTGCGCGGATGTATGTATGTATGGTACACAGACGGCGGAACGGACTTGGTACATGTACAATCTTGGAGTGAACAATCCTCTCGACGGACTGCGAGGAGGAGACAGTGAGAGGCGACGGTTGCTGCCGCCGTTGCCTTTCGAGGAGGAGGCGTATAGCATGGACGAGGATAGTACTGTAGTAGTAGAGAGCCACCAAGGAAATGCCCTTTCCAATATCAGGGGGTGGATGGATCCCAAACTGTCCCAAACAGTAGAGCACTCGCTTCGTTTTGTGGTTGTTGGCCAATGTAGTTATGGATGGATGTGATGTGGTTTGACTCGTAATGATGATGATGATGGTGACGGGCGTTCTAGATGTCTATAGATTTCGTTGAATTGCGTACCATGTGAATAGTTGTTGTCGTCGTGCATGTCACACTTGAAAAGCTTCTTCTCAATTTCCTTGTTTGGGTTTCCGGACGGATTCCAAAAACATCATATCCGACAGAGCTTGCATTTGTTTCCACAGGGAGGGTTCATTGAGGACGACCACATCCCTTTGCACCGCATTGGTTCCCGCATGGGCTTCCACTTCGTCGTTAAAGCCTTGTCGGTAGGCCAATTCTTGACATTCTTGTGACAAGGCCAGTGCGGCTTGGGCAATCCGTTCGGGACGATCGATTTTGGTCGTGTCATTACTCGTGTTGCCCACCATTCTGCCAAACCACGACGTGTCCTGATCGGTAGTCTTTTGGCGCTGTTTGTCTTGTTCTCGCAAGACGGCCGCCACCACTTGGACGCGATGGATTTCCAATCGCGAACTTCCCGCCGCCGTGTACCGTTCCAATCCGCGACAGCCACCGGCATGACTGGTATTGCGTTCGCTGTACGGGTCGAGGGCGGCCGCCGCCATGCGTTCCAATTCCAAGTAACAGTACCACGATCGATCGACTTCTTGGGCGGTCAAATCGGCCCGCGAAATGGTGTCGCAAATTTGGGGTTGCAAATCCAACAAGATGCATTTTACTTTATTGTTGGTGTTGTTGTTGTTATTGGAAGACGTGTTGGAGTTGTTGTGCTTGTTGTGTTTGCGCAGAATGGACTTTGGAGTCTTCTTGGAGACAAAAGAAGTGGTAGCGTGGATGGGAGTTGATAGAGCACTTTCGGTTATTGACTGTTGTTGATGTTGCTCCTCCTCCTTTTGATTGCTGCTCTTTGTGGGAGATGATGATGATGATGATGATGATGATGGAGCAGTTACTATTGGCTGTTCTTCATCTTCGTCATCACTGATGTCGTCTTCCATGCTTTCTTGAGACCGACAATCCATGTAGTCCGTGTCTTGATGTCGCAAGGTAGGAGGATGACCATCACTTATACTATTACCGAGGACGAGATGACAGACTTCTTGATCTGGTTGGCCATTCACATCACACGGAAGTGTGACAATCTTGGAGTTGTTGCTACTGCTGTTACTGCTGCTGCCACTACTGCTCGTGACCATGGTGCATTCAATGGGACACTCGGCTTGGCCTTTTGCGGTGATTGTCTTCATGGCATATGTATACTAGTAGTGATATATTGAGGATGACTGATAGTAGTAATAGATAGCGAAGTTTATGGGATGAAAGAAGTAACACCAAATACCTCTTGCATAATAATGTTCAGAAAACAGTAGTGTTCACAATAGCACGCTCGCCGTTGAGTGCAAGTACCCGGTAATGCCCTTCCTTATTTTTTCGGTCACCCGCACCCCATCCATCAACAGAAATAAATCCGAACATCGACCTCTCCAGATTAGTCGCAACGGCCGTTGAGAAGGGAACGATCGCATGTGCGTTCTTGTATAAATACAACTGTCGCTCACATGCTCAAAACCTTTTTATGGTTTTTATGTTGGATGAATGCAGGGTGGAAGCAAGCCTTTGCTAGCTAGATAGGTCTTTCAGGAATGAACTGTAGAGCTTTGGTCGACTACTACAGTAGCTAGTTCTAATCGCAACCAAAAAATCATAGCACGAATATTACAGTAACTGCAAATATATACTTTCATAGCACACAGCCAAACAGAAAAAACATGTGACAACCGCACTGGACTCCCTCCCTGCCCGTCGTCACCTTGCTGGCTAGTCTATTCTTTCTTTCTTATCGCGGATTATACCAAAAACAGTTTGCCCGCCACAATGGCCAAGGCGGCACCAATCAGGGTATTCAAAAAATTAATCACTTCATTCGTCATCCATTCCAATCCTTTTTTTTCTTGGACGGTGGCACCCAAGAGACTCTCCACATTGGTCGCCCAAAAGGCCGCCATGGTACTGATCACAAGAGGTTTCCAACCCGAAATCAAACCCAATGGCCACCAGGCCATGGCCGACAACAGCAAGCCTCCGACCAAGGCCGCCAAGGTCCCTTCGGCCGAAATGGCACCCTCCGTACCGGGGGGAACCCTCTCCAACGTCGTAATTAAAAAGGTCGTTTTCCCATAGGCCTTGCCAATTTCCGAAGCAAAGGTATCGGCCAATTTGGTCGCCAAGGATGCGACGTAGCCCAAGACAAACAAATTGGAACTGACGCCAAACAAGGAAGGATATCCGTAACTGGCACACAAAGCACACACCAGGCCCGTGGCGGCCGATCCCCTGTAAATACAGAGAATAAATAATGAGTGGTCGTGGTGAGTATCAAAACGAACGAACAAGACAAAATGCCCTACTACAATTCCTAATATAGTATTCATAGAACATACCACAAATTCTCGGGTCCCCGTCGTCCGCCTCGTTTTTCCGCAATCCCGCGGGCTTGTTTTTCGGCAAATTTCACCTTGGTGACCAATTGGCCTCCGACCAAAAAGGCCACACAGAGGGCCCAACCCTGGTAGCCCAAGGTCGTCCACAACAGAATGCCCAAACACACGGCATTGGCAAAGCCATTGATCGTGAGCATTTTGAGTAGTTTGCCGCGCAATACAAAGAACAAGACCGCATTCACGGCAAAGGCGTGCGTCAAGGGAACTTGTGGGAGTGTGGACAATCCTCCCGTCGCTGCCGTTGTAGATTGCAAAGCACACGTCACAAAGTTGATAAGGGGTTCGGGAAGGCTCAAAAGAGATAAGCCAAGCGCCGTAGTAGTGGAAGAGGATGATAGCGGTTGCAGAGGGTGACGCCTGGGCATAGGCATAAATGCCGGAGCATCTTGAAGCAGATTTGGACGAGTAGCGAGAGGACTTGCTGCCTTGAAAGCTTGGTTTGGGGCCACCACAAAGGCCGTGCAGAATGTCGATGATGGTGATGATGTCATGGTGATGATGACTGGGGATATCAGTGCCAAATACAAGACAGGAACTTGCAGGGAAGAAACTAGGATCCGTCGAGAAGGAGCCAGTTTTCTTGTGGGAGGACGGCAATAAGGGCTGACATTGGTTTCTCTACTACTACTAGTAGTCCTAAGAGTAGTAGCAGCAGCAGCTGACAAAGATGCCTCATTCTGGTAACGACGAGCCATGTCGTCGATCTTGAAACCTTGTAGTTCCACAATCGTCCTTACGTCCATTCTAGTAGTAGTCGTCATCGCAGTATGATTTATGACAGGCTTCCTTCTTCCTTCTTCTTTGACAGCAGTCAGTTGCTGTCACGGTACTGGTTGTAATACTCCCTATTAGAGCTAGCTACTACAACTCTACTATAGCAAGCACGCTAGATGAGCCGATTGATTGACAAGTGTTGCATGATTCGTCGCGTTGTTGACAACGATGATATAGTCGACATCCCAAAGGATTGGAAATCATACAAACTGCAGCGATCTTTGTTATTGCTCGCACATACGTACGTAAAGGTCTCGGGACTGATCATGGTGACTGAGAAAAAAATCCCCCGCCCAGGCGAGAAAAACTGAAGAAGAATCATAGCTACATTTATGCTATTATCTACGGTAGCTTTGTAGTTTTGGAAACCTATCTTTTTGGTAATTACTATCTCTTATAAAACCTTGCTCTACAAAATAGTTTCTTTGAAGCCTTGTTGCCGAGTACAGTAATTCCCCCCGTTTCGCTTTCGTTTGACTGACGACCATGGAACCAAACCAAAGCAAGGGAATCCATTCATAGTGGCGTGTGTTGCGTTTTGTGTATTGTTGAATTGTAGCGTTTTATGCTTTTTCCAGTTTCTTGGCCGCCTTTCGAATTTGGGCTAATTTTTCTTCCTGGTACTTGGCTTGTTTTCGTTCGGGCAAGACTCTAGCTTCGGCTTTGACGCCCTTGCCGGCCATTTTTTCCGACATCATTTCCGTCATCATTTGGGGGAGTTTCTTTTCAATCAATCCTGGTAGCAGATAGGTCTCCAATTTGTCTTGATGTTTGGCGCCAATAAAGGTCAAGAATTTTTGAATCTTGCAACCAATCGATTGGTTTTCCATCTTGGTGGCGGCCATCGTGGCACTGTCGACATGACGAATCTGTAATTGCAAGACAAAGTAGGGACCTGAAGGGAAAGGAAGGAAATATCCAACCGTGATAAAAGTCGGTGGCATGCATGAGCATTAGATTTCGGGAACATGCAACCACGAAGCAAAGGAACACCTTCTTCCACTGTCAGAAGCGCAAGAAAAGCAAGAGCAAAAAGCAAAATTCCCAAAAAACGCAATCACAAAGAACACTCCGTAGCTAGCACACCTCTTCCTGGTCGTTCCCTTTCCACACTACAGACACAGTCACCCCCCCTTACGCACCTTCACGAAATTCTTCCTTCAAATCGGCCGTAATGCCCTTGGTCAACATTTTTTTCGGCATTTCCTCTTGCATTTTGGCGGCCATTTTGGTCGCCACCATGGTGGGCTGAACAATCTTACCAGCGGCTGCACTGAGACGTTTGTGCATGCGAATCTTCACAAAGCCGGGAAGACGTGTCTTGGCAATCTTTTCGCCCAATTTGTTGCTAATCGCTTCGGAGGGATCGTGGACTGTGCCAACAAAGCACAACAACAGGACAGTGGCATGAGCTGCATTGCAATAAAAAGACAGACAAGCAGAGTTTCCTTGCCACCTACCTACCAAAGACACTGACAAACAATTTCGCGGGCTGCTTGGCGGAAAATGCCTCGGCGGTTGCATTGACAAGAGCAGCAAACAACAGGAGGAAGGACAACCACTTCATGCTTGTTGTTGATTTGTGTTTGCTAGCTAGCTAGCAGGAGTAGTAGTAGTCGATTCTTATGACAACAGTGATGTCGATAGGTCTTTGGAACTGCTAATGTCTATTGGTCCTCGTCTTATTCAAGAACACCATTCTCATTCCATGGTCATCCATCGGTTTTCCACCATGAAATTCATAATTTGTGAGATAATCTCGGGATTGCGCCGACCCCCGGCGTTCACAAGATAGGGATCAGGTGATTAAGTGTCGTTTTTTGTAGGGGGACATGCGGTGTTTGTTGAAAGGACCAATTTTTTTGTGCACTGCAGTCCCTACTGGTAGTTTTATGGCCCCAGAAAGGTGCATAATAGATGTAGTGACAACTTATTGGAATTTAAGACAAATTTCATAGCGAAGTGCGCAGCTAGCTAGAATGCTACAAGCATTAGAGACACCAGCAATCATGGGGAACAGGGCAGGACACACAAGGGGGGAAAAGTTCGATAGAAATTTTGAGGGCGTATCTACTAGCTAGCAGCAGCCCCCATAGGCGAGGTCTGGCTTTATCTACATTTGTAATCCAGCAAAACTCCAGCAGTATCGTCATTGTTTCTGCGTCTCGATGCGGTCTCGGATCATATTGGCCATAGCAAAGTGTCCGCTCGATTCCTCTCCTCGACCCGCTTGCTCGAGTTGTGTTCCCTGGTCCAAAAAATGACTGCAATATGCCTCTGCTTCGGGAGTGCTCGCATACATGTCGGCAAACTTGGCATCGACCTCTGCTTCGGGGCGTCCAAGAGCCGCCAGAAACTCTCCGTGCAGCAAATGAAGCTTGGACTCGGCTGGATTGGCAGCACAAATGGATTGGTGGTTGGCTTCGGCGGCCTCCCAGTACGATTGTCGATCATCCAACGACGACGACGTGGAGGATGATGATGATGGTTGGGATGATGATTTCATGGCAATGATAAAGGTATGCCGTCGCCCTGACGTAATATCGGCCACCTTGTGCGGAAAGGATGCCGGATACGAGTAGCAGTCACCCTGTTGCGCCGGCACCATGCTGTTGCCCACGGTCAAGGCACCACCCTCGTAGTGACTCCGATCCGTCAGCATGACATTAATGTTATTGGTACGGCCGGTATTGTCACCGGGTTGGACATCGACATGCCAGTCAAAGAATCCGCCCCCCTCAAATTCGTGCAACAGAATGAAATCCATGGAAGCCACAAACAGTTCCATGGACATATTGTCATGGTCGGGTGCATATAAGGGTAGAATTCGTTCAAAGATCCACTTGTACTTGGAGTCACTAGCTGTCACGGAAGCTCCCTGATCAAAATAATTTGTCCGTTTCACACTCTTGTCGACCCGATCATCAAATTGAACAGGGAGTTGCTTCATGATCTGAATGATAGCCTCCGACTCGGCGGGTGTAAAAGCCTTTGGGTGGTACTGCACAGCTGGGTTTTCCGGCAGGCAGGATGATGCCCCAGAGGAGGATATGGCGGATGATGCTGGGGCAACGAATACCGCCAAAAGAAGAAGATACACAGCTCCTACATTGACAATCCGTGGCGTCGATTTCCGTGTCATATTATTGTCTCTATGCTGTCTCTTATACACATCTCCGAGCCCACGAGACTAAGGCGAATCTCGTATGCCGTCTTCTGCTTGAAAA
>ENA-ORBV01013019-ORBV01013019.1-microbial-mat-metagenome-genome-assembly--contig:-NODE-13019-length-12702-cov-13.267089_pt1 | contig 12702 bp, 17 predicted proteins | sample MGYA00237777_ERZ505514 | MGnify/ENA primary metagenome ERZ505514 (study PRJEB26160, sample SAMN06269048) | microbial mat metagenome | isolation source: Oligotrophic lake microbial mat | place...
ATGATACGGCGACCACCGAGATCTACACCTCTCTATTCGTCGGCAGCGTCAGATGTGTATAAGAGACAGGTGTTGGCTTCGGTCAGTCGATTGACCGACGAGGTGAGCCAGCGTGCTTCGCCGGTCACGAACATCGGGTACTCCATCCCGCCGGTGTTCGAGTCGGCCGGAGGGTCGACGACCGTGATGCGGTCCCACGCGTAGGGACGGAACCACAGGCCGTAGCACTGCAGCGCCGCCTTCGTGCTCGACAGGTAGCGCTCCTTGAGCCAGGTGTGATCGGGCAGCAGCATCAACTCGATGTCGACCGGCTGCAGGCCCGGATGTTCGAACCGGTCGGTGAACACCTGGAAGCGCGGCGACGTGGTCCAGGCGAAGTCGTGCACGTCCACGGCGCGGAAGCGATGCGTGACCGTACCGTCGGCATTGGTTTGCGGCTCGTCGCGCGTACCGGTCGCGCCCACCTTCCAGCCCGTCGGCACCGACAGGCGCACATCGTATGCGCCGAAGTCGGCGAAGAACTCCGTCTGGATGAACTGGTGTGCGCGCCATGCCCCGTCGGCGCCGAACACGCCGACCTTGGGGAACCAGTGCCCGAGCAGGTAGTAGTCACCGAGAACACCGACACGCTGGAACGGGCGCGGGACCTTCAGCGTCCACGCGACCTCGAGGCGCACGACCTCACCGGGCCCGACCTGTTGCGGCAGGGCGACGCGCATCAGCGTCCGGTCGTCGGCATTGCCATCGTCAGGCTGGATGAAGCTCGTCGCGAGCGGTTGCGCGGGCGCGCCGTTGCCGGGACGCAGGGCGATCGACTCCACGTTGCAGTAGGCCCAGTCCCTCGGACCGTACTCGGCCAGGTTGATCGGCCTGCCGCTCCGCCGCGCCGCCGCGCCGATCGCATGTACGAGGATCGGTCGTTGCGCCAGGTGATCACCTCGCGGCCGGTCAGGACGCTTGTCGTCACGTCGAGCGTGGCGTCGATCTCGTAGTTCGCGTTGCGCGAACTGCGTTCTGCCATGACCGTGGACGGCGCCTGCGCCGCAACCGGCTTGCCAGGATGGGTCGAGAACAGGAGGAGGCAGCCGAGTGCGGCGGCAAGCGGCCGGCCGGCGCCAATGCGACTGAGGCGGTTCACACCACGCTCCTTCGAGCCAACGCCCGGGGAGGCTCCTGCCTCCCCGGGCATCGTCGTGACCCTTCGCAGGCAGGATGGTCTAGAAGTCGACCTGCGCACCCAACTGGAACGAACGCGGTCGGCCGGCGGCAATCGGCTGGTTGAACAGCGCCGACCGGATGTTGCCCTGGTACCCGGTGTAGTTGACCTGGTTCGTCAGGTTGTAGGCCTCGGCCAGGAACTTCAGCCTGATGGCCTTGATCTGAAACGCCTTGCTCAGGCGCCCGTCGATGGCGAAGTAGCCACCCGTCTCGCCGGCGTTCTTCCCGAGATTGCCCGTGACTCCAGGTCCTGTGCCCGAATCGACGTAGGCACCGTTGACGAGGTTGGGCCGGTCCGCAAGTACGCCGTCGCCGTTGTTGTCGCGGCCGGTGGTGATGTTGAACCGGCGTGCACTGCGGGCGGTGATCACGCCGCTCAGGTCGAAGCCCCACGGCAGGTTCACCACGCCGCTCGTCACGATACGATGCCGCTCGTCATCGTCGGCATTCAGGCCCGACGTCGCCGACAGGGCCTTCTCGGCGTCCGGGTTCCACCACGCCTGCGGGCCGCCTCTCTGCGTGATGAACAGCGGCCACGTGTCGTCCTGCGTCTTCGAGAGCGTGTACGACACCGTGAACTGATAGTTGTACGACGGCCGCTTCTCGAGACGCACCATGAGCCCGTCGTACCACATGCGGCCGTTGGTGTCGTAGGTCCAGTACTGCGCGAAGTCGGGCCGCGGCTTCAGGCCGGTCACCGGGTCAGGGAAGTTCGTGTCGAACGCGCGCGCGTTGTGCTTGCCTCGCGTGCTCACGTAGTCGAGGGTCACCGCGAAGTCGCCCCAGAGTTCGCGGGCCACACCGATGCTCACCTGGTCGGCATACGGCGTCTGCTCGTTCCCGTCAGAGAAGCCGCCCTGCTTGAGCGGCGTCGCGGCCGTGCCCGTGCGCTGCGGGTTCGGCCCATTCGGATCGGGGTACCCCGGGAAGGCAATCACCGTCTGCGCGACCGTGCCGATGCCATCGGGAGGCAGCGCCCCGCCGACGACCATGTTCACCCCGAGATTGCCGGCAAATCGCGCTTGTTTCACCTACGCTCTCGCTCTCAAAGACGTGGTCGAAGCGAGGGGTGGCGTGGGCGGACTCGCCGGTCGTGTGAGCATCAAGCGACCGAGCCTCTACAAGATCCTCTCCAATCGGGGCAATCCGACTCTGGAAACGCTCCAGGAGATCTTGAAGCCACTCGGGTTACGGGTCTCGATTGGGTTGGATAGCGCTGCTTGAGCCAGGTGAGATATCACCACTTTATGGGGGTTTCGCAAGACGTGAGCGATCCGACTGCAACGACGTCTCGGCGGCCGCTCCCATGGCTGTTACGTAGAAGCAGCTCCTGCGGCCTTGTCGCTTCGGCTCCTGATTCCGACGAGCGCGTCTCGGAGGCTGTTCATCGGCTCCCACAGGCGCTGTGCGAAAAAGATCCCAATGGCGCCGGAGGCCAGCATGACAACCGTTGTTCCTCCCGCCCACTCGGAGGGCCAGAAGCCGTCCATGTAAGGGGGGCGCTCATGAAGCAGAATCATGTCGGCGACGCCTGCGGCCACATGAAGGGAAATCACTACGGTTGGGGCGAACGTCAGAAAACTCCAGACCGCTCGCGGGAATGGCTGTGACAATTCCCGTCCCAGGCTGTTGTCAGCGAGCAGGCGGCTGCCTGACTCTTCTTCGATCACGTCTCCCGCCGGCATGGAATGCAGGAGGGCGAGCTTCCTCAGGACCAACACCCGGCTTGTGTAACAGAGGACGGCCAAGATTAGCGGCCATGCCAGCGTCTGGGCGACTTCCACCGGCTGCAGCCGGTACAGCGGAACACACCAATCCAGTGGGGAAAAGAGCGCGGGTACGACGCTCGCCAGTTCTCTGAGATCCCTCTCCACGAGAGGGATGGAAAGCGCATAGAGCAGCCCAAGGCCGGTGGCGACGGCTCGGCTCGCAACCACGTTCCGAGGCGCGGTTGGATCAAGCATCGTGCTTCTCCGCGGATTCACCGCCGTTCCGGGGCTTCGGCAGCAGCTGGCGTGGCCGCCATCTCGTAGAGCATCTCCCTGAGACCGGCAGCGATGTTGTACCCCGAATAGAACCAACCCACCGCCAGGATCGCGTAGAAGAGCCCCCTTCGCACCGGGATGCGAAGCCCCAGGACGAGGGCAGTCAGGGCAACTCCTACGGCCACCGTGTTCCCCGCCACGAATACGAAGTCCCTGTCGACGTACATCATCGGTCTCGACAGCCGGAAGGCAGTGTCCACGACAAAACTAATGAGCAGGATCAGCGACACAACCCCAACCCGGCCCACCAGGCCGATCTCCAGCCGCCGGCTACCGATGGCGATCAACCGAAAGGAGAACAGGGAAAGAGCGGCTGCGGCGACCAGGGGCATGGCTGAGCATAGCCGCCGCCGCGCCACCTGTCGGCCGAGCCGCACCCGGTGTCTATCGGCGCCATAGGCCCGAGAGCGCAAAGCCTGCCCTTGGGGCACCACGGCGCTCTACGAGGTGGTGGCCCAAGGCCAGGCCCGGAGGGAACTCCTGGCCTACCTCGACTGCGGGCTTCTCTGTCGCGGCTTTGCCCGACTGAAATGCCGTGCGTGCGGCGAAACCCGGCTGGTGGCTTTCAGTTGCAAGGGGCGAGGGTTCTGCCCATCGTTGTGCCACGAGCGTATCTCGAAACCGCGTCTCCAAGTCGCGCGCCAGGCGGGCGACAACGACTCCTACGCGGCCAACGTCACTGCCATTCGATCGACTTCCACCAGCGTGTGAGTCTGAAATGCGGCTTCAATCGCGGGGAGGTTACGTTCGAACAGGGCTCGCGAATCCCGACGATGCCCCGAGCCGGCCGCGACTCACTTCCCCCCGACCTTGCCGCGCAGAAAATCCAGCGTCCCCTGGTCCGACGGGTTCATGACGCCGCGGCGATTCATCCCGTCGAGCTGCTCGAACGCTTTGCGCCACCAAATCATGCCCCCGGCCGAGTTGGTCGGCTGGGTCATCAGCGCCATCCTCGCGTAGCTCACCATCAAGCCGCGCTGCCACTTGGTGTTTTGCGGGTCGCGCGCCGAAAGCGGTTCGGCGATGGCGAGAGACTTGCGAAACGCAAGGAGCGCGCCGGGCGCGTCGTCCTGGGCCACCAAAACGTCGCAGCCCGTCATGCGCTCGAAGCCCTGGTTAGCGTAGATAAGCCGCCGGTCTGGATGCCGCGCATCGGCGATCGTGATGCCTTCGGCCGCCGCGTCGAGCGCGCGGTCCTTCAGCGCCAGCCAGGCCGACTCCTCATCGGTCTGGCCCGAGGCCGCCGTCGCCTTCTCATGTTCGTCCATAGTCACTCCCGAATGCCCGATCCATCCGCGCGCGCCACGTCGCCGAAGGAGTAACGGTTCACTCCGATCCACACCCGGTCAGGTGCATTGACTGCCAAACTTCGCCTGTTTAACCAGGGCCCCTCAGGAGGCTGCGGATCTCGTCATCCACAGGACCAGCAGCGCGCGCAAGCTCCACGCGGCCGTTCGCACCCAGTTGGTGCGGACCAGTCGCCGATGGGCGTCCGCAGTGAAACCTCTGGACAGCAGTCCGTGCCCAGGCACCTGGAGAAAGGTGGTCGAAAGCCAGATCACCGCCAAAAGCGCGAGCCCCGCTGCCAGTTGCCAGGTTGCGACCGCGGTTGGGCGGAACCAGAAAAGAAGCACGGCCGTCAACGCTTCCAAGAGCATGGGCGGGCCCACTACCCAGGTGGTCAGGACGGAGTGTCGCCCGTGATACACGGGGAACTCCGCGCTTCCCGTCCGGTCAAAGAGCGGGTAGTGAACGACCTGCACGAACCAGATCACCCCGGTCATGAACAGAGTGGACGCGAAGTGGATCAGTAAAAGGTTGGACACTAACCTTTGGTTCGCAGGGTGGAACGCCCCCCGTCGAGGCCGATGATCTGGCCGGTCATCCAGCCGGACTCCTCCGAAAGTAGAAACCGCGCGAGCGCCGCGATATCGGCCGGAGTGCCGAGCCGCTGGAGCGCGTGCAGTCCCGCGATGGAAGCGGCCATGGGCTCGCTCGAGAGGATGGAAGCGGCCAGGGGCGTGCGGGTGAGGGACGGAGCGATCGCATTGACCCGAATGTGGGGCGCGAGTTCTGCGGCCAAGCACAGCGTGAGCCCGGACACCGCGGCCTTCGCCATGCCGATGGATGCGTGAGAGGCGAAGCCCTGCCGGGCCGCCACGCTTGAGAAGAGCACGATTGAAGGGCTCGCCGTGCTCTTCTTCAAAGCCTTGAGGGCGGCCTGAACGGCCAGGGCGGCCCCCATCGCGTTCACGCGGAAGTCGTTCAGGAAATCCGCCTCGGCAAGTCGGGCGAGGCTCTTCAAATTGATGGTGCCTGCGGCGTAGACAAGGCCGTCGCAGATTTCTCCGGCCTCGCTCGACACGCGCTCGAACAGACCGCTGTCGTTGACGTCCCCGGCGGTGAAGGTGGCTCCAAGCTCAGTCGCAAGGGCGGCCAGTCTTGCCTCGTTCCGACCTACCAGATGGACCTCGTCGCCCTGCGCCTTGAGGAGTCGGGCGGTGGCCGCGCCGATCCCGCCCGAGCCCCCATAGATCAGTATCCTGCGAGTCATGCGTTCACACTACCGCGACGATCTGGTCGGGCGCGAGTCGTCGAATGCCGTCGGCTGACCCACTTCCGAACCTGGCCATCCTTGCGTAGCCGGGACTTTGCGGATGGCGGGCAGACGCGGCGGCGGTGCTACGCTCCCGGTCGGGGAGATCCTTCGGATGGCCAGCAAGATGACAACGGAACCCGGATCGACCGGACTGAGCGCCACGGCCGCGGACGCGCTCACGCCGGTTGCCGACCGAATCCGCGAGCGCCTGCGAAAGGCCGGCCGTCGATTTCACGCCAACGACAACATCGCGGACTTCATCGAGGAAGGCGAACTCGACCAATTGCGCCTTGAGGTCGCGGCAAAGATCGATGGGATGCTGCAGGCGCTGGTGATCGACACCGAGAGCGATCACAACACCCAGGACACGGCCAGGCGGGTGGCCAAGATGTACCTCATGGAAGTCTTCGGCGGTCGTTACCACCCCCAGCCCCCGGTCACTGAGTTCCCGAATGTTTCCCACCTGAATGAGCTGATGATCGTGGGTCCTCTCACCGTGCGCAGCGCCTGCTCGCATCACATGTGCCCGATTCTCGGCCGGATCTGGGTGGGGGTCATGCCCAACGAGCACTCGGCCCTGATTGGTCTCTCGAAATACGCCCGCCTGGTCGAATGGGTGATGACCCGTCCGCAGATCCAGGAAGAGGCGATTGCCCAGCTGGCGGAACTCCTTATGGACAAGATGCAGCCGGATGGCCTCGCCATCGTGATGGAAGCCGATCACTACTGCATGCAGTGGCGCGGGGTCAAGGACATGGAGTCCAAGATGACCAACAGCATCATGCGCGGCTCCTTTCTCAAGAATCCCGATCTGCGCCGGGAGTTCCTCGCTCTGCTGTCCAACAAGAAGAACTAGGACAAATACCCATGCTGGTACGACTTCTCTATGCGAGCCGCTCGGTCGTCGAAATTGATGACGCCCTTCTGGGCGCGATCCTGGAGCGATCCGGTCGTCACAACCCTGAACACGGCATCACGGGAATCCTGTGCACCTATCCCCAGGGCAAGGTGTTCCTGCAGGCGCTCGAGGGCGGCCGCGACGCCGTTAACACCCTCTATGGGAACATTGTCCGCGACCCGCGCCATCGCGGCGTCACCTTGCTCGACTATGCCGAGATCACCGAGCGCCGGTTTTCAAACTGGCGGATGGGCAGCGTCAACCTGAACCGGGTCAATGTGGGCCATATCCTGCGTTTCTCGGAAAGCCCGGTGCTCGATCCATTCTCCATGACCGGCCAGACCGCCCTCCTGCTGCTCCAGGAACTCGCCACCACCGCCGCCATCGCGAGCCGCGACTCCGCCTAGCTTCGCGTCGGGGCGGCTAAGACCAAAGGCCCGGCAGTCGAGCCGGCGAACCGCGGTACTACGCCGCCGCGACCGCGACGATGAGGCAAAGAACCAGAAGCGTGAAGGCGGGCAGGGACTTCTCGAGGGGATCCTTGACCTTGAGGTGCATCGACACCGCACCCAGCATCAAGACGGCCATCCCGATAGCCGCGGGTCGAGTGAGCGAGGGAAGCCAGACCCCGAGGATGAGAAGCACGGCGAACAGGAGCTTGAAGAAACCGACCACACCCATGAACCATGGAGGAAGGCCATACACGCCAAACTCGTCCTTCAGGTTCCGGGCTTGCTGCCCGCGCCAGGCCGTCGCTTTCTCCGGGCGAAGCAGCCAGACGTTCAGGATGCCCAGCCCGATCACCACCTGAATGACGCTCACCAGTATTTCCAAGGGGACTCCCTCGCCTGGCAAAGCGACCAGGCTGATCGTGCATGTCAACGTGTTCTGATCACGGCAACCCCGCGGCTCACGCAGCCATCACCAGACGAACCTTACCGCCGGCGGGCCGAGAAGCGAATCGCGGCCGCCACCGAGGGCCTGATTCGGCCGTGGTCAGCGGTTTGAGGACCCGATCGCCATCCGCTGAGCCCGCTCGTCGGCTTCCTTTCCTGCTCGCTGCAGTTCGACCGCCGATATCACGACGAAGGCGACGCACAGGAGCGACACGAAGCATCCGACCAGAAAGATAGTGACGATCGACATCTAGGCCTTCCGCCCGGCCTTGACGAACGACCCGAAGGACAGGATCGAAGGCACCCAGATGCCTACGAACAGCCCGGCGTCCTTCTCCCCGCCGAACCAAAGGTAGACCGAAAACAGGAAGGAGAGAAATGCGGCCAGAAGGATGAAGTAGTCGCTTGGCTTGAACATGGTTGTCGGGACTCGGCGGGAGAATGGGTTAATACGGCGGGGGGATTTCGCACTTGAATCGGCAAGCCGGTTCCGCTGTCGATCCAACCAGCTCAACTTCCGGCGGCGCGATGGACGTCGAGTATACGTTTGACCCCATCGCCCGCCAGCCCCTGGTCCGGCTCGGCGCTGCTGAGAGAATCGGGGAGTGAAGTCGCTGTGGCTCGAGGAACGGACGCTCTCTCTGCGGGACACTGAGCGTCCCACCCCCGCTTCAGGAGAAGCGCTGGTGCGCGTCCGGCTGGCCGGCATCTGCGCCACCGACCTCGAGCTGGTGAAGGGCTACTACCCATACACGGGCGTACCGGGTCACGAGTTCGTGGGCGAGATCGTCGACGCCCCGCAGGCACCCGAAAGAATCGGCGAGCGGGTGGTGGGCGAGATCAACGCCGTGTGCGGCGCCTGCGGCACCTGCCACCGCGGTCATCCACGGCACTGTGAGAAGCGCACCGTCCTCGGAATCGTGAACCGGAACGGCGCGTTCGCTGAGTTTGTGACCCTTCCCCTCGCGAACCTGCTCCGTGTTTCGGACCACGTGCCCGACGAGGCGGCGGTGTTCACGGAGCCGCTCGCCGCCGCGCTCGAAATCCGAAGTCAGGTTCCGATCGGCCCGACAGACCGGGTGCTGGTCATCGGCGCCGGGAGGCTCGGCCAGTTGATTGCGCGGTCCCTCGTTCCTTCGGGCGCCCGGATCGAGGCGGTCGCGCGGCATGATCGACACCGCGACCTCCTGCGCGCCGCGGGGGTTCAGGTGATTGCCGAGGATGAACTTCCATCACGGGCGGTGGACGTGGCGGTCGAGGCCACGGGTTCGGCCTCCGGATTTGCCCTTGCGCAAAGAGCCGTGCGTCCGAGGGGCACGATTGTGCTCAAGAGCACGTATGCGGGCCGCCTCGAGATCGATGCCGCGCCCATAGTGGTCGACGAGATCACCATCGTCGGATCGCGCTGCGGGGATTTTGCGCCCGCCCTTCAGATGCTGGAGGCGGGCCAGATCGATCCGCGCGACCTCATCGACTCCGAGAGGCCCCTCGGAGAAGCACTCGCCGCTTTCGAGCAGGCGGGACGTCCCGGCGCGCTCAAGATCCTCCTGCGGCCCTGACTTTCAGTTCCTCGAACCAGTTCAAAACCCCGAGTCGCCGTCCGGGTCCCAGCCCGGCGTAGCCGGGCGGTGGACCCTTATCCTCGACCCCTGACGCGCCGCCGCCGCTCGAAGCGGCTCGGCGGGCGTCGTACCGCGGTGGTCAGCGAGGGCCGAAGGCGGCTACCTTGCCCTTGCCGGCAGCGAAGGTGGTCACCACCTTCTCCTTTGCGTCGCTCAGGCTTTGCTTCGCGTTCCGCGTGAAGTTCTCGGTCTCGGCTCCGACCTTCGCGCCGATGCGGCGGCGGGTGTCCGTGCCCTTCGCCGGAGCGGTCAGCACTCCCGCGACGTAGCCCACCGTGGCGGCGGCAACCGCGGCCCCGATCGTCTTCGCGGTCATCTTCGTCTTTGGCTTCATAAAGTTCTTCTCCTCGTTTGCACAGATATGCAATCTCCTGGGTTAAGCAAGGACTACGCCATGGCTCGCGCGGCCGGATTCAACGCGCGGGCAATGACGCCGCGCGCGGGAAAGGGTCGTTTTGTACAAGGGGCCCTCGTGAAAGGAGGGGATCGCGCGGAAGTCCTTTGACCGCCTCGTGGCACAGATGCTGCTCATGGCTTGCGGTGCGCAGCCTCAGGTCGGGAGGCTGCCACTCGCGCCGAGCGAGTCAGGCCGACCCTTCCTATTGAGGACATGCTGACATGAAGAAGATCAACAAGACAGACGCAAACCGAGACCCAATCTCCGGCGCTCCGGGCGCGCATCCGGCGGGAGTTGGCGCCGGAGCCGTGGTGGGAACCGCGATCGGAGCCACGGTTGGGGCCCTCGCGGGTCCGGCGGGCATGGCGGCGGGCGCCGCCATCGGCGGGGCGGTCGCGGGCGGCCTCGCGGGGGGCCTCGCGGGCAAGGCGGCGGGTGAGAAGGTCGATCCGACGGTTGAAGACAACTATTGGAAGGGCTCCTATGCGAAAGCGCCCTACTTCGCGAAGGGCACCGACTACAAGGTCTATCAGCCCGCGTATCGGTACGGCTGGGAGTCGTATCCGAGATACGACGGCAGGAAGTTCGATGACGTCGAGGCCGAACTTGCGCGCGACTGGAACGCCCATCGCGGCGATTCCCTGCTGAGCTGGGACAAGGCGAAGCCCGCCACCCGCGACGCCTGGCGCCGGGTCGAGCACTCCACTCCCACCCACGCGCACCACCCCGGCCACTAGACCTCACCCCGGCGCCCTCCCGCAGAGGGCGCCGGGTTTTCCGCTTGGGATTGCATGTAAATGAGGAATCAATGGCCACTCAACTCCCGGGAACCGTGACGCCGAGGTCTGCAGGACAGACCCGCGGATTGAAGCCGGCGGCTGGCGGAAACCAGTCCGCATGGACCGCGACCGCGACCATGCCCCTCTACCCGCCCCTCAAGAAGAGCATCCGCACAGACGTCTGCATCGTGGGGGGCGGCGTCTCAGGCCTCACCACTGCGTACCTCCTTGTGGAAGCGGGGAAGTCGGTGGCGGTCATTGATGACAGCCGGCTCGCGGGCGGAATGACGGAAGTCACCACTGCGCACCTGAGCACCGCTTTGGACAAACGCTACGTCGAGCTCGAGCGACTCCTTGGCGAAGACGGCGCACGCGGAGCGGCGCACAGCCATCAGGCGGCGATCGATCGCATCGAAGCGATCGTGGTCAAGGAGAAGATCGACTGCGATTTCGAACGGCTCGACGGCTACTTGTTCCTTCCCCCGCACGAATCCGAAGATCTGCTGGATCAAGAACTCGCCGCGGTGCGGCGCGCGGGTCTTCCTGAGGTCAGGAAGCTGAAGCGTGCGCCCCTGGACTCGTTCGATACGGGCCCCTGCCTTTGTTTTCCGAATCAGGGCCAGTTTCATCCGCTCAAGTACCTCGCCGGCGTGGCCAGGGCGATCGAACGGAAGGGCGGCCTCATCCATACCGGAACGCATGTCGACGCGATCGAAGGTGGTTCGCCCGCGCGGATCAAGGCCGGACGCCATGTTGTGACCGCCGACGCCGTGGTGGTGGCGACCAACACCCCCATCAACGATTGGGTCGTGCTGCACACCAAGCTCGCCGCATTTATGAGTTATGTGATCGCGGCGCCCGTGCCTCGGGGCTCGGTGGCCGCGGGTCTCTATTGGGACACGGAAGATCCGTATCACTACGTGCGGCTGCAGCGCAACGAAGAATCCGATCTGCTGATCGTGGGCGGTGAGGATCATCGGACCGGGCAGGCTGGCGATACGCAGGAGCGTCACGGACGGCTCGAGGCCTGGGCGCGCGAGCGCTTCCCATCCATGGGACCGGTCGCGTTCCGTTGGGCCGGTCAGGTCATGAACAGCATCGACGGCCTCGCTTTCATCGGACGCAATCCCATGGACGAGAAGAATGTCTTCGTGGTCACGGGCGACTCCGGCCTTGGAATGACTCACGGGACGATTGCCGGCCTTCTTCTGACCGACCTCATTCTGGGAAAGGCCAACCCGTGGGAGGCGCTGTACGAACCTTCGCGGAAACCCCTTAGAGCCGGAATGGATTATCTCAAAGGGGCGCTCAACATCGCGGCTCAGTATTCCGATTGGGTGACCGGCGGCGATGTGGATTCCGAGGACGCGCTCGGCAAGGACTGTGGAGCCATCCTGCGTCGCGGGACCGCGAAGATCGCGGCCTACCGGGACACCTCAGGGGTACTCCACGAGCGTTCAGCGGTCTGTCCTCACCTCGGCTGCATCGTCGGATGGAATCAGAACGAGAAGACCTGGGATTGTCCGTGCCACGGGTCGCGCTTCGACAAGCTTGGCAAGGTCTTTAATGGACCTGCCAACGCCGACTTGAGCGAACCGTCGGCGGCCGCGCCTCGGCACTAACCCGAGGCCGGTTTGTAGATTGCGATTTGGGGCCTGCCCCCATCCCAGGCGTCCGCGCATTTCATCCATGGCGGTTATCCCGTAATCAACGTTGCGGGGCCAGCCCTGGCCAGCGCGGCCAATGGCATAGCGCTTGCTACTCGATCATTCGCCGCTGGCGAGATGTCAAACCTCACCTCGAAGTTTGGGCGCCGCGGACAACCAACATTACAGGAGCACAGTAACCCAATAAAACCAATCCTTCCGGCGTTCCTCGCCGTCGCCTTGCTGTCAGCCGTCCCGGCTTCCGCCCAAACCCCCCGGGATCCCGCGATGACCACGAGCACCTCATCCGCTTCTGGCGTCGTCGTTTCCACGGCCACCAACTCGGTGGTGGTGCGTCTGGCCGACGGCGCCCTGCGGACGTTTGCCACCGACGCTTCGACCACTATGCCCTCGATCCGCCTTACCGAAGGAACGCGGGTTACCGTTCAGCATCACTCTCTCGCCGGCGGTTTGTTTCACGCGACAACCATCGTCGATGCATCCGTTCAAGATGACCCTGTCGTCTCTAGCCCGCATTATTCATGAGAGTCGGTGGTTGTGCAGGAGATCGCTGTTTTGGGCCGGATAGTAGAAGTCGGCGA